>Ga0335085_10003473_pt1 | contig 27215 bp, 15 predicted proteins | sample Lox_Sample_45_FD_206712 | JGI IMG/M metagenome (GOLD analysis project Ga0335085, IMG submission 206712) | Soil microbial communities from Loxahatchee National Wildlife Refuge, Florida, United States - Lox_Sample_4.5 | ecosystem: Environmental > Terrestrial > Soil > Wetlands | place: USA...
CGACGTCCTCACCGTGGACAAGGTCTTCAAGGCCGATCAGCGCATCGACATCCAGGGCGTCACGAAGGGCCGAGGCTTCACCGGCGTCGTGAAGAAGTGGGGGATGAAGGGCGCCGCCCGAGACTCGTCCACCTCGCACGAGCACCACCGGCACGTCGGCGCCGTCGGGCAGCGCAAGACGCCCGGCAAGGTTTGGAAGGGCAAGCACCTCCCCGGCCAGTACGGCGTGGACAACGTCACCGTCCAGAACCTGACCGTCGTCGGGGTTGAGCCCGAGCAGAACCTCCTCCTCGTCCGCGGCGCCGTCCCGGGCCACGCGGACGGCATCCTCGTCATCGACACGGCCGTGAAGGGCCAGCCCCGCGCGAAGAAGAAGCAGGAGGAGCGGCAGAGGGCGAAGCCGAAGGTCTGAGCTCGGGGGACGAAGTCCCCCGGCAAATCCAGCCAACCCGCTTCGACAGCTCGCTCGATCATCCGAGGGGGGCCGCAAGGCTCCCCTCGAACGTTTTCGGGGCTCGACCGCCCTGCGCTCCGCCTACCCCGTGCCCTTCTTCCGGTCCCGCTCCAGCTTGTAGCGGGCGTGAGGGTCGAGGGCCTTCTTGCGGAGCCGGATGCTCTTCGGCGTCACCTCGACGAGCTCGTCCTCGGCGATCCACTCGAGGGCGATCTCCAGGCCCATGTCGCGCGGCGGGGTCAGGATGATGTTCTCGTCCCGCCCGGCGGCCCGGATGTTGGTGAGCTTCTTCTCCTTGCAGATGTTGAAGTCGAGGTCGTTCTCGTGGGAGTGCTCGCCCACGATCATGCCGGTGTAGACCCGGTCGCCCGGCTTCACGAACAGCGCTCCGCGCTCCTGGCCGTAGAAGCAGGCGTAGGCGACCACGTCGCCCTCCCGGTCGGACACGATGGCGCCGGTGGTGCGCTTCTCGATGCGCCCCTGCCACGGCTCGTAGCCGTCGAACTGCGAGGACATGATGCCCTCGCCGCGCGTCAGCGTGAGGAACTCGCCGCGGAAGCCGATGAGCCCGCGGGCCGGGACGCGGAACTGGAGCCGCGTGCGGCCGGAGCCGATGGGCTGCATGTCCACCATGCGCCCCTTGCGGAAGCCCATGCTCTGGGTCACGCCGCCGACCCCGACCTCGGGCAGATCGCACACGAGCAGCTCCATCGGCTCGTGCACCTCGCCGCCGACCGTCTTCAGCACCGGCTCCGGGTTCGAGACCGTGAGCTCGTAGCCCTCCCGCCGCATGTTCTCGACGATGACCGCGAGCTGCAGCTCGCCGCGGCCGACCACCTTGAAGGCGTCGGGCGTGTCGGTGTCCTCCACGCGAATGGAGACGTTGCGGTAGGCCTCGCGGTAGAGCCGCTCGCGCAGGTTGCGGCTGGTGACGTACTTGCCCTCCTTGCCCGCGAAGGGCCCGTCGTTCACCTTGAACACCATCTGCATGGTGGGCTCCTCCACGCTGATGCGGGGGAGCGCCTCGGGGCTCGCCGGGTCCGCGATGGTGTCGCCGATGCCGATCTCCTCGGCGCCTGCGATGCAGACGATCTCGCCGGGGCCGGCGTCCTTCACCTCCACGCGCTTCAGGCCGTCGTAGACGTAGAGCCGCACGACCTTGGCAGGCACGATGCGCCCCTCCTCGCGGATGACCGCGATGGAGTCGCCCTCGTGCAGGACGCCGGAGGTGACCCGCCCGATGGCGAGGCGGCCGACGTAGTCGTCGTAGTCGAGGTTGTCGACCAGCATCTGCAGGGAATGGCCCTCGCCGGCGGGCGGCGGCGGCACGTGCGAGAGGATGGCGTCGAACAGCGGCTTCAGCGAGTCCGCCTCGAAGGCGCCCTGCACCGTGTGGGCGGCCTTGCCCTCGCGGGAGATGGCGTAGATGACGGGGAAGTCGATCTGGTGCTCGTTCGCGCCGAGGTCGATGTACAGGGAGTAGACGAGGTCGAGGACCTCCTTCGCCCGGGCGTCCTGGCGGTCCACCTTGTTCACCACGAGCACCGACGGGAGGCCGAGGGCGAGCGCCTTCGAGAGCACGAAGCGCGTCTGGGGGAGGGGGCCCTCGGCGGCGTCCACGAGGAGGAGCACGCCGTCCACGAGGCGAAGTGCCCGCTCGACCTCGCCGCCGAAGTCGGCGTGGCCGGGCGTGTCCACGATGTTGATCTTCACGCCCTGCCAGGTGACCGCGGTGTTCTTGGCGAGGATGGTGATGCCCTTCTCGCGCTCGAGGTCGTTCGAGTCCATGACCCGCTCGACGACCTGCTCGTTGGCGCGGAACACGCCCGCCTGGCGCAGCATGAAGTCCACGAGCGTGGTCTTGCCGTGGTCCACATGGGCGACGATGGCGACGTTCCGGATCTGTTCCCGCGCGATCATGGGTATCTCTGGCCAAAAGGCCGAGTCTCATAGTCCTTTTCGGCCAGGCACCGCAAGGGAAACCTCCGGCGTCCGGCCCCTCCGTGCTAGCATCCGAGGAGCCCGGAATCCCCCGCGGACCTTTCGAACGAGCATGGCGCACGTCCTCCTCTTCGTGGACGACGAGCCGGAGGTGCTGGAGCTCCTCCGCCGCACTTTTCCGCCCGAGGAGGGCTACGAGCCGCTCACGGCCAGCGGGGCCGCGAAGGCGCTGCAGGTCCTCCAGAGCCGCCACGTCGACCTCCTCATCACGGACCAGCGCATGCCGGGAAAGACCGGCATCGAGCTCATCCAGGAGGCGCGCCAGCTGAAGCCGGACCTGTGCGCGATCCTCCTCACCGCCTACACCGACCCGAAGGAGATCGTCGCCGCCATCAACAAGGGCGAGGTCTACCGCTACGTGGTGAAGCCCTGGGACATCGCCGACCTCAGGGCGACGGTGCTCCGCGCGCTCGACCAGGTCCACCTGAAGGCCGAGCGGGCCCGGCTCTACGCCGAGGCGGAGGGGCGCCTCGCCGCCCTCGAGGCGGCCTCCGAGCTGGCCCGCGACGTGGGCGTCGCCGGCGATCACGGGAAGCTGCTCGAGCGCCTGGTCGAGCGGCTGCCGCGCATCGTCCCCTGCGACGTGGGCGCGGCCCTGCTCGCGCCGGAGGGCGCGCCGCCGGTGCTGCTCATCCGCCCGGTGGTCGGGCTCTCCGACCACGCCCTCCTCCAGGTGAAGGAGGACGCCCTCGCCGCTCACGCGGAGCGATCGGGACGGCGGCTCTCGGAGACGCAGCTCCAGGTGCGCGTGCTGGGCGGCGCCCCGCCACCTGGGGACGACCTCGCCTCCACCTTCGCCTCGCAGCTCACCGTCACCGTGCAGATCGACGGCGCCCCGGCCGGTATCGTGCTCCTCGAGAGCACGAAGCCCGAGGCGTTCGGCGAGGGCGACGCCCGCGTGCTCGACGTGCTCGTGAACGAGATGGGCGCCGCCCTGCGCGCCTTCGCCGAGCGGCTCGAGGGCGACCGTCTTCGCCTCGAGCGCGTGGTCGAGTCGATGGCGGACGGCTTGCTGTTCGCACCCTCGGGCTCGGACGAGGTGGTGGCCAATCCCGCCGCGCGCCGGATGCTGGGTGCCTCGTCGGAGGGCCCGGTGGCGGTGAAGTGGATGAAGGACGCGCTCGGGTTCTATCCGTTCGACCTCGTGCGCGGCCTCGAGCCTGACCCCTCCGGCCGCGCGTTCGTGACCGAGGAGATCCACATCGGCGAGCGCACGCTCTCCTCGATCGTCTCGCCCGTGCCGGGCCCGGACGGCCGGCTCGCGGGGGTCGCGATCGCGCTCCGAGACGTGACGGCGCAGAAGGAGCTCGACGAGCGCAAGGAGGAGTTCGTCCAGGTCGTGAGCCACGAGCTGCGCACCCCGCTCACCTCCATCACCGGGGCGCTCGACCTCGTGCTCGGCGGGCTCGTCGGCGACGTGGGCGAGAAGCAGGTGCGCTACCTCAAGATGGCGCGCGACTCCACCGAGAAGCTGAACGGCATGGTGGACGACCTCCTCGACCTGGCGCGACTCTCGAAGGGCAAGCTCGAGATGGTGCCCGAGGTCACCGTGCTCGACGAGCTCGTGCGCGTGACGGCGGAGCGCTACCAGCCTGCCGCCTCCGAGCGGGGCCAGGAGATCGTCGTGGAGGTCCCGCCGACCTCCGTCCGGCTCATGGCCGACCCGGCCCGCGTCGGCCAGGTGATCTCCAACCTCCTCACCAACGCGGTCAAGTTCGCTCCGGACAACAGCGTCATCCGCGTGCGCGTCTTCCGCTCCGACGCCGTGCCTGGCGTGGTGGGCCTCTCGGTCGTGAACGGCGGCGAGGGGCTGCCCGAGGCCGACCTGGAGCGCATCTTCGAGAAGTTCGAGCAGGCCCGCTCCGACAAGAACCGCCGCGTGCGCGGCACCGGGCTCGGCCTCTCGATCTGCCGCGGCATCGTCTCGCAGCACGGCGGCGCCATCTGGGCGGAGAGCGAGCCCACCGAGGGCGTGAGCTTCGTGGCGGTGCTGCCCGAGGACCCGCCCGGGCCGGCGCTCCAGGAGCGGCCGACGGCGGACGCCGCCGCGCCCCTCGTCCTCGTCGTGGACGAGCCCGACGTGGCCCGCCTCGCCCGCGGGGCGCTCGCCGCCCAGGGCTTCCGGGCCCTCACCGCCCGCGGCCCGGACGACGCGCTCGCGCTGGCGCGCAAGCACCGGCCACGGCTCATCGTCTACGAGCCGCGCCTGCCGTCGCTCGCGGGCGTGCCGCTCGCGGAGATCATGCGGCACGACGCCGAGACCCGGCAGTCGGCGGTGCTGGCGTTCTCCGAGCCGGCCATGCGCGAGGCAGCCTACCGCTCGGGCGCGGAGGCGTTCCTGGAGAAGCCGGCCCTGCCGGCCCAGCTCGCCGCCGCGGTGGAGCCGCTGCTGAAGCGCGTGCGGGCCACCGGCGCGCGCATCCTCGTCGTGGACGACGACCCGGCCATCCGCGCCATCTGCGCCGAGGTGCTGCGCAGCCAGGGGTACGAGGTGCAGGAGGCGGGCACGCTGGAGGAGGCGCGCCGGAAGGTGCTCGAGAAGGCGCCCCAGCTCCTCCTCGTGGACGTCCAGCTCCCCGACGGCGACGGCTTCGGGCTCCTCGAGTCGCTCGCGGAGGTGCGCGCCACCGAGCCGTTCTCCTCGGTGTTCCTCTCCGCCCGGGGCGAGACCGCCGACAAGGTGCGCGGTCTCCGGCTCGGCGCCGACGACTACCTCACGAAGCCGTTCGACGCCCAGGAGCTGGTCGCCCGGGTGGACGCCGTCATCCGCCGGCGCGAGGCGGCCCTCTCGACCTCGCCCATGACCCGGCTCCCCGGGGGCCGCGCCATCGAGCGCGAGGTGGAGCGCCGGCTCGAGGCGCGCGCTCCGTTCGCCCTCTCCTACGTGGACCTCGACAACCTGAAGGCCTACAACGACACGTACGGTTACGCGAAGGCCGACGGGGTCATCTTCCAGACGGCCGGCATCCTTCGCCACGCGGTGGCCGAGCGCGCGGGGGAGGGTGGTTTCGTGGGGCACGTGGGCGGCGACGACTTCGTCCTCCTCACGCCGCCCGAGCGCACCGCCGACGTGTGCCGCGAGATCATCGCCGCGTTCGACCGGGTGATCCCGCTCTACTACGACCGGGCCGACCGCGAGCGCGGCTACATCGAGGCGGTGGACCGCTTCGGCACGCCCCGCAAGTTCCAGATCCTCTCGCTCTCCATCGCCACCGTGACGGCCCCGCCGGGCCGGTTCCAGAGCCACGCCGACCTCGCCAAGGTGGCGGCCGAGGTGAAGGGCCGGGCCAAGAAGCTCCCCGGCAGCGTGCACATCGTGGACGACGGCTCGGGCGCATCCACGCCCGGTCAACCGGGGGCGGGCAAGAGCGGGGCGGCGGCGTGACGCTCCAGCGGCGGCTGGCGCTCTTCCTGCTCGTCGCCGCGCTCGCGCCGGTGGTGCTCGTCGGCTTCGTCATGATCCGGGGCACCGGGCGCGCCCTGGGCCGCTCCGCCACCTCCGAGGAGCTCGCCCGCGCCGACGCGGCGGCGAGCGCCATCGACGTGGACGTCGCCGGCGTCGAATCGGCCATCCTGAAGCTCGCAGGCCGGCCCCACCTCGAGGAGCACAGCGAGGCGGCTCTGCGCGCGCTCCTCACGGTCATCGTCGGCCAGCTGGGGCAGGTGGACGCGGCGGTCATCGTGGACGCGACCGGAACCCCGCGCGCCCGCGTCGCCGCGGTCAGCGAGGAGGACGTGAGGACGCTGCTCGCGGGCGTGTCGCCGGTGACGCCGCCCGAGGACGGCATGGCCTTCCTCGCCTACCGCGATCCCGACGGAAGCTCGCGCCTCGCCGCGGTGAGCCGGGTGGCGACCGGAGGAATCTGGCGCCTCGCGGTGCGCCTCAGGCCCGACCTGTTCCGCCGGCGCCTCGACCTCGCGGTGCCGGCCGGCGGTGCCGCCTGGATCGCGAGCGCCGACTCGCTCGTCGTCGGCTCGACGGGGGCCGTGCCGCCGGAAGCGGCCACGCTCGCCGCCCTGCGCGGCAAGGTCAGCCCGGAGAAGCCGGGGACGCTGGTGGGGGCGGCGCAGGTGGCCGCATGGTCGCCGCTCACCGGCCTGCCGGGCTGGGTCGTGCTCGTGACCGTGCCGGCGGAGATCGCCTTCGCGCACGTGGCCGAGATGCGACGGGCCGTGCTGCTCGCCATCCTGGTGGTCAGCGTGGGAGTGCTCGGGCTCTCGTTCCTGCTCGCGCGGCGCACCACCGCCGGCATCGCCCGGATCGACTCCGCGGCGAGGGCGCTCGGCACGGGGGAGCTCTCGGTGCGGCTGCCGGTCGAGGGGCGCGACGAGATCGCTGCCGTCTCGACGACCTTCAACGCCATGGCGGAGGAGCTGTCGCGCTCGCGCACACGCCTCGAGCGCTGGAACGACGAGCTGCAGGCCGAGGTCGAGACCCGCACCCGCGAGCTCCGCGAGGCCCAGGCCCAGCTGGTCGAGGCGCAGAAGCTCGCCGCCATCGGCCAGCTCGGGGCCGGCGTCGCGCACGAGATCAACAACCCGCTCACCGGCATCCTCGGCAATGCCCAGCTGCTCCTCGAATCGTCGAAGCTCGGGGACGCGAGCCGCGAGACGCTCGAGCGCATCGAGGCCCTGGCGCGCCGCTGCCGGGACATCACCCAGAACCTGCTGCGCTTCTCCGAGCAGCGCGCCGAGGCGGACCTCCAGGACTCCGACCTCAACAAGGTGGTCCAGGACGCCATCGGCCTCGTGGAGAGCCAGGTGACCGGGGCCGGCATCGGCCTCGAGCTCGACCTCGCCCGGCCCGCGCCTCGGGCCCGGGCCGACGCCGGCCAGATCGCGCAGGTGGTGCTGAACCTCGTGCAGAACGCGCGCACGGCCTGCCTGGAGCGTCCGGGTGCGGCGATCCGCATCCGCACCCGGCAACAGAGCGGCAAGGCCGAGATATCGGTCGAGGACGACGGGAAGGGCATCAGCCCCGAAGCCCTGCCCCGCATCTTCGAGCCGTTCTTCACCACGAAGGATCAGTGGAACAACGTGGGACTGGGACTGTCCGTGTCCTACCGCATCGTCGCGGAGCACGGCGGTCACATCGGCGTCGAGTCGACGCCCGGCAAGGGGAGCACCTTCGTGGTGTCACTGCCGCTCGCCGCACTGGCGGCCCCGACGGTATAGTGGCGTCCCGTGTCTTCACGCAGGGACCGCGCCGTGTTCTGGGCGCTCGTGGCGCTCGTCATCGGTGCCGCGGGCCTGGCCTACGTCGTGCTCCTGCCGCCGAGCCCCAGGCCACCGCCGGTCCTGCCGCCTCCGGTCCCCGAGAACCTCGTCATGCACGTCACCGAGGTGACCGGGGCGGCGGAGATCGAGCGAGGCGGCGCGCGGCGCCCTGCGAGGCCCGGCGACGAGCTCGTCGCCTCCGACGCCCTGGTGACCGCGCGCGGCGCGAGCGTCCGCTTCGGCGGTGAGTCCAGCGACTTCAAGCTCGAGGAGGTCGGCCGGTTCGGGGTCGAGGCGATGACCTCGGCGGGCTCGCGGTTCCGCCTCGATCGAGGCCTCGTGTCGGCCCGCGTCGCGGACGATCCCGGTCGGCCCGTCGAGATCTCCGCGGCGAAGACCGCGGTGGCGCGCACCACCGGCGGCGAGCTGCAGGTGTCGTCGTCGGGCCAGGTGGTGGCCGTGGCGGTGCGGCGCGGCGGGGCGGAGTTCACGTCGGGCGGCAAGACGGTCGCCGTCGCCGAGGGCCTGCGCGCGGTGGCCGCAGCGGAGGGAGCGCCCAGCCAGCCCGCGGCCATCCCGGAGTCGGCGCTCCTCGAGGTGGCCTGGCCGGAGGAGAGGATCACGAACCATCGCCGCGTCCCCGTGACCGGCACCTACGTGCCCGGCGCGATCGTCGTCATCGGGACCTCCACGCTGGAGGTGCAGCCCGACGGCCACTTCCGCGGCGTCGTCGAGCTTCGCGAGGGCGAGCAGCGCCTGACCGCGCGCGGGCGCGCGGCCGGCGTGTACGCGGAAGTGAAGGGGCCCCCGCTGGTCCTCGACACGCGCGCGCCTGACGCCCGGTTCGATACCGGGGGGTTGTGGGACAAGGACCGACGCTGACCACCCGGGACCACCGGGGCGCGACGACGCGTCCTGGTGATCGGTTCCCCACCCTGTCAGACCTCCACCGCATCCTTGACCGGTCCTCCCGGCGGCCCGCACACTCCCATCGAGGGGGTCGGGATGGCAGTCGGGGCGCGCCCGTAGCGGGGTGGTCCGCGGACGGTCGGCGATGCCACCCGATAACGGAGTCCGGGAGAACGCGCGCGTGCGCGAGGGGCGCCACATCCTGCTCACGTGCGCGCTGCTCGCGGCGGCGCCGGGCATCGCCCTGGCCGTCCCGGTGGGCGGCACCACCCGCTGGCTCGCCACCGGCCCAGGCGACCAGTACCAGGCCTCCATCGACGCGGGATTCGTCGTGTTCACGAGCCGTGACGCCTCGGGCGCCGACGTGCTCCTCGTGGATCTCGGCTCGGGCGCGACGACGGTGATGGCCGGCGGTACCGGCGACCAGGACCAACCCGACCTCGCGCGCGACGTGCTCGCCTACCGGACCGCCGAAGGCATCGCCCTCCAGTTCCTGCTCTCCGGGGCGCTGCTCCGGCGCCCCGCCGAGCCTGGCGCGGGAGCCCCGGTGGCGGCCGCCGCCGGCGCCGCCTGGGAGCAGGGGCCGGCCGGCGATCGCGACATCGCCTGGTACCAGACCACGACCGGCGCGCAGGGCGTGCTCGCCGAGCCGGGTGACCAGCACGGCCCGTCGATCTCGGGCACGACCGTCGCCTTCGTGGACGAGGCGCAGGGCGGCGCCGTGGTGGCCTACGACGTCCTCCGGAAGACGCAGCAAGTGCTGGTACCCGGACCCGTGGCGTCGGTGTCGCTCGACGGCACCGGCCCGAACATGAGGGCGGCCGTCGCCCGCATCACCGCCACGGGCGACGCCGACATCGAGGTATGGGACGCCACGGGGGCGATCGTCGGCACGCTCGTCGTCCCGGGCGACCAGCGCAATCCGCGCCTCGCGGGCGACTGGGTGGCGTTCGAGGACCGCTCCACGGGGCGGTCCCAGCTCGTCGTCTGGAACGTCGTCACCGGCATCGCCTACCTGCCGGTGGTCTCGACGTCCGCGCAGACGCTCGGCGACGAGGCCGCGACGCGTACCGAGCTGTCGGTCGCCTTCTCCCAGTCGAACGGCGTGGACCTCGACCTCGCGCTCTACACGCTGCCGCTCCCCGCGGTGGACGACGGCGCGGGCAGCAACTGGCCGCCGAAGCCCACCGACGTCCCGCCAGCGCACTGCGACGACCCGTCGCCGCGCATCCTGGCGAGCTTCACGCTGGGGCGCGGTCGGCCCGAGCCGCAGGCCGGGGAGGTGTCATTCACGACCGGTGACGGAAGGGATCTGCCGGTGCTCGTCTGCATGGACGAGGTCGGCGTGGACGACGCCTGGGTGACGCTCGACGGCGTGGTCATCGCGACGCCGGCGGACTTCGCGCCGGTGAACGCCCATGTGGAATCGCGGCGCACGATCCTGGCCGGCGACGGGCTCGTCTCGGCGGTGATGGAGGGCCGGTGCGGCGGGCGGCTCTCCGTGACGGTGCTCGCCGACCCCGGCAGCATCCCCGACCCGCCGCCGGCCGCGCCTACGGGCGGCGGGCTGCCCGTCACGGTTCGCGCGATCGTCGCGGCGGGCGAGGCCGGCGGATGCGGCAGCGGCCCGGCCGGACCGCTCGCCCTGGTCGGGCTGGCGGTGGCGATGGTGCTGCGGAGGCGGGGGACGGCGAGCCCGCGTCCGGGGTAGGCCCAGGAGCGCGGCCCGCCGTTCTTGGCTCGACGCCGGCCGCGGCGGTGCTAGGGTCTCGGCGGGAATGGGCCCGCTCCTCGCGCTCGCGCTGTCGGCGTCGGTGCAGCTGCCGCCCTGGCCGCTCTCGCCCGACGGCGAGCTCGTCGGCGTGACCGGCGGCGCCCCCCTCGCTGCGGAGGGCGCCGACGTGCAGCCGGTGGCACCCGGGCTGTTCCGGGTGCAGCCCGCGCCGGGTGCCCGCCTGGTGAAGTTCACGGCGGGTGACGCCCGCGCAGAAGCACCGGTCGAGTCGCCCCCGGGCGCCATCCAGATCACGGCCGACCCGCCCGTGCCGGTGAAGGGGCGAGACGCGTCGGTGGCGCTCGCCTTCACCGTGAAGGACGCCGCGGGTGCGCCGGACCCGAGCGCGGCTCCGCCGCTCGTGGCGGCCTCGTCGGGCAAGGTGTCCACGCTCACCGCGGACGGTCCGGGCAGGTTCCGCGCACGGTACGAGCCGTCGTCGGCGCGATACCCGGAGGTCGCCGTCCTCTTCGCGTTCTCCCCGCGCTGCCCGCTCTGCGCCACGCCGCGGGCGGTGGGCGACCTCATCCTCCCGCTCACCGCGGCCATCGATCTCCCCGGCGAGTCCGAGCCGGACATCCGCACGACCGTGTCGGTGGGCGGCCGGACGTTCGGGCCCGTGGTCGCCGACGCCGCGGGCAAGTTCAAGGTCCCCATCCTCGTGCCTCCCGGAGCGCACGCGGTGGCGGACTCGGTGGACGAGACGGGCAATCGGAAGCGCACGAGCGTGGACCTGGGCCTCCCGGAGGTGGACCGACTCGCCTGCGCGGCCTGGCCGCGCGCGCTGCCGGCCGATGGCGCGAGCGAGGCCGCGCTCTGGTGTGCAGCGGCGGAGGCGGCCGGCGCGCCCGCATCCCATCCGCAGATCGTGATCGAGGCGAGCACCGGCTCGCTCATGGCGACGGAGGAGGTCCGCCAGGGGCTCCTGCGCGCCCGTTACCGGCCGCCCTTGGGCGGCGGGGCGGCCGAGGCGCGGCTCGTGGCGCGCTATCCGGCGGGCGGCAAGGCCTCGACCGAGGAGGTTCGCATCGCCCTCGGCGCCGGTGCGCCCGCCGAGATCTACGTGGCGCTCGAGCGCGAGCCCCTCTTGCCGGGCACGGCGGTGGCCGCGCGCACGGAGGTACGCGACGCGCGCGGCGCGGTGCTGGGGAAGCCCCAGGTGACGCCCGGCTCGACGGAGGGATTCGTGTCGCCCGACCGCTTCGTGGCGCGCCGCGAGCCGGGCGACTGGGTGCAGCGCTCGCACCTCGCGTTCACGCTCGCCCCCGCCGAGAGGCTGGCGAGCGTGGCGCTCCGCCGGCGGGGCACCGAATGGGTGGCCGAGGCTCGGTCGCACGACGCACGCCCCGTTCCCGGCATGGCGCTGAGGTTCGGCTCGGGCCGGACGGCCACGACCGACGTGCACGGCGAGGCGGTGGAGCCTGCGGCGGGGGCGTCGGAGACCGTGACCGGGCCGGAGGGCGTGCGCGCCGCGGCCTGGGAGGGGCTCGAGCCGCCCGCCGCGCCGACGGCGATCGCGCGCGAGGTGGAGGTCCGGCTCCGGCCGGCCGCGCCGGTGGACGTCCTCGCCCGGGTGGAGGGCCGGACGCTGCGCTGGCGCGTGGAGGGCCGGGAGGGTGCCGCGCTCTCGGGCCGGGAGGTGGTGCTGACGGCGAGGGGCGTGGAGGTGGGCGCGCCGGAGCGGGACGGGATCGAGGGGAAGGCCGCTCTCGGGCCGGGGCAAGGGACGGTGGCGGTGGTGGACGTGGAGACCGGCGTGGCGGCCGTCGTGGAGGTGAGGTGAGGGCGAGGCCGGCCATCCTTCGACCCGGCCCCTCGTCTTCGGGACCGCTGCGCGGCCCCTACGCTCGGGGCGAGCGGTGGGGGTTGAGGCTCCTCGCGGTCGGGCTCCTCCTCCGTCCTGCCGCACCCGCCCTCGCAGCCGAGCAGGCCACCCTCGGCGTGCGCGCGGAGGAGGGCGCGACGGTCCTCGGCCGCGTGTGCCTCGACATCGACGGAAACGGTTCCTGCGACCCGGGGGAGCCCGGGGTGTCGGGCGCGCGCATCGTCACCGCCGCGGGCCAGGTGGCGCTCGCCGACCCCCGCGGCCGGTTCCACCTCCTCGACGTGCCCGCCCGCGTCCTCGCGGGCGACCGCGTCGCCTACGGCGGCCAGCGGGTCGCCGTGGAGGGCTTCCCGGGCGCCCGGGCCCTCCTCGACATCGCGCCCGACGGCGCCGCGCCGGTGGCGCTCGCCCTAGGGGCGCCGCCGTTCCAGCCGCCGGCGCTCGAGGCGGCGGGGCTGCCCGGGGCGGCTCCCCGGCGCGACGGCGGTAGGCTGCGCTGGTCGCTCGGTGGACGCACCGTGAAGGGCGCGACCGTCGCCGTGGACGGGGCACCCCTGAAGGTGTACGCCGACGGCAGCTTCGTCGCGGAGGTCTCCCTCTCGCCGGGCGACAACCCCCTCGGCGTCGCCATCGCCACGTCCGACGGACGCGGGGCGCTCCTGCGCTGGGTCGTCCACCTCGCCCCCCGCGCGAGCGGCGGGGACCTCGTCATCCCGGGCCGGCCCGAGCTCCTCGCCTCGTTCGCCGCCACGCCGGCGGGCGGCGGCGCGCTCGTGCACGGGAAGGCCGCCCCGGGCACGCGCGTGCGCGTGGCCGGCCTCGCCGCCCAGCCCGAGGCGAGCGGTGCGTTCGCCGCCTACGCGCGGGTCGAGGACGAGGGGCCGCACGACCCCTCTCGCGCCACCACTTCGCGGACCGACGTGGACATCGCGCTCGACGACGGGAAGGGCGCGCCGGTGTCGCTCGCCCTGCCCGTGCGCTCGACCGGCGAGCTCACGGCCGCGGCCCTGGGCGAGGTCGAGGTCTCCTTCGGCGGCGGCTCGGACGTCGTCGTCACCGGCCGCGGCACCGGCTCGATGAGCGGGCACGTCGGGGCGCTCGACGTCGCGGCGGGCGTGGACGTGGACGACCGCGACCGGAAGCTCGCCGACCTCGCGCGTCCCCGCGACGGCCTCGGCGCGGAGCACGCGCTCGACCCGGAGCGGTCGTTCCTCACCACGGGTGACGATGGCGCCTCCGACGACAGGAACGCGCCGCGCGGGAGGCTCTGGGCCCGCGCGGAGGCCCCCGGAGCGCGCCTCGATCTCGGGAACGCCCGGACGGGCCTCGTGCCCGCGACCGGCGCCGAGCTGGGGAGGTACGATCGCTCCATGTTCGGCCTCCGGGCCGCCCTCGATCGCGAGGTCGGCTTCGTTCACGTCGAGGCGAGCGCGTTCGGCGCCACGCTCCGCCCGGACGCGGGTGGCAACGTGCCGCCGCGCCCGGTCCGCGACGCGCTCGCCGCGCACGGCGGCGCGTTCTACTGGCTCTCGCGCCACGACATCGTGCCCGGGAGCGAAGTGGTGCGAGTCGAGTGGCGCGACCCGTTCACGGGGCTCGCCACCGCCCGGCGCGCGCTGACCCGCACGGTGGACTACGAGATCGACTGGGTGTCGGGCCGGGTCGTGCTCTCCCGCCCGCTGCCGTCGGTGGCGCCGCCCGCCGCGCTCGAGACCGGTCCTCCCACCGCCGCCTCAGCCGCGACGCTCGTCGTCGAGTACCTGTCGGCGGCGACGACGCCCGACGCGGAGGATCTGCAGGGCGGCAGGGCCGCGCTCTCGTACGGGCCGGCGGCGGTGGAGGCGCGCGTCGCGCACGAGGAGCGGCCCGATGCGCCGTACCGGCTGGAATCGGGTGCGGCCTCGCTCGACCTGGGCGTCGTCATGCTGCGAGGCGAGGCGGCGCGGAGCCACGGCGATCCGGGCGGGGCGCCGGTGCAGCGCTCGCAGGACGGCGGGTACGCGTTCACCTCCGCCGCGAGCTCGGCCGGAGGCGACGCGCTCCACCTCGAGGCGCGCGGCGCTGCCGGCCCGGCCACGTACGCGGCCTGGTGGCGCGAGCGCGGCGCGGGCTACGCCGACGGCGCGTTCCAGGCCCTCTCGGACGAGCACGAGCGCGGCGCGACGGTGGACCTCGCCTCCGGCGCCTGGGGCGGCGGCCTCACCTACGCCGAGCGGGCCGGCGCGGACGCGGCCCAACCGGTGGGAGCTCCTCCGGAGGACGCGAGGCGGATCGTGGCCCGCGGGCGCTGGACCGGGGAGTCGCTGGAGCTCGTGGCCGAGGCGACGCGCTTCGAGCAGGCCGAGCCCGTGAAGGAGGAGGCGAACTCGGTCGGCGGGCGCGTGATCTGGCACCTCGACCCGCGGCTCTCCCTCGACCTCTCGCACCACCAGGGCTTCGCCGTCACCGGGCCCGGCGCGGACCCGACCTTCACGGCCGCCGGTGCCTCGCTCGAGCTGGGGCGCACGCGCCTCGACGTGCGCGGCGGCTGGGGCCCGGACCTCGGCCCCCGGCTCGTCGCCTCGGGCGAGGTGGCGAGCGGCGGCGAGTCCGTCTACGGCACGTTCACCGCCGACCCCGACGCGACGCCGTTCGGCGCGGCGGCGACCGGCGACGGCGCCTCGGCCGCGGCGCTGGGCGCGCGCCGCCGGGCGGGATCGACCGAGGTGTTCACCGAGGAGAACGTCGGCCGCGATCTCTGGGGCCTCCGCACCGCCCGCGTGTTCGGCCTCGCCGTGGAGCCCGCCCGCGGCCTGCGCCTCACGTTGACCGGCGAGCGCGGGGTGCGCCTCGCGCCGGACGGCAGCGACGTGGACCGGACCGCGGTGGCGGGCTCGGCGGGAGCCTCGCTCGGGCCGGTCCGGCTCGGCCTGCGCGGCGAGGTGCGGCGCGAGGGCGTCGGTCAAGCCGACGCCGCGGGCGGCTCGCTCGACTGGCGCGCGTCCGAGCGCCTCACGCTCTCGGCCCGGACGTCGTGGGCGGACGGCGACCTCGGCGGCGTGAAGGCGCACCTCTTCGAGGTGTCGGGAGGCGGCGCGCTCCGGCTCGACCACGGTGGGCTGCTCGCGACCGTGTCGAGCCTCGACGAGCGGCGGCCGGGAGGCTCTCCGCGGAAGGGCGTCCTGGGGCGCCTCGCCGGGACGGCCGACGTCGGCTCTCGTCTCGCGGTGGGCGCCGCGGTGGCGGCGGCGCGCCAGGAGGTGGCCGGCGCGCGCGAGGATCGCCTCGTCGGCTCCGTGCGCGCGAGCGTGCGGGTCGTGGGACCGGTGGACCTGGGAGCCGAGGCCGCTCGCCGTGGGCCGATCGGCGGAGGCGACGTGGGCGTCCGGTCGGCCCTGCGCGCGGAGCTCGGCGTGAGGCTCGGGACCGGGCTCGCGGCGTCGGAGGGGCGGCTCGCCCTCGGCTGGCAGATGGTGGGCTTCACCGGAGACGGGCTCGCGCCCAGGGACGAGACGGGGCGTCTCTTCCTGCGCGCGCAGCTCGCGTACTGACATGCGCACGCTGCTCGCCATCGCACGCACCGCGGCCCCGGCCCTGCTCCTCGTCGTGGCGGGCGCCGCGCGTGGGCAGCTCGACACGGTGCCGATGGTCGTGCCGGTGCCCGATCCGGTCGCCGAGATGGTGGTCTCGCCGCTCGGCGCGGGTGCTCCCGGGAGCGACGTCTTCCTCTACACCCTGGGTGGAACGGGCTCGTTCCAGATCCCGTGGCGTGGGCTCCTCGCGGGCGGCGCGCCGGGAAGGGCGGTGGACGCCCAGGCCACCGACGTCGCCGCAGGCATCGTGCTTCCGCCGGACCCGAGCGGGCGGACCGACCTCGTCTTCTCGCGGCCGTCCGGCGTGGCCATCGCGCCGGCGAGCGCACCGCTCGTGCTCCAGACCCTGAACCTCGCCGGCGGCGCCGAGGAGACGCTCGCGGTGGCGAGGCTGCTCGGGAGGACCGAGGGCGTGGTGGTGCTGCCCACCGGAGTCGGCCTCGGCTCGGGCGTGCCCGGCACGCTGCGCCTCTGGGACCTCGCGGGCGCCTCTCCGGACGGCGCGACCGTCTCGATCCCCGGCCTCGTCGGCCGCGTGACCTTCCACACCGAGATCTGGCCGCTCCGCCTCGGCGACCACGCCCTCGCGAACGGCGTGGACGACCTCGCCATCCCCGGCGCGGGCGCGGTCGCGCTCGCCATCCAGGAGGCGCCCGTCTCGGCCGGCGTGGCTGGCCTCGACTTCGACGAGGTCCGCGCCGGCGACGCGGTGCCGCAGTTCCAGGCGACCTGGCTGCCGCCCGGGGTCTCGCAGGGCGACGTCCTCGGCGCGGCGGCGGTGGACTTCGACCTCGACGGCCGGCCCGACCTCGTGTTCTCCCTCAACGTGTGGACGACGCCCTCGCTGTGGACGCCTGGCGCGGTCATCGGCATCCACAACACGGGCGTGCCCACCGACTTCGCCGATGCCACGCCGGGCGTGTGGCAGGACCTCACCGGCACCCTCGGCCTCCAGGATCCGGCGACACTCCGGCCCGTGGATCTCGGCACCGCACGCGGCGCCGCGGTCTGGGACCGCGCCGCCGACCAGATCGTGCTCTTCTACAGCGACGGCACCGCGCTCCGGACCTGGCGCGGGCCGGCCCAGGGCCTCGCGATCCACGAGATCGTGGCCGGCGACGTGGTGGGATCGCCGCTGCCGGACCTCGTGGCGCTGGGGTTCGACTGGACGACCGGGCAGGGCTACCTGCTGGTGTTCGCCGACCTGGGCGATCCGCCGCCGGCCCTGGCGTGGGCGACGGGAAGCCCGGGAGTCGCGCAGCGCGGCGAGGACCACCCGGTGACGGTCACGGCGACGGATCCGCAGGGGCCCGTGGCGCTCGAGTGGTGGCGCGGGCCCGATCCGGTGCCCGGCGCGACCTCGCCCACGCTGACGCTGCCCGGCGACTCGCTGTGCGACATGGCACCGGTGGACCTCCGCGTGCGAGGCACCGACACGAGCGGCCAGTTCAGGGAGATCACCGGGACGGTCACGCTCGTCCCCGGCGCGCCCTCGGTCGAGGCGGTGGGCGGCGGCACCCCGACCGCGGTGCTCGCCCCCGGCGGAACCCAGGTCGAGCTCGAGGGCTCGATCTGGCAGGCCTGCCCGGGCGCCATCACCTACGTCGGCGGCGGCAGCGGCCTGCCGCCCGGATCGACGTTCACCATGGACGTGTCCGGCCCGACGGCGCTGTTCACGCTGGGGTTGCCGGAGACGACCTACCCGACGCTCCTCGCCACGCCCGACCCACCCCGGGTGACGCTCTCGGCGAGCCAGTCCGGCATCCAGAGTGACACCACCGACGTGCCCGTCGAGCTCGACGCGACCGGGCTCGTGGACGTGGTGCAGGGCGCGGACGTGGCCTCGCTCGGCGAGGGCCAGCTCGCGGTGATCACCGCCCGCATCGAGAGCAGGATCGGCGAGGCGCTGCCTGCCGTGCGCGTTACCGCCCGCCTCGACGGGCTCGCGCCCGCCGGCGCGCCGGTGGTGCAGGGCGCGGGCACCACGTCCGCGACCGACGTCGAGGTCGTGCTCGACGCCCTGCCGCCTGCGGGCGGCCCCGTGCTCGTGCAGTTGCCGGTCCGCTCGGGCGGGCAGGGCGGGGCGGCGGCCTTCGAGGTCCACGCGCAGGGCGGCTGGCAGCTCACCCCCGCCGCGGAGCCCGCCGCGGCGACGGTCCGGCTGCCGGGGTGTGGTTGTGGCAGCGGGGGTGGAGAGGGCGTGCTCGGGCTCGTCCTCCTCGTACTGCTGCTCCGTCCGGCCCCCCTCTCCCTGGCCCTCTTCCCCCGGGCGTCGCCCGGGGGGAGAGGGGACGATTGAGCCCGCACGGTGGCTCCCTCGATCCGCGCCTTCCACCACCTCGCGATCCGCTGCGCCGACCTCCACCGCAGCGAGCGCTTCTACGGCGACGTCCTCGGGCTCCCCGTGCTCCGGCGCTGGCCGGCGGAGGGCGGCGGCGACCGGAGCGTGTGGCTCGCGCTCGGCGAGGGAGCGTTCCTGGCGCTGGAGCGCGCCGACGGGAAGGCCCGGGACGAGGAGCAGAGGGAAACCGACCCCGGCCTACACCTCGTCGCCCTCCGCATCGCGCGGGCCGACCGCGAGGCGTGGGAGGATCGGCTGGCCGCCGCAGGCCATCCCGTCGTTCACCGCACGCGGTTCACGATCTACGTGCGCGACCCGGAGGGGAACCGGGTGGGGCTCTCCCATCACCCGGAGGACGCGTGATCTTCGACCGGCGCCGCTACCACCGCGACAACTACGTCTACCTCCTCGCGGACGGCGCCGACGCCGCGCTCGTGGACCCGGGCGATCCGGTCGTGGCGCTCGCGCTCGCCGCCGCGCACGGGGTCCGGCCCCGGTGGATCCTCCACACGCACGGTCACGCCGACCACTCGGGCGGCTCGGCCCGGCTTCGCGACGAGATCGGCGCCCGCGTGCTCGCCCACTCGGCGGACGGCGGCTGGTTCGCGCCGGACGAGGACCTCGCCGGCCGCGCGGAGGTCGTCCTCGGTGCGCTCCGCATCGGCGTCGTCCACGTGCCCGGCCACACGCCGGGCTCCGTCCTCCTCGTCTGGCACGGCCACCTCCTCACCGGCGACACGCTCTTCTGGGGCGGCGCCGGGAACTGTCGCCACGGCGGCGACCCGGCAGCGCTGGGGAGGAGCCTCACCGGCCCCGTGGCCGCCCTCGACGGCGCGCTCCGGTTCCACCCCGGCCACGACTACGCCACCGTGAACCTGCCGTTCGCGCTCCAGCTCGAGCCGGGCAACACGGAGACCCGTGCCCGGCTCGACGCCGCCCGGGCCGCGCACGCCGCCGGAGGGGAGCCGGAGGCGCCCACCCTGGCCGAGGAACGCAGGGTGAACCCGTTCCTGCGGGTGGATGTCCCCGCAGTGCGGGACGCCATCCTGGGGCGTGCTCCAGGGGCCCTGGACCCGGTGGCCAGGGTCGTGGCGCTTCGTGGAATGCGCGATGCGTGGTAGTCGTCGGGGGCCGACCCCCTCGCTTGGGCCCCCGATCACGGCCGGTGACCCCCGTCACAGAGTGTTTCCGGGCGCCTTGGCTAGGATGGCGACCGTCGGGTGCTAGAATTTCGGGACCCCTTCCGAGGTCCATGAGGCAGCTCGCAGCGCAGGAGACGAACATGAGAAAGGTCATCGCCCTCGCCGCCGTCCTCGCCATCCCCGCCGCCGGGTCCGCCGACCCTGGCACGGTGGACTGGGGTGCCAAGGTCGTGAAGTGCTCGGGCAGCGGCGCGCCCAACCTCCGTGACTCGGAGACGAAGGGCCAGGCCCGGATCGGCGCCGAGAAGGCGGCGAAGCTCGACGCCCTGCGCAACTGCATGGAGACCATCAAGGGCATCCAGCTCGACTCCTCGAAGAAGGTCGGGTCCGCCCTCGAGTCTGACTCCGCGCTCAACGCCCAGGTGCAGGGCGTGGTGAAGGGGTTCCGCGTGGTCGGCAAGCCCCGCTACTACGAGGACGGCGGCGTGGAGATGGACGTCGAGGTGCCGCTCGAGGGGAAGCTCTCGGAGACCCTCATGCCCAAGGGCGAGACGAAGGCCGTCTCGACCGAGGGCGAGGCCCCAGGCACCGCGCTCGTCGTGGACGCGCGCGGCCAGAAGGTCGCCCCCGCGCTCGCGCCCCGCGTGCTCGACGAGTCGGGCAACGAGGTCTACGGCCCCACCATGCTGAACGAGGCGGGCCGCAAGGCCGGCGGCGCGGCCGCCTATGCCCGCGACCTCGAATCCGCGAAGAAGACGCTGGCGGCGCGCGTCGGCGACCGTCCGCTCGTGGTGAAGGCCGTCAAGGTGGCCGGCCCCGACGTGGTCATCTCGACAGCCGACGCGAAGAGCCTCGCAGGGAAGAACCTCGGGTTCCTCGCCGAAGGCAAGGTCGTCATCCTCGCCGACTGAGCCCCTCAGGGAGAACGCACATGAACCGACTCTTCGCCCTCGCGCTCCTGCTCGCCGCGCCGATGGCCGGCGCCCAGGAGAAGACCGAGACCACCGAGGCCACCGGCCAGGCGGCCATGGGGCCCGACCTGCTCGCGGTGAAGGAGCAGGCCAAGGACGACGCGCTCCGCAACTGCGTGCAGCAGGTGGCGGGCACGCTGGTGACGGCCGCGACCGAGACCGACCAGGCCCGGCTGCTCTCGGACAAGATCTACTCGCACTCCCAGGGCTACGTGAAGAAGTTCACGGTCCTCGAGGAGAAGCAGGACGGCAGCGGCTGGGTCGTGAAGGTGAAGTGCGAGGTGTCCGAGTCGAAGCTCGACGAGGACATGCTGGCCTTCGGCATCGCCTACCGCCGGGCCGGCATGCCCCGCATCGCCGTGCTCATCGCCGAGCAGGCAGTGAACGCCACCCAGGCCACCGGCTGGTGGCAGGGCGGCGGCAACACCGCCGACCTCCGCGTGGTCGAGAACTCCTTCATGGACCGGATGGAGAAGTCGGGGTTCACCTTCATCGACCCCGAGATCCTCTCCGGCAAGGTGAAGCTGGAGTCCATCGGGGCCGACCCGAACGTGCAGCAGGCCCGCGAGATCGGCATCAAGGCCGGCGCCGACGTGGTGGTCATCGGCCGCGCCATGGCGAAGCCGCTCGGCGAGATCCAGATCGACAACGGCACCTTCTACTCCTCGGTGGCCAACATCTCCGCCCGCGCGGTGCGCGTGGACTCGGGCGAGGTCATCGCCGCCACCGAGTTCACCGGCGACGCCGGCAAGGGCTTCGAGCAGACCACCGCCGGTCGGAACGCGCTCTCCAACGGGGGCCGCAAGCTGGCCGCGGACCTGTTCACCAAGATCGGCAAGGTCTGGACCCGCGAGCAGTCCGGCATGAAGCGGGTGGCGCTGAGCGTGAAGGGCGTGGACGACTACTCCCGCCTCGCCACCTTCAAGAACGCGCTCGCCACCCACGTGCGCGGGGTGAAGGACGTGCAGGAGCGCTCGATGGAGGGTGGCAAGGCCGACCTCGACGTGATCGTGGCCGGCACCTCCCAGAGCTTCGCCACCGACCTCGCCTCGAAGAAGTTCAGCGGCTTCACGGTGAAGGTGACGAAGGTCACCGCGAGCACCGTGGAGGTCGAGCTCAAGTGAGCCCCCGCGCGCGAACCGGGTTCGCGGCGATGGCCGGCGTGGCCCTCGCCGCGATGGGTGCGCTGGGGGCCGCCCGGGCGGCGGCTCCCGCGGCGCAGCCCGCAGGCGAGGTGACCTTCCTGGCCGGCGACGCCACCCGCACGGCGGGCGGCAAGAGCCAGAAGCTCGCGATGGGAACCCCGGTCTACCAGGGCGACGTGCTCGAGACCCAGCGCCGCACCCGCCTCGAGGTGAAGCTCTCCGACACCAGCATCGTCCGGCTCGGCCCCACCTCGAAGGCCGTGGTGGAGGCGGCCGCGTTCGGCAAGAGCGTCGAGGACCGGAAGGTCTCGGCGAAGCTCGTCGTGGGCCAGGTCTGGGCCAACGTGGCGAAGGCCATCGGCGGCGAGTCGCGCTTCGAGGTGCAGACCGACAACGCGGTCGCCGGCGTGCGAGGCACGACGTTCAGGGTGGACGCCGCCAAGGACAAGTCGGTGGTCGTGAAGGTGTACAGCGGCACCGTCGCGGTGGCGGCGGGTCCGATCCCGCGGCCGGAGCACGGTGCCGCCGAGGGCGGGACCGGCACCGGCGGGAAGAAGGAGCGGAAGCAGGTCGCCGGGCCCAAGGAGGTCAACCGGGAGCAGTGGGAGAAGATCGTCGGCGAGATGATGCAGGTGAAGATCTCGGCCGACGGCAAGCCCGGCGAGCCCGAGCAGTTCGCCATGGCGTCGCCCTCGGAGGACGAGTGGGAGGCCTGGAACAGGGAGCGGGACGGGACCGCCCGGTGATCGACGCCGAGGTGGGGCCGTTCACGCTGGCGAACGGCCTCACCGCGATGAGGCTCGTCCTCGCGCCCGTCTTCCTCGTCCTCTACGTGCGGGGAGAGGCGCTGCGCGCGCTGGCCGCCTTCGCGGCGGCCGCGGCGAGCGACCTCCTCGACGGCCTCGTGGCACGTGCGCTCCGGCAGCGCACGCGCCTCGGGTCGATGCTCGATCCCATCGCCGACAAGGTGCTGGCCGGCTGCGCGCTCCTCGCGCTCGCCTGGACGGGGCACCTGCCGCTGTGGCTGCCTGCGCTCGTGGTGGGGCGCGACTTCATGCTCCTGCTCGGGGCGGCGCTCCTGCGCTGGATCCGGAACGCCGAGCCCTTCGCGCCGACGCGCATCGGGAAGTACGCCACTTTCGCGCTGGCGGTGACCGTCCTCGTGGCGCTCGCCGGCGACTTCGGCGCGCTGCACCGGGCGGACGCCGATCCGTATCTGGTGGCGTTTGCGCTCCTGGGCGCCCTGTGCACGGTGCTGTCGTTCTTCCAGTACGGGCTCTTCTTCGTTCGGGTCGTGCGCGCGCCGGCGGCCGCCTGAATCGTCGAGTCCGCCGTTGACAGGTCGGGCCGTCGCGCTATAAACGCGCCTCGCCTCTGCGGGAATGGGCGCGTAGCTCAGCGGTAGAGCACTGCCTTGACACGGCAGGGGTCACAGGTTCGATCCCTGTCGCGCCCACAAAAGAGGGAAGCCCTGAGGCTGCGAAGTCTCGGGGCTTTTCTCGTTTCTGGGAGCCGTGACACGCGTTGGCACGTCCAGGGATGCCATCACCCCATGAGCGTGATGTCGGCCCATCCGTCGAGAAGGCACAGGGGCGGGGGCATCCAGGACGAGGGTGCGGCTAGCGACCATCAACGCGAGCGAACGCTCCGATTCCGAGGCGTCCGCGCGCCGCACCTTCTGCAGGAGCCAGGGCACGTACCCGCGGCCTTTCGCGTTAATGGGAGCAGGCGCCGCTCCCCGTTGGGGCGCCATGCGCGGTGCCACGAGTGGCCCATGCTGGGTTTGGGGCATGCTGTGGCTCGGTACCGCTCCAACGGCGAGCTGGCGCATGAAGGAGCCCGATCCTCCCGAAGACGGGACGCAGGCGCCCGGGACGCTCTCGGCGCTGATCGAGGAGCTCGCGCGCAGCGAGGCGACGCTTCCGTCCGAGGGCGGGCTCGCAGAGCCTCGGCCTGGCGAGCGGGTAGGTCGGTTCGAGGTGGTGCGCGAGCTCGGGCACGGCGGCTTCGGCAAGGTCTATGAGGCCGTAGACCCCACGCTGGAACGCCACGTCGCGCTGAAGCTGGTGCGACCGGGCACGGACCGGCGCCGTGTAGGCGCGCCGGGCCCAGCGGAGGCGCAGGCAATCTCCCGCCTCTCTCACCCCAATGTGGTCCAGCTCCACGAGGCCTTCGACTCCGAATTCGGGCCGTGCCTTGTCTTCGAGCTGCTCGAGGGCGAGCCTCTCTCCCGCCGGCTGGAGCGGGGTCCGTTGGCGGTGGCCGAGGCAGTGCGGGTCGCCCTTGAGGTGGCCAGGGGACTGGCGGAGGCGCACAGGCTCGGTGTGGTGCACCGGGACTTGAAGCCGTCAAACGTGTTTCTCACGACGAACGGCCAGGTGAAGGTACTCGACTTCGGCCTTGCCCTTGTCTTCGGCCGGCGCCGGCCGCTCGAGGGCGGCACGCCGGGCTGGATGTCGCCTGAACAGATACGGGGCAACCCGGAGGACGAGCGCACCGACGTCTGGGCTCTAGGCGCCGTCCTTTTCAAGATGCTGGCGGGGCAGGTTCCGTCCAGAGCAACACTCGCCATCCGCGATGCGCCGCAGCTCGTAGCGCTCATCGAACGGGCGATTGCCACCGAACCATCGGCGCGGCCGCGCGACGCAGGGGAGATGGTGAGGGAACTCGAACCGCTGGTCCGCGACATCGAGGGGCGAACACGGCCTGCTGTGACGCGCGTGCACCGGCGGTGGCTGCGTTGGGCGTTGCCGCTGGGGGGAATCGCGGCGGTGCTGGGGTTGATGTTCCTCGGCTTGTGGCTGTTCGTTTCCAGAATCACTCAGGTTCGCCCTTCGCCGGCGGCCGGGCCGGCCAATCCGCTCCGGGTGGGAGTGGCCGACATGGTCAACGAGACAGGAGAGCCGGACTTGGACGTGCTCTCCGGACTGATCGTCACCTCCCTCGAGCAGACACGGGATCTTACCGTGATGACGAGGGATCGGCTCCTAGATCTCGCCGCGCAGGTGGGTATTCACGCGAGCCGGGTGGACGAGCCCCTCGGCCGGAGCATCTGCAAGGCAAACGCGATCGGGACTCTCATCCTGCCGGCCGTGACGAGGTTGGGGTCGGTATACGTCGTCGAAGCTCGCGTCATCGAACCGAGTGCCGACGCACCACCGTTTACGGTGAGCGAACGAGCCACGACCAAAGAGTCGCTCCTCGATGCGCTGGACCGGATTGCAGCCGCGGTGGCGCGGCATCTGGGCGCGAACGCGGTGCCGGGGTCTAAGGTGCCGCTCGGTGACATGGTGACCAGGAACGTGGAAGCCTATGGCCACTATCTCGCCGGAATCGAGGCCGACCAGCGCGACAACAACTGGACGGCCGCCGTTCGCGAGCAGCTTGCAGCCATCGCACTCGATCCCGAGTTCGCGGCGGCCCAATCCAAGCTGGGGGAGCTTTACGACGAATTCGCGTTGGACTCGTCCGTGCCCCGGGCTGTCGCCTTGCGGCACTTGGACCGGATGCCCGAAAAGGAACGCCTCGTCATCCTCGCGGACAACGCGGCGACACGTGAGGATGCAATAGGTGCCGCGGAGCAACTCGAGGGGCGCTTCCCCGAGGACAAGATTGCCGTTGCGGCCGCAGCGAGGGCGTTCTTCGCCGCGGGCCAAACGGACCGGGCGAGGGCCGCATGGGCGCGAGCCCTGAAACTCGACCCCGCAATGCTTTATCCGCTCTGGTTCCACCTCGACGACGTCCGCGGGAAACGCGGGCGCCCGACAGATGAGAGCATCGCCGTGTGTCGGCGCGCCGTGGCAGTGCGCCGGAATGCGGTGACTTTGGTGACGCTGGGTCTAGAGCTGGTAGAGGCAGGCAAGACGCAAGAGGCGACCCAGCTGCTCCTCGAGGCGCTTCGTGTGGACGAAGGCAAGTCGGCCTCCAACGCCTGCCTGGCCACGTTTGGACTGATCTTTCTCGGGCGATGGCGAGACGCGCTACCGCTCCTCGACCACTTCGCGGTCGACGAGAACGAGAGCTGGGTGGAACGGCAGGGCACCCTGGGTGCCATGGCATACGGCCTGCTTTCCGAGGGCCGGGTCCGCGAGGCGCAGGCGCCGCAGGATCGGGATGTCCTGCGACAGGTCCCGCACGATCTCAAGTGGCTATTCCAGGCAGGTACGGTCACCTCCGAACTGGGACGCGCTCGGACGGACGCGCCCCTCGATCAGGTGCGGGCGCGGTTGGTCCGTGACCCTTGGATCCGGCGAAATCACCTGGCCTGGTACGGCGACATCGCCGGTGCCGCTGCCGCCGACCGCACCATTGCCCCCGAACAGCGCCAGCGCCGCGCTTCACCCGGCTGGTTCGCCGAGGGTGTCTTTCAAGCCTCACGGGACGTGGGAGAACGTCGGTTCGCCAAGGCGACCCGCGAGCTCGAAGCGCTCGCGTCACGCCTCGTAACGCCGGGGCGAGGTCATATCCTGAATCTAGGTGAGTCCGAAACCGTGGGAGCGCCCGATCGATGGATGTTCCCCACGCCGACTGTGGGTTGGCATGGTGTGCACGCACTCCTTGCAGAGGCCTTGCTCGGAGCGGATGACATCGAGTCCGTCGCACGCCTGTCGGACAGGGGGCGGGAAGCGTTGCCGTGGTCCATCTTTGATATCGAGGTAGATCTCGTCGACCCGCCGGTGAACCATCCACGCGTGGTGATCGCTCGTGCTGCGGCCCTCGAGCGGCTCGGGCGACGGCCCGAGGCGCGAAAGGATCTCGAGGCCCTCGTGGAAAGCTGGCGCGACGCGGACCACGACCTCCCGCTCTACGTCCTGGCCCGCTCGCGGCTTTTCGGCCTCGAGCGCCCAGCGACGTCGCGCGCCGTACCACTCGATGCGTTTCAACGGGTGAATGTAGATCAGCGACTCCGGATGGCCACCAACGACGCCAACGCCCAGGGCACACCCGAGAACCTCGCATGGCTCGCCCAGGCCCAGGAGGCGGCTGGAGCCAGCAAGAAAGCCATCGAGACGGCGCGCGAGGCGCTGCGGCTCGACGACGGCACCCGCGTTCGTTCGGTCGACGTCGCCTGCCGCGTACTCGAGCAGGAGGGCCTGCCCTCGGAGTGCGTCCCTCCGCTCGAACGCGTCGTGGTCAAGGGGCGAGACGGTTACGAGAGGCATTCGGCCAAGCGACGCCTCGCTCATCTCCTCGCGCTCATGGGCCGGGTACGGGAGGCCGTGGCTCTCGGTCGTAAGGACGCCTATTTCGAGGAGCCGTCGGTCGCCGCCGCGGGGCGCTGGGCGCGCGAGGCGGCGGAGATCGCCGCGTACCACCGAGGCCGGACGGAAGTGGGCGACGCCATCACCATCGGCATCGCCCAGGAGCTCGCCTGGTATGGCGACCTCGACGGCGCCAGGCGCGTGTACCAGCGGTGGAAGGATGCTGCTGGAGGGGCGGGCGACGACCGCTGGTATCGCGCCATCATGGCAACTCACGAGCATCGATACGACGAGGCCATACGGCTCTACCGGGAGCTCGTGGCGATCGACGACGAGATCGGAGTTGGCACCGACCGGCACTGCGGGCTTGCGGAGGTACTTCTTGCTGCCAGCCGTCCGGAGGAGGCCGTCGGTGTGCGGGTTCCCTGGGCGGCCTGGCTGGAGAACGAGCGACACGCCGGGTCGGCATATCCATGCCTGACGATGGTCCGCGGCCGCGCGCTCAAGCAACTCGACCGAAAGATCGAAGCCGCGGCCGAGGTGGACAAGCTGCTCGCGCTCTGGAAACAAGCGGACCCCGACCTGCCATTGCTGATCGAGGCGAAGGCGCTCAGGTCCGAGCTCGGCGAGGGCACGGCTGCCCAAGTTCATTGAACGCACACG
>Ga0335085_10003474_pt1 | contig 27206 bp, 21 predicted proteins | sample Lox_Sample_45_FD_206712 | JGI IMG/M metagenome (GOLD analysis project Ga0335085, IMG submission 206712) | Soil microbial communities from Loxahatchee National Wildlife Refuge, Florida, United States - Lox_Sample_4.5 | ecosystem: Environmental > Terrestrial > Soil > Wetlands | place: USA...
TGACGATGTGGTATGGTTTCTTCACGGCGGTAGGCTCCTTTCGGGATTTCAGTTTGGCAACCGGATTCTATCGAATCGGCGCCAACCGCCGCCTACCTACCTTCAACTAGACTCGGGACGCCCTCCGCGGTACGCAACGTTTCACTCTGGCATGACTAGGATGCGCGTTAGCAGCGTTGGCAATCTTACCGGCGCGGGCGGCGAGTGAAATCGCGCTACACAGCTTCGCAAGTCCTCCAAGAGGGGCGTACCCTGCCGGCAGGGCGATCCGGGACGCGGCCGGCAACCTCTACGGGACCACTAAGACTTGCATGGGCAGCCTGGGCGTGGTGTACAAGCTCGATACGTCCGGCCACCAGACCGTGTTGCATAGCTTCACGGACAGCTGGCCCGACGGGAATGATCCCTACGCCGGAGTGGTCCGCGACCCCTCGGGTAACCTGTACGGGACCACTTATTCGGGCGGGACGGCGGGTGGGCGTAGTGTTGAGTATCGAACTCAAAAGCAAAAGATAATAGAACCCTCATATGTGCAGTGACCTTCGCAAGACGGCTGCCGGGCGGGTGTAGGGTGACGGCATGACCGAAATGGTCGTCCGGCACATGGTCCGTGTTCGCAGCAAGCTGGCACCGCACGACCTGAGAAGGACCTGCGCCAGATTATGTCATGCGGCGGGAAGAGAATTTTGAGCAGATTCAGTTTCTCCTCGGCCATGTCTCAATCCAAAGCACGCCCGCACTATTGTGGCCAGACGTGGGGCAGCGCCTTGCGCGCAGGGCGTGGCGCAGGGCGTAGGCCTGCCCCAACGCCGCCCGTCAAAGCCGGAGGCCTTTCAGAGCGTTTCTGGCCGCCAGATAGATTACCAGGGCGGCAACACAGGCGCCGGCCACTACAACGACGGCGATTTTGGTGGCGACGCTGCGTTTGCTTTGAATCGCCTTGACAGACTTCACATCGGTGAACGCGACGCGGCGCTCCGAGGCGGACCGGTCCTGCGGCATGAGCGCAAACCCATCCGGCTCGACGGCGCCCAGGCGCCCACGGACCTTCTCCCGGTTGACGAAGCGCACCTCAATCAGGGCGCTGGCCGGCAGGTGGGCGACCTGCTCACGCAAACGGCTGGCGTCGCCGGCCTGTTCGCTGCTCCCGTTCGCGGCCGACCTTGCGAACACAGAATTCGTCGTAAGGGAAGCCGCGAGCACAAATATCAACACTGAGGCCAGGGTCTTCCTGGCCTCTATAACGAAGCTGCACATAGCACACCTCCTGGTAGCCAATGGGGGGGCAGGCCGTGAGGCCGGCGCGGGTTCACCCTTTTTCAGTCCTGCCGGTATATGTCTTCGCCCCGGACTGGCATGCTCCCGACACGAACCCTGCAGCCGGGCGTTTCCGGCAGGTTAGGACTTCTGGATCACCGGGTCCGTTCAGCAGAATTTAATCCGAATTTGGGCGCCGCTCGGTACGGACGCAACTGCAGCGACCATCGCCGTTCGGGTTCCGCGTCGCCCGGACAGAAGCCCGGTGGCTGTTCAAAGGTAGCCCCGGGGGCAGAGAACTGGCGCGTCGACCACCGGTAGTCCCCGTATTCGATCTCTAGTGTGGAACTTCCGAAGAGGTGAAGCTCCGCGCGGCTGCGGTGCTCGACCGGCAGCCAGAACGCGCCGAACTTGGCGTATTCGTGAGTGAAATCGGTCCGCTTCACCCAGAACGATGGTGAGAGCGCGGGAGCGCCTCGCACGCGTTTGATGCCGAAAGTGTCGGCATCCACCCAGATGCGGCCACGAAATTGATAGCGCTGAGGAAATTGTGGAATCGCGCTAAAGACATACGCGTTTTCCGCGGCGTCAAACTCGATGAGGTGGAATTCATAGTTCTTCCGGTTAATGTCGGTGACAGAACGGGTTTGCGGGAAGGCACTCTGACGCTCCGCTTCCACGATCGGGTAGATGACGCGTTTCGCGATCAATCCTGAGCCGGAGTGCTCGAGAATGCAGTAGGTCTTGCGGCCTGGAGCCGTGTAGTCAAGCTGAATCTTCACTCTGGCCCATTTGTGCAGCCGGCTATTGCTTGCGCTGTACTCCCGTATGCAGGTCCAACTCTCCAGATTTGCCTGCTGCCAGCGGCCGGCCTCCTCCATACGATCGAGCACCATTGAAGGAGACAGTTCCGGCACCGGCGTGGCCGCACGCAGAGCGAGAGCAAAAGAAAGCATTAGAAGCGCGAGCACGGCTGCCGCGATTGCGGCCCGCTGCGCCAGGCGTGGGAACACGAGTGACAACAATCCAACCGGCCAGCCGTATCGGGCAGCCGCGCGGCGCTCCGCGCTGCCGGCCTCGGTGTGGGTGTTCCACCATAGCAGCGCGACCTTCCGCCAATTAACCGGGAGGAAGCTGTGCTGTACCACGTAGTAACAGGAGTAGACGCAGCCGGAACACTGCCGGCGCGCGGCCTTGTTCAGGTACTGTCGCTTTTCGGTGAAGTCCGGTCCAAACACATTCAGGGTGATCGGGCTCGGCTTGTCCTGGCAGAGCCAGAAATCCCCGTTTGGCTTGACATCGAAGAATTGTTCGCCCGCCAGGCAGCCCCAGTCGAACTTCTCCCTCGCATACTGCTGGTCGGCGGCGTCGGAGTAGAAGCTTGCGGACAGCAGCGTGGGCGAATGGCAGTCGCGCAGGTAGTCCGGTTTTGTCTTGGCCAGCGTGCTGGTCCGGAGCGCGCCCTCGCCCACCACGACCGGGTTCAGCCACACCCGCGCGCGTGGATATTGCTCAGCGCAGTAATCGAGGATTCCCTGTACTTGGGCGCGGTTCGATTCGGAGACGGTCACGTTGATAGTGAGCGTTTTCCCAGGAGGCAGATTGTCATTCAGATAGCGGAGAGTCGAGAGGATCGGCACCCCTTCATGGCTGAACGGTAGATCGGTGCCGCGCACTCCGTCGAGCGAGATGCCGATCTCCTGCACGCCGCTCCTCAACAGCCGCTCATACCGAGAGCGAGCCATCGTGCCGTTTGACGTGAGTTTTACGTAGAGGCCTCTCGCAGCCGCGTAATTGACGATTTCGTCGAAGTCCGGGCGTAGAAGCGGCTCGCCGCCCCCGCTGATGCTGATGACGGCTACTCCCATGCCATCGAGTACGTCAATGACACGCTTCGTTGATCGGGTATCTAACTCGGCGAACCGGGTCTCCGTGACGTGGCAGAACCGGCATTTCAGATTGCAGCGATGCGTAATCGCCAGATGGGCGAAGTAGGGCCGTTTCGGGAGAATCACGTTTCGGAACGTGCGTCTGATGAATTTGCTGGTCATATTGTGTCGCCTGCTTACTGAGCCGGGCCCAGAGGGCACCCTATCAGGGAGCGGGTGCATTCCCCGAAATCACCGGGTCCGTTCAGCAGAACCTAAATCCGAATTTGGGGCACCGCTCGGTACGGACGCAACTGCAGCGACCATCGCCGTTCGGGTTCCGCGTCGCCCGGACAGATTGATTCGCGGCGGAAGGGCTACTGGCCGGGTGGCAATAGCGCCTCCGGCCGTGGCGTCACGCTGCTTATTGGCAGCGGCGCCGTTTGATAGCTATTTCACCGGTGCTTTCGCGGATGTACGCACATCCTTCAGCATTGCCTGCTTGCGTTTCATCGCGTCCTTGATCGTCGGTCCAGGCTGCCTACTGGCGGAACGCGATGAATCCGTGCCAGTTGCCATCGCTGTCATACCACTGGCCGCCATAGTCACGGATGTCATTGATCGTCCACGAATAGCTGTTCACCGCTCCCTCCGCGCCGGGCAGTAGGGTCATTTCGCCTTTTCGCCACATGTAGATCTGGCTGGAGCCGTCCGCAAAGTAGCCATTCCCGATCACATCTCCAAGATTATTGTTGTCGTCGGACCGCGTGTCCGTGGCGCCCGGCACATCCACGTGTGTGAGCTGCTTGCCATGTCCGACATAGCCGTGTAAGTGCCCGCTCGCGTCAAGGTAGGAACCCGCGAATTGCCCCCAGTCATTAATGCACCACGTGCCGGTCCAATTCTCGTTGGTCCCCGGCCGGGGGAAGAACTCATACGACTTTCCATTCCAGATCCAACTGACGCAATTGACTGTCACCGCCCAAGTGCCCTCGCAGGCCTGCCCCACGGCGTAACCAGTCTGATTCATTCGCATGCCGTAGTTCAAGGGCTTGCCGGGTATGTCCGGGAGCAGCGTCCAGGCGCCCGTCGAGACCTCGAATATGGCGGCGTACAGAATCTCGTTCGAACCGACGGTCCCAAAAGCCTGGTTCAGGTTGTTGAGGTCGATCATATAGACCACGTCCGCGTCGTAGGGCAACAGCTCCGTTTGGCCATTACGCCACAGAAAACTCCGGGTACTGAGGCAGGTACTGTCCGTACAGTAGCTGCCGACAGCCATGCGGTTGTCGTTGATCCCCTCTATCGCGGTATACACTCCGCCCGCCACGTCAATGGTACGGAACACATACAGACTGCGGTCCGGCTCCCCCACCTGGGCTGCCTGTGTCGAATGTGGTGCAATCTTGATTGCGGAGCCCGCTCCCAAGGCCAACGCCGGAGCGAGCAGCAGAAGACTGCCCGCGGCCGCGCTCAGTCTCCACGCAAAACAACGTAAGTTGCGGTTCATTGAATTTACCTCCCGGCGGAACTTGCCAGTTCCGCTACTAAGTTACATCCATGCCCTTCCCTGCGAGGGCGCCATGAAAGTGGCTGGTTTGCAATGGTTTGCTCAGGTAGGTTCCAGCGGCAAGCTGAATGGTGCATTCCGAGGGATGGTGGGTCACGCAATCTGTTGTTGCCGGCAGTGGCAGAGCCGGTGACGGCCAGTGCCAGTGTAAGCAGCAGAATGGAGCCAATCAGGGCGCACCGCTCCGTTACGATTTTTGCGGACCTCATATCCCTTGTCTCCTTTTCTCTTGTCATTCAAAGAAGCCGATGGTCGCGGTTCACGTAATGTGGCCGCTTGATAACATAAGAAGCAGCCATTCGGAAAGGTTACGGAGCGCTCTGGGCATTCAGATTTCTTCGAGGGCCGGCAAGGCAGAATTGCACTCATGGCGCGATCCGATCCGGCGATGCCGGCAATCGTGTGAGACCCGAATCAGGACCCTGGACCTAGCCGCCGGGACCGGCAGCAGCGTGCCGGGTGTCCATGGTGGGGGAGATGGCCATCGTTCCGAAAGTTACGCTTCAGAACGCCGCCGCCGGATCGCTGGCTTCGGCCACCAGCCCGTGCGGGATGTCTGGTCTGTCGGGTGACCCGGCGAACTGAAGTTCGCCGCGGAAGCGTGCCCCACGGCGCCTTCGCCGGAGGGGAGGCTCTCCAGACGTCCATGGTAGGACTTCACGGCCTGTTTGACGCGTTTCCAATCGAGAGGCGCCTGGCTCTCGCCACGGCAAGTCACCCATTATCGCCGCCGCAGTTTTGTCGGTTTGTGCGTCTGGCCATTCGTGGGTTTACACGGCAACGCGCAGCCGGATTCCGTCATTCGGAGCATGAACCAGGTCTTGCTTGGTACCGAGGTAGCGCTCAGTCGTTTGTACACAGGCGTGGCCCAGGAGCAATTGAATCTGTTCCAACTCGCCACCACCCGCGCGGCACATCTTCGCACAACTGCGGCGCAGGTCATGAGGCGCGATACCCGCTAAGCCGGCAGCCGCGGCGTACGGCCGCAGCAACTGCCAGACGACTTTTTCCGACAGCCGGTCGCCATGCAACTCGTCGCCGCGGTGCACGGGCCGAAAAACGTTGCCGTCGGTTACGCCGGCGCGTACCGTCCATGCATCGATGGCGACCTTCACCCAGGTCGGTATGGGCACAGTGCGGACGCGCTTGCGCTTGGAGACCAAATAAAGATCACCCACCGGCCATCACGTTGCTGGATATGCACCATGGTGAGCGCGGCCACTTCCGACCGGCGCAGCCCGCAGCCCAGCAGCACCGCGATGATGGCGCGGTCGCGCAGGCCCTTCAGTGTCGAGATGTCCGGCGTGTTCAGCAGCGTCTGGGCCTGCTTCAGCGACAGCCAGTTGCCCATGCGGACACCGATGGATTTGGCGCTCTTCACTCGCTCGATGCCGGCGGCCAGGTCGGGCGCCAGCAAGCCGTTATCCATGGCCTCGACCGCCAGCTTGCGGATCGCGGACATGCGCACGATGATCGACGACGACCCCAGCTTGCGCTCTTCCAGCGACACGCGCCACGCCGAGATGGTGGCCTTGGTGAAGCCGGGTCGCGGCTCGGCATCGTACCACCGAAAGAATTCGTCGAGCGCCATATTATAGGCCCGTTTCGTAATCGGCTACGAAACGGAATCGAGCACCAAAGGCTTCAATCGCTGCCATTCCGTCGTCCTTCGAACTACAGTTAACTCGTTCATTCTGAACTCCTTAATGGTCAATATCGCTAGCCGTGACGACCTTACCTCTCGACGCGGTGGACAGCAAGCAAAGGACGCAGGATTGGCGAAGAATTTCTGAGACGAATCCGCGCCATGGCTCATTGTTCATGGAATGGAACCACATCAGCGACCACGATCTTGAGCGCCATTACCTGGGCATGGTCAGGGACGAGACCGAACTGGCAGCGCTGGAGGAGCATCTCCTCGCGTGCGCATCGTGCGCCGAGCGGGCCGACGAAGCCCAGGACTACGTGGACGCGATGCGCGTGGCCGCCCTGGAAGTGTTCGACCCGTAGCCGCCACTAAACAAGAGAATCGTGGTGCCGGCTTAACGTGCGCACCGTTTTCCAAGCTTTTGACATCCGCTTCCCGTTGCCGAGAACCTCCGAGGGCTGTTACACTCGTCCGAATGCTGCAATGCAGCGCTGATTGGTCCCAAGCTTACCGGCTTCAGAGGCGTTGACATGACTAGAGCGACTGCGATTCATCCTTCCGATCTTCTGGGTTTCAGCCGTCTGGCGATCGGTGCCACTGCGGGACTCGTTGATGTGGTAGAAGCGATGCACCTCAACATCGCGCGTAGCCCGGGATTTCTGGGCACACCATTACAGGGACCCACCGCCGGCGTCACGGGACTGGTTTACAAAAGCATCCGCGCGGTAACCGGGCTGGTGGGAAGCGGGATCGATGCCCTGCTCTCTCCGCTCATACCCCTGCTAGGAGAGAGGCACTCCCCACCTGGACGTGAGGCCGTGCTGGCGGCGCTGAACGGCGTGATGGGCGACTACCTGGCCGCGACGGAAAATCCGCTCGCCATTTCCATGAGTCTGCGCCAGAACGGCGAGCCTCTGATTCTCGAACGCCGGGCGTTAGCCCGCACGATTCCCCGGTCAAGCAAAAAGTTGGTCGTACTGGCGCATGGGCTGTGCCTGAGTGATCTGCAATGGACACGAAAGGGGCACAACCATGGAGCGGAGCTGGCTCGCGACTTGGGATACACTCCGGTCTATCTGCACTACAATAGCGGGCTACATATCTCTACCAATGGGCATCACTTCGCTGATTTGGTCGAGATTCTGCTCAAGCAATGGCCTGTGCCGCTGGAAGAATTCGTGATTATCGGCCACAGCATGGGTGGCATGGTGGCACGCAGTGGCCATCACTATGCTTGTACAGCGGGGTATGAATGGCCGCAGTATCTGCGTAAGATCATCTTCCTCGGCGCGCCGCACCACGGCACGCCGCTAGAGCGTGGAGGCAACTGGGTAAACGCAGTTTTTGGGTTAAGTCCCTACACTGCCGCTCTGGCCCGTCTGGGTCGGATTCGTAGTGCCGGGATCACGGACCTACGCTACGGCAACCTGGTGGATGACGATTGGATGGGTCGTGATCGCTTCCGCCTGTGGCCGGACCTTCGGTGCCGGTTACCGCTACCGGAGAAGGTAAAGTGTTACACGATGGCGGCGTCCACCAGGGAAAAGGCACGCGGTCTGGCCCGCCTGCTCGGAGATGGGTTAGTGCCCGTGGACAGCGCATTGGGCCGGCACAAAGATCCCCGACGGACCTTGGCATTCATTAAATCCCGGCAGTGGGTCGGTTATGGCCTAACCCACTTTGACCTGCTCAATGAGCCTGTCGTGTACAAGCAGATCAAGCGGTGGCTCGCGGGGTAGGTAACGAAACCGGGCGGCCGCTTCACGGGCGTGCCACCTGCGCCCTATTCACCGCGACTGTTAGGAGTGGGAAGGTTCGGCACGCCTTGCACAATCAACCTCCGAAACATAGAATAAGAGACTGCGTGTGACTCCCTCATCGGCCCGGTAAGTTGCCCTTAGCCGATTCTATGAAGCGGTAACGTAGTTGCCGAGGTTGAAAGACTGATGTGCGGCCTTATCGTTAGCTATCTTCGGCCTCCGTGTGGTCTGAGCCAAACCAACTTGAACGCGACCAACAACGGTTTCCCGTTGTACAAGAACGAGGTTCCGCGCGCGATTGAGTTCGCGGTCAAGTACGGCTCTTAGCGTGGGTGAAACCGCCTGCGCCTCAGAAATTCTCCAGCATCCACACGTTGCTCTCCACAGTCTGACCCGAGATTGCCAGGCGGCGCCCGTCAGGCGACGGGACGGCCCAAGCCACCGAACCGTGGGTCTGTTCCCATACTGGGGTCGCGTTGGCCTTCATACTGGGATCGCGGTTTCGCCGTCTGGAGCAAGCGGTTGGAGGAGGGGATACGTACGCGGTTCCGTTTAGCGACCGCGGAACAGAATGCCGGCGTGAGATCACGGCGCAGGAATTAGGAGCGCTGCTGAGCGGCATCGATCTGAGCACAGACAACCGAGCCAACGGCGAACTAACGCTGTTTCGGCTACATGGCTCGGATCGTTGTGCGTTAGCCGACGCGGTTCGCGCCGCCGAGAGTGGCCCAGATCCGGCCTTCGCACGTAGGCCCAAAATGGGAGGTTTACTCTTCGCGATGCGACGGATGATCTGGCTCGGGCTGTTGCTCTATCTGCGCGAGACCGCAGACTCGCGGCCGGGACCGTCGTGAACCGGGTGTCCGGGCTACTTCAGCGCTGGGCGACATCCAGTCCGAGATCGGCTTCCACACCAGCGTTTCGTCATCAATCGCGAGAGCCGGATCGGAGGCCCCACCCCCAGCGTGGGCGGGGCCGCCCGGAGCCGGTGCGGAGGGTGGGACTGCAGCGTGAGTGTGATTACTGAACGCCGCAAATACTGCCGTTGATTTCGCTGCTCCATCGTCCGCTCACCCCAAACGGACTGTTGACATCGGTCCAAGTGATGAATGGGCCTGCGACTTCCAGGTGTCCCGACGCGGAGGCGAATCTGTGGGTTCCTTGCGCAATGTTCACGGTGGCCTTGTAGGTGCCTAACCAGTTCGCGGTGGGCCAGATCACAACAGCCTGCGGGACTTGGTAGGTGAAACTGTCCAAACAGTCACTCGGGCCACCCCACACAGTGCCAGACCCAAAGCAGACCTTATACACCCCGCCTTTGAAAATCGAAACCGGTCCTTGTCCGTACTGCGTCCCGTCGTTGCCCGACATGCCGCCGGAGAGAAACTCGCCGGCAAGGCTGGCATAGACCGGACCACCCCATGTATCCGTCGGCGCGAACTGATTTGCAGTGGGCAGGCTGCCTTGTATGATCCCGTGAAATGCCTTGCATCCCGGCTGTCCCAGCGCCTGTGAAGCGGGCACAGGGACAAGAACGGCTGCGAGAGCCAAAACGAAAACGAAGGTCAATGCAACAATGCTTTTGCGAATCATCTTCAAACCTCCTTGGGCTGGATTTCATCGATCTGTTTGATCCTGCATACCGATGTATCCTCAACAAGTTTTTCACGCGTCAGGCGTTTTTGGAATGAACGGCGTCTGATCATCGCATGAATTTTTCACGGACGGCCCGGAGGCGCCAGGATGCCCAGCAACCATGAAATCGTAGTCTGCTCAAGGAGTTATACTTGGCGCAAGTGGGAATCCGCTCTAAGCTTGCCCGCGCCCCATCGCCGCCGCGAACGTGCTTTGGCAGCTTTGAGTTGGACGTGGCCTCAGGAGAACTCTTCAAGGAGGGCCGCAAGATTGCGCTGCCGCCGAAGGCCCTTGAGGTGCTCAAGGCCCTGCTCGAGCGGTCCGGCGAAGTTGTCACGCGAGAAGAGTTGCGAGCGCGGCTTTGGGCTGCGAATACCTTCGTTGAGTTCGACGACAGCCTGAATCACGCGGTGAAGAACCTCCGCCAGGCGTTAGGAGACTCGGCCGAGTTGATCGAGACCCTGCCTCGGTACGGCTACCGCCTTGTCGCCTCCAAGGCCAGCACAACAGAGCTAGAGCCGAAGATCCGGTCTCTGGCCGTGTTACCCCTGGCCAATCTTTCAGACGACCCACAGCAGGAGTACTTCGCCGACGGAATGACCGACGCGCTCATCACCTTCGTATCGACGATCCGGGCCGTGAAAGTCATCTCCCGCACCTCAGTGATGCAGTACAAGGGGGTAAAGAGGCCATTGCCGCAGATTGCGCGGGAGCTGAGAGTGGACGGAGTGCTCGAGGGCACCGTGCAGCGCTCCGAAGGACACGTGCGGATTACGGTGCAGCTCATCCATGCTACCACCGACACCCACCTGTGGGCGGGGAGCTATGAGCGCGACTTTCGGGATATGCTGACCTTGCAGGGCGAGGTGGCCCGGGTCGTTGCGCGGGAGATCAAAGCCGCGCTGACACCGGAGGAAGCTACCCGCTTGGTCTCCCCTTGTACCGTCTCCCCGAAGGCGTACGAGGCCTATCTCAAGGGTCAGTTTCATTGGTACAAGCTTTCTCCAGGGCACCTGGATAGAGCCCTGAGCTATTTTCAGTTCGCCTTGGAACAGGACCCCTGTTGCGCGATGGCGTATGTAGGAATCGCCAATGTTTGGCTCGTACGGGCCGATGCCGGATTCATGCCGCCCGGTGAGGCGTTTCCAAAAGCCAGGGCGGCCATTTTGAAAGCTCTGGAGATCGATGAAGCGCTCGCCGAAGGTCACATCGCTCTCGCCAATGTCACGGCGCTCTACGACCGCGATTGGCCCGCTGGCGAGAGGGAATTCCGGCGCGCCATCGAGCTCAATCCCAACAGTGCGGATGCTCATTTCATGTACGCCGACCTTCTGATCTCGATGAAACGTTCGGAGGAGTGGGCGGCCGAGATGCAACGAGTTCTGAACCTGGACCCCCTCAACCCTTTTTTTCAGTGTTTCTACGGGTGGCACCTGGTGTACCTTCACCAGTGCGACGACGCGATCCTGCAATTCCGCGAGGTTATTGCCACCGATCCGAGTTTCCCGTCGGCGCGCATGGGGCTATGGGGCGCCCATTACAGGAAAGGAATGCATGAGGACGCACTGGAGGAAGCCGGGAAGTTCTTTGCCGCTTTGGGCGACCACGAAGTAGAAGATGCCCTGAGGCGCGGTTATGCGGAGGGAGGCTACTCAAGAGCGATGCACCTCGGGGCAGAGATACTGGCAAAGCGTTCCAGGCGGTGCCACGTACCGGGTGTGCGCATTGCACGATTGTATGCCCACGCGGGAGAGAACGATCAAGCGATGGAATGGCTGCAAAGGGCCTTCGAACAGCGTGAAACGCCTTTGATGCATCTCAGTATAGCCTGGGATTGGGATGGCCTGCGCGCCGACCCACGCTTCCGGGATCTGCTGCGTCGTGTCGGCTTGCCGGAATGACGGCCGGCACGTCGAGTTATCGTGCATTGGCCCGGCGAGACACTAGTGCGGATCGCCACCAAGACTGCGGGCGAGCTGATTAGTCATGGATTACACGCCACTCGGAGAACGCGTGGAAAGCGGTCGCTCTGGCCGCATTCGGATTCCTCCTCGTCGCATATTATCTACCCTGACGGCTTGTCGCCATCTCGGACTCTGAATTGCGGAATGCCACGCGTCATCCCCCAAAGGAGTGGGAAGGGCGCTCTCTCTTAGAGAGGGGCCCCGCGGCGTCGCGACATGCCGTGGGAAGGGGCGATAGCAGCCGACATTTCATGTTATTGGGCAAAGACTTTCTGGTGAACGTGCTGCGCCAACCGGTTCTGGCCCGCTTTCTCCCGAAGCGCCATTCGACGAGTTGCGTTTCCCGTCAACTTGATGGATCCGGTGCATCCCAGTTGAGAAGTCGATCTGTTGGAAGGAATCCATCCCCAAACCAAGATGTGCCGGCAGGCAAACTACAGACTTCGCCGTCGACTCGGCTCCAGCGCGATGCGCTCCCTCGGGATCAGTCGAGTTGGGCTTGCACTGCGAATCGCCGCCTTCCATTTCCCAAGCTACGAGCGCATAATCAAAGCTGTGCCGGAATGATGGCGCAAAGGAGGTCAACGGCAATGAGCGATGTGCAAGCGTTGTTTATCGACAATGCGAAAATGTACGCCTCGCTAAGCACGGGCGCAGTCGTTCTGAGCATCGCATTCGTTCGCGATGTACTGGGCGTCCCTAAGGACCGGCCGATCCCGCGCAACGGCTGGCTTATTTCGTCCTGGATATTTTTTGGGCTGACCATCTTGGCCTCAACCCTCTACCAGTATCTCTTGGCCAAACATCTCCAGGACAATACCTTCTTAGAAAGCATCGTAAGTGTCACATTTCCATTCGGGATTATGATGGCAAGCTTCTACCTCGGCGCGTTTTGCTTCGCAGTGATGGCAGTCACCAAGACATTCGTCCTGCCCCGAGAAGACCGACGGTCGTAGAACGCCGCCTGATCCCTGATCAAGGGAAGTGTGGGAAACGGCGGAGATCCCACGCCCGGGCTAACATGTCCTGAGTCACGTTCGGCGGGATTGCACGGTCAGGATACAAGCCCCCCGACGTTTTTGCAACATGTGGCCGTAAAGTCGCCAACCCGCAGAATGGACTGGCGACGGCCTTAATTGCCAAACGCGTTACCTGTGGGAAGTGCTGCCCCGCCGCCATCCCAAGAAGGGTTCACCGGTTCACCCGACGACGGCATTATGGTTGCATATCGGACACTAACCCTGGCCACGGCAATGGTCCGCATTCGGCGTGCCCGCCACCGGGGTGCCGCAAAAGTAGGGGAAGAGTGCCCGACCATCCTGGAGTTGAGCGACTTCGCTCCACTCCGCCTCGCGCCTACCGGAAATTCTCCACCAGCATCAGGTCCGAACCACTGGATTCCTGTTCCGTGAAGACGATGTGGGCGTCATCCGGCGAGACGGTGATTCGACCGCCGAAGGCATAAGTGCCCGCCACCACCGTCGTGATCTTTCCTGTCGCCGCGCTGAGCAATTGGAGCGTACTTGAATCCGGGAGAAAATAGACGCCCTTCGAATTGATGCTGAAGCCGGCCCAGAAGACCACCTTCGGCGCGACCTGCACCTCGGGCCCGCCCGACACCCGCATTCGGAAGAGCGGACCGCCGCCGTTCTCGACGGTAGTGAAGTAGAGATACTGGCCGTCCACCGATTCAACTGCCGCACCGCCGGAGTTGTGTGTCATTTGGACGGCTGAACCACCCTCCGCGGAGACTCTCCAAATGCGCCACTCTCCAGACCGGTCCGAGTCGAAGTAGATCCACTTTCCGTCGCGGGACCAACTCGGCACCATATTCTGTGAGTCGCCGCCGGTCACACGCCGAGGCTTGCCGCCGTCGGAGGGGATTACGTAGATCTGCGCTTTTCCTTCCACGCGCGAGTCAAATGCGATCCAACGGCCATCCGGCGACCACCGCGGCGCGCCGCCCTGGGGTCCCCCGAAGAAGGTCAGTTGCTGGCAGTTCGTGCCATCTGCGTCACAGGTCCACACCTCATAACTTCCTGATCGGTCGGATTGGAATGTCACCCTGCGCCCGTCAGGCGAGTACTGCACGAGATCTTGAAAATACCTGGAATCAGCTATCCCCCGGCGCTCGCCGGTGCGGAGATCCAGTTGCCAGAGCTTAAAAGAAGCAGAAATTCCCACATATCCCAGGAGATGTTGGGCGGGCGCAACCGCGGGCCAGTTCGATCCGGCCGGCGCCCAAGCAAAAAGTTCAGGGGATCCGCCGGTGGCCCGCATTCGCCATAACCTCGAAGTGCTGTGCAATCCGGCACCGACACTATAAACGATGTCCCTATTGCTCGCCCAAGCAATCCCGTTGACACGAGGGTAGGGTTGGCTGACCAGGAGTTGCACCCTGCCCACCGCCTTGTAATCGCGAGTGACGCGAAGCGTGTAGATGTAGTACAGACAGCTCCCGCCGCTCCTGACGAACGCAAGAACGCCTCCGTCGGGCGAGAGTCTTCCCCAAAAATCGCCCTGCACGGTATTTCCCAACACCGCCGCTGCCGGCGGTGCGAGCAGGCGACGCCGCTCGCCTGTTTCCACCGATAGCAGAGTGATCCCAAAAGGCTCATTCGGCGAGCCGCGGCTCGAGATGATTAGCCATTTGGCGTCCGGCGTCCAGGAGAAGTCCGACACGTCTGCCCTCGCTATCCTCCTCTCCGGACCTCCAATTGCGGGCACCAACAGGATGGTTCTTTCCGACGAATCCTGGCTTTCGTCGCGGGCAAGTGCGATGTACCGGTCATCCGGAGACCATGCCGGAAGACCGTCCCCTGCGTTGCGGGTCAGCCGAACCGGCGGCCCGCCCGGAATCTGCTTGACATAGATGCCGGGCGCATTGCTCGCAGCCCCCGGAGCGGTTTGATAGCTGTAAGCTACACGGGTGCCGTCCGGCGAGAACGACGGATCGCGGATCACGCCTCCTGTCGAGACCAGGACTACCGGATTCATCTCTGCGGGGCGGTGGCCGGGCCTGATCCAGACGAATCCAACCACCGCGCATGTAAGAAAGAAGGCCGCGGCCAGCAGTGCCGGGCGCCATCGTTTCCGCGAGGCCTGCCGCGGAATCTTCTCCAGCGCGGTCCGCAACTCGGCGGCCGATTGCCAGCGATCGGCCGGGTTGCCGGCCAGCGACTTTGAGATGACCGGAGCCAAGCGAGAAGCCAGCGCCGGACCCGCCAACTCGGAAAGCACCCGTCCGAAAGAGTAGATGTCGGACCGCGCATCCAGCGGCTCACCCCGCGCCTGTTCCGGCGACATATACCCGCTGGTCCCTCTCACCGCCGATTGCGGCACAACCCCATCTTGCTGGCTGATGGTTTTCGCCAAGCCGAAGTCCGTGACCTTCGCCTGACCGGATTTGGTCAGGAACAGGTTGTCCGGTTTGATGTCGCGATGTACAATCCCTTGCCCATGCGCCGCTTCCAGTGCCCGCGCCACCTGCAGCGCAATGTCGAAGAACTCGGCCTCGCTCGCCGGGCCCCGCGCCATCCGCGCCCGCAGCGATTCGCCCTCCAGAAACTCCATCGCCAGGAAGACCCGGCCCGACGCTTCGCCCAACTCGTACACCGTGCAGATGCCGGGGTGATTTAGGGCGCCGATCATGCGCGCCTCGCGCCGCATTCGCTCCAGCGCCGGCGGATGCGCCGCCAGTTCCTCGGGCAGGAACTTCAGCGCCACCACCCGGCCCAGCGTCAGGTCCTCGGCCTTGTGCACCACCCCCATGGCTCCCCGCCCCGCCTCCGCCACGATCCGGTAGTGCGAGACCACCGCACCCGGAACCAGCGCGGGCGCCTCTGGCGTATCCGTCTCCAACTCGCCGATGAACCGGTATCCCTTACGCGGCAGCGTCTCGATGTAGCGCGGCGTGGCGGCGGTATCCCGCAGCGCCTCGCGCAGCCGGTTTACCGCGACGTTGACGCTGTCGTCGAACCCCACGACCGTGCCGTGCGGCCATAGTCTGGCTTGAATTGCTTCCCGGCTCACCACCTCGCCTGGATGCTCCAGGAGCATGGCGAGGATCGCCAGGGACTGGTCGGGCACCTTTAGCTTGATCCAGCCCTTCCGCAGCTCGCGCAGAGCTGGATCGAACCTGAACGCGCCAAACTGTGCAACGCCGGCGGCAGCCATCTGCGGTGCCAGCATACCACAGTGCATGCGCCTATTCAGACCTGTAAATCCTCTGTTTCTAAAGACCTGCCGTGTTACCTAGATGTTAGGCGCATTTTAGGCATGTTTCCTTGAGTTTCTTGCCCATCCGGCCTAGCATCGGGCCGTGGGATATCAGCCCGCGGCTGCCTACACGAGACGCTACTGTTTCCTAGCGCCCGGCGCGGCCAAACTAAACGCAAGATGCAGGAGAAAAAAGGACATGAAGAGCATAAAGCGAACGAGGTTTCTCGGTTTGACGCTGCTGGCGGCGGGCATGGCTGTGCCGGCCGTAGCGCAACTGAGTAAGCCCAGAATCATCGAGTTCGATGCTCCGGGCGCGGCAGGCACTACGCCCTACTCGATCAGCTCGACGGGGGCAATCACCGGGACCTACTGGGACGCAAGCGGTGTGAACCACGGCTTCGTGCGCGCCCCGGACGGCACGATTACCGATTTCGATTATCCGGGCGCGACTTTCACCATGGCTTGGGCGATCAGCCCAAGCGGTGAAATCACGGGGTTGTATGGGGACCCCACCGTTGCCAACTGGGACCACGGCTTCCTACGCACCCGGGATGGCAAGTTCCACACGTTCGACGCTCCGGACGCGGGCAATGGAACCGGGTGCTGCGGCAGCCTGCCATCAAGCAACGGCCCAGGCCAAGGCACCATGGGCGAGGCCATTAACCAAGCGGGGTGGATCGCGGGAGACTACGTGGACTCGAACAACGTGGGTCATGGATTCCTGCGCGCTCCGGATGGCACCATCACGGAGTTTGCTGTTCCGGGCGCCAGCGGCTACTACGGCGCCTGGGTCGATGGGGCCGCTGGGATCAACTGGTCCGGAGCGATCAGCGGAACCTACTCCGAGGAGCCGGATTATGTCGGATATGGCTATGTTCGCGAGCCGGACGGCGCAATCACCGTGTTCAGCGTTCCAGGCGCCGGTACCGGCACTTTCCAGGGCACGAATACCAGTTGCATCAACTCGGAAGGAGTGATCGTCGGTAACTACGTAGACCCGAGCGGCGTGAACCATGGCTTTCTCCGCGCTCCGCGCGGCCAGATCACCACGTTCGATTATCCAGGCGCGGCTACCGGCGCCGGCCAGGGGACGGTCGGTTATAACATCAACCCGAGAGGAGAAATCGTGGGAGTCTACTTCGACGTTAATTCTATCGCCCATGGCTTTGTGCGCTTCGTGAACGGTTCGTACACGAGCTTCGACCCTCCGGGCGCGGTGTACGGCACGTTCCCGGCGACGAATAACCCCGCGGGCGCGGTCACCGGGTTTTACGTGGACGCGAGCGGCGTGGTTCACGGTTTCCTGCTGTTGCCGTAGGACGGGTCATCGGGCGCCGGCACAGGCGCCGGCCGAGGTACCCTCGGCTCAGACCTCAACGCAACAGGGGAGATCGAGGGACTCTACTTTGACGCGAGCGGTCCGATGCACTCGTCATGCTCGTCCCGGCGGCAGGCTCACTACGTTTGAGGCGCCGGGCGCGGGCACAAGCGCAGGTCAGGGCATGTGTTGCACGGCTACATGAGCACGCCTTCAGCCCGGCGCGGAGACACGGTTCTGCCGTGCAACCGTCGGCCCGGCGGGAGTAGGTAGCCACGGTCAGCGCCCCTCGGCTGTGGCTACCCCCGCCGTTCGTGGCTTAAGGGCGTCGTGGGCCTACCGTCGCGAGCGCTCTCGAACCGACTTTCACGTTCGATGCTCCTGGCGGGGCACAGACTCTGGCCAAGGCACCTACGAATAACCTTAGGTGGCGCTTGGCCATAAGACCAGCAACGTGTGGAAGTGACGTGGGCTGTCGTCGCTGGCGGTTAAGTCCTGAATCACGGCGCAACCGTCCCCTACTTTATCAAACTCCGGGCTGCGGGCAGGGCCGCGGCCCGCCAGAAAGTAGGTGACGAGTACCCGACGATCCTGGAGTTGAGCGGCTTCGCTCCACTCCGCCTCGCGCCTACCGGAAATTCTCCACCAGCATCAGGTCCGACCCACTCGATTCCCGTTCCGTGAAGACGATGTGGGCGTCATCTGGCGAGACGGTGATTCGACTGCCGAAGGCGTAAGTGCCCGCCACCACCGTCGTGATCTTTCCCGTCTCCGCGCTGAGCAATTGGAGCGTATTTGAATCCGGGAGAAAATAGACGCCCTTCGAATTGATGCTGAAGCCGGCCCAGAAGACCACCTTCGGCACGACCTGCACCTCGGGCCCGCCCGACACCCGCATTCGGAAAAGCGGACCGCCGCCGTTCTCGATGGTAGTGAAGTAGAGATACCGGCCGTCCACCGATTCAAAAGCCGCACCGCCGGAATTGTGTGTCATTTGGACGGCTGAACCACCCCCTGCGGAAACTCTCCAGATGCGCCACTCTCCAGACCGGTCCGAGTTGAAATAGATCCACTTTCCGTCGCGGGACCAACTCGGCACAACATTCTCTGAGTCGCCGCCGGTCACACGCCGAGGTTTGCCGCCGTCGGAGGGGATTACGTAGATCTGCGCTTTCCCTTCCACGCGCGAGTCAAATGCGATCCAACGGCCATCCGGCGACCACCGCGGCGTGCCCCCCTGGGGTCCCCCGAAGAAGGTCAGTTGCTGGCAGTTCGTGCCATCTGCGTCACAGGTCCACACCTCATAACTTCCTGATCGGTCGGATTGGAATGTCACCCTGCGCCCGTCAGGCGAGTACTGCACGAGATCTTGAAAATACCTGGAATCAGCTATCACCCGGCGCTCGCCGGTGCGGAGATCCAGTTGCCAGAGCTTAAAAGAAGCAGAGATTCCCACATATCCCAGGAGATGTTGGGCGGGCGCAACCGCGGGCCAGTTCGATCCGGCCGGCGCCCAACCAAAAAGTTCAGGGGACCCGCCGGTGGCCCGCATTCGCCATAGCCTCGTAGTGCTGAACAATCCGGAACCGACACTATAAACGATGTCCCTATTGCTCGCCCAAGCAATCCCGTTGACCCAAGGGTAGGCTTGGCTGACCAGGAGCTGCACCCTGCCGACCGCCTTGTAATCGCGAGTGACGCGAAGCGTGTAGATGTAGTACAGAAAGCTCCCGCCGCTCCTGACGAACGCAAGAACGCCTCCGTCGGGCGAGAGTCTTCCCCAAAAATCGCCCTGTACGGTATTTCCTAACACCGCCGCTGCCGGCGGTGCGAGCAGGCGACGCCGCTCGCCTGTTTCCACCGATAGCAGAGTGATCCCGTAAGGCTCACTCGGCGAGCCGCGGCTCGAGAGAATTAGCCATTTGGCGTCCGGCGTCCAGGAGAAGTCCGACACGTCTGCCCTCGCTATCCTCCTCTCCGGACCTCCAATGGCGGGCACCAACAGGATGGTTCTTTCCGACGAATCCTGGCTTTCGTCACGGGCAAGTGCGATGTACCGGTCATCTGGAGACCACGCCGGAAGACCGTCCGCTGCGCCGCGGGTCAGCCGAACCGGCGGCCCCCCCAGAATCTGCTTGACATAGATGCCGGACGCATTGCTCGCAGCCCCCGGAGCGGTTTGATAGCTGTAAGCCACACGGGTGCCGTCCGGCGAGAACGACGGATCGCGGATCACGCCTCCTGTCGAGACCAGGACTACCGGATTCATCTCTGCGGGGCGGTGGCCGGGCCTGATCCAGAAGAATCCAACCACCGCGCATGTAAGAAAGAAGGCCGCGGCCAGCAGCGCCAGGCGCCATCGTTTCCGCGAGGCCTGCCGCGGAATCTTCTCCAGCGCACTCCGCAACTCGGCCGCCGATTGCCATCTCCCGGCCGGTTCGCTCGCCATCGCTTTCGCGATGACCGGAGCCACTCGCGATGCCAGTCCCTCAGCTGCCAACTCTGACAGCACCCGTCCGAAAGAGTAGATGTCGGACCGCGCATCCAGCGACTCCCCGCGCGCCTGTTCCGGCGACATGTAGCCGCTGGTCCCCGTCACCGTCGATTGCGCCACGGCCCCGTCTTCCTCGCTCACCGTCTTCGCCAAGCCGAAGTCCATCACCTTCGCCTGCCCGGAACGGGTCAAGAACAGGTTGTCCGGCTTGATGTCCCGATGCACGATGCCTTGCCCGTGCGCCGCCTCCAATGCCCGCGCCACCTGCAGCGCAATGTCGAAGAACTCGGTCTCGCTCACCGGGCCCCGCGCCATCCGCGCCCGCAGCGATTCCCCTTCCAGAAACTCCATAGCCAGGAACACGCGCCCGTTCGCCTCGCCCAACTCGTACACCGTGCAGATGCCGGGGTGGTTTAGGACGCCGATCATGCGCGCCTCGCGCCGCATTCGCTCCAGCGCCGGCGGATGCGCCGCCAGTTCATCCGGCAGGAACTTCAACGCCACTGTGCGGCCCAGCGTCAGGTCCTCGGCCTGGTACACCACCCCCATAGCGCCCCGCCCGGCCTCCGCCACAATCCGGTAGTGCGAGACCACCGCACCCGGAACCAGCGCGGGCGCCTCTGGGGTATCCGTCTCCACTTCGCCGATGAACCGGTATCCCTTACGCGGCAGTGTCTCGATGTAGCGCGGCGTGGCGGCGGTGTCCCGCAGCGCCTCGCGCAGCCGCTTCACCGCCGAGTTGACGCTGTGCTCGAACTCGACGATGGTGCCGTGCGGCCACAGGCGCGCCTGGATCTCCTCGCGCGTGACCAACTCCCCCGGCCGATCGAGCAGCATGGCCAGGATCGCCAGGGACTGGTCGGGTACACGCAACCGTGTCCCGCCCTTGCGTAGTTCCCGGGAAGAGAGGTCGAACGCGAACACGCCGAAGCGAATTGGACGTACGGTGCCCGCAGCAGCCATAGAGCCTCGCGCCTACCGGAAATCCTCCACCAGCATGATCTCCGAACCGCCCGATGCATATTCCGAGAAGACCATGTAGGCGTCATCCGGCGAAACGCTGAAGGTTGTGCCGAAGCCCTTCTCCGCCTTGGCCACTGTAGTGATCCTGCCCGTGGCTGCGTCAAGCAACTGGAGCGTCTTTGCATCCCGGAGGAAATACACCCCCTTCGCCGTGACGCTGAAATCGGGCCACCACGACACCTTTGGCGCGACCTCTACCTCCGGACCGCCCGCAACCGGCATGCGGAAAAGGGGACCGCCGTCGTTCCCGGTCCTGGTGATATACAAGTACTTGCCGTCCACAGATTCGAATGCCGCGCCCGCTGTGTTCTTCGTTACTTGCACCGCTGAGCCACCCTCTGTGGGCACCTTCCAGATGCGCCACTGCCCGGACCGATCCGATTCGAAATAGATCCACTTGCCGTCACGGGACCAACTGGGCACCTGGTTCTGCGCATCGCCGCTGGTTACGCGCCGGGGCTTGCCGCCGTCGGAGGGGATCACGTAGATCTGCGCTGTTCCTTCCACTCGCGAATCCAGCGCGATCCAGCGGCCATCCGGCGACCATCGTGGTGTGCCGGCTGCGGGCCCTTGGAAGAAGGTCAGTTGCTGGCAATTGGTGCCGTCGGCGTCGCACGTCCACACCTCCTCGTTCCCCGAACGGTCGGATTGGAACGCCAACTTACGCCCATCAGGCGAAAACTGCGGGATATTCTCCCCGTACCTGGAATCGACGATGATCCGGCGCTCGCCGGTGCGGAGGTCCATTCGCCAGAGCTTCCCGGTAAAGGAAGCCGCCGCGTATGCCAGGCGGTGCTGGGCAGGCGCAGCCGCGGGCATGAGGGTTCCCAGTGCCGCCCAATTCAGAAGCTCGGGGGATCTGGCGCCGACCCGCATCCGCCACAGTCTTGCATCGCTATACTCTCCGACGCTGTAAACGATGTCCCGGTTGCTCGCCCAAGTCATCCCCATGAAGCCCGTGTAGCTCTGGCTGACCAGGAGCTGTGGAGTACCCTCCGGTTTGAAGTCGCGCGTCAGACGGACCGTATAGAGGTGAAACACGAAGTTCCGCACCGTCCTGGCGAAGGCGAGGATGCGTCCGTCAGGCGAGAGCGCTCCAGCGAAATCGCCGAGTGGGAAGTCGCCCCCCTCTGCTGTCGGGGGAGGCAGCAGGCGATGCCGTTCGCCTGTTTCCGCCGATAGCAGCCATAACCCATAGGGCTCGTTCGGCGAATCTCGCGTCGAGACCACCAGCCACTTGCCGTCCAGCGTCCAGAAGACGCCCTGCATGACCGACCCATCGCACGCCACGTCTGCCCTCGCGATCCTTCTCTCTGGACCTCCAATGGAGGGTACCAGCAGAATCGTTTCCTCGGTGCCCCGCCAGAATGCGATGTACCGGTCATCCGGGGACCATGCCGGATAGACGTCTCCGTAACCGCGAGTCAGCCGCACCGGCGGCCCTCCTCCAATCTGCTTGACATATATGCCGGACGGGTCATCGTTCGCATTATGCGAAGCCTCCGGCGAAGCGGTCCAATGGTAAGCCACACGCCTGCCATCGGACGAGAAGGCCGGAGTGATGACCCACTGGGTCGTCGAGATCAGGGATACCGGATTCATCTTTGCAACGGGGCGGACGGGTCTGGGCCAGATGAAGATCGCTACCGCACACGCGAGGAACGCCGCGGCCAGCAGCGCCAGGCGCCATCCTTTCCGCGAGCCCTGCCGCGGAATCTTCTCCAGCGCAGTCCGTAACTCGGCCGCCGATTGCCATCGCCCGGCCGGATCGCTCGCCAGCGCCTTCGCGATGACCGGTGCCACCCGCGAAGCCAGCCCCTCACCCGCCAACTCGGACAGCACCCGTCCGAAAGAGTAGATGTCGGACCGCGCATCCAGCGGCTCCCCGCGCGCCTGCTCCGGCGACATGTACCCGCTGGTCCCCGTCACCGTGGATTGCGCCACGGTCCCGTCTTCCTGGCTCACCGTCTTCGCCAGCCCGAAGTCCATCACCTTCGCCTGCCCGGAGCGGGTCAAGAACAGGTTGTCCGGTTTGATGTCGCGATGCACGATCCCTTGCCCGTGCGCCGAATCCAGCGCTCGCGCCACCTGCATCGCAATGGCGAAGAATTCCGCCTCGCTCACCGGTCCCCGCGCCATCCGCGCCCGCAGCGATTCGCCTTCCAGAAACTCCATCGCCAGGAAAACCCTACCCGCGGCTTCCCCCAACTCGTACACCGTGCAGATGCCGGGGTGATTCAAGGCGCCGATCATGCGCGCCTCGCGCCGCATTCGCTCCAGGGCCGGCGGATGCGCCGCCAACTCCTCGGGCAGGAACTTCAGCGCCACCGTCCGCCCCAGCGTCAGGTCTTCGGCCTTGTAGACCACGCCCATCGCGCCACGTCCCGCCTCCGCCACGATCCGGTAATGCGAGATCACCGCACCGGGAGCCAGCGCGGCCGCCTCCGGTGTGTCCGTCTCCAATTGACCAATGAACCGGTACCCTTTGCGCGGCAGGGTTTCGATGTAGCGGGGCGTGGCGGCGGTATCCAAAAGCGCTTCGCGCAGCCGCTTCACCGCCGAGTTGACGCTGTGCTCGAACTCGACGATGGTGCCGTGCGGCCACAGGCGCGCCTGGATCTCCTCACGCGTGACCAACTCCCCCGGTCGATCGAGCAGCATGGCCAGGATCGCCAGTGACTGGTCGGGTACACGCAGCCGTGTCCCGCCTTTGCGAAGTTCCCGGGAAGAGACGTCGAACGCGAACGCGCCGAACCGGAATGGACGTACGGCTCCTGCGGCAGCCATACAGCCTCGCCTCACATTACCACCAACCCGCCCGCCTGACAAGCCCCATGCAACAGCCTAATTCGCGTGTTTTGAGGCGCTTGCCGTGTGACTTCGATGTTACCGACGTGCCCGACGCCGTGCATCGAGTTTCGGCCGCCCCCGGCTCATTGTCGAGCCATGAAGACCTCATGGAAGACGATCTCGCTGGCGGCGCTAGGCACCCTGTGGATGACGGTTGCGGCAGAGGCCCGGGAGAAACTGGCAGGTGATCGGACCCTTACGGTTATCGTTTGGGACTTCGCCGGAGTGTCCGACAGTTCCCTCGACGAAATGGAAACGCTTAGCTCGTTGCTGCTTTTCCGCGCGGGCATCGGAGCCAGGTGGGTCCACTGCGGCGGCCATCTGCAGGGTTCGCAGCCGGCGCTGTGCGATGCCCAACTGAAGCCCGGATCGGTGCTGCTGCGCATCGTGGCGGCCTATCCGGGCAACCAGAACAAGCGCGGCGATCCGCTGGGGACGGCCATGGTCGAGAGCGGCTACGCTTCGATTTACGCGACTGAGATCCACAAATACGCGGCCCACAATGGGCTGCCGGACGGCACCCTGATGGCTTACGCCGCCACGCATGAGATCGGGCACCTGCTGCTGGGTCCGAAGCACTCCTCGCAGGGGATCATGCGGGCGGTTTGGGGAGAAGTGGAATACCGGGGCATGGGCCAGCGCTGGTTGGGCTTTGGCGCGGCCGAACAGCAGGCTCTGTTGCAGGCGATCCCGGCAACAGACCAGCGCATGGCCGGCCTGAAATGAACCTATCGCGTAGTGGAGTGGTCTGAGCTATTTCGGAGGGTGAGTGTTCCGGTTTGCAGTAGGGCTCAAACCGCGCCAGGCCGGTGGCTGTCATACGCGAGGGCGGGAGGTAGAACCTTCACGGCCACTTCGTGGTCGAGCTTGCTGTCCCTGGCCCGACGCACCTCGCCGGTGGTTAGGTCCTGGGTCACGGCGCATCCGGAAGTAATCCGAACAGGACACTTGCGGAAGTGCCGCCACACAGGACCCATCCAGAAGGCCCACGGGTTCATAAAGGCGACAAACGGCATTACTGCTTAGTGCAGTATCGAAAGCGACGCGACCGGAGTTTCACTGGGTGTCAGCACCTCTCCGGGTCGCTTCCGATACTGCACTAAGCAGTAATCGTAGCGGTCTTAGCAAAATTCGTATCCTTTCGGTAAGAGTCCGTGGAAGTGCGCTATAATTAACGGAGACTCGGAAGTTGATGCGCAACCCCCTCTCCCCTAACCGGTAGTCGGCTCGTCTATTCTTCTCCGCAAAATCAAAATGAAAAGTTTCTCTGAATCCTCTCTCTCTGCTCTCTTGCAGAGCAATCTCTCAAAGCACGGCTTCAAAGTGCCGACTCCCGTCCAGGCCCAGGCAATCGAGCCGGCGCTGGCCGGATGCGACTTGGTTGCCACGGCCCAAACAGGGACCGGCAAAACGCTCGCGTTTGTGCTTCCCGTGATTCAACGGCTTGGCGAACCGACGCAGCATTGCGGCGTCGGCGCGGTAATCCTGAGCCCCACCCGCGAACTGGCGCTCCAGATCCACCAGACGTTCGTCCAAATGGCCACGGGATCATCTTCCGCCCGTGCCGCCGTCGTGATCGGCGGCATGAATGAGCGCATGCAATTGCAGGCCATTCGCAAGGGCGTCAATGCGTTGATAGCCACGCCCGGGCGGCTGTACGATTTCCTCAGCCGCGGCCTGATCGAACTGAGCAAGGTTCGCATGCTGGTACTGGACGAGGCTGACCGTATGATGGATATGGGCTTCCTGCCCACCATCAAACGGATCATGACCGCCATCCCGACCGATCGTCAGACCATGCTGTTTTCGGCCACCATCGAAACGTCTGTCAAACATCTGGTGGAGACGCAAGTGCGCAATGCAGTGCGCATCGAAGTGGGCTCCACCACCAAACCGGTCGAAAAAATCAACCTACGCCTTTACGAAGTGGAACCAGATCGCAAGCTGAGGCTGCTGCAGATGATGCTGCGCGAGGAAGGTGGGTCGTTCCTAGTGTTCACCCGCACCAAGCACGGCGCCGACCGGCTGGCCAAGAAGCTCTCGCATGAGGGCTTGAAAACCGCCACCATCCACGGCAACCGCAGCCAAAACCAGCGTACGCAAGCCCTGAAGGGTTTCCAGGATGGGTATTATCGCGTCCTGGTCGCCACCGATATCGCGGCCCGCGGCATTCACGTGGAAGGCATTTCTCACGTGGTGAATTATGACCTGCCGCAAGTTGCCGAAGACTTCATTCACAGGGCGGGCCGCACGGGCCGCGCCGGTGCGTGCGGAACGGCCTCCACTTTTGCGACACGCGGGGAGCGCTCGGATATCGCTCAAATCGAGCGCTTGCTGGCTGTACGGATGGTCCGCCGTCCCGTGCCTGCTGAAGTGGCCCGCGAGCAGAAGTCCACGGCGCCAGTGATCGTGATTCCTTCTTCCTCACCGAATGGGCGGCGATCTTTCAGAACCTTTGCACCGCGCAACAGGCGGCTGGCTAGGCGCGCTGTCTAGTTTTTCTCTTTAATTTATCGGGAAGAGCCGTTGTCGTTGGTTCTGCCGAGAGCCCCAGGCATTTCCGCGAATATCCTTGGCCAGACAGCGATGCTGAAGAATTTCTCCCATTAGCGCCCTGCCGGTCGCCCATGGTGCTGACATTCGCCCTCTCTAAGAACACCCGGGCGTTGTCCCTCGATAGCGGTCTCCGGGTCGGCGCGTGTGCGATTCAGGGCCTTCATCTTCGCGTCCACGTAGCAGACGTGGACGAGGATCTCGTCGTCGCGGCCTGTCGCGTTCGTTGTAGCTGCTGGACCGTGACGACGTGCCGCAGTCCGGTGTAATCGTCGGGCAGTGTGGTCAGGTACCCGTATTCAATCCGCAAACGCTGCGGCGCTGCCTGCCGCCGGTTCTCCCGCTCGAGGCCGCGCCAGCCTGGATACCAAAGCCCTCACCAGGCCTCTTCTTGAGCGGCCTCGGCACCGCCGGTTATCTTGAACTCGATGCCGGTGTCTACCTTATTGCCGCCCCCGTCGACGAGAGATGATTCTGAGTACCAACGGCCCTTCCGTGACGGGCAGCAGGCTGTCTTCGCGCAGTTCCAGCCGTCGCGTGAGGCTCCTGCCGATCATCTGAGCGCTCCAGCCTCTTCGGCGCCTCTGCGTTCATGCATGCGCCGCGCGGCTACCCGCATCGTCTCGGCGAGGGACATGCCGGGCGGATATGCCGGCTCCGGCTCATCTTCCTGCTCGGGCAGACCAAGCCGTGCCGCGCGGCGGCGGCCTGCTTCCGCAATGATCTCTCGGAGCTCCCGCGACTCCGCCGTTTCGGGCGGGGGCAACAGGCGGGTCTCAAGCCGGCGCAAGCGTCCGTCTGTCGATTTCATCCGGTCTGCGCGGGTCCCACCGCGTAGGTTGCCCGCCTCCCATGTACAATCTGCTCACGACCGATAACTTTGGTTCCACGAATTCGATAGCGCGCGCCTTCGGTCCTTCTGGTCGCAATGACATGTTGACGTGGACTAAGTAACGTGAGGCGCGCCATACGCTAAGGAGCTGGAGATCCCTGCCCGTTGTCAGTCGACAGCGCCGCCTCTATGGATATGACACCAGTGGCGGAG
>Ga0335085_10003475_pt1 | contig 27206 bp, 23 predicted proteins | sample Lox_Sample_45_FD_206712 | JGI IMG/M metagenome (GOLD analysis project Ga0335085, IMG submission 206712) | Soil microbial communities from Loxahatchee National Wildlife Refuge, Florida, United States - Lox_Sample_4.5 | ecosystem: Environmental > Terrestrial > Soil > Wetlands | place: USA...
AGCTTTTTATCGCCTCCATGTACTATTATGTTGGCACCGGCGAGTTGGAGAAAGCCATTCAGACCTTCACCATCTGGACGCAATCCTATCCGCGGGATTACGTCCCCCGTGCCGACCTGGGGACGTCCTGGTCAAACCTCGGGCGCTACGAAAAAGCAGCCGAGACAACCCGCGACGCTCTGCCGCTCGATGCGGATAATGTCGTCGGGTATGTGAATCTCGGAGAGTTCTACGTTAACCTGGACCGTTTTGCCGAGGCCCGCGACATCTTGATGCAGGCGCTGGCGCGCAAGCTGGATGAGGAGTTTCTCCACACGAGCCTCTATAGGCTTGACTTCCTGCAAAGCGATTCGAGAGGGATGGCTCAACAGGCGGCGTGGTTTGAGGGGAAAGCAGAGGTCGAGAACGAGATCCTCGGTCTGGACTCCGCTACCGAGGCCTATTACGGGCGGATCGGCAAGGCGCGGGAGCTGACGGAGCAGGCAGTGGTCTCCGCCGAAAGGGCGCAAAACAAGGAATCGGCGGCCTCGTGGGCCGCGGAGGCAGGTGTGCGGGAAGCTCTGCTGGGCAGTTACGCGGCGGCACGTCAGTGGGCGGGTGCCGCTTTGAGCCTCGCGCCGGAAAGCCGGGGAGCCGAACAGCAAGCCGCCCTGGCTCTGGCCCTCACTGGGGATGCGGCCCGCGCCCAGGCCCTTGCCGATGATTTGAACAAGCGCTTTCCCCTGAATACCCTGACGCAATCCATCTGGCTGCCCACTCTACGTGGTCAAATGGCAATCAACCGTAAAAATCCTTCCTCGGCCATCGAGCTTCTTCAGGCGGTAGCCCCCTATGAATTGGGGGGCGGAACCCTTATCAATTATTGCTGCATCTATCCGGTTTATGTTCGTGCCGAAGCCTTCCTTGCTAGTGGCGACGGCGCCGCTGCTGCCACCGAGTTTCAGAAAATCCTGGACCACCGCGGCCTCGTGGGGAACTGCATCACCAGCCCCTTGGCCCGCCTCGGCCTCGCACGCGCTTATGCGGCGCAGAAAGACACGGCCAGAGCCCGGGCCGGTTATCGGGACTTCCTCACCACCTGGAAAGACGCCGACACCGATATTCCGATCCTGAAGCAGGCGAAGGCGGAGTACGCTGGGCTGAAATAGCCTCTCTCTAAGTAAGCCCTGGCTCCGTTGGCCGCAGCCATACGGAACATCTGCCCGCCGCCCCGAGCGCTTGGCCTGGTACGCCGACCAGCCCGATCCCGCCACCGCAAAGGCGAGCGGAAAAGTGGCAGCTTTTCCAACCTGGGCGATGCCGCCGAACCGAAAATCGATCGTGAAGTCTGACGCTGAACCATGGCCACCGATTACCCACCCGGCAGAATATCTATGTTTACGACATACCGAAGATCTGCTGATGCGGCCGGAATACACGCGCTACCCAGCTCATGAATAGCCTACATAGCTCCTGTTCAAGACCTACGGCAAAGGGGCGCCGCTTTATGATGCGTGAGTTTGCCGATGTGTGCGCTTTGGGGCGAACTCGGAAACTAACACGCTCTAATCTAAACATCTAAGCCCTTTGGCCTCTTCCAAGTCGCCATAACAAGGTCATCCAGCCGATCCTGACGGGATTTGACCCACGGTGCGTAGTGCTTCTCAGTCGTGCGGATGGAAGCGTGGCCGAGCAGCCTGCTGACCTCTTCCAACGGTATCCCCGCCCGCAGCCATTCCACCGCCGCCGTGTCCCGCAACTGATGAGGATGACCCTCGGGCAGGCCAGCCATCTTGAAAACCGGCCGCAGGTCCCGGTGCCAGTGTTTCACGGCGGTTTCCGGCTGGCCGACGCCCGTGTTCCAAAATACGTAGGTAGGGTTGCCATTGGCTACCGCGAGGAGTTCCTGAGCAACGTCCGATGGAATAGGAACCGAAACATCGACCCCAGTCTTTGCCCGTGACGTGACGACCCGCCAGACCTGCCGGTGATCATCCCATTTGATCTTCTCGCGCTCCAGGGTGACGGCGTCCCCGATGGCCAAGCCCGTGAAGCGCATACACCGAATCAGCGCCTGAACCTTCGCAGCCTTGGCCGGATCGGTGATGGCCTTCGGCACAGCCTCGAGCAGAGCTTGGTACTGATCAGCTTCGAAGGGCAACGTGGGACGGACGTCGACCTTGATTGCCGACATGGCGGCGGCCGGATTGCGGGGAATGAAGCCGGCGTTGAGCGCGTAGCGGAAGAACGCCCGCAGCCGCTCCTGCACTTTCTGGCGGGTGATCGAGGACGGGTATTCATGCTCCCAGGTTGACCGGAATTCGGTCAAATCCGAAAGCCGGACCTCCTGCAAGAAGTATCGCCCCTGCCGGTCACAGAACTGCTGGAACCGGCCCAGCTCGCGACGATACTTCCGGAGCGTGACAGGCTCCATGTTCTGGCCCCCTTTGTCCTTGAGAAAGAGCTGGACCGCCCGCTCGACGGACACCGCCTCGTCCGGCTGGGCAGGCTTGCCCAGGGCGGCATTCTCATAGGAAAGCTCAATCTCTTTCTTAGCGAGCTCGCCCCCGGCCCAGGTTTTCGACATGGCGGTCTTCCGGTACTGCCTGCCCTCGAAGGACCAGCGCAGGTGCTTCCAGCAGGCGCATCTTTTGAAGAATTCGTCCTGGTGCGGACAGGAAGGGCTGTGGCGGACGAAAATGGTGACGATGGGAACTTGCCTCATGACAAAACCTCCGGCTGAAGGAAGGTGTACCATGCCTTGAGGCCAAGATCAAGCACGTATCTAGCACATCTTTTTGGATGCCAATCTGTAAGCTACTGTAATAAAGTGAGTAGATAGCTGGCGGAGAGGGTGGGATTCGAACCCACGTGCCCGCTTTTGGCAGGCAAGACGCTTTCGAGGCGCCCCCGTTATGACCACTTCGGTACCTCTCCGCGAACGGATCTATTCAGATCGGGAAAAGTTAGTTGGATCTCTCCATGTTCGTTGCGCGAATCCTCGGGAGCGAGTATTGCCGCCGCCGCTCAACTCTTCAGCCGCTTGCGGCGGAAAAACTCACGCAGCAAAGCCGAGCACTCCTCTTCCATGATGCCGCTCAAGACCTCGACGCGATGGTTGAGCTTCGGATGGTTGAGGACCTCGAGGGCCGAACCGGCGGCGCCCGCCTTGGGGTCTCGCGCGCCAAAGACCAGGCGTTTCACGCGCGCGTGCGTCAGGGCGCTGGCGCACATCGCGCAAGGTTCAATTGTAACATAGAGACTGCAGCCGATCAGGCGGTAGTTGCCCAGCTTCCGCCCAGCGCGGCGCAGCGCCAGCACCTCCGCATGAGCGGTGGGATCGTTCAGCCGCACCGGGCGGTTGTGGGCGCGGGCCACCAGGCGCCCCTCCCGAATCACCACGGCCCCGACCGGAACCTCGTCTTCGGCGGCGCCTCGCTCGGCCTCGCGCAGCGCTGCTCGCATCCAGCGCAGGTTCGCCCGGTCTTCTGTGAGCGTGATTCGATGCCGGGCCTTCGGTGCGAAGCGCATGCGGCATCCTAGCACGCGGTCGAGCAACGGTGCTAACCCACCTGCCGACCGTGCCGGCGTAGCCTTAATGGCACTGGAGGATCTCTGAGGGTCACGGTTCCTTCCCTTCGCCGGCGGCGCGTGATGGTGGTAAGATCGGGCGGATAATATCGTCAACCTCTGCACGGAGGAGCCCGCACCATGAGCCGATTTCATCGAAGACAGTTCTTGCGAAGCAGTATGGCAGCACTGGCGGCCGGCGCCTTGGGCCGCGCCTCCCGTCTCAGGGCCACTCCCTTGAGCCTGCAGATCGGCCTCGAGCTTTATACCGTTCGCCAACAGTTCACGAGCGACCCGAAAGGCACGCTCGCCCAGGTGGCCGCCATCGGCTACCAGGAAGTCGAACTCTTCAGCTTCGCCAACCACACGCCGGCGGAACTGAAACAGATGGTCGAGGCGGCGGGTCTGAAGGCTCCGGCGGGCCACTGCCGCGCCGAGGATCTGCAGAAGGACACCGCGCCGCTGATCGACTCGTTTCGTGAGGCCGGGCTCAGCTATATGATCTGCTCCTTCCCCGGACATCGCCCTGGCACCGCTCACACCACCCTTCAGATCGCCGGGCAGGGCTTCAATCCGCACTTCAGCCAGGATGACTACAAGTGGATGGCCGAGGCCTTCAATCAAGTGGGCGCAAGCTGTCAGAAGGCCGGGCTGCAGTTTGGCTATCACAATCACAATCTCGATTTCATGCCGCTCGAGAACGGACAACTGGCGCTGGATTATCTGCTCCACGAGACCGATCCGAAGCTGGTGCAGCTCGAGATGGATTGCTACTGGGTGGCGCGGGCTGGCAAGGATCCGGTGGATTACATGAAGCGCTATCCCGGCCGGATTCCGATTCTGCACCTCAAGGACATGAAGGGCGGCGTCACACCGACCACCGACATCACCAAAGGCGGCGACGCCTTTACCGAGGTCGGGCGCGGATCGATCGATTGGAAGCGAATCTTCCAGGCGGCGCCGGAGGCGGGCGTGAAGCACGCCTTTGTAGAGCAGGATAAGTGCGCCGGGCCGCCGATGGAAAGCGCCAAGATCAGTTACGAGTACTTGAAGAATCTGCAGGTGTGAAACAAGGCAGTGAGCGCCGAGCCGAAAGGAGGCCTGGTCAGGGCTTCCGGCTTGGGCCAATCACGCTACTTCCTGGCCGATTGCCAGCAGTTCGCCTTTCTCCAGGTGGCGGCTCAGGGTGGCGTGGCGCACGGCGTGCGGGTCGTGCGTCACCATCACGACGGTCTTGCCGAACTCGCGATTCAGGCGCGCCAGCAGGTTGAGTACTTCCTCGGCGGAAGCGGCGTCCAGGTTGCCGGTGGGCTCGTCGGCCAGGATCAGCTTGGGATCGGTCACGATGGCGCGGGCGATGGCCACGCGCTGCTCCTGACCGCCGGAGAGCTGGCGCGGATAGTGATCGAGCCGTTCACCGAGCCCCACCAGATTGAGGGCGGTGACGGCGTGGTCGCTCCGCTCCTGCTTGGTCAGGTTGGTGAGCTTGAGCGGCAGCTCGACGTTCTCGAGCGCGGTGAGCACGGGGATGAGGTTGAACTGCTGGAAGACGAACCCGATATTCTCATTCCTCCAGCGCGCCATCTCTCCGTCCGAGAGCTTTCGCAGATCGTCGCCGAGCACCCGGATTTCGCCGTCCGTCGGGGTGTCCATGGCGGCAATGAGGTGCAGCAGGGTCGTCTTGCCGGAGCCCGACGGCCCCATCAAGGCTACAAATTCGCCCTCGTGGATTTCGAGGTTCACGTCTTTTAGAGCCACCACGTGAAACTCATCGCGGATGTATTCCTTCGAAAGATCCCGCGTCTCTATGACGGTCATCATCGTTGTCTCCCCAAGCCTGCCGCCGATCGAGCGACTCCTTCCGGCCGAGGCGCTCTAGGCTCCTTTGACCTGGACGCGCGTGCCGTCCTTCAAATTGGCCGGCGGATTCACCACCAGATCCTCGCCGCCGATCAGCCCCTCCTCGATTTGAACCCCTTGGCTGGTTGTGGCGCCCACCTTGACGGGCCGGCGCACGGCACGTCCCCCCAAGACCACGAAGACAGCCCCATTTTGAACGGTCGAAGCGGGCACCGTGACCACGGGCTTGGCAGCCGCAGCGCCCGGACTCGAGTCAGCCACGAAAGCCACGCTGGCGTTCATTTCCGGCCGCAGGTAAGAGTCGGGCTTCAGCACTTGCACCTTCACCTGCACGGTGGCCTTCTGGCGGTCGGCCTTGGGCGAAATCTCCGCCAGACGGCCCTCGTACTTGCGATCCGGGTAAGCGTCGGTGGTTACCCATCCCTTCTGACCCATGTGGAGCTTGGCAAAGTCGTTCTGGGCGATGTCGAGCTCCACCTGCAAGTCGTTCAGGTCGGCCAGCGTCACCACGTAGCCTTTGGCGCCCTTGTCGCCCACGAAGCCGTTGGTGACGAACTCGCCCTTCTCCACCGCCCGCTCCAGGATGGTGCCGTCGATGGGCGCGCGAATAATCGTGTTGTCGAGCTGGTCCTGGTCGAAGGCCACGATCCCTTTGGCCTGCTCCACCGCCCCGCGCATAGACTCGACTTCTTCCTGGCGCGGGCCGAGCTGGGCAAGCTTGTAGGACTGCTCGAGGGACCGGACGCGCTCCTGCTGATCCTGATAGCTATACTGAGCGTTGTCGAAGTCCTGCTTCGAGACCACGCCCGCGGCCGCCAGCGCCTTGTTGCGGTCGTAGGCCAGCTTGGCATTGGCCAGGTCGGCCTCCGCTTGCATGAGATTCGCCTTTGCCTGCTCGATCTCCTGCGGCCGGGAGCCGTGCTCGAGCTCGGCCAGCTTGGCTTGGAGGTTCAGCAGGTTGCCCCTGGCCTGCTCGAGCTGCGCCCGATATTCGGTGTCTTCCAGGCGAACCAATTCCTGGCCCTTTTTGACCAGGTCGCCCTTCTCGACCCCAATCCAGTCCACCTTGCCGACCACCTTGGAGGCGACCTCAATCTCGTGGTGGGCGACGATGTAGCCCGTGGCGTCCAGCACGACGCCCGCCGGGTCGGCGTCCGCGCTGGGCGCCGCCGCCCTGACAGTCTCCACCTGGAGCGTGGTCGCAAAGGCGGTGTAAACCAGGCGCCCGATGCCCAACAGAACCAGGAGCGACACGCCGCCGATGATCCAGCGCGTCGCCCACTTGGCGGGCTCCGGCGGCCGCTTGCGTTCGCGATCGATTTTCAAGCTATGCAAATCCGACATGATCTTTCCTTACGGCACGGCTCTCACCACCGTCGTTATCCCGGGTTCACCGCCCGGACCTACACCTCGCGAAGCGCCGCCACAATCTCCTTGCGAGCTGCGGAGGCCGACGGAAAGAGCCCGCCGCAGGCTCCGAGCAGCATCGCGAACAGGACTCCGGTCGCCATGATTCCCGGGCTCACCTGCAGGTTAAAGGAGGTCTCGCTGAAAGTGCTGAAATTGCCGATGCCGGTGGTCAGGCCGTTCAGCGGCAGAACCAGGACGCAGCCGATCAGGCCTCCCAGTGCGGCCAGCAGGACCGACTCGGTGAGGAAGCTCAGCAGAATGCTGCCCTTCGAGAAGCCCAGCACGCGCAGCGTGCCGATCTCCGCCGAGCGCCGCGCCACCGCCGCGTACATAGTGTTCATGGCGGCGAAGCTCGATCCCACCGCCATGACGATAGCGATGAAGGTGCCCAGGATCTGGATCAGCGCTCCGGACGAGGTCTGCTTGTCGTAGTACTCCTTCTCCGACATGGCGTTCATATTGAGCCGCTGGTCGTTGGAAATCTTCTTGACCAGCGCGTCCGCCGCCACCGGGTCCGTGGCGCGCACCAGCGCCGAGCTCAGCACCGCGGTGCGATGAAAGTCCGTGCTGAGCTGATTCAAGTCGGCGAAGATTTCGCTGTTGGTGGCGCTCGTGCCGGCCGACATCACGCCCACCACCTCCCAGTCGCCACTGCCGAAGTGGAGCTTGCCGCCCAGGTGGGCCGCCGGGAAGCGCTTGGCGATGAAGGCGCCCACCACCACCTCGCGCCGGCCGGTCTCAAACCAGCGGCCGGCATCCAGTTTCAAGTTGTCCCGCATTTCGATCCCGACGGGCGTCAGGCCGCGGACGCTGACGTTGATGCCGTCCGGCGCGTCGACGCTCACCAGGTTGATGGTGGTGACCATTTCGAGCGATGCCAGTGGCTCGCCCGAGGCATCGCGCGCGATCCCGGCTTCGGACTTGAGGGTCTGGAAGCCGTCGCGCGTGAAGTTGCTCACCAGCTCCGAATCCGAGCCCTTGCGCAGCGCCAGCACATTGAGCGGATCGCCGGTCGACTGCAGCGACACCCTCAGACCGTGCAGCATGGCCATGATGGCCAGCAGAACCGCCACCGTCAGCGCGATGCCAAGTGCGGTCATGATGGTGGTGGTCTTGCGGACCACCAGGTTGCGGAAATTGTAGGCAAGCGGAATTGCCATCAGCAGCCTCGCGGAGAGCTCAGAATTGCCTCTTTCCCCTCCCTACCAGCGCGCAGTGACGAATGTCGTTGTCACCATCCACCCGAGTTTTAATCGGTGCTTCTCAGCGCCTCCACGATCGAAATGCGCGAAGCGTTGTAGGCCGGCACAAACGCGCTCAGAAGTCCGATGCCGGCGGCGACCGCCAGGCAGAGCGCGGCCACCGGCGGCGGGATGGTGAGTGTCTCCAGCTGGGCGCTGAAGGTCGGAAGGCTCCGTACCCCACGCGTCAGGACGGCGGCCAGGCCGATGCCCAGCACCGCGCCCACCAGCGACATCGTGACCGCCTCGCCCAGAATGATGCCCAGGATGGTCCCGCGGGTGTAGCCCAGCGTCTTCAAGACCCCGACCTCGCGCACGCGCTCGCGCACCGACATGGCGATGGTGTTGGCCGACACCAGCAGAACGGTGAAGGTGACGGCCGCGCAGACGCTCAGCAGGATCAGCTTGACGTTGCCCAGAAAGGCCGTGAAGCTCAGGGCGTAAGCGCTCTCGGTCTCCGTCTTGGTCTGCTCCGGCGAGTTCCGGAACTGGTCATCCACCGCCGATTCGATGCGCGGCACGTCGGCGGTGCTCTGGGCGAGAATGGCGAACACCCCCGCGCTGCCGCGCCGGGCCAGGGGCAAGCTCTGCTCCAGGTATTCGCGGTTGAAATAAAGCGAGCGGTTCATGAAAGCGTTCTCGGGAGCGTCAAAGATGCCGCGCAGTGTCAGCTCGAGGTTGAGCGGAAAGATGTCGCCCTTCAGCGTGATCCGGTCGCCCAACTTCCAGTTGTATTTCTCGGCCAGCTCCCGGCCCGCCACGCAGGCGGACCGCTCCTGTTCGAAGGCCTTCTTCTGATCGTCGGGGATGTGCGCCTCGCCGTAGATGGTGAAGAACTTGTCGGGCTCGACGGCCAGGCGGGCAAAGAGGTGCTCCGGGCGATCGTCGATGTATTGCCCACCGAACCACTGCTCGATTTCGACCTCGCGCACGCCTGGAATCGCCTTGATCTTTTCGCGGTAGAACTGCGGCAGGGGAACCGTCAAGGCCACCTTGTTTCGCGTCACCAGTCGCAGGGCTTCATACGGCGTCGGATTGCTGAAGTAAAAGGCGTGATAGATCGCCATCAGCACACCCAGCAGGCAGAGCGACACGCCCACGCTCAGCACGGTGAGGACCGTGCGCCGCCGGTTACGCCAGCAGTTCTTGATGATCAAAGGCAGGTGCCGGAGCATATCGATCCCTCGGCTAGTGGGCCCGGGAAGGCCTTCCGAAGCCAACCCGGTCTCGCGTACAAATCCTAATACGAGGGGCTGAGGCCGAAATTACACTATCCGGACGCGCCAAAGACGGGCGCGGTTGGTCGCAGCCAAGCAGAAGACGTACCTCCGAGTCGGTCTCCGGAACGGCGCCCGGCCTGGCCTCGAAGCCTGGCCGCCCGGCGGCTCTGCTTAGTCTTCTGCGGGGCACCACCGGCCAACGTCCGGCGCAATTGCTGTTTGGCGCGGAAGATCAGCACCGCGATGTGGGTCCGGCTGGTGCCCAGCGTCCGCGCGATTTCGTCGTAGCTGAGCTCGCTGAAATAACGCATGACCAGCGGCACCAGATGGCGCTCCGGCAGGGCAAAAATGGCGTCGCGTACGGCCTCCGACGCCTCCTTGGCCAGCAGTTCGTCGATCGGCGATTCGAGAGGCGCGGCCGGTTCAGCGGCCTCCGGTCTGACGGGCTCCAGGTGGCGCTGTTCGGAGCGGCGCTTGCGCAGCAGATCCACGCAGTAGTTGCTCGCCACCTTCGAGAGCCATCCGGAGAGAGGCTGGCTCGAATCATACGTCCGCAGTGCCGCCGGCAGCCGCGCGAAGACGTCGTTGGCCGCATCCTCCGCCTCCTCCAGGGAATCCAGCTTGCGGCGGCAGATGGCGAGGACGCGGGGATGAAACTCCCGGTAAAGCTTCTCGAATTCCCCCGTATCGAGTCGGATCTCCGTCATGATGCCTTCCCTTCTTCTCCGGTCTTGGCTTTGGCCCGGTGACGGCCAGAGTGCGGGCCCGCCGATCCCCCTCCTGGAAGCGCGCGCTGGCGGCCTCCCGGCCCCGCCACCTCATCAGACCCTTGCGCCGCCAGCGCGCGCATGCCCGCCAGCGAGAACTCCGCGATGTGATGAGCGATGGAATCGATCAGCTCCGGCGTGTACTCGAAGCCGGGAGGGCCCATGCGCGTCGCAACGGGCCTGGACAGGTGGTAGAACAGGCACTGTCCCTGGACGCTGAGAAAGCACCGCATCACCCGGGGATCGTCCGGCTGGGCGCCCAGAAGCTCGGCCACCATGCGGCCCATCCGCTCGCCGGTCGGCTTGATGCCCCTTTCGATGATGAGGTCGAGAGCCGGAGTCGGGTCCATCATCTCCCGCGCGATCAGCTTGTCCATCCACGACTCCTCCTTCGGATCGAGCATGCTGTGGAGCGTGAGCCGGATGTACTCGCGCAGCCGCTCCTCGGGGGGCAGCGGCTCCGCCGCCTCGATGACGTCCACCTTGGCGCGGTTGAGGGCGTCGGCGACCATTTCCACCACCTCCCTGTAGAGACCCAGTTTGTCCCGGAAGTGATAATTGACCGCCGCCAGGTTGGCGCCGGCCACCTGGCAGATTTCACGCACGGTCACATGGTTGAAACCCTGCTCGGCAAACAGCTCGGCGGCCACATTCAGCAGGCGCTGGCGGGTTTCGAGATCGACGGCCGGTGTGGTTGTTGTCCCCATTTTCGGTGCCTAATCAAACAAAAGATTCAAACATATGTATAAATCGGCAGTTTGATAATGTCAAGCGATATTTTGTGCGGCGCAGGTGGTGATAACTGTTGAGAGCGTTAGGACCTCGGCTTTCGCCTAAAGCCGACAATCTGGGCTCCGACAAACGATCTGGTGAGTAAGGCAGCGCAGCCCTGTTCTCAAGGGCTGCGGCTTTTCTGCCCCGACAACTCACACGTCCCGATTCGCAGCCCTTGACGAATCCACAGCCTTGATATATACTACTAGGGTAACGTTGATATGATTATAGATCTTGTTACTCCGAGGCGGCCCGTCCGATACCCCCAGCGTGGATATCGGGGCAGCGCCTCCGGCAACCGGATCGTCGAGGATGGCTCTGATAACGAGCTGCGGAATGGAACACGATGACGGCGGGCAGGCGGAGGGGAGACGAGAGAATGACACCGAATTTATACAAACGAAGCCGTCATCTTGTAGAAAACAAAACCACTTCTATTTTTGGAATCGCTGGGATCCCGTCAACTCTATGAAAAAAAGTGGCTTATCGGTCGTATCCCGTCAACTGATTGATAACAAGACCAGTTATTCTCGGCAGGCCGCCGGCGTTCCCGGATTGGCCAACCTTGCCGCCGAAATATCGGCATGCCGGTGAAAACGGGTTTTATAGCCGCCGCTGAGCCCTCGCTCCTTTTTTTTGACTGTTGACATTCGTCGCGAATGATCGAAGATGGAACCTTGACCTTCCTTCATCGGTCTTGAGCATCTGCTTAGGAGGAGGCGCGGTGGTTCGGGATACCCTGGTCTGCTTGCTGGCGGGAGGCGCCGGCGACCGTTTGCAACCCCTGACGCGCGATCGCGCCAAGCCCGCGGTCCACTTCGGCGGCGTCTACCGCATCATCGATATTACCCTCTCAAACTGCGTGAATTCGGGTCTGCGGCGCATTTTCGTCATCACCCAGTACAAGGCCCTTTCTCTCAACCGGCACCTGCGCGAGGGCTGGTACGTACTGGCGCACGAGATGGGCGAGTTTATCTCGGTGCTGCCGCCCATGAAGCGGGTGGGAGAGAGTTGGTATCAGGGCACGGCCGACGCCATCTACCAGAACCTTTATTCGATCGGCAGCGAGCCTTGCAAGTACGTTCTGATCCTGTCCGGCGATCATGTCTACAAGATGAACTACCAGCGGATGCTGCAGCACCACGTGGATTCGGGCGCCGAGGTCACCATCGGTACCATCGAGTTCGACCGCGCCGAGGCCACCCGCTTCGGGGTGTTGGAGGCGGACGCGGTGGGACGCATCGTGGGGTGGCAGGAGAAACCCGCCGACCCCAAGCAGGCGCCCTGGAATCCCGGCAAGAGCAACGTCTCCATGGGTATCTACTGCTTTAATCGCGAACTGCTCCTGGAAGCGATGCTGAGGGACGCCGAGGATCCTAACTCCACGCACGACTTCGGCCGCGACGTGGTTCCCAAGCTGATCGACCATCACCGGGTGTTCATGTATCCGTTCGTGGACGAGAACCGGAAGCAGGCGCAGTATTGGCGGGACATCGGCACCATCGAGGCCTATTACGAGGCCAACATGGATCTGATTTCGGTGAGCCCGGTGTTCAACCTCTACGACAGCGAGTGGCCGCTGCGGACCTATCAGCGGCAGTACCCCCCGGCCAAGTTCGTCTTCGCGGAGGAAGGCCGGCGCATGGGCACCGCTCTCGACTCGATCATCTCGTCCGGGTGCATCGTATCCGGGGGCCGCGTCTCGAACTCCGTGCTCTCCTTCGACGTGCGCATCAACAGTTACACCGACGTGGACGGCTGCATCATTTTTCCCCACGTCGACATCGGGCGCTACTCGCGCATCCGCCGGGCGATCATCGACCGGCATATCCGCATCCCGGAAGGAAGCGTGATCGGCTTTGACCAGGAGCAGGACCGTCAGAAATACCACCTGAGCGAGAGCGGCATTGTGGTGATTGTGCCCGAGCAGCGCCTGTACGAAATGCCGGACTAGCCCGGTGGCCGGCTCGATCGAGGCTCGAGGCATTGGCTTTGGAGTCCATGGCGCCGGCGGGCGGGCAAAACAGGCGAAGCGGAAACGTCAATTCGAAATAGAGAGGATGATAATCTCCGATGGCACAGATTGATTTGATCGTCGGGCGCGAGATTCTGGATTCGCGCGGCAATCCCACCGTGGAAGCGGATGCCTACCTGCGCGACGGCTCGTTCGGCCGCGCCGCCGTCCCCTCGGGCGCGTCGACCGGCGTGCACGAGGCGCTTGAGTTGCGGGATGGCGACAAGCGGTACGGCGGCAAGGGGGTGCACCAGGCCGTCGACAACATCAACACCTATATCGCCCGCGAGCTGGGAGGACACGAGGCCGGCGAGCAGAGCCAGATCGATGCGCGGTTGATCGCGATCGACGGTACCGAGAACAAGAGCAAGCTGGGCGCCAACGCGATGCTGGCCGTCTCGATGGCGGTATGCCGGGCCTCCGCCCGCTCGGCTCATCAGCCCCTCTACCGCTACCTCGGTGGTCTGTCCGCCCGCACCTTGCCGGTGCCCATGATGAATATCCTGAATGGCGGCGTGCACGCCGACAACACGGTCGACTTTCAGGAATTCATGATCATGCCGGTGGGGGCGGAAAGCTTCGCCGAGGCGCTGCGCATGGGCGTGGAGACCTTCCATACGCTCAAGAAGGTGCTCAAGAGCCGCGGCTACTCGACGGCGGTGGGCGACGAAGGCGGCTTCGCGCCCAGTCTCAAGACCAATGACGAGGCCCTCGAGCTGATTCTCGAAGCCATCGACGAGGCCGGCTACGCGGCGGGGCGCGACGTAGCGCTGGCGCTCGATCCGGCCGCCAGCGAGCTCTACGAAGACGGCCAATACGTCTTCTTCAAGTCCGACAAGTCCCGGAAGTCGTCGGCGGACATGATCAAGATCTATGCGGACTGGATCCGGCAGTACCCCATCATTTCCATCGAGGACGGCCTGGCCCAGGATGACTGGGAAGGCTGGAAGGAGCTGACCGACGAGTTGGGCAGCAAGATCCAGCTGGTGGGCGACGATCTATTCGTCACCAACACCGACCGCCTGGAGCGCGGGATCGAGGAAGGCGTGGCCAATTCGATTTTGATCAAGCTCAACCAGATCGGCACCGTCAGCGAGACCATTGCCGCTATCGACCTGGGGCGCCGCCACGGCTACACCTCGGTGGTCTCACACCGCTCCGGCGAGACCGAGGACGCCTTCATCGCCGACTTCGCCGTGGGTCTCGGCACCGGGCAGATCAAGACCGGATCGGCCAGCCGGTCAGACCGAATTGCCAAGTACAACCAGCTGCTGCGCATTGAGGAGGAGCTGGGCGAGGCGGCGCAGTTCCCGGGCCGGTCGGCGGTCAAGAGTGCGCACGGAGCCTAGAGCAGTAGCCTCCGGATTCCGGGCGCCTGGAAGGCGCTCAGAAAGCGTGAATCGGCTTCTCCAGGTTCAGGTCTTTGAGGCAAGCTGCCGAAGGCTCGAGGAATTCGCGGCTCCAGGAGCCGTCATCCAGGAAATCGCTGCTTCTCCCGGTAATCTGGGCCGTCAGCAGACTCAGCCAGTAGAGAAGAAGCCAAGGTCGCAGGCGCTCGCAGGCGCGAGACAGGTCCAAGCGCTCGAGATACGCCTCCATCAGAGGTTGTTCGCCACCGCTGAGGCAACCCTGCCCTACGGTCTCGATTGCGACTTTCGCCAGCCGGCCTTGCCGGACGGCCTCGCCGATCAGTTCCGGAAGTGGCTGCTTTTCCCGGGCCACGCGCGCCGCCAGCAGCACATGAATCAGATCCAGAAGCGGGAGGCTTCGGGGCCGCGAGCGGTCCCAGTCAACCACTCCTAGTAGCCGCGAGCCTTTCTTGTCCAGCAGCAGATTCCCGGCCCAGTAGTCGCCGTGCCCTAACACCAGCGGCCAGCGCTGCTCTCCCAGCTGCTCCTGCAAGTAGCCGTCGAGACGGGCGGCTGCAATGCCGAGCCGCTCCTCCACGAAGCCCAGTCCTTCCTCGATCTGCGGCCGGACCTCCGCCTGCCATTCGGCAGCGCCTAGCCAGACGTCGGTTCGTTGCGCCGAGTGCAGGCCCACCAGAAAATCCAGCGCCTGCCTCTGCCAGCCGTCGTCTCGCCCTGCCTTCAGAAAGCGCAGCGCGGGATAACCCGCCAGCAGGGTTTGGGCAAAATAAGGGATGTGCCGGAATTCGCCCGCCTCCAGCGCAGCCGGGACGCGCTGCCGGAGGGCGTCGGGCAGGATGGCGTGCAGTGAGCGCAAAGCTTCGTGCTCGACCTCACAGCGGCGCCGAGCCTGGTCATTCAACGGCAGCTTGACCACGAATCCCAAGCCCGGAGCAGGCTCGAAGGTTGCCAGGATGACATCTGACCCCGTCAGCCGATACTTGAGCCACTCAGGTCTCCTGCCAGGCGGCGCGCCCAGGCGGGCGGCAATGTCAGCGGCCAGATCCTCGATGAACGATGCCTGCCACAAGCCACGATGCCCAACGGACGCGAAACTGGGGGCGAACAGGGGGGCGGCCAAGCTCTTTAGCCAGAGGCGCACCCTGCCCTCAGGTTTCCGGTCGGCAAAGAAGGTCTTCACGGTCTCGGGCCGGACGGGATCGATCACTCGCTTGAAAAGCCGATAGTCGATACTGAGGGGCGCCAGGACATCCACCGACTGAAAGCCGGCCCGGCGGAGGGCCCGGCGATTCCCCCAATATGAATAGGTGCGATTGCGATAGATGTGCCCGGTCAAGGCGCGAGAATAGAGATCCGCCAACCACCGGGGCAGCAGGCTGATGTACTTGATCTGGGTGTGATCCTCAGGCACGCCCAGGAAGTAATCGAGTCCAAAGCGATTCTCCATCGCCAGCAGCAACTGCCCTTGGGGCTTGAGCACCCTGGCAGCTTCGCGCAGGACGGCCCCTTGTACCGCTTCCGGATCATCTTCCCGAGCCAGCCGCGCCGGAGATCTGAAAGCTTTCAGCAAGGTCCTGAGTCTGATCTGCGAGCGGCTCATCGAAAAGGGGCCGAAGGCACGAGACTCGCGACCGGCATCCGCCACATCCGGCTGGTCAGTAAGAGTCGAGGCCCGCTGGATACTGGTCGCCGTCCACTCCAGGACCCCGTTGAGAATCACCAGGTCAAACTGGCGGTCCGGAAAGGGCAGACGGGGCGTGTCTCCAGCCCGCACAAACCGGATGTTGCGCAGTCCTTCGGCGGCGGCTCGCATCTGGAAGAAGCGCAGCCGTTCAAAGGTCACGTCGCAAGCCGTCACCTGACGCACCCGCAGCGCCATCGCGTAGGACAACGTGCCCCAACCGCAGCCGATGTCCAGCACATGCCACTCGGGCCGCAGCGCCAGCAGCGGCCACCAGCCGGCCCGTTGCTGACTCAGGGCGTAGTGGCGCTGCTCAGTGATGTAACGAAACTCCGCCGTCAGCCTGGCAAACGCGCTGCGCCAGCCGGCCTGTTCGCACTCCCTCAGGAAAGCCTTCATTCGTTCCGGCGACGCTTCGGCCCAATAATAGTTCAGGTCGCGAACCAGCAACGGTATGCCGTCTATCACCTTGAACGACCGCACGCACCGGTCACACAGGAGGGCTTGGTCGGCGGTCCGAAGATCCGTTCCGCAGAAAGGACAGCTCAGGTTTTCCAAGGCATCTCCCAAAGGCTCTCTCTCCGCGGCTGGAGTAGACATCCGCTCATCTCCCGCGACTGCTTCCAAGCGTTCCGCCGGCTCAAGGCTTGAGACCTAAATGGCCTGAGCCATCGGGCTCGGCGACGGTTCCCCGGTCGCAGGGCCGGTTGAGGCCCTCGCCAGGAGCTCTTTCAGCCACGCCTCGGCCGGCAGGACGAAGCGGCCGCACCACGCCTGATCATCCAGGGAGTCCCGGCGTTCCCTAGCCTGAACGGTTACGTAGGAGAGCCAGTAAAGCAAGAAGCAGGCCCTTAACTGCCCAGTGGAGAGGCTCAGCCCCATCGGTTCCAGGTATGCTTCGATGAGCCGCAGATCAGCCTCTCTTAGCCGCCCTTGACCGACGATTTCGCCCACCAAGTCAGGAACCCGTTGCCTTTCCCGGACCACGCGCGCCGCCAGCAAGCCATTGATAAGATCCAAGAGCGGGAAACTCCGGGGACGCGACCGGTCCCAGTCGATTACGCCCAGTAGCCGCGCCCCTTTCTTGTCCAGCAGCAAGTTTCCGGCCCAGTAATCGCCGTGCGCTAACACCAGCGGCCAGCGTCGGTCTCCCAGTCGCTCCTGCAGGTAACCCTCGACCCGGGCGGCCTCAATGCCGAGGCGCTCCTCCACCAGACGCAGCCCCTCCCCGATCTGCGGCCTCATTTCCGCCTGCCATTCGGCGGCGCCAAGCCAGACCTCGGTTCGTTGCGCCGAATGCAGGCCCACTAGAAAATCCGCCGCTTCTGTCTGCCAACCGCGATCCTGGCCTGTCTTCAGAAAGGGAAAAGCGGGATAGCCCGCCAGCAAGGTTTGGACAAAATAAGGGATGCCCCGGAACTCGCCCGCCTCCAGCGGAACCGGGACGCGCTGCCGGAGGGCGGCGGGCAGGGTGGCGTGCAGGGACCGCAAGGCTTCGTGCTCAACCTCACAGCGGCGCTGCGCCCGGTCGTTCGGCGGCAGCCTGACCACGAACCCGGGGCCGGAAGCCGGCTCGAACGTTGCCAGGATCACGTCCCATCGGGTCATCCAGTATCGTTGCCACCGGGGCCTCTCTCCAGCCGCGCCTCCGAGTCGGGCCGCGATCTCAGCGGCCAGATCCTCCAGGACCGACGGCTGCCTCGAACCGCGGTGCGCCACGGTCGCGAAGCTGGGGGTGAACAGCGGTGCCATCGCGCCTTCGAGCCAAAGTCGCAGCCGCAGCTTACCCTCGGGTCTCCGCTCCGCCAGAAAGCTCACGACCGTTCCCGGCCGGGTTGGGTCAGCTAGAAACTCGAAGAAGCGGTGGTCGCTCAGTGGGGCCAGAATCTCCGCCGAATGAAAGCCGGTCTGGCGCAGCACGCGGCGGCTGCCCCAGTAGGAATAGGTTCGATTGCGATATGTCTGACCGGTGCGTGACTTGGCGTAGAGATTCGCCAGCGGCCGCGGCAGCAGACTGATGTACTTGAGGCCCGTGTGCTCCTCGGGCTTGCCCTGGAAATAATGCCAGTTGAAGCGATTCTCCATGGCCAGCAGCAACTGGCCCTGGGGCTTGAGGACGCGCGCGACCTCGCGGAGCAGGTCCTTCTGTACGTCCTCGGGGTCGCCTGACCGGCAGGTGGCAGCCCACTCCAAGGTCTCGTCGAGAATGGCCGCATCGAACTGGCCGTCAGGAAAGGGCAGGCGCGGGGTATCACCGGCCCGAACGAGTTGAATGTTCGTGACCCCTTCGCTGGCCGCCCGCATCTGAAGCAGACGGAGCCGCTCCAAGGTAACGTCACAGGCGACCAGGTGGGACACCCGGTGCGCCAGGGCGTAGGAGAGAAACCCCCAGCAGTTGCAGCCGATATTCAGCACCCGCCAGTCGGGCCGCAGCGCCAGCAAGGGCCACCAGCCGGCGCGGCGCTCGCTGGGCAGATCGGACCACTCCTCCTGACAAGGTAACTCCGGGGTCAGCCGTTCGAAGGCCTGACGCCAGCCGATCTCCCGGGTCTCTTCGACCAGACGTTGCACTCGCTCCCGAGGCACGTCAGCCCGGTAAGGGTCGCCGCTCACCAGACAGGGGATTCCGCCCCGGACCTCGAACCACCGCGGACATTTCGGGCAGTGCAAGGCACCGGCGGCGGCGTTAAGGCCGGCGCAGCAGAAGGGGCAGGTCAGATTGGTGAGCACGCTCCCCATGCAGCCCCATTCTAGCTGGTTTATAGAACTACTCCTGTAGTCATACTGGGCTATTCTAGGTGCCTTTTGACCGCGGAAGTCTCCGCTCGGGACCGTCAGTTCATATCATCGACACTCACGTCGCTGGACTTGAACCGCGCGCCCGGCTGCCTTCGGCCCCTTCGCGGCCCGCCGGCTTCCGGCAAGAGATCGAGTTGCGACAGGAGGTCTCGCTCCCGGGCGCCGCAAGCGAATGGGTACCACGATCCTCTCTCGCCGCGAGCAGTTGAACCCTCGCCCTTCCGCCGCGCCGACTGGAACCTCGAGGCGAGCGCCTGCAGCGCCGGGGATCGCGGCGAAGCGTCCAACAGGATCTCGATCGCCACCAGCATGCGAACCACGTCTTCGGCCTCCCCCGCAATCCGCAGCCGGCCGTCCAGGATGGCGTCTGTCACCTCGAGGTACCCGTCGAGCAGGTCGAGCACCGTGCGGCTGTCCGTAACTCCCAAGTTGGCTGTCGCGCCTTCCTGATTTTCGCCGCCCGAGACCGGCCGGAGCTGCAAGGGACCGTGGAAGAAGCCAACCTCGACGGCCTCGTCGTCCAGCACGATGCGGGCCTCGCGCCCCCGTACTACAGCTCGCATGCGCTCGAGCGCCGCCGGATCCTCCACGCCCAGAACGCTGATGAGAGCCCGGATGTACTCCCCCAAACTGTTTCCGGTGCCCGACTCAGTCGGCGTCCCGACCATCCTTGCCCTCCATCTTCCCGGCCGACGGCACTTGCGTCACCGGCCGCCCTCGTCTCGAAGTGCCCTTTCGAGCTGCATTCAGATCAGGGGCCTTTCCGCCTTCCTCACCGCTCAAAAGTCGCCAATCCTCATCTAATCCATTGATTATAAATATCGTCCAAAGAATTCCACGCCCCAGACGGAGCGTTGGGTTTGAGCGCGTACCGCTACCGCTGTGTTCATTCTAAATGACTTTCTGGCTTTGGGAGTGGCTTTGTGTGTAGCCCTATTCTTGTTGATTCTAAAAGACATTCTGGCTTTGGCCTAGCCCCCGCCTTAAACTATCTTGTTGAGTCCAAACGGCATTCTGGCTTTTGTATTTTGGTTTTTCGGTGCTTTTTGAGTTTGTTCCCTTGACAAGACACCACAAGACGTAGGATACCGGCCTCTGGAAATCTAATTGGCTTATTTTGAACGAGTTCGGAGCTGGCCGGGCGACTGGCACGATGGTTCGTGTCGGCTTCCGGTTGCCAACGATTGCTGCGAAGATGCCTCGCTTTGAAGGAGCCGCGGTGTCGAAGAGACTATTCATGACTCGAACCCGCGTTGCTTTACCTTAGAGTACACTGAGGTGGGGATAACATCAAGCCATTCCTGTGCGCCCCGAGCGGAGCCGAGGGACCTTCGATGCCAGACAGTGCCCGCCACGCCGTGACAGCGGATGTTCAGTCGACATGCTCCAGTACGCCGAGCCCAGTCCCGTCGATTGGGATCTTGCCCAGCGTGCCGGAGCAGCTGAACTCGCCTACCATCTCGTGAATGAATCCGTAGCCGCGCTGGCTGGGGTCGGCAGCGATCAGTTGAGCGGCGGCCCGGGCGGCGAACTCCATCGTCACGCGATCGACTCCATCGTTCGCGCGCAACAGCAACTTGTTGGGGAGCCGGGGGTGAATCCAATCGGAGTGCAAGGCGGCCGTCGCTCCGGGAAGCCGGCGCAGGACCGCATCCAACCGGCCGCTATATTCGATCTCAATCGCCGCCCCGGTGAAAGTCCGCCGCTTCCCGCCCGCGTGCACGGCCAGGCAAGGTTCGCTGCGGCGCCGATGGGCGCGATCGGTGGTCAGCGAAAGCACCATGGCCGGGCCGGGCGTGGGCGTCAGGAAGCAGCCCCATTCCCATCCCAAATCCTCGCCCCAATGCCAACGGCCCCAGTTGTGGTCGTGGTAGGCGCTGGCCTCGCTCAGGTCCTGCACCTGACTGCCGAGGGTCCACTGTCCGCTGAGAGCCAAACGCGACACCGCATACCAGGAAATCCACCCCGGCCCCAGCGGAATCTTGTTGGCAACCACCACGGGCGACACCGAAGGTCGAGCAGTCAGCCGCGCCGCTAGGCCATTTTGAGGATCGGTCACCGAGGCGACGACGGCGCCTTCAGTCGGAAGGACTGCCAACGCCACGCGCTCCAGACCGATGCTGGAAGTTCCGATGGCAGCCTCGCTTTGCCCGCTGACTTCGACGTTACCGAGCCAGCCGGCCCCAGGGACGTGCGCCAACCCGGTGCCGATCGCCCGCGAGCGCGGATCCCCGGGCGCACCGTGCAGTGAGACATTGATGATTCCGACGGCCCCGCTGGCGTGGTCGAGTATGTTGAGATGAAGCCAGTCTTTGTACCCCGATGCCGACAGGTCAAAGGGCGAGGGCGGGCGGAGTGTATCGAGGAACATCACCTCAGCAGCGCGTTCTGGGACTCGGCTTGGGAGCCTTCGGACGGTTCCACTACCTCGACCTGAGCCAGTGTTGGAGCGGCGAGCGCTTCAACCGACCGAACCAGCTCGGCGGAGAAAGCCCAGAGGCCGATCACACAATCCAGAAAAGCGACGGGCGCCGCTTCCGGGGCCGACTCGGGGCCGGCCATCTGGCTCGGGATCGGCAGGAACTGGAGCGTCTCTTCCAGATCGTCGGACAGCAGCAGGGCGACGTCGTTGCGCAGTTGCTGCAGGACCGGACTGGGAGGCATGCCGGAAGCCCAATCGCTGATCCGCAGGGCCGCCCACAAGGCCTCGCCGTTGGGGCCGGCCCGGCCGGCATGGATCGCTCTCCGCAGGCGGGCGCCTTCCGCGGTCCGGCTGACCTCGCGCCCCAGCGCCGCGAATCCGGCCGTCAAGGACCCAATCGCGTCCGAGCCGGGGACCATGTGCAAGGCGGCGAGCCGCGCCGCCAGCGAGGCCACCAAGGTCGCGGTGGTCCGCCCCGGTCCTTCGGCCGTGTCCACCAGCTTCACCCGCTCTGAGGGCAGGGACGTGGTCATTGTCTTCCGGCGGCCTCACGCCGCCTCTTCCTGCTCTTGATCGCTTTCCCTGCAGGTTTGGCGGGCGCCGCGGTCTGTTCCGCGGCCTGGGCGGCGCTCTCGTTGCTCTTCGCCGCGCCCCCGCTCGTCACGTTGACGACAACGGCGATCGCGCCCTCGCGGAAGCCGTGCAGGAGAAGAGCGCCCCGATAACTGCCCGCCGGCAGGTGGTCCGGCAGGGGGATACCGATCACCAGCTCGGCCACTTCTTCCGGAGCCAGGAGCTTGGAGGGCGGCCGCAGCTCCGCGGCCGGAAACCAGGTGGTGCCGGAAGCGTCGACCAGCGGGGAAAGCATCGGCGTCACCATGCAATGGACCCGCTGCAGGTTCTCGACCTCGAGCTTGAACTCCAGCGATCCGCCCGGCGCCCTGCTGCTTCGCAGCTCGACCGACCCGTCGGGAACCAGCACCGTGCCCGGGGCAGCCGGCGCTCCGGCGGCCTGAAGCCGGCGCAAATACTTCATGGTTTCCTCGGCGAGCCGGCCGTAGAAATCGTTCTGGAGCTGAAGAAACTCGTAGAACGATCCTTTGGGCTCCCCGGGCTGGTTGGGAATCTTCATGCGCGAGACAACTGCAGGGATTCTTCGCTCCGCGCCGCGTCGCTCAGGATGACACGCCTTCGGGTCGTGGCGGCTGGCGAAATGCCCCTGAACACCCTTCCCCTTATTTGGCGCGGTCGATCACATAGCGTAGCATCTCGCGGAGGAAACGTCGATCATCATTCTCCTGCAGAAGCGGCAGGCCGCGCGCATCAACCCGCAGGGCACGCTCGCAGTATTTCACCGCCACCGATCGGCCATAGGCGAGCGACCCATTTTCCGTCATGGCCCGTAAGAGCCAGCGCACGTCGGCGACCCGCTTCCTCCGACGCGGCGTGCGAAGAATTTTCAGGGCGCGCTCACGGGCGGACTGGGGCGCTGTCCGCATGAAATGCAAGAGCATCACCGTGCGCTTGCCCTCCCACAGGTCCCCGCTCGTTTCCTTGCCGTAGAGACCTTCGTCCGCCTGAAGATTCAGCAGATCATCGTGAATCTGGAAAGCAATCCCAGCGAGGAAACCTAACTCGGTCAGGGGCATCAGCTCCTCTTCGAGAGGAGCCAGAGGGCCCGGCGGGCTGCCGCAGATCACGCCGATGCGCAGCGGCGCGATCACCGTGTACCAGCAGGTCTTCTTGTAGGCCATGCGGGTGTAGTCGCGGTCGCCCAGATCGAACCGTCCCTGGGCGATCCAGTCCAGCTCAATGGCCTGACCTTCGGCCGACTCGCGGGCCATCCGCTCCACCTCGCGGAACACTAGCAGGGCCTTGCGGACTCCGATCCGCGCCGTGTTGCCGAGCAGCGGCTCCAGGGCCAGAACGTTAGTGGCGTCGCCGACGTTGATGGCCACGGGCGCGCCGTGCGCCTGCAGCATGGTCACCTTGCCGCGCCGGAACTCCGAGGCGTCCTCGATATCATCGTGGACCAGAAAGGCGTTGTGGAAGAGCTCGAGGGCGGTGGCGGAGAGGAGCGCCTGTTCGGTGCGGCCTCCGACCGCGCGACAGGCCGCAAAGCAGATGGCCGGACGCAACCCCTTGCCCTCGCGAAAGGGGTAGTCCGCCAGCAGGTCGTAGAGCGGCCCGTAACCGGTACGCCGCCGCTCGCGAAAGAGACGTTCGAGCTCGCCCAGGACGTCCTGCCGGGCCTGGTTCAAGGTCCGATTGACCAGTCCCACATCGTAGGCCGCTTCGCGGTCAGTTTCTCGAAATGCCTCGCTCACGGCTCGTCGTTCTGGCAATCGGACTAGCGCCCGCTCGGCTGCGATTCCGCCGCCCGGCGCGCCTTCACTCCCCGATCCGCTTTGACCCTGGCGCCGGCGGGGCGAACCGCCGCCTTCTGACCGACAGCGACACCGAAGCCCGGAAGAATCTCAAACCAAGCCGCCCGGCTGAAGCCCGCCTCGAGAAAGAGGTTGCGGAACCCTTCCGGCGTGTGAAAACCGATCCAGCCCGGATCGGCCCACTTGGCGATGGGCGCGCTCAGCGCGTTGTACCAGGCAGGACCGGGATCGATCACGCAATAGACACCGCCCGGCCGCAGGCATCGCAGCACCGAAGAGGCCGCGGCGGCCGGCTCGGGGTAGTGATGATGGGCCAGGCAGTTGTAAACCAGGTCGAACTTTCCCGAAAACTCGATCGGCAGCTCGCCCACATCCGCTTGCACGAAAGCGCAGTTGCCCAGGCCCGCGGCGCGAGCCGCGCGATGCGCCGTCTTGACCATCCCGGCCGCCAGATCGACCCCGACTACCTCGCCTTGCGGTACTAGGCGCGCGACCCGCATCAACTCCCGTCCCGGCCCGCAGCCAGCGTCCAGCACGCGGGCGTCGCCGGGGAGATAGTTCCGGATCACCGTCAGCGCTTCATCGAAGATGGGCTGGGAGAACGGCTGCACAAACTCGGCGTAGACTTCCGACATCCGGTCGAACTCTTCCACCAGATCGTCGTGACGCGTCTTCCGGGAGAGAAGAACAGGCTCGCAGTGGCGGCGGGAGAAGTAAGGACCCAGGCCGGAGCGGAGAGGTTCGTGCGGCAGGTCACCCTCGGTGCGGGTCGGCGAGAGGCCGGCGCGTTTCAGAGCCTGCGTCGGCCGCAAGACATAAGCGGCGTACCACCACATCGAGCTGACCAGGTAGCCGCCGGCCACTGCGTTGTCGCCGGGCCCGCTCATCGGCTCTTGCCAGCAGCACGACGCGGCGCGCTATGTTTCGATCGGGCGCGACCGCCGGGCGTTTTATTTGGGGCGGCCGCGCGGCTGGGAGGGGCCTCCACCGGACCGTCCGCGGCCCGGCGGCGCAAGACAATGGGGATCGCCGTGCTAGTTAGACCCGGAATCGTCACCTCGCCCTGATAGCGCACCTCAGGCTCAAGCGTCTCGTCGATCACCGCCATCACCCGTACCAGGAGCTGCTCTCCCGGCGCCAGGGCCACGGCCTCGGGATCGAAGCGCAGCGCCGGCTCGACCTTGCGGCCGGCCGCGTCCACAAAAGCCGAGCTGACGGGCCGCTCCGCCACCTCGCGGCCCAGGTTGTTCTCGACCAGGAAGACGCCTACCGCAGTCTTTCCAGCGGCCTCTTCGAGGACCATGACCGCGGTTCGCTTTGGAGGCCTGGGGGTCTCGGGGGCAGCAGGCGAGGGCCTGGTTTCCTGAGCGGGCCCGGCTGCCGGGGTCGCCTGAACTCCGCCCAGCACGCCGATAAGGTCCCGGAAATAATCGGCGGTCAACCGGCCGAGCGCGCCGTAGAAGCGCAGGTTCGCATCCAGAGCGCGACGCCAGATGTCTTCCGGTTGCCCTGCCAAAGTTCCTCCCCTAATTCCCGGCTAGCGCACGCAAGGGCGCTCGCAGTAGAAGTGATCGTACCAGTGGTGAATCAGGTCCGGGCAATCCTCGATCTCCACTTCGTGACAGCAATCCGCGCCCCGCCTGGCGGCCCTGATCTTCCAACGAAGGTAGTGGTCCTGGCAGCCCAGCACCCAGAGGATCACCTCACGCTCGTGGCCCGCTGCCGCGTCGGCCGCCATGGAGGCCGAGACCGTCACGCACTTGCGCTCCATGGTCCGCAGACCTAGCCCGGTCGGGGTGATCGTGACCCCTTCGCCGTCCTCAGCCCGGATGGCGACCTCCCGCCCTTTAGCGCCGCAGTTGGTGACGCAGAGGCGAAGCGTCGCCGTGCCGCCGGGACAGACGTGGCTGACCACTTCCCCGGCGGGCTGAGGCGCCCAGCAAGGCGGCGGAATCCTGCAGCCGCAGCCCCGCGTATGGGACGTCCGGCAGCCACAGCCGCCGCTGTTGCCGGCCGCGCGCTGGAGCTGTTGCATGCCGGACTGCAGCATCTCGCTCAGAGACCCGGGCATCTGGCTCCGGCTCAGCGAGTCCAGCAGGTCCCCGCTCATCCTGCTCCCCTGATCGAGCAAGGTGCTCAAGGAGCGGATCATCTCGTCACCTAAGGACTGCATCAGATCCAGGAACGGCCGCGTGTCGAGGGTCGGACGCTCGGAGCCAGCCTGACTCATTGGACCTCCCCGGCTTCCCCGCCCGTGGCGCGAACCGTCACCAAGTACGCCAGGTTGTGGAAGCTCCATGTTCCGAAATAATTCCGCCCCGCCTTGAGGCGATCGGGCATTTTCAGTTTCAGCTTCAGATTGCGAAGCTCGCCGGGATCGAGGGGTCCCGCGCCCTCTTCCACCTTCATGCGAAGAAAGCCGCCGTAGCCCTCGGCGAATTCGTCCATGAGGCGGCCCACCCGCTCCTGGCCCCGGGGCGCGTCCTCCTGAAAAGCCGCCGCCGTCCCGCGATTGAGACCGTCTTTGTCAAACAGGCCGAGAGCGTAAGCGCGGCCGACCTCGCAGGTCACGTTGCCGCCGTTGACCACCGTGAGCTCGACCTCCACTTCGGAGCCCGCCGCCGCTTCAAGCGACAGGCGCGAGGGCGAGAGCCGCAAATGCCGGTAAGCGTCCACTTGGGCCTCGATCGGATAGCGGGCGTCGCCCACTTGCACCGTGCCCTTGTAGGTGCCGGGCGGCGTTGATTCCGGCAAGACCAACCTCAGGCGGGTCGCCGAGGCCCCCATCGGAATGGGATGGACAACGATTGGCGGTTTTCGTTCCGCTTCGACCTCGAGGTCCACCGCCAGCCGACGCTCCGCCGCCTCGGGCATGCCCATCGGGATGAGCGCCTCAATCGCCCGGGGCGATCCCCGGAATCGCAGAAGCTGCGCCTGGTCCGCTTTAGCCACCTTCTACCTCTCCCTATCCCTTTCGGGCGTTGAGCCCGCCCGCCTTGCGCTCACGACCTTCCTTCTCCATCTGGTCGGGATGAATGATTTCCCGTTCCCCGCAGCGCTCACACGGGTTGGGATGATAAGGCTCGGTAATCATCTGGGCTTCGCCGCAGAGCCGGACGCAGAGCAGTTCCACGCCGAGCAGCGAAATGCCCACGCTGAAATCGGCGGGCAGGTGGGCGCGCGTGTTCGGAATCTCCTTGATGCTCAGGTTCAAGTCGACAGGATCGAGGTGCAGCGTCACCGGCTTATCGATCGACAGCTCGATCTTGGGCAGCTTATCGATGTCGATATGGAAGGTGTCGGGAATGCCGGCTACCGTTACGGGTCCCACTGCGCCCAGAGAACCGCTGACCACGGCTCCCACGGAACCACTAACTGAGGCTCCTATGGAACCGCTTGAATCGACTTCCAACGGCTGCGGCATCGTAAAGCCCACGGCATGAACCTCCTCGATGAGTTGGCCTTCATGCTATCAGCGCCCCCCAGGAGTGTCAAGGCTGACGCGAGCCGAGCGCGAACCCGAAACCCCGCCTCCGTTGGAATCAGCATCGCCAAAGAGCCGGCTCCCGAGCAAGGTTAGCGTCCTGCGGCTCAGACTCTGCCAGAATCCACCTTCGAGATATTTTTGGAAGCCATTTGTTTTCTTCAACCTCGTGGCTTCGTTCGTAACTTCATCGAATCCGGTCGCAGCTTCATCGCCGGCGTCGAGCGG
>Ga0335085_10003476_pt1 | contig 27203 bp, 26 predicted proteins | sample Lox_Sample_45_FD_206712 | JGI IMG/M metagenome (GOLD analysis project Ga0335085, IMG submission 206712) | Soil microbial communities from Loxahatchee National Wildlife Refuge, Florida, United States - Lox_Sample_4.5 | ecosystem: Environmental > Terrestrial > Soil > Wetlands | place: USA...
TAATGAATGCCAGGGAGGTCATCGTGGAGCAACTGGAACTATCGGGCCTGATGATTCGGGGAGAAAGCGGAATCGTGCCCGTAGATGCGACAGTGCGCGCCGATCTGGTCGATCTGATGGCTCGCATCAAGAAACCTCCTAAGGCTTCGCAATTCGAAAAAGGAAGATCCGGGAATCCGAAAGGGAGGCCACGAAAAGATCCGGGGATCGCCGAAATATTCAGGAAAGTGTCGAAACAGGTTGTCCTGACGACTGGACCAAAAGGTCGAAAACCAATGACGAAGATTGAAGCGACCATAACCCAGCTGATGAACAAGTCGGTGAGCGGGGACCTGCGAGCAGTGAAAATCCTTATGACGATGGCAAGTCAATACCCTGACATCATCAAGAATACTGATCTTCCCGTTAGCATCATCATTAGGGGGGTTAGTCCTAGTATCAAATCGTGACAGCATAATCCGGGCATCTCCGACAAAGTGAAGTGCGAGCCGATGAAAGCCGTAGAGGCAAACTCGAATGCTCTCAACGGCTCGCGTAATGAAGTCGCTGTGCACCGCGGCGATCTCTACGCAATGCCAGGGGTTGAACCTTAAAACTGCCAAGTCCTCTCTAGTGGCGCACCCCGGGATTGCGCAGCATCCACGGTATGCGATAATTCGCATTCTCCCCTCAAGTGAAAATTATCCGCTATGGGATCTATTGTCTGCTGCCCAGAAGTTGGCCAACTGGTGGTCGTCCGCAAGCGCCCATTCGTTGTTCGTGAGATCGTCCCCTCTGCCGAAAAGCCGGCGTTCGTAGGCAAAGTCACATCCCACCTGCTCAAGCTTTCCTCGGTTGAAGATGATGGACTCGGAGAAGGACTGGAGGTTGTTTGGGAACTCGAACCGGGACCGTCGATCCATGAGAAATCGACTCTCCCGGAACCTACGACCTTTGACGATCCCAAACGACTCCAAGCGTTCCTGGATGCCGTGAGATGGGGCGCTATCTCACAGAGCGATGATGTTGCCTTGCACTCGCCCTTCCGAAGCGGCATAGAGATTGACGAATACCAACCTGGACCCTGTAGTGCGCGCGCTCTCCATGCCCAGGGTGAATCTGCTGATCGCGGATGAGGTGGGCCTTGGCAAGACCATCGAGGCGGGACTTGTGGTGCAAGAGATGATTCTGCGCCACAGGGTTCGCTCTGTTTTGATCGTTTGCCCATCCTCGCTGCAGCTGCAGTGGCGAGACGAAATGCGGGACAAGTTTGGACTTGAGTTTCGAATTATCGATAGCGAAGGAATAAGCCAGTTACACCGAAAGCGCGGGATTCACGTCAATCCTTGGAGCCATTTCCCGCGGCTTATCACTTCAATCGATTTCCTTAAGCGACTGGATCGATCTGTTTTGGTGGGTACATTCGCCAGCAGTGAGACAGCGTTCTTTAAGTCATTCCGATGAAAGGTGATCTGAGTCAATCGATTGAAGAATTGGTTCGAGAGGCACCTCGCTCTTGGCTTGAAATGGTCTGCGCCGTGCTGCGATCGTCGCAAGCGGATACCCTGGCCGAAACCGTAGTGCAGAAATTCCCCCCAACCCACAACGGCGATCTTGCGTACCAATTGGCTGAAGTAATTCGCTTTACCGATGGCGTCACGTCCTGGGAAACGCTGAGTTTTGCGATAGCAATGTGTGCCAAACTTCGGGATCGTTGGCAGCTTGAACACAAGACGGAACTCTTGTGGGCAGGTCCGGCGCCAGCTGGCGAAGTGCCAGCTCGTCGCATCGACCGGGTTCTTTACGATCTCATCGCAACCGCTGAACGTGACGTTCTGCTCATTACCTTCGCGGCCCACAAAATCCAGCGCCTCACAGAAGTGCTTGCATCCGCGTCCTGCCGCGGAGTACGAGTGCGGCTAGTACTGGAATTCGGTGATCAGTCGCAACATCAGTTGTCACATGATGCCCTCAGAGCTTTTCCAAGAGATCTACAAGAAAAGGCAGAGATACTAGCCGAATTAAGCGGGGGAACTCCAGTATATCCCATTTTGGGATACTCGCGAAGAGCTGGAGATAATCCAGCCGATTGAAGGCTCCCTCATATCAGCATCGATATCACCTCTTCCTGCAGAAGCTTAAGGAGGCTCGAACAACGGCGGGTCTGAAGCAAGTCGAAGTTGCAGCTGCTTTACGACGGCCCCAATCCTTCGTCTCGAAGATCGAATCCGGGGAGCGCCGGGTTGATCTGATCGAACTGGCCGACTTGGCTAAAATCTACAAGAAACGGATCGACTTTTTCCTGCCTTAGCCCTGTGGGTATGTCACTACTAGGACCAGTGGTTATTCCAGGAGAGACTCCGCAGCAGCAGGGCTTATTCGAGCCACCCCGATCGATGGCATTGGGAATGGCTCGCAACCCGGCGGAGTCCCGATGCCACGATCGGTTTGACCCGACACGCTGTATCCTTCCATCACTCTGGATCTATCGGCACGGCATGAACGATGAAACGTCGCGGAGCTGCGCCGATGAAGTAAAACGGGTAGCAAGTGACGAGCGTCAGGGCCGGCTTGCCCCTTGATCGCAGAACGCTGACATTTTCCGGCTCGACGATCTCCAACCGTTCAACAATATAGGTCTCGGTTCGACCGGGTTCTTCCAGGTCGATGCGATCTCCGACCCTTATGTTTTTCAATCCCCGAAAGAAGCCATCGCGGTGGCCGGCGAGACCGATGTTTCCATTCTGGCCGAAGAGGGCCGTGCCGGCGATGTGACCGATACCGCGGTTCAAAGTCAGGTCGTCTGTACCTTCCAGCACCGGGGCTTCCACATGAACTCTATCGATGCGGATCACTGCGAGCGGAGGCGCAACATGTTTGCTTAAGCTGTCCGCATACTGGTGAATGCGCTGTTCCGACCACGATACAAAATTGGGAGGAGTTGTCGGCGTATGCACAACGAGTTTTTCTTCGGCGTGCTGATTGAGCCTGGTCGAGTTTTGGTCCTCAAAATGACGAATTCCCGCGCGGGACAGGATTAGTTCATGGAGTTTTGCTGCCGCATAGAATGACAGCAATGCGAGCCCCACGAGCAACGATAGACGCTGAAGATGTGTTCTGAGTTTCACTCACTCCTCGCTCCGATTCCCGCGACACTCCGGGGAATCGTGTCATGCCTTGTCTTAGCCGGTGGATTCTGATTGTTTCCGGCGCTTCATCGCTCTTTTTTCCTGCGCAACCCACTGGCGGATATAAGCCGGGGATTTACCCAGTTCAATGCGATTCACCTCGCCGTGAGCAAGGAATCTCACTGCTTCCTGAGAGATCACCGTCACGTCGCTTAAATCGAGGACGACGTTTTCGTCGATCTCTTCTTCCGCCAGCGCCTTCTGGATCTCCACCAAGTGTTTGGCCTCCAAGTGGCCGCTCATGCGAAAGGTCACACGGTTGTAATCGAGAACCTTTGTCAGCTTCCACATAGAAAGTCGATTTCCTCGAATCCAGCTTTGCGCTATCTACCAGCTACAACATTGCACGCAAGCCACCAAAGATCCGCAGACGGCTAACCATCAGATTTCTCGATTCCTTTTGCGGGAGCGGGGCAGTTCGCTGCTTCGGTGGCTCCAGATTGTCTCGAAATCTCGTGAACTCCCGATGGCTTCGTGAACTGCGGAGCTGATTAACGCGTGCGTTTTGAGTGGATTTGGTTTGGTACGCATGTTGCATTGGCAGGGTGCAGACGTCAGCTCGAGAAGCGCAGCAGTTTCAAGTTTCGAAAGACAGCGTCTGCTTTTCGACGCGTTGCGAGGCGGGACGTCCTGGTTCATAGATTTGAAAGTAACTTCAAAAACTTAAATGGAGAAAAAATGAAATCGAACAAATTGCAAATGATTATTTTGTGCCTGCTCGCGATCGCTGCCCTGTTCGGAGCAACCAACGCCAATGCGGACCCATGGAACAAGGCAACTAAAATTACCTTCCCCGAGCCGGTGGAAGTCTCGGGCACAGTTCTGCAATCCGGCACCTACTGGTTCCAGTTGATGGGCAGCCCGGCTGATCGGCACATCGTCCAGATATGGAATGCCGATCGTTCACGGCTGATCACCACGACCCTGGCTATTCCGAACTACCGGTTGCAGCCAACCGGAGCCACGGTAGTCAAGTTCGCCGAAAGACCGTCGGGTAGTCCGGAGGCCGTTAAGGCGTGGTTCTATCCCGGAGACAATTTCGGACAGGAGTTTGTCTACCCCAAGGCTCGGGCAACTGAGATCGCGCAGAACGTGAACGAACCTGTTCTTGCTGTGCGTGACGAAGCTCCGGCTCCTGTGCTGGAGCAGACTCCGGTGAAGGCGGTCGAACCGAGCGGTGAGGAAGTCGAGATTGCCGAAGTGGTCGACACGGTCGTCGCTACCCCGGCTCTACCATCGACGGGCAGCTCGCTTCCATTGCTGGGACTGCTCGGCCTGCTGGCGATCTCTGCCGGGCTTGGGCTGCGCTTCATCCCAAACCGCGATGCGGCCTAATCGCTAACGAGCGTATCGGAGCGCCCGCGACCCAGGAGGTGCGACTGGCGGGGGCTTCGACGCCGTTACGATTCGCCCGCGCTCTGTATTGCCTCACGAGTTTCAGAGATCAAAATGCGCCACGCCTACATGTCGTCGTAGGTTCGGCGCGGAATGCGAGGACCAATCATGTTTGAAGCGGCTACCAAAATCGGCGTTGAACACTTACCGGGAAATCGGAGTTTCCACGTTCACAAGGACGATACGGCGTTCTTCAGCTTCACGCCAGTACCCGCCAATGACAAGAACGTCGAGCATCGTTTCGAAACCTCTGCTGCTACGCTGTGCTTCATCCGCGGCACTGGCAAGATCGCGATAAACGACAGCCTTGTCGAATACAGCAGAAAATGGTTCGAAATTCCAGGCAAGATCGAATATCAGATCTTTCCAGAAACAGACACCTTGATGTTGACAATCCGAAAGCACTCAACCGATTCGATCGGTATGGATGACGTTAGTTCCGAAGGAGCAACTTATGATTCGTATCCTGTGTCTTAGTCTCATGTTGTCATTCGCGGGCAAGGGGTTCGCCCAAGCGGCCCCGGCGGTTCCCGCGCAACACTCATCGCACGCGTCCAGTCACGCCGCACCGTCCGCGGCTGAGGTCTGGGACAGTCTGATGGCCGGCAATCAGCGATTTGTCGCGGGCAAACCCCAGAGGCGCGACCTGATTTCCCTGCGTCACAAGCTGGCTGCCGGACAATCCCCGAAAGTGATCATTCTCGCGTGCTCCGACAGCCGGGTTGGTCCTGAACTGATTTTCGATCAGACCCTGGGCGATATTTTTGTCGTGCGTACCGCGGGAAATGTCGCGGATGCAGTTGCCCTCGGCAGCATCGAGTACGCGGTGGAGCATTTGCACAGTCCTCTTCTGGTGGTGCTGGGACATCAGAAGTGTGGCGCGGTGAATGCCGCCTGTTCGGGCGAAAACATGCCCAGCCGCAACCTGGACGCCATCGTGGAGAGGATCAACCCCGCGGTTACTCAAGCCAGGACCTACGCCAAGGCAGACGATCTGGTCGAGTCAGCGATCAAGGAAAACGTGGATCAGAGCGCCAAAGATGTGCTGGCGAACAGCCAGATCATTCGCGACGCGGTGAAAGCGGGCAAGGTCGTCGTGATCGAAGCAGAATACGAGCTCGATAGTGGCCGAGTGGTCCGGCTGAATGCGCCAGCTAACGCGCAGAATTAGCCGCGCGCCATTTGTTCACGACAAAGTCGTAAAGACGGAAGCGTTGCCATCGAGAGTTCGGATCGAAATGCAGCGCTTCCGTTAGCTTTGCTATAAACAGCTCTCGTTGCACAGGTAGCTCCGTCCTTTCTCCAGCGATCCTTCCTCTTCTTTTCCTGTTTCTTCGTCGATCCCATCTTTCTCGCGAACCTTCGTGAATTCACGAAGCCCTCGGCACAATCAATTGGCACCGCCGGCCATGTTTTCAATCAGTTGGCGTTTGGAACGGAATGTGCATTACCACAGGTGACTCGAGCCAGACTCGAAAGCGCGAAATAAAAGTTTCGCTGAAGAACAAAAACTAATCTTGGAGAGGATGATTTATGAAGAAATTTTGTGTTGTATTCGCGCTTCTTATTACCGTTGCTTCGCCCGTTTTCGCGCGGGACAAAGAACAGGACCGCGTGGCCAATGCGGGCCAGGTGATGCAGGAAGTTCTGAACATTCCAGACGACATTCCGCAGAGTGTCATCGACAAGGCAGATTGTGTGGTCGTTATCCCATCTGTTCTGAAGCTCGCTTTCGGATTCGGTGGAAGCTACGGACGTGGCGTGATGACCTGCCGCAGCGGCGCTGACTTCAAGGGGCCCTGGGGCGCTCCGACCATGATGGCGCTCGAAGGAGGGAGCTTCGGACTCCAGATCGGCGGACAATCGACCGACTTTGTACTGTTGCTGATGAGTCCCCGATCAGCCCGCAGCATTCTCTCGAGTAAGGTGAAACTCGGTGGAGATATTTCCGTCGCTGCCGGCCCAGTGGGGCGCAATGTGTCGGCCGAAACCGATATTGCCATGCGAGCCGAAATTCTTTCGTACTCCCGAGCTCGTGGGCTCTTTGCTGGCATCTCTCTTTCCGGCTCAACCCTTCGTGCGGACAATAGGGCGAACAGGAATCTGTATGAAAAAAACGTCAGCGCCCAAGACATCGTGTTCAACAACGAAGTCCCAGCGCCGAAGTCGGCCAAGCTCTTGCTTGCCGAACTGAACAAAAAATCTCCGACGAATAAGTCGAATAGCTAGGGACAGAGGAACTTATGCTTAGCAAAGTACGTTCGATAGTGACTTTCCTTTTGATCGGGCTGATGGCGCTTCAGGCGTCCAGCCCGTCGCTTTGGGCGCAGGCGGCAGCGCCGCCAACGCCCGAGGAACTCGATCAACTGCTGGCGCCGGTCGCGCTTTACCCGGACGCGCTGCTTTCCCAGATCACCACAGCGTCGACGAATCCGCAGGAAATCCTCGATGTCCATGCCTGGTTGGAAGCCCATCCTGGACTGACGGGGAGCGCGCTTACCGATGCGGCGGAGAAACAGGGATTCGATCCCGCCTTCATTGCATTGGTGAATTTTCCTTCCGTCGTTTCGATGATGGCCGATCACATTGACGATTATGCTGCCATCGGGCAGTCGTTCGCGGATGATCAGGGCGCCGTCACTGCCTCGATTCAACGGCTGCGCGCTCAGGCCTACGACTCTGGTGTGTTGCACTCCAGTGAGCAACAGAAAGTGGAAGTGCAGCAATTGGCGGGTCAGACGATCTATATCATCCAGCCCGCCAGCCCCACCGTAGTCTATGTGCCGCGATATGACCCTTCTGTGGTTTACGTTCGCCCTGCTCCCAGCGCGGTTGTCGCTGGTCCATTCATTACGTTCGGCGTCGGAATCGGAATCGGCTCGCTGATTGTAGACAATCGGCCCTGGGGATGGGGCGGTTGGGGATGGAATTGGGGAGCGAGGCGCGCTTACTACAACCATGGATATTGGAATGGGTGGGGCAATCCTTATCGTCCGCCACATTACTGGTATCGGCGGCGGCCGATTGTATGGGCCAATCGGCCCGGCTACCGCGGCAACTGGGGCTATCGTCCGCCTCATTACCGGCCACCGAACTATCCGGCACCGAGACCGGGACGCCCTGGAAATTACCCCGGCCGTCCTTCGCCGGGCAAACCAGTGCAGCCGGGTAGACCAGGCGCGCCAACCAAGCCAGTCACGCCGGGCAGACCTAGATCACCGAGCAATCCTGTCACGCCAGGCAAACCGGGAGTGCCTGGGAAACCGGTGAACCCCAGTCCCGGGAAGCCTGCTCCGAATCGTCCGCCCCAGCGACCGACCAAGCCCGAGACGCCGAACAGGTCGGATCGAAATCGGCCGGGAACGGATCATCCGACAACGCCGGATGGAAACAAGCCGACGCGTCCGGATCAGCCGTCAGGGCAACCGAATCGACCCGGACGGCCTCAGCGGCCAGGCCCGAATCAACCCGGTTCGAGACAACCGGCTGCGCCCGGCGACGACCAACCGAATCGTCCGAATCAGCAGCCGGTAAAACCTGGCACACCTCCGCAGCCGAATCCGGACCAACCGAATACGAGCACTTCGGCAATGCCCGGCCAGGGCAATGCCGTCCGGCGAGGTCTGACTAACCGTCAGCAAAGCTGACTTTACAACACCTCCCTCGACTGACTGGGTGCGGCGCTCCAAGCCGCACCCAATTTGTCTTGAAGGAACTCGCGAATCTCCAACGCCCTCTTGTACCCTCCCGGCGAGATTTCCTTTCGAAATCGTCAGTCGGCTCTCTTTCCCAATTTCGAGATTCCGTGAATTCCCGATCAATCGGGAACTTCGGTGCACTCTAACTCCATATGAATCAGTCGGATAGGTTTGGTTCCCTGGTTGCATTTCTCTTGATCGAGCGGCAATGACGTTCAGAATTCTAAGGAGAAATGTTATGAAAAGAATAAACACCGCGCTGAAGCTGGCTCTAGCCCTTCTCACGCTCACCTTCGCCACTATGGCATTTGCCCAACAACCGCCCGATAACGTGCAGGGAAGCTGGACGATTTACTCGACCGAAATCGGGAACGGCAAGACGCAGATCAAGTACGTCCAAATCCAACAGGACGGGAACCGGATCTCCGGTTATTTCCAAGGGCCGAAACAATCGGGTCCCATTCAAGGGCGAATCGACGTGCACCACATCATGTTCAACACCCTGACTCGCCACATTCTTACGTTCCGAGGGGAAATTTATGGCAATCAAATCCAGGGGCTTTACGTACTTCACAACAAGCGCGCTCCTTGGCAAGCGGTGCGCACCTCCGAGGTGCCGGCAGTAGTTTCGCCGAGTAGCGGCGCGCTCTATAACTCGCCGATCCCGGCGCCTTCAGTAACGGAAAGCTCATATTCAGAACCGGCGCCGCAGTACTCGACGCCTTCGTCGACAAACGAATCGAGCCAAGGCAGCGCGGCCCCAACGCAATCTGGGCCGACGCCCGCGCCGCTGTCGGCGGAACAACTGGATTCGCTCGTCGCACCGATCGCTCTTTATCCCGATGCGCTGGTGGCGCAAGTGCTGGCGGCGGCTGCGAATCCGGACCAGGTCACCTACGCAGACGACTGGCTCGCACAGAACAAAAACCTTACCGGGCAGGCCCTAGCGCAGGCTGTCGACCAGCAGTCTTGGGATCCCAGCGTCAAGGCTCTGACGCAGTTTCCTTCTGTGCTCGACAACCTGGCACATAACCTGTCGTGGACTTCGAGCCTGGGACAGGCTTTCGCCAATCAGCAGTCCGATGTGATGGCGGCTGTACAAGTCATGCGCGCGAAAGCGCAGGCCGCGGGAACGCTGCAATCCAATTCACAGATCACAGTTACGCAGTCTGCACCGAGCACGATCGTGATTCAGCCGGTGAATCCGCAGGTAGTTTACGTTCCTGAATATAATCCTACTGTGGTTTACGGCGCACCCATTGTGGTGCCTTACTACGTGGCGCCACCGCTGCCAGTCGCATCGGTGGGAATTTACTTCGGAGCTCCGATCACGATTGGCGCCTGGTTCGGTGGCGGAGGTTGGGGCGGAGGCTTTGGCTGGGGATGGCATGCCTGGGGACTGCACTGGGGCTGCTGCGGCGGTGGTGGTTCGACGACGATCATTTACAACCACACCACCTATATCAATAACCACACCTGGAATAACAGGAACTACAACGGCTATCACCCGTGGGCGAACAACACTGGCTACCATCCTGGCAACGACACTCACTACGGACCAAACGGCGCCTATCACCCCGGTGGCTACTACGGTCCTAACGGTCACTTTCATCACGATGTTCCCGGCACCAATCCGAGCGGCCAGCCAAACGGCGGACACAACGGAGATCACGGGCTAATTGGCGGTAATGGCGGCGTCCAGCATCCCGGTGGAACGCCTCATGCTGACGGCAGCCGCTGGGGAGATCGTGGGCCGAATGGTGGGCAAAACGGCAATAACGGCATGATCGGCGGCAATGGCGGCGTCCAGCGAACAGGAGTGGATAATCGCGATCGCAACTCTTCGCGCATGAGCGGAGACGGTCGGACAAACCGCCTGGAAAGCAATCGCGGCCGTGGAAGCATGGGAGGACGGCGATCCCAGCCACACATGGCAAGAATGCACGCGCCGACGGAGCACCGCTCAGGCGGGGGCGGCCGGCGCCGGTAAAGGCCCGACTCTCGGTCATTCAAGAGCAGTCCTTCATAAGAGAAATCGACAAATCAGAACTTTCAAGGAGATCAAAATGAAATCGAATGCGAACAAAACGATGAAGAAGTGGATGCGGGTTGCAATCGGAGTGCTGGCGTTCGCCGCGCTCGCTCTGGTGGTTGTACAACTCAAGACAAGAAATTCAGTGTCCGCGGGAGGAGCGCAGACAACATTTCGGTCACCGGCCGAGGCTGGCACGGTACTGGTCAAGGCGGCAAAGAGCGGTAATGAGACGGTTGTTGCGGAAATCCTGGGCCTTGATCCCAGGGTCCTGCTCAGCGCGGGAGACAAAGAAGCAGATAAAGCCGCGCTGGAAACCTTCGCGTCCAAGTACAAGAAGATGAATCGCTGGGTCGACATGACCGACGGCAGTCGAGTGCTCTACATCGGAGCGGACAACTTTGCTTTCCCTGTGCCGCTGGCGAAGAACGCTTCCCGCCAGTGGTACTTCGATGGCGTCGCCGGTGCCGAGGAAATCAGGGCCCGCAACATCGGGCGCAATGAGCTGTTAACCATCGACGCTTGCTCCGAGCTGGCCGGCGCACAAGCGGCTTATTTTGCCGCGGGTGGTGATGCGGCTGAATTCGCCCAGCGCATTATCAGCACTTCGGGCAAACAGGACGGGCTCTACTGGCCGGTATCGGAGCAGCAGGTTCCCAGCCCGCTCGCGAACCTCGGTGAAATCGCCGGACCGTCGATCGCGACGCTCGCTCCGGAGGGCCCCCTGGTCATCGACGGCTACAGGCTGCGCATCCTGACTGCTCAAGGCGACGCTGCACCTGGCGGCGCTCAGAACTACATCGTGAATGGCAAGATGACAGGCGGGTTCGCCATCCTGGCAACCCCCGTCAAGTACGCAGAAACGGGCATCATGACGTTCATCACTGGCGCCGATGGCGTGGTGTATGAGCGTGACCTGGGTCCTGACACGGCCAAGATCGTGTCATCGATTCAGGAATTCAATCCGACCGAGGACTGGTCGGAGGTCGAGTAACAGGTAAGAAGCCCGAGTTCGAGACTGAAATGGAGATCCCTGTGAAAGTCGAATGGTTGAACTCGGGCTTCTTCGCCCGCCACCGGATTGAGGTTGTAATGTGGGCGCTGGTCGCCGAAATGCTGGCCTCGCCGCTTGCCGATTCCCATCCTCGCGTTGGCGCCCTGCTGGGATTCGTGGTGCTGTTGATGGTGCTCGCCGGCGCCGGGCACTTCGCAAACCGAGTGGTCGTGCGACGGGTCGTGTTTCCGGTGGCCGGGATATGGTTGATCGCGAGAATCCTCGAGGCTTTCGGAAATCGCCACGAGCCTTATGCCAACTTTTCTCCCGTAGTGGGCCTGGCTTTCTCGGGCTCGATTCTTTGGGCTATCTTCGATCATTTCCATTCCGACTTCCACAATCCGAGGAATGCGATCGCCGAAGCATTCATTAGTTATCTGGTCATCGCAACAGCCTATTCGCAGCTCTATTGGATCCTGAATCATTTCGTGGACCATGCGTTCAATCAGACGATTCCGTCCACGCAGGTAGGGACGCTTCTCTACTTCAGCATGGTTACGCTGACCAGCGTGGGTTATGGCGGGATTGTGCCCCTGAACCCGTTCGTGCGGATCGTCGCCGCGCTCGAGAGTATGTCGGGCATCTTCTTCATCGCGGTTGTGGTCGCGCGTCTAGTCTCGAGCTACCAGCCGAAGGGGGCACCGCGTCGTTGGTCAGCTGAGGAAACCCACGCATCTGTGCAGAAATCCGTGAGCGAATACGAACGTGTCGAAGCAGGCGCAGCTATTTCTTCCTGGTAAGGGCGCTGGTCTGGGCAAGCGGCGGCCGCAGGGCTGAACTACAAGCCGCACACCGAAAGAATCCGGCCGGGCCTCCCGATAGTCGATCGTCCGATCACGATCATCCCATCAGGCGAATTGCAATGAGCTGTTGCGTCTGATCCTGAGCGCTCAGTTTCGCAATTACAAGCGCCGGTGATTCACGCAAGGAATTGGAAGGCCAAAATTTGAGTGTATGGAGTGGCACGTTCGGGGGGCCAGCGTTCAGGCCAACCAACCCCCAACCATTCATCCCCTTCAGGAATATCCAGGAATATCACTTTAGTAGTACTTGAAAACTTAGAGTTCGGAGGATTCGCCTGTCCGGGAGGGCAGATATGTTTGTGCATGCGGTACTTTCACCGCTGAGCGAGGAGAAGGACGATTGCAGCGATGGTACAGGACATTTCCGCACGGCTTGCCCGGCGTCGGTTTGCTGGTCTTGCGGCTCGCGATTGGCGCGAAGCTTGTCATGGAAGCCTTTGGCTGCATGCTGGACCCGCACGGCCTTACGCTGGGAGTCTGGCTGCTGTCTTTGCTTGCCTTTGGAATTGGAGTCTCTTTTGTGCTGGGCTTTCTGACCCAGGTGGTCGCGAGCGTATCCCTACTCTTCGGCGCCGCGGATTACCTCTATCATCCTGCCTGGGCATCTCACTTCCTCAACCTGCCGAGTCTCGACATCTTTGGCGTAGCGTTCGCGATTGCGCTGCTGGGGCCTGGCGCAATCTCGCTGGACGCTCTTCTCTTTGGCCGGCGTAAGATCGTCATCCCTCCTGTGGCAAGGTCTTAAGGTCGTTCCTGACTCCTGCTCGCTTCCCGTCCGCTTCGTCGCTATATTAAGATCGGGAATCGCTTCCTCTAACCAGCGGAACCCGATATCCGAAAGTGGTATGCAATGGTGGCCCGGCAGTAGTACCGAAAAAGCTGCTTATTGCAAGATGCGTTCGACACCAGACAGATTGCATAGTAGGTCCATCAACAACGAAATTGATGTTGTCATGGAGAGTCGCAATGAGCTACTTGGTTTCGGACTTTGAAGCAGCTTCGGTGATAGCGGCAGAAGCGCAGGAATTCGCCAGGACCCACTCCGACCAGGCATCCGCCACAATTCTGAATCCCCAGGTTTTCACGCGCCTGATGGGGGCCGACTCGTCCGACGATCTGAACGCCCGGCACATCAGGCAGGTTATGGATGCCGTGCCGCAGCACATGTTCATCCTCGAACCCGATGGAACTTTATCGTTTGTCAATTGTGCGGCGCGTGAATATCTCGGACCGATCGATGCCGTCAAGACCACTGAGCGCCTCCGCTCGATTATCCATCTCGAGGATGTCGACGAGCTCTTGAATGCTTATGACGATGCCATGATGCATGGAATCTCCGTTGAAGCCGAAGCCCGAGTCCGCAGCGAGAATGGGCAATACCGCTGGTTTCTACATCAGTTACTTCCCCTGCGCGATGAAAACGGTCAGATTGTCCGCTGGTGCGGTACGCGGATCGACATCGAGAATCTCAAAAACTCGAAAGAGCAGGCCCAGCAGGAGAATCTGGCGCTGCGGGAAGAAATTCGCGCGATGTCGATGTTCGAAGAGATCGTCGGCACCTCGCCCCGTTTGCAGGCAGTATTGGCTCGCGTCACGAAGGTTGCGCGCACGGATTCGACAGTTCTGATTACGGGCGAAACCGGTACCGGGAAAGAGTTGATCGCCCGCGCGATTCACAAGCACTCGAATCGTGCGAACCGGCCGTTTGTGAGCGTCAACTGCGCGGCGATTCCGCGCGACCTGATCGCATCCGAACTGTTTGGGCATGAAAAGGGCGCTTTTACCGGCGCCATGCAGCGCCGCATCGGCCGCTTCGAACTGGCCGAAGGCGGCACACTGTTCCTCGATGAAATCGGAGAGCTTCCCGCTGAGACCCAGGTCGCCCTCCTGCGCGTTCTACAGGAGAGGGAATTTCAGCGCGTCGGCAGCAACCAGACGATTCGCGCCAACGTGCGAGTCATTGTGGCCACGCATCGGGACCTGCTCGCGGGCATTGAAGCCGGCACGTTTCGCGCCGACTTGTACTATCGCATCAATGTTTTTCCGTTGGAGGTCCCTGCGCTGCGCGATCGCAAGGAAGACATCCGCCTTCTCGCCGAATACTTTATCCATCGCTACGCGCACAAGACCGCAAAGCGTATCCGGAACATCGGAAAAAAGAGCCTGGACTGCCTGCAATCGTACCCCTGGCCGGGTAACATTCGTGAATTGCAGAACATCATTGAGCGTTCCGTAATTCTGTGCGACTCTGAGAACTTCTCGCTCGATGACAGCTGGCTATCGACCGCGCAACGCTCCAGCCGGCCTCTGGCACAGGAGATGACTTCGCAGGAAAAAGAGCTCATCGAGGCGGCACTGGCGGAATGCAAAGGCCGGGTTTCCGGTCCCGCGGGTGCGGCCGCCAAGCTCGGCATGCCACCCTCAACCCTGGATTCCAAGATCCGCACTCTCAAGATCGACAAGCACCGCTTCTACACGAACTAGCCTGTGTGTCTCGTGCCAAGGGTCGTGCTATCGCCGGCCCCGGACCCGAGACCATTACGGTGAATTTCGACACTTAGAGGTGAATGATGCCCCGCCGGACGGCGATGGTAATCGCTTGCGTCCGATCGCTGGCGCCCAGTTTGTCCATGATGTGTTGGAGGTGAACCTTCACGGTTCCTTCGGAAATGAACAGGCGGTCAGCGATGACGCGGTTTCTGTTGCCCTCGGCCACCTGCTGCAGGATCTCGATTTCTCGCGCGGTGAGTGTCTCGTCACTCATGTGATTGGCCAGATGCATGGCAATTTCAGGTGGGATAGCCTTTTTGCCGGCATGCACCTTGCGGATGGCTTCGAGAACCTCCCGGGGCGGCATGCTCTTGAGTATGTAGCCTTTTGCTCCGCCTGCCAGAGCCCGCTCCATTTCCACGTCACCTTCAGAGGATGTAACCATGATGACTCTGGCCTGCGGGAAAGCGCTCAAAATCGTGATCAGGGCATCGATTCCGCTCAGATCAGGCAGGCGCACATCCATGAGGGCTACGTCAGGCTGAAGCTCACGAAAAAGAGTGATTGCCTCGTGGCCGGTCGACCCCTGGGCTACGATACACATATCGGCTTGAGAGTTGATGAGAGCCGCGAGCCCCTCGCGTACGAGAGGGTGATCGTCGATGCTCAGGACGCGAATCTTTTCCGGCTCGTTCACTTCTGTTTTCCTTCACTTGATTTGTTTAGCCTGGTTCGCCGCTTCCGGGGAAACAACCGGGGCAGCCAGGTCCAGAGCTGGCTTGCGGAGCCGTCGTGAAAAGCCAGTACGCCGGGCACCGAGAGTTCCATTTCTGTTCCCGCATCGACGCCGCTCAATACGTTTAGTTTTCCGCCAATCTTTTCGGCACGCTCCCGCATGCCCGGCAGACCCCAATGTCCCTCGCGGCCAGTCTGAAGCAGTTGGGAGTCGATTCCGCAACCATTGTCTCGCACCAAAATACGCAAAAGGCGCGCCTCATAACCTACCTCAACTTCAATCTTCGAGGCTTGAGCGTGGCGGAACGCGTTAATCACCGCCTCGCGGGCGATGAGGTATGCCTCATCGCGGACCAGCGACCGAAGCACACGAGGCTGGCCGTCGGTACTAACGACAAAGTCAATGTTCGCCGGAAAAGCGAACTCCTTTGAAAGCAGGGAGAGGGCCTGTTCCAGTCCTTCGGAACCGGCCCGCCGGGAACGAAGGGAACGCAGGGCATTGCGCCCTTCCTGGTTTACTTGCCGGAGGAGATCCAGGCCGCGTTCTAATGCCGGCTTCGCGGGCGAGTTCTCTAGAATCTGATTATTCGCCAGATCAAAATGAATAGAAGCGCTGTAGATTCCTTGCAGAAGCGTATCGTGCAGATTTCTTGCGATTCGTTCCCGCACCTCGAGCCGCTCCTCAAAACGAGCTTGCATGGCTGCCGCCAGACGGCGCAGCCGAAGGACATAAAAGAGGCCGAGGATTCCCGCCACTGCCACAACACAGAGGATTCGAAACAACGCCGTTTGATAGAACGCGGGCAGGACGACAAAGCCGGCCTCAGCGCCGACCTCATTCCAAACGCCGTCATTGTTGCTTGCGATCACGTGAAAGCGATACTTCCCCGGTGGCAGGTCGGTGTAAAAAGCCTGACGGCGATTCTGCGGATCCTGCCAGTCCGAGTCGTGCCCCTCAAGCTTGTAGCGAAAACGCACTTTTTGGGGAGCGACGAAGCTGAGCGCCGTGTAGTCGATCTCGATATCTCGCGTATGCGGCGGAAGGCGAAGGTTCTCTCGCGGGATATATTTCTTTCGGTCAGCGACGATTTGCTCCACCTGAACCGGCGGTGAAAGTTTGTTTGTATCCAGATGTTCCGGATCAACTGCCTGCAAGACATTTTCGTTGGCGAACCATAACCTGCCATCCGGAGCCCTGGATCCCTCGGGACGGAAATTGGTAAGTCCCGGCTGCGCTCCGTCAAACACATCCAAGGTTCTCATTTTTATCTGGACGTCCGAATGTTGCCACCAGCGATAGATCTCCGACTGATCGATTACTACGAATCCGCATTGCGTGTCGAGCCAGAGCGAGCCCTTGTTGTCCCGGAGAAGGGTGTAAACATCGTCGCAGCCGAGACCGTTGTGGGTATCGAGTAGTTGCTCCTTTCCTGCTCGCCACAGAAAGGCACCGTCCTGGGTCGCTCCCCAGATTGAGTCGTCGGGTGCGACCAGCATATTGCGAATCGCATGATCCGCGGGACGATGAGTGGGTAGGGATTCCATCTGGCCATGGCGGAGGCGTGCCAGGACACCGCTCGACAACCCCAACCACACGCCCTCCTTCACGTCGGCAGCCATCGATACGACACGCGGGACTTGCGGAGGAGCGAATTCGTCTTCTACTTTAAGGTTCTGTATCCGAAAAAGAGCCGGCTGCGTGACCGAGGCCCAGATGTTGTAGTCAGCATCTTCGATAACGGCGGTTACGATGCCGAGCGGTTTGCCGTTAGGCCGTTTCACCGGATGAAACTTGCCATTCTCGTAAACGGCCAAACCGTTATCGATGCCGACCCACAGGCGGCGTTGGTGGTCCTCCAGCAAGGAGGTGATCAACCTTCCTGGAAGTCCATTGCGCTTCCCGATGGAGGAGAGCTTGCCCTGGCGAAGAAAGTCCAGAGCCTCGAGGTTTCCGATCCAGACGGTGCCATCATGCGCGGCGAAGACAGAGTCTGCATCTTCCGAGGTCAGGCCTTCGCGAATGGAAAAACTGATCACAGGCGTGTCGTGAAAACGATCAATGCCTCTTGAGGTCGCAACCCAAACATTGCCCTCCCGATCCTCATAGAAGCTCTGGACTGAATCGCTGGATAACCCGTCGGCGCCTCCGAAGTGCTCGGCCTGGCCCGCGTGCACGTGGTAAACGCCGCTATTCGCAGTGCCAATCCAGAGTCCCTCGTCGCGGTCCCACAGCAGTGCTGTGACACTCAGTTGCGCTCCATTCAGTTGCGGCAGCGCGTAATCTTTCCACTCGCCATGAGTGAGTTGTTGAAGCCCGAGGCCTCTTCCGGTTCGTTCCATTCCTGCCAGGATCGAACCGTCTGACCCGCTTGCAATGGCGGTAACACCGCGCAGCAGGTCGTTTCCCTCAAGGGCTCTCACGGTGAATATTTTTACCCCGCTCGACGCGACCTTACCAGGCACCCAATGGCCGACGCCGAGAGAACTGCCGAACCAGAGATTCCCCTGCGCGTCGCCCAGTAGCGGCTGAGCGAAGGGGAACGGTATTCCTTCCGAAACACCGTAACAATGAAGCGTGTCTTCGGCCACTTCGCAAAGAGGGCCGGCATGTTCGCGGACCTGGCTTTGCGTGATCCAAACCTTGCCTTCAGGTCCCTCGACGAGGGACTCGACAAAGGCGGATCCGCCTCGAATGCTGGTCAACTCAAAATGGTTCCACCTAGCGAGACCGCGGGAGGTTCCGATCCACAGACTCCCGTCACGGGTCCCGAGCAGAGAATGTATGCGTGAACTGGGCAGATGTTCGCCGTCGGGGGCGGCCCACGGAACAAATCGCACCCCGTCGAAGCGCACAAGCCCAGCCTCGGTTCCGATCCACAAGTAGCCGTCGGCTGTCTGGGCGATCGCTTGTGGAGTTCCCTTGAAGAAACCGTCGGCAATCCGCCAGGCAGTGTGGGAATATTGCGAAATCTGCCGACTGGGGTCGAGTGCGGAAGATGAAGTCGTACAGAGAACCAGAAAAATAATGAAAGCACACAATGGTTGCATGCACAGCAGTATCGGCGCTGTCCAAAGATGCAGCGCGAGACCATGCAATCTGTAGGGACGCGAGTTCAAGGGCCCTTCTCCGCGCTAGCACTCGTATCCAGATTCATGTCACACGGGATCAATCGCCCAGGTACGTGTAAGCGCGCTTGATTATAAACGCCTCGAACCAACAACCAGGACAACGACACTCTGACTGGATTGGAAGTAAGTCAGACCTGTTCTCGCGTTGACAAGAGCGAACCGGGATCATGAAATCTCGTGAGTTTTTCCTGCGATCGGGATCTTCAATTTCTTGCAAGTGCCGCAAATGGCCGCAAATGGTCGTTTTCCCGGCTTTCAGGAAAAGCGGCCATTTTTAACTCCAACCGAGGAGGAAACCCGCATGGTAGGCCGATGGAACGGATATGACGTGCGAATGCAAACTTGCTGGATCACCGGCCAATTGCGTGATACGTTCAACACGACGGTCGGTCGCCTGCATAGCCAAGGCCGAGCGCCAGGAGCGTTTCTAGCGCCTTAACCACTTAATGTCGGGCCTTGCTCAGGCGATCTGACGCGATGCTGCCCCCTGGGCCAGAGCTTGTTTTACCGCTGCCGCGCGGCACTTAGACAAGTCGAGATTCTAGGCGTCATCCCCGATATTATCGGTTGGCCATCATGGCCGCCAGTCGCGTCGAATTCGAACGGCGACTAGATCCCCCAAAAGCATTCTTAATGCTTGATTGCTATTCCGGAATCACCGTCTTGTCAGTTAGGGCATTTGTGCTCGCGCATATCGCTTCCGGTTGCCCCAGTGGATCCGCCAGCTAATACGCGACCCGAGTGACTTCTTTCATTGATGATCCAATGGACAGTAACGGCTGTGCTACCGGGAGACTGCCCAAAATCTCTTGCCCCTGAGCTTGCAACTGTTTGAATCCACAGGGCACCAAAATCCGCAATCAACTGCCTGAAAACAGGTGTTTTTGGACATTCATAAGCGACGGCCTATGCTCGTGGACGCCAGTATGAGATCGCTGACTGTATTGCTCGCTCGATGCGGGCCCCCCTTCGGCTGAATCCGAGTGTCGCGACCATCTCATCAATGATCTGGTCATCGGTTCGCAGTTGCCCGTCCGACGCAATCCAGCCGAGAAGGTGAGTCAACTCTGTGATGGTGTATTGATTGATAGAGGGACGAACTGGAACTGAGGGTCGAGGTGCCCGTCGAAATGTTGCTGCAGAGTCACCGTTCACCGGCGGACGACTGTTCCCGTTGTTGTGCTGATGGTTCGACTCGGCACCCGCGTCCAGTTTGTCCGCAAAAGTAACTGCGTCGCCGAAAGCTTTTGTCGCATGGCGAATTTCCTCTTCCTTGCGCACGAACCAGTCGGTTGACCAGATCCGGTGGAATCTCCATCCGAGATTCTCGAGTTGTTGCTGCCTGAGTCGGTCCCGATCTCGGGCGGTATAGCTGGAGTGATAGGTAGCTCCGTCGCACTCGATTGCTAGAACGTAGCGACCCGGCTTTGTAGGATGCTCTGCAACCATGTCGATCCGGAACTGTGAGGCTCCCATCTGTGGGATCAGTTTCAAACCGGCCGAACTTAGGCAGTCGAAAATTTCGGCTTCGAACGAATTCAGAGGTTCGCCCGTAACGTCCGCATCTCCTAGTTTCTTACCGTTGCTTGCAGCGTACTGCAGGTAGTTCCGCAGCAATTCAACTCCGCTTCCCGCCCGAACCCGTGACAAGTCAATATCCAAGTAGCTGAAGGAAGACACTACAGCCAACTTCTGGCGGGCCCGCGTGACCGCCACATTCAGCCTTCGACGTCCTCCCTCCGGAAGCAATGGCCCAAAACGAAGGGGCAGATTGCCGGCCCGATCCTTGCCATATCCAATGCTGATGATGATGGCATCCCGTTCGTCTCCCTGTACCCGCTCTAGATTCTTGATAAAGAACCGCTCGTTCTTGTTTGGGTCAAAGAAATGACCAAGATCAAGATGAGTTTCGAGTGCTTTATCAAGAGCAGCCTGCACTCGGGCCATGTGCCGAATCCCCATCGTAATCACTCCGAGCGTGAGTTCCGGAGTGTTCCTAGCATGTTCCAGGACAAGCGACACCACCGCTTGGACCTCTGTGGAGCAACTCTCCTCTTGCCCATCCAACCCCAGTTCCTGATTGACAAGTACATGCGAAATAGCTGGAGGACCGCCGGGGCCCGGAAAGGTCACGAGCCGATTCTGATAGATGTACCAGTTGGAGAAGTTGATCAGGCTTTCGTCCCGGCTTCTGTAGTGCCAGTCGAGATAAGAGCTGTTTAGAAATGAATTCATTGTATCGAGCAGGCTCTCGAATCCCTCGGTTCCGCCTGCTTCTTCGTCAGCGGCAGACTCATCGTCGTCCGCTGCCGCGAAGAAAGTTGTTGGAGGTAGCTGCTTGCTGTCACCCGCCACAACAAGCTTGTGACCGCGGAGAACAGACGGAATTGCATCCTCTGGCAGCACCTGGCTGGCCTCGTCGAAAATGACGAAATCGAAATACTGTTTCCCGCTGTCAAGCAATTGACTCACTGACAGTGGACTGGCCATCCAGCAAGGGCACACTGCAGTCAAAACATCCGCTGCTTGAGAGAAGATTCTTCTGAGAGGGAGATGGCGTTTCATCTTGCCGGCTTCCGCTCGAATCAACTGTTCTCCCCCAGGATTTGCGTTCATCGCTGCGATTGCGCGCTCACCGTGGGCTCGCCGCACGCGATCCACCGCCACAGTGATTCGTTCCTCGTCCAAATGCGTGAATTGGTCGACGTACACTCCGTGGGTCGATCCCACGAATCCCCCAATTTCCGGGTCGGCTTGGCTTGAGTCCCCTGCTCTGGCATCCCTGTAGAGGATTGAGTCCGGTTAGCAACAAAAGTGATCGTCGCTCCCTTCGAATCTGCAGCCCCACTTTGGCACTGCGCTTGTCGCTCAAACTCCTCCGGGGAGCGATAGCCTAATGCTGAGTGCAGCCGTTGTTGGTTGTAATACTGCTCGATGAAGATTTCGATATTCGCTCGCAAGTGCTCGAGATTCTTGTACCAGTTCGCGCGAATTTCTTCGCGCTTCAAGGTCTTGATGAAGCTCTCGCAACTGGCATTGTCGTACGGGTTCGCTGGACGACGCACTGGTGCTGGGCAGCATCAACGGAGTGAACGGGGCGACGGCGGACACGAATGTCGGCATCGGGACCACAGCACCAGGAGCCAAGCTTGACGTGCGCGGAACAGCAAACTTTGGCGGCCTGATCACCTTTGCCGCGGGCCAGACTTTTCCCGGTGCCGGCACGATCACGGCCGTGAATCCGGGAACCGGCCTGAGCGGCGGAGGCACAAGCAGTGCTGTGACGCTAAACCTGAACAACACGTACACCGACGGGCGCTACGCCCAGTTAGCCGCCAACAACACCTTCAGCGGCGTGCAAACCATCAACAACAGCGTGGGCATCGGAACCTTTCCGAACTCTGTCTTTGCCCTGCAGACGATCGGCACGATCCGCAGTGAAACCGGAGGGCTTTCCATCGGTGGCACTGCGCCCGTCACGGTTGACGCGCCATTCACCCCCGGCGGCCGCTTTACAATTCTGTCCAATGGCAACGTCGGGATCAACAATCCCAGCCCCACGACCAACCTCGATGTGCAAGGCAATATCGACGCCAGGGGGACCCTCATCGGGCAGTCTTTCGGTGGCCGGCGGTGGCGTCATCAACGGCGGCATCCAGACCAGCGCCGGAATCACCACCGGAGCGGGAGTGGTAGTAGGCGGTTCTTTGACTGTTAGCGGTCCCGTGAGCATCGACGGTGATAAACCGTTGACTGCAGCCCCACACATGTTCTTCACTGGAAACCTTCCGGGTGCTTTGTTTTATGGACAGCCGGCTGCCTTTGTCGTCCCGGGCAAGAACATCTTGATAACGCGGTTCAGCATGTGGGTCGATGTCCCTGTCCTCTGCTCACCTCCTGGCACAGTTTCGATCGAGAGTTACATTACCGACACGTTCTTGTACAACCTCACGATTGCTGGTGTCACAACCGATTCTGGACCTCTGTCCATCCCCGTAGCGGCGAACACCCCGCTATTCGTCTGGGTGACAACGGCACCGTCTTGTGGGATTAATTTCCCAACAAAAGACGGAGCAGTCAGCATTCAGTACGTGATGCAGTAGCGAAAGCTGAGGGTAACGTTGCTGCTGGTAACCAAGGTATGCGTTGTGATAACTGTCGCAAAATCTCGATAGCACTCATCTACCCTCAGGAAAAACATTTTCCTTTGAGTTGAAGAGTGTAATGGCCTTCCATGAGAAGGCCGGTCGGAGTCAAGTGAATTCTGCGTTGTTGTTCTGAGACAAAGTTTTTTCTCCCGCCGAGTAGCCACTGTCGCCTTGCTTCCATTCGCACTCTCGAGGAGCGATTTCGTCGCTCGGTGCACGTGGGGCGTTCTCGGTTCAGCCGGTGCTGCCATCTGTTTGGCGACCTCTCGTTGCACTCAAGAGTGGAACGTGGCCCAGGCCATTGACGCAGTCACCGGAACTCGGCTTTGGCTTTTTGTCTTTTCTCTTCCTGGAACGATTTTTGACTTGGTTTTTGTTTTTTTGTTTTACGCGGCTGCCGCCACCGTCACTCGGCTGCTGTTGTGCAATGGCTCGTACACTTCTCCGCTCACCCACAGATGATGCAGCAACACCGCCAGCTTACCGTTTCTTCCACCGCGCTCCGCCAGTTTCAGTCCCCAACGTCTGAGATCACAGTCGATGCCGAACGGTCCCAGGATATGCTGCGCTCCCTGCACCAACAGCGTCCGCAGATACGGATCCCCCTCTTTACTGATGTGCAGCTGCGGCTCGCTCTCTCCCGAGTTCCTGCGTCCTGGTTGCAGTCCCAGATAGCCACCCACATCGCGGCTCTTGCGGAAGCGATGCGGGTCTTCCAGCGTCAGCAGGAACGTCAGCGCGATCAGCGTACCCACCCCCTTGATCTGCTTCAGCAACTCGACCTGCGGGTAACTGGCTTTGCGCCAACGCTTCGATCCGGTCGTTGTACTCCACGATGCGTTCGCCCAACTCTTCGATCGTCGCCAGCAACGGCTCCAGCGCCCGTTGCAGTTCCGGACTCAGGTTCTCAGCCTTCTCCGGGTCCATGTCGCGCACGTTGCATCCGCGCAAGCGTTCCCCGTAGCTCTTGGCCAGCCCGCGAGCCGTATTCACCAGCGCCGTTCGCGCCCGCACCAGCCCGGCACGTGCCCGAATCGTCATCAGATCCGCTTGCGCCTGCACGCTGCGATGCTTCACCGGATACAGCAACTCGGGATCGATCCGGGCCAGCCGCGCCAAAGTCTGCGCATCCAGCCGATCGTCTTTCTTGCGGCTCTCCGCGATCAGCCGCACCTTGCGCGCATTCGCCACGATCACCTCATGTCCCAACTCGCTCAGCAAGCGACTGATCCAGGGCGAATGCGTCCCGATTTCCAGCGCGATTCGACTGCGTGGCATGGCGCCGAAGACTTCCTGCAATGCTTTCGCGGTTGTGCGAACTCGCTGTTCCTGTTGTATCCGGCCGGTTTCGTCCAGCACACAGTACCAGCTGTTGCGATCGCCCAGATCGAGTCCGATGGTCAGTTTCTGTTGCGAAATATTCCTGCTCTGCTTAGCTACTGTGGTGCTAACCTTCTTCATTGCCGGTCTCCTTTTTATCTGTGCTTCGAGCACGTCGATAACTTGGGAGCGTACACCGCATCCCGTCCGGAGACCGGCCTTCTCATCTCATCTGCTTACAACAGTTCACGCGATAATGAATTGTTCCACCCGGAGTATCCTGCTCAATGAACGAGCGGGTTCAGGAAGAGGTCCGCGACGAATGCAGCTGTTGAGGAGACATTGGTATAACATCGGCGGCCTCGTAGCGATTGCTACTATCGTGTATTTGGTGCTTGCCTGGCGGCACTTGACCACGTCAACCGCCCTTCTGGTAGCGAACTTCGCTGCATTGCTGATCCATCAATTCGAAGAGTATGGCTGGCCTGGCGGAGAGCCAGCCATAATTAACCTAGTGCTTCAGCCCAGCGTGAAGCCTGACCGGTATCCTTTGAATCAGAATTCCGCGATGATCATCAACGTTCTTGCGGCGTACGGCTTTTACCTTGTGCCCGTTTTTTTCCCACGAATCTTCTGGCTTGGCATCGCACCAACGCTTTTCGGTTTCGGCCAATTTATTGCGCATGGAATTGTCATCCCTAGAAAACTCGGGAGGATTTACAATCCCGGTCTTGCAGCGGTCGTCCTTCTCCATTTCCCCATCGGAATCGCCTATCTCTACGCGATTGTCCAGACAGGAGAAGTACACGTGGCGGACTGGGTGCTCGGCGTGGTCTATACGGCTGCATTCATGGTGATCGCGCTGCGAAAGATGACCTACCAATGGCTCGTGTCGGAGAATTCCCCATACCCATTCGCTCCCGACGAGATGCGGAGATTCGACGTGCAGGGCAAGCTGGCTCGCAAGAGCGATAGATAATGAGAAACGGGCTGTTGTTGACCAATCCGATCAACTCCCGCCCTACTCGGCTATTCTCGCAGGCCCCCGCTAGTTGCGGCCTGCAACTGTTGCAAAATCCCGGTTTCGCTCATCACGACAAAAAGTACTTTTCATCACAATAAGTGAAATGGCCTTCTCATGGAAGGCCATTTCACTTAAAACCCCTTGGCGGGGGGATTTTGAGTGCAATCAGGATTTGTCAACACCTATCGACTGAGAACGATTGGCTGTATGCTGTTTGGCGTCTCGGAAGCCAAAATGGAAACGCCGGGCTTGGATGGAACTTTAACAGCCGTTGCGAAGGCACTCGTAGTTCGAGGCGCAAGGGTGAAACTGCCAATCATGATGTTCGCGCTCGTGCTCGGCGCGTACGCCTATTTCTACCAAGCGGGCGGGTGGAACCAGAACACGCGGCTCGACCTGACCCGGGCGATAGTCGAGCAGGGGACCGTGCGAATCGATGCGTATGCGGACAACACCGGCGACCAGGCGCGGAAGGACCGCCATTACTACTGCGACAAAGCGCCCGGCCTGTCGTGGATGGCGGTGCCGCCGTACGCGGCGATTCACGAGTTTGTGTCGCTCGCGTTGGCGGCATGGTTCGTGACGGTGGTAACGGTGGCGGTGCCGTCAGCGCTCGCGTGTGCGTTATTCCCGGGGCTGCTGATGGCGTGGGGCGTGCGCGTCGGGCCAGCATACGCGGCGGCAGCAGGGTGGGCGCTGGCGACACTGGCCTGGCCGTACGGCACTCTCTTCTACGGGCATCAGACGGTAGCGTCGCTACTGCTGGCGGCATTCGCGCTGATCGCGGTGCCGCGCGCGTGCGGCGAGGCCGCGTCGCCGGAGAGGATGGCGGCGGTGGGCGCGCTGTTAGGCTGGGCGGTGGTGATTGAGTACCAGGCAGCCCTCGCATCCGCGGCGATCGCCAGCTATGGAGTGTGGGCACACGGATGGCGGCGCGGCGCGTGGATAGCAGTGGGGGCCGCGCCTCCCCTGATCGCGCTGGCCGCGTACCACTGGGTAGTCTTCGGCTCGCCGATCACGACGCCCTATAGATTCTCCAACCAGCACTCCCGCTCGCAAGGTTTCTTCATGGGTATCGGTCTACCGAAGCTCGAGGCGCTGTGGGGCATCCTTTTCAGCGAGTACCGCGGCCTCTTCTACTCAGCACCGTGGCTCGGCTTCGCGCTGCCGGGGGGAGTGCGCCTGTGGAGAGCCGGGCGGCGTGCCGAGGTGATCGTGTGCGGCATGATCGCGCTGCTCTTTGTGTGGCTCAATGCCTCCCTCGTCGACTGGGAGGGTGGGTGGGCGATGGGCGCGCGCTACCTGGTGCCGTGCCTGCCGTTCCTTGCGCTTCTCGTCGGTGGCCTCTTCACCGGTCACCGGTCGCCTGCGCTGTTCGTGGTTCTGATCGCACCACTCTCGTATGCTTTCCTCGCGATGCTCGCCGGAACCGCAGTCAAGCCGGAGGTTGACCTCAACGTGAAGACCCCATTCACGTCATTCCTTTACCCACATTTCTTCCGCGGCGAACTCGCGGTGTCGACCCAGAGCATCGACAGCGCGTTCGCGCCCCCGCACGCGGCGCGCCAAGCGTGGAACCTCGGCAACCGCATGGGCCTCGGCGGGCTCACCTCGCTCCTGCCGCTCGGGCTCTGGTTCTGCGCATGCGGTGGGTTGCTCATTCGCGGCGTGCGCCGTGCCGCGCCAGCGCGTCGGTCAAGCAATTTCGCCTGATTCTTGAATCCGTTAACTGTCGTAACCGCATTATAAAAGGGCGCCCCTTTAGGAGTAGGTTGTGATTGTTCGGATCGTCAACCTAGCGAAAAGGAGCGCCTTTAGGAGTCGAGAAAAGTATATCGGCATGGACGTGCATCAGGCCACCATCTCAGTTGCGGTGATGGATACTGATGGGAAGCTGATCATGGAATGCCTGTTGGAAACCAAGGCGGCCACGATTGTTGAGTTCATCCAAGGATTGCACGGAACTCTGTCGCTGACCTTCGAGGAAGGAACCTCGGCTGCCTGGTTACATGATCTCCTGAACCCCCACGTGAGCAAGCTGGTGGTATGCGATCCGCGAAAGAATGCTCTATTGAAGGATGGGAACAAGAGTGACCTGATTGATGCGCGGAAACTGGCGGAGTTGTTGCGCACCAACCAACTCACCTCGGTGTACCACGGAGAGCATGGAATGCGCACCTTAAAAGAGTTGGGGCGAAGCTATGCGAC
>Ga0335085_10003477_pt1 | contig 27199 bp, 20 predicted proteins | sample Lox_Sample_45_FD_206712 | JGI IMG/M metagenome (GOLD analysis project Ga0335085, IMG submission 206712) | Soil microbial communities from Loxahatchee National Wildlife Refuge, Florida, United States - Lox_Sample_4.5 | ecosystem: Environmental > Terrestrial > Soil > Wetlands | place: USA...
GCGAAGGCCACATTCACAATCATGATTTCGAGCGACAACCCGTAGACGCCGGTTACGGTGGCAATGCGCGAGAGGGGAATGTTGTCTACCTGCGAGATGCCCAGCAGGTCCCACGGGAAACCGGTGACGCGCGTGCGCGCCAACTCGACTGCTACCCACAGAAACGGCGCGAGCACCAGGGCGCGCCGGCTGAAACCTGCTTCGCTAAGCAAAGCGACCATCGTCCCGAACACGCCATGATAGAGACCGAGGTATAAACAAAATAGAATCAGGATCCCGATGGCGGGCAGCGTTTCCACTCCGCCGTATTGATGCATCACGCTGAAGACCCAGTAGCAGCTTCCGGCATACCACAGGATCCCGCAGGCGTAACCCAGCACAAATCCCTGCCAGGGAGTGGCGGGAAGCAACTTGGGCGCATCGGGAAGCTGCAAAGTGTTGGGCAAGCGCGTTCGCAGCAGCGCGATCAGCAGCGGAGCCACCGCGATCCAACCCAGATAAAACAAATTGGGCAGGGGAAAAATGACGATCTGCAAGGCTGCCGAAAGCAACACCAGCAGCCAGGCATTGCGATGAATGGAGCGCACGGAGAAAGGATAACAGGCGTCGGACCTCCGACCCCGGCTCTTGGCCCCAAGGCCCTCAGGCTATGACAAGTCCGAAACCCGCCGCACATAAACCCGCTCCTGCCACCCGCGGCGGCAGGAACGGGAGTTCCCTTAGTTACGCTTCCTGGGCGTCAGTGGGTAAAGAGTCAAAGCGAGTTGTTGGGTTTGTGTCAGGCCTCCTCCGGCGGCTGTAATAGTCAGGTTATAAGTGCCGGTAGCGGTTACCGCGGTAATGGTGAGCGCGGTGCTGCCCGCCCCCGGCGCTGCGAGCTTTGAGTTGGCGAAAGTCGCGATCACGCCTTTCGGCAGAGTGCTGATGGTAAGCGCAACCGCGGAATTGAATCCGTTGTCCACGGTTGTAGTCACTGTCAACGGGACTGCTGCTCCAGCCCTCATGCTGACCGCTGAACTGCTCAAGGCAAGACCAAAACTGGGCGCAATCACCGTCAGCGAGAGCGACTGCCTCTGCGTAACGCCTCCTCCCGTCGCCGTTATGGTGAGAACATATGTGCCCGAAGTCGCACCGCTGGCAACCGTCAGTTTCAGGGTGCTCGATCCGCTGCCGGGCGAGACAATGCTGGCCGGAGAAAAGGCTGCTGAGACTCCCTTCGGCAATCCCGCTACCGAGAGCGAGATGGCCGACTTGAATCCATTGACGATCGACGTGGACAGGGCAACTTGTGCGGGCGCCGAGGCGCTCGCGGTCGCCACCGTCGCTCCCGCTGCCAAAGTAAAGTTAGGAACGATGACTGTGATGGAAAGCGGCAGCTTGGCCGTCTTGCTCCCGCCGCTTGCGATCACGTTAAGCGGGTAGGTGCCTGCTACCGCCCCTGCGGCGGCCGTCAGCGTCAGCGTGCTGCTGCCACTTCCCGGAGAGGCGATCGTCGTTGGTGTAAATACCGCGGTCATTCCCTTAGGTAGCCCCGTCACGGACAGTGTCACCGCCGACTTAAATCCGCTCTGGGCCAACGTTGTAATCGTGGTCGAAGCCGAAGTGCCCGTAGGAATCGTCAGCCCTGCCACGGCGCTGGTGACGCTGACGGTTGGTGGGGAGGAAATAGTTAAAGAAACACTGGCAGTACGGCTCAAGCCTCCGCCGGTTCCGGTGACCGTCACCGCGTAGGTCCCCGGAACCGTAGTGGAGGCTGTTGCAACCTTCATACTGGAGGAGCCCGCAGCGCTTAAGTTCGAAGGAGTAAAAGTGATCGTCACTCCCGCAGGGGCGCCGCTGACGCTCAATTTCACCGCGGAACCAAATCCGTTCTGCACGGTTTCGGTAACGGTGGCTGTACCCGAAGCCCCAGCGGCTAGCGACAAGGCGGCTGGACTCGGCGAGAGTGTGAAACTGGAGCTCACGCTATCGCTCCAGTGATTCACGAGCAGATTGGCATCCACCGATCCCAGGCCGGTTACCAAGTCATATCCCGTGCCGGCGCTGAATCCCGTCACTCCCGGGACACTGTTATTCCCGCTGGTGATGTCGTGAAAGACCGGAGCGCCGCTGGCCGAGAGCTGCAGATTGGCTAACGTGTAGAGCTTGGGATTGACGTTCCCCTGCGCGGCATCCTGGTTTTCGTTCACCAGTGCCATCACGCTGGCCAGCGACGGTGTGGCCGCCGATGTTCCTGCCACATAGAAGGTCTGCCCCTGAATCTGGATGATGTAAGCGTCGTGGATGGCAGCACTCACCGAAATATCCGGAACATCGCGCATCCCGTCGGCCGGAACGCCCGGGACGGCCTGCCACACTGGCTTGGGGTAAATTTTGCTCGCGCCTCCACTGCTGGCGAACAAGGCATTGCTCCATCCGCTCTCGTTCCACGCAACCTCGGGAATGTAACTGAACACCGAGCTCCCGTTTGAACTATTGCTGTCGGACCAGTACTGTCCCGAGTTGTAAACATCGTTGAACTGCGTGCCGCCCACGCAGGTGCTGTATGGACTTGAGCACAGCGCGTTCACGCCGCGTCCATGCGTCGCCGTAGTGGCGCTCATCGGGTCGCAACCCGCGGCGCCGCTATCTCCCGAAGAAACAAACACGGAAATCCCCTGCGCAGCAGCCTGCTGCCACAGGCTGTTCCAGAAAGCATTTCCCGAGGAGGAATAAGCAGCTTCGCAAAGCCCGTAGCTCAGCGAGATGATTGGCGCCACATTGTGATTCACCGCGTATTGCGCCGAGAGATTGATTCCGTCGCTGGCCCCCGATTTCGAAGTCACGAACTTCACCGTCGCGTTCCTGGCGATCGCGCCCGCCCACTCCACATCGAGCGCCGCTTCCACTTCGTCGTTGCAGTTGGGGAAGCCCGGATCAACTCCGTTCACGATGATCTGCGGATCGTTGGGTGGAAGGCCGGCATTCGAGCGAAAAACGCGGATGTCCGATAGTGCGACATCCACACGGCCCAGCACGGCTATACTCTGGCCCGTGCCATCGAGCCCTTGCCGGAACAGCGGGTTGACATCGTAGATGACATCCCAGTCCTCGGGCTCCAGGAAGTGTACCCCGTTGCCCAAAGTATAGGTGGGGGCCACGAGTTGAGACGCACTCTTGAAATCGTGCAAAGAGACGATGCCATCCACCACCGGCGCGAGCGCGGCGGGAATCTGTGAATCGCTGGCGTTGGCGAAATGCACTTCACCTTTCACCACATACCGCTCGATGGAAGTATGAAATGTTTCTTGCGCCTGCGCCGCATCGCCGCTGAAAACGATCGTGCGGCGCGAGGCGGGAATTTCCTCCACTGACATGCCGTGGGAGTGCAGCCAGATCACGATACGTGACAGATCGTTCTGCGAGACGCCGAACCGCTGCCCAAATACCTCGGGCGTGAGCCATTGATGGTAAGAAGGAGAAGCCGGATCCTGCTGCGCGCGCAGCAGTTCTTCCAGGGCAGCTTCTTGGGCCACACTCGGGCGCAGCACCAGAACCATGCGCTCCATAGGCTGATCGCCGGGAACTGCTCCCAGCGAATTTGCGGGTACAGCCAGGGGATGCCGTGAGTTCTGAAGCGCAATGGTCTGCGAGTCGTCAATCTTGCCCACAATACGATCCGCTGGAGCGATCGCAAGCGGCCCGGTCAAAGTCTGCGAGAAAACCAGCGAGGAAAAAAGCAAGAAGCAAGCAGTGAGAACGACTGCCCTTCGATTGAACATGTCCACCTCAGGAAGCGGCCTTCATAAATGGCATCGGCAGGAAAAGCTTTAGGCACGAGAGGACTTGCCCCTAAGACCGAGTCCTTGGTAAGCGGGCCGCGGTTACTTCCGCGGGTACGCACGTTGCAAACATTAGGGGGAACTTCTCGCGATAGAGAACGCTCCAAAGGGAGCCTCAAGAAGCCTTTCCGAAGCGCAAAATTCCGCTCTTTCGCAGCAAAACATTGCACATTGACTGCGACAGCGGTTGGTCTCATACTCACCCCCTGCAAGGGGGCCCGGGCCGCAGCGCGCCCTGGGCGGGAGGATGCATGGGTCAAAAGAAGAACTCTACCGGGAAGCGCGTGAAAAGCGCTTTACCAAGCCAGCTTGAAAAACAGGTCAAGTCTTATGCGCTCATGGCAGCTGCCGCCGGAGCCGGATTTCTGGGATCGGCCGCCAAGGCCAACGCGCAGATCGTCTATACACCCACCAAGATCACGCTGCTCAACGGCACCGTCAACATCGACTTGAACAATGACGGCATCACCGACTTCACGCTCGTCGACCAGGAGAAGAAGTTCAATCTCTATTCCAACCGCATGCTGGGGGTGAAAGGAGCAACAGGCAACGCGGTGGTGAAGAGCGGCGGCGGCGCGAAAGCCATGGCGAGTAGTTCGATCATCAGTTCGGGGCGTATTTTCCAGTCAGTCTACAAAGCGCGCGGGCGCATGGCCTCGATCGGCTATCGCTGCATGACCACCAGTGCCTGCCAGACTTTCAAAATCGGCCAGTTCAAGATGGTCAAGAACAAATACCTGGGCTTCAAGTTCTCCATCAACGGCGAAACTCACTTCGGATGGGCACGCATCAATGCCGATTACACCTTCGCCAAGGGTGGACAGTCGATGATCAACGTCTATCTTTCCGGCTACGCCTACGAAGCCACGCCCAACATGCCGATTGGCGCGGGAGACAATATGGGACCGCACCCCGTACGCAAGAGTGGCACCCTGGGAGAACTGGCGCGCGGAGCAGCCAAATAGCTATCGGGCCAGGCGCACCTTTACGAATTCGACAACAGGCGGAGTGACATAAACCGGGGGCTGGATGCGAAAGACCGGGCGTCCAGCCACCGGCTTCAGCGAAATCCCTTGCCAGACAGAATCCTTCGATTCATGAAGAATAACCGCGTCGGCTCGGTCCAGAAACGCCTGCGCTGATTGCTTGAAGTCCTGCGTTCCCGGATCGAGCACCGTGAGATAAAGATCCGGCCTGATAAACTTCAGAATGCTGTTGGATTCGAAGATGACATTCTCCGCCTCGGAGAGATGACGCCGAAGCGTAGGCATGGCCTCAGCCAGCCTCCCCTGTTGCGTCCGCACCCACCACACTTTGGCCGCTCCAGCCACCAGAAACCGCGACGTATCCGACTCTCCCGAGCGGTCTCGTTCCTCGTTCATAGCCCAGGAGTGATCGCCGGTTGCGCAGTCGCAAGGCTCTCCGTTGGCTGAACAGACGCCGTGTCCGTATTGCGTGACCTTGAGGGCAGTCCAATGATATTCGGGCAGGGCCGCGATGAGGCCCGCAACCACGCTGGTTTTGCCTACGCTGCGCGAATGTCCGCCCACCACCACGATGGCCATCTACTTTTTCCTGGTGAGGCGAGCCAGCGTTGCCAGCTCTTTCAGATATTCACCGATCGGCCGTGCCGGAGTCCCCCAGAAAACCACCCCCTTACCGCGGATGATTTTCTTGCTGGGAATGCCGCTTTGTGCTCCCAGAATCGCACCCGCCTCGATGCGCACGTGATCGGCAATGCCCACCTGTCCGCCGATGATCACAGCATCTTCCACCACCGCACTCCCGGAAAGGCCTGTCTGCGCGGCAATCACCACGTCTTCGCCGATCTGTACGTTGTGTCCGACGTGCACCAGGTTGTCAATCTTCGTGCCGCGGCCAATGCGTGTCGCCTCGAGCGCACCGCGGTCGACGGTGGCGTTCGCGCCAATCTCGACGTCATCTTCAATTTCGAGCCGCCCGATCTGCGGGAACTTGAAATACTTCCCCGTGTCTCGATCTCGCACGTAGCCGAAACCATCGCTCCCCAAGACCACGCCAGCATGAACGATGACACGATCCCCCAGCCGCGTATTGGGATAAATGGTGACGTTGGGATAGATGCGGCAGTCGCTCCCTATGCTCACCTTCGGGCCGATCACACACCCGGCGGCAACCGTAGTCCCCGGACCGATCTCGACGCTCTCTCGGATAACCACGCGCTCGCCGATGGCCGCCTGCATGCCAAGCTTCGCGGTCGCGTGAACCACCGCGGTCGCGTGAACTCCTGTAATCACCCCCTGCGGCGGAAGCAGGAATTCAGCAGCCCGGGCAAATGCCAGCCGCGGCTGGTCGGAAAGCAACAGCGGTTTCGAAGTCTGCTGAGCCTGAGCAAAAGCGCCAGCAATCACCGCCCCAGCCTTCGAGGCAAGTGCAGCAGCAAGGTTTTTCTCATCCTCAACAAACACCAGGTCGCCCGCCGACGCGGCGCCAAGGCTGGCAACCCCCGAGATTCTCCCGCTTCCATCGCCCACGACACGGGCGCCAACGAAATCAGCCACCTCTTGCAGGGAACGAGGCATGGTGACTTTAGTATATCCGCGCCGTCTCCCGCGCACGTCTGGAGGACTAGAATTGCAGGATGGAGAGCAAAGTCTTCTGGATGAGCTTTACCGTGCTCGGCCTGGTAGCGGATTTCATTCTTCCCTTTTGGTGGGCCGTGGGGGCCACCATTCCGATACTCTATGCCAGCTGGTGGATCGCGTATCGCAGCGATTGGTTTTAGAGCATTCGTCAGTAAGTCAGCCTTCAGTCGTCAGCTTTGCGGCGGTCTGAGTCAATCAGTGGCTGCCCACGTTAGGAAAATCGCCGATGTTGGGCGCCCCGCATTCATTACTGTGCCAGCAAAAAACCGGAGGCCATGCTGCCCGTACGGGCTGGGTCGCCCCCCGTGAAGATGGCGATCCCGGCCTTCGCATGGGCGAAGGCCGGGTTGGGTTCACGCGGCCACAGCGGCGGTGGCCCTGAAGAACGTCAGTAAGTCGGCGTTGATCTGATCAGCGTGGGTAGTTGGCATCCCGTGCGGGAAGCCGGGATAGGTTTTGAGAGTGCCATCTTTCACCACCTTCACAGACTTGGCTCCGCTCGCCTCGAAGGGGCAGATTTGATCGTCCAGGCCATGCATCACCAGCACCGGGACGTCGATATTCTTGAGATCATCGAAGAAGTCGGTCTCCGATAAGGCTTTGACGCAGTCATACTGAGCCTTGATCCCTCCCATCATTCCCTGCCGCCACCAATTGTCTCGAATGCCTTGCGAGATAGTTGCCCCGGGGCGATTGAAACCATAGAAGGGCATGGTTATGTCCTGATAGAACTGCGAGCGGTGGAATGCGGTCCCGTCGCGAAGCTGGTCAAAGACGGCCATGGGAAGGCCATCGGGATTCTTTTCTGACTTCACCAGCAGTGGAGGAACGGAACTGATGAGCACCGCTTTGGCTACCCGGCCCTTACCGTGCCGAGCGACATAGCGGGTCACTTCGCCGCCTCCAGTGGAGTGGCCGATGTGGATCGCGTTCTCGAGATCAAGGGCTTTCACGATTCCGGCGACGTCGGCAGCGTAGGTGTCCATGTCGTTGCCAGTCGCAGTCTGCGTGGAACGGCCGTGCCCGCGCCGGTCATGGGCGATGACACGGTAACCGTGCCCCAGAAAGAACATCATCTGGGCGTCCCAATCGTCGGCGGAAAGCGGCCAGCCATGGTGGAAGAAGAGCGGCTGGCCCGTGCCCCAATCCTTGTAGAAAATCTCTGTTCCGTCCTTCGTCGTAAGAGTAGGCATAAAGGGTTCCTCCTTGTTCTTTGATTCTTGGTTGAGAGTGGTTAGGACAAAAAGTTTCGCGAAGTCCGTGGCGATTGGCCGTTGGTCCAAATAGACGGGTGCGGAATTATACAACGGCGGGAGTGAACCCTCATTGGCGACGGGTGAGTGGAAGTCTTCCGTGCCCGCCTCGGTGCGGAAGGGCTTCGAGGTCTCTGTGTCTGCGGGACGAAGGCCTGGCTGTTTCCATCAATACAAGGGTGGCTCGCCTTCCGGCCGCGTCTTCCAGCGCCGATGCACCCATAACCACTGATCAGGATAGTGGCGCACGTAGTCTTCGATCACTTTGGTAAAGAGCTGGGTGTTGGCGATGGCGTCGGCGTCATCGTCTCCGGTGCGGATCAACTGCAGTGCCGGATCAAAGCGCAGACGGTATTTGCGCAGCTTCGAATCCCAAACGGTAAATCCGGGCACCACGGCCGCATCCGTACGTATGGCGATGCGTGCCAGGCCGCTGGCCGTGCAGGCGGGAATGCCGAAGAAATCCACGAACACGCCTTGCGGCGGAGTCATGTTGGTGTCCATTAAAATGCCAACGGTTTCGCCTTTCTTCATCGCCGAGAGCAGGCCGCGGACGAAGTCGTCTTTATCGACCGTCGTGTTTCCGTGCATGGTGCGGTACTGGCGCATGAAGCGGTCGAGATAAACGTTATCCAGCGAGCGCATCACGATGTGCAGCGGGTGTCCGTGGAGAGAGTGCATGAACGAGGACACTTCCCAGCCGCCAAGATGTCCGGTGAGAAACAGCACGCCTTTGTCCCGCGCAAGCGCGCGCTCGAAATTTTCGAAGCCGTCGTAGACCACGACCTTGTCTACATTCTCGAGGGTGTATTTCGGAAACAAGCAGACTTCGGCCAGCTGTCGCCCGAGCGAGGTGAATTCTCCGCGCAGGATGCGCGCGCGCTCGCGCCGGGACTTCTCCGGAAAAGCCAAGGCTAGATTGCGCATGCCCACGTGGCGCAATCGAAGGTGCAGCAGATACACCAGCCAGCCCATGGTGATGCCCACGGCACGTGCCAGCGGGCGTGGCAGCGCGCCGATGGTCTTCACCAACAACCAGACCGGGGCGTATTCAAGCTTTTGGCGCAAAGGTTAAGAGCTAATGGACGTCGAGCCTACTTCGAAGCCACCTTGGCCCACTTCGCCAACGTATTCAGAAACGGATAGGCACCCGCGGGCGCCGGGATTTCTCCGGTCAGCGAGGTCTTGAAGGGCACCATCCGTCCATAAAATTCCCGCGTGCTGTCCTTGTCCTGGCTGATGGCGGCCCCGTTCAGCTCCAGCCCCGCAAACAGGCCACGAGCACGCGAATAACTCAGCACCTGCGCGCGCAGCTTCCAGTCCGTATCGGCGGCAGCATGGCGCCCCACGGGTCCTGCGGCGACACTGGCATCGGCGCCGAGCTTGAACTTGCTCGACAGCAGGTTGCGCATCCCCTCCTGGTTCATGATGAGCATGACCAGATCCACGGCTTGGCCGCCGATCTGTAATCCGAAGCTTCCGCCTTCAATGGAGAAAAATGCCGGCGCACTCCAGCCCTTTTCCGTGCGGCAACTGGCTACGCCACGGCCATAACGCGCGCCAAAAATGAATCCGCCCTTGAGCAGAGAAGGCACCACCGCCACGCATTCCGCGGAGCCCAGTACCTCTTCCGGAATGCCATTATCGGGGGCGCTTTGGATCTCATCCAGCACGGTAGCGGCAGATTGCACGCGATCAGTCGCCTTGTTTTCCGCTTTGCTCGTATCGTCGGCCCATGCGGCCGCACACAGACAAACCACAACCCACAGAACCAGCAGTCTCTTCATGTGTCCTCGTCTTCCTGAATCTGCTTGGGAAACCCGGTGACTTGATTCTAATGGATTTAGGTCAAAAGGGGGTTCCGGGGATGCGGGAAGAAAAAAATGCGGGGTTGGCAGCGGCGACCGAAGTCTCCCCTCCCAACCCCGTCTCCCAGGTTCTGTGGTAGGTGAAGCGAGTATGCGGCAGGGAGGGAAAAGCGACAAGATTACGAGGGTCACTGTCCGGTGGTAACCGGAGTCATGGCCAAAATCGCCGACGGACACAGAAAAAGGGCCCCCAGGTTCGAGTGGCCCCTATCCGTTGGAAACAACCTCGTTTATTTCGCCGAAACCAGCGAATGCGTGATGGCGTGTACCGACAGCGCGATCCGGTTCTGTACCCCGACCTTGCGCATCAACTTGGCCACGTGGGCTTTAACGGTGCGTTCTTCAATGCCCAGGGCGGCGCCGATTTCTTTGTTGGAGCGTCCCGCAACCAGCATCTCCAGCACTTCCTTTTCGCGGTCAGTAAAGCTGACGCGGCCCGCCGGGAAGATGCGTCCGGGGGAGGAACTGACCCGCTCGATGAACATGGAAAGCACGCGGCGTGGGGCCCAGACCGAGCCTTGATTCACGACGCGAATGGCCTGCACGAACTCGGCGGCGGACGCCGCTTCATCCACGTACCCTTTGGCCCCGGCGGCAATCGCCTTTAAGATCGTCTCCTCGTCCATCCCTGACCCGGTCACAATAATGCGCAGGTCCGGACGGCTGGCTTTCAGGCTGGCCATCAGATCGAACAGATTCTGTCCACTGCGGTTGCCGAGCAAAATCAGGTCAATGTTTTGAAGAATGGTGAGATCCGGGAGCGAGGCCGAAATCAATTCGAAATCGGTCTCCGAGTCAAACAGCGCGCGGAATCCCACAAAACGTAGTGGATCGCTCTCCACCACGGCAATGCGGATCAGAGGTTTCTTTGCTGGGGCCGTTGCTGATTTCATAGCTTTCCTAGGTCAGTCTGCGGTTAGGATAGACGTATTGCCCTTCCATGCAAAGAGTTGGTAATGATTCACGATTACGGGGGTAACATAAGTCCATGTCATTCTGGTGGGGCGTAAATCTATGAAATCAGGCTTCCCAAAGCATATCGCAGGTGTCGCGGTTTTCCTCCTGGCGGCCGTACTCACTAGTGCACAGACCCCTTATCAACCCAAGTTCCCCGGGGATCCGGCGCGCTCCGATTCCGAAGCCGTTGCCCTCGGCTACATGCGCACGGTGCTGCGTGCTCAGAAGATCTACAAGAAGAAGAACGGCGACTACGCCAAGACCCTGGCCGATCTGGTGCACACCGGCTCCTTCACCAAGCACATGACCAACACCGAGCAGGGCGACTACACCGTGGGCTTCCGCTCCCACAAAGACGGCTTCGAGCTGACCCTGACCCCGAAGCAGCTCGATGCCGAGCACCGGTCCTTCTATGCTACCGATGATGGCATCATCCATGCCGACGAGGAAAAGGCAGCTACCGAAAACTCGCCCAAGGTGAAATAGGTGGTCAGTTGGAAGGATTGATTTCGGCCGCCCGGCCGTTGCGATAGGTGACCTGAATGGGGTGTCCCCCATTGGGATAATTCACCGTCTTCACTGCGGGATCGCTCTGGCTTTCGGGAATGCCCATCCCTACCGCGAAAGCCACCTGAAATTCGTTCATCCCCGACTGCACTTCGTGTTTCTCAATCGCATCCCAGGTTGCCTGCGGCCAGTGCTTGTAGAGTTCGTGGGGATCCTGGATGAACAGCATTTCATCGGAATAAATCTGGTAGTTCCCCTCTTTCACCGATCCGATCGGAAATGCGTAGCTCTTCCCGGCCCGGTCAAAGATGGCAATTACCTGCTTCTGATCCGGTGATCCCGGCGAGACATCGGTAGTGACGTCTTTGATCTCGAGCCGTTCGATGGGCAGAAGCTGCCCGGCTTCATAGTCGAAATCCGCGTGATGGGTCGCTTGGTTGTAAGGGTAGAAAGTGTAACGGTAGCCCTCTCGCACCCATACCGGCTGTTGCGTGAGCTGCCTGGCTGACTTCAAATCGTAGGGATAGAGCTTTTTCGGAACTACGTAGTAGTCGGCCGCGAGCGGGGGAGCCTCGGCCTTCTTCGCTTCGACTCCTTTGTCGTTATGGCGCTCGTAAAAGACATAAGCCACGCGGAGCGCCGCCACCAGGATGGCAAACGCCAGCACCACTTGAATCCGATGCTTGAGTTCAGGACTCATCGCTCCAAGACTCTACCAGATCAGGTGCCCGCAGGCGCTGGGAGCAAACCCTTTAGCCGCCCCACGCCCAGGTGCTTGTTTCATTTAGAGTAAACTGGGAGGTGGGGTACCAAGTGTCGTTTTCCCAGTTTCAGGAGATCGCAATGCCGACAGCATTAACCGAAGAGGACGTCCTAAGCGCATTGAAACAGTGCTATGACCCGGAGATCCCGGTCAATATCGTGGATCTGGGCTTGATCTACCACGTCCGCTTCGACTCGGTCGCCGACGACCAGCAGGATGTAACCGTGGATATGACGCTGACCGCACCCGGGTGTCCTTCGCACGTTCAGATCAGTCAGCAGGTGAAATCGCGGTTAGAACAGATGCCCGGCGTGCGCAATGCCAATGTCAACGTCATCTGGGAACCAGCCTGGACCCCCGAGCGCCTGAGCGCCGACGCCCGAAAGCAGCTGGGCATCGAGTAAGCGCCTACTCGTTCAGCAAGCCTTCCAACCATTTCCGCCGGGCGGACCTTTCGCCAATTTTCTCGACCGTCTTGGAAATCAAATCCAGATACCTGGTTCCGCGCTCGGCGTATTCGGGGAGATGATCGCGAACATCGGCGAACTTTTCCGGATACTCCGACGCCAAGGTCGCGATTCCCACGCCAGCCACCAGCAATCCCGCAGCGGTCTTGCCTTTTAACAGCAGGATCACGCTCGCTCCTGCTGACCCCGCCACCAGAAGGCGCTTCCAGTCTTTCATGCCTGTCCTCCGCGCCTTATTGTAAAGCCCTTCCCCGGGTTCCTGTCTTATACTTCTGTGGTTCAAGAAGGTTGCGATGCGAAATCGGATACTTCAAGTCATTCTTCTCATTCTTCTTTCTGGATTTCTCCTTCTCCTCCAGGCCCAAACCAAGCCACGGGCGCGGGATTTGGGCGTTCCCTTTGACGGCACTCCCGGGCCGCTGAATGCCATCACCGACGTCAAGGGCGTTGAAGTCGGCGAAACCACCTTGATCTCGGGAGAAGGCAAGCTTCAGGTCGGCGTGGGTCCCGTACGCACCGGCGTTACCGCCATTCTGCCGCGGGGTAAAGTGCTAGACGACCCTGTATTTGCTGGGCGGTTCACTCTGAACGGGGCCGGAGAAATGACCGGTACTGCATTCGTGGACGATTCCGGTTTCCTCGATGGCCCGGTCATGATCACCACTACCCACAGCATCGGCACCGTGCACCAGGCGGTCATCGAATGGCGTGTGAAGCACGGTCCTCCAGACCAGGATGGCTACTGGTGGTCCACCCCAGTAGTCGCCGAAACCTGGGATGGCTACCTGAACGACGTAAATGGCTTCCATGTAAAGCCGGAACATGTATTCCAGGCACTCGATAACGCTCGCGGCGGCCCCGTCCCTGAGGGCAACGTGGGCGGCGGTACCGGCATGGTCTGCAATGAATTCAAGGGCGGTACCGGCACCGCCTCGCGGGTGCTCAGCGCCAAAGACGGCGGTTATACGGTCGGGGTCCTGGTGCAGTGCAACTACGGTGAGCGCGATCAGTTGCGCATCGCCGGGGTTCCCGTGGGAAGAGAAATCCCGGACGAAGCATTCCGGCATAAGGATGTCGGGTCCATCATCGTGGTGGTCGCTACCGACGCTCCGCTGATTCCTACGCAACTCCGCCGCGTCGCCCGCCGTGTCTCTCTGGGTTTGGCTCGCGACGGCAGCTTTTCCGGCGACGGATCCGGCGACCTGTTTATCGCCTTCTCCACCGCTAATCCCGGAGCCGCTTCCAACAAGGGATTGCGGCGGATCACCATGCTGCCGAACGACGACATTGACCCCATTTTCCTGGCCACAGTGCAGGCCACGGAAGAGGCAATCATCAACGCCATGGTCGCCGCCGACACCATGACGGGCATCAACAATCACACCGTGATCGCCCTGCCCCACGACCGCTTGCGGGAAGTTCTGAAGAAATACAATCGGCTGGAGAAATAGAAAAAGGCGGACGACTGGCGCCCGCCTCCAGGTCCTGTTGCCTGATTATTTCAGGCCGCTTTGCGTGAGTTTTACCGCACAGACCGCATTGTTGCAGGTGCCAACCGTGACTCTGCCCTGCGTGCTGAAATATACGCTCGAAGCCTGCGCCGCGGTGCTGTCGTTGTCCACGATGATTCCGCTGACTCCGTTGGGGTAGTTGACATAGGCCAATGAACTGGAAATCGATCCCGTGCTGATGTCGTTGGTGATGATGTAGCCGTCCGTCGGATCCACCAGCCCGCTGATCAGCAGGTCATGATCGCCGTTCCCCAGGTTGAGGTTCTGGTTGTAGAACTCCGTGTAGGGTGCACATTGGACGCCGTTCGCGCCGGCCAGACGAATCAGGCTACCCGTGGGTGCGCTGTCGATCGTCGGGTAATTGCTGAAACCGATCCAATAGTGATAGGGGATGTTGTCGGCAGTTCCCGTGCCGCAGACAAACAGCTCGCCGCTGGACGGAGTGTTGCCGAAGTAGTTGTTGTCGAATGCCCCGGTATGAACATTCACACCGCCCTGGCCGATTGAAACGCGGACCATCCCGCTCATGTCCTGATTCATCTGTTTCACGCTGGCGCCGGCACCGTCGTTTCCGGAAAAAGCAAACACCTTCTCGCTGGCCCCGCTGGCATCAATGATCACCGAATCGGTTAGCCCGTATCCTCCGCCGGTCGCTGTGCAGGGACTAGGCGTACCCGTCCGTCCCGGAGGATTGGTGGTCGTGCAGCCGCCGCCGCCGATCATCATCGGTCCCGCAAACAATGAGGGCGACGAACCGCCGGCATTGAGCACCCAAAGCTCGCCTAGCTGATCACCTACGAAGAGGTACCCGTAGGGCGTGTTGTACACCGGGCCGTTGGGCTGGGGCAGAGCGCCGCCCGTTCCTGCCACCGGCAGAGTGTAGGTCCAGTCAACCGTGGGATTGGTATTGAGCGCGCAAGTAAAGACACAGCTGATGCGATAAATCTTGCCGTCATCGGAAGCGACGAACGCCTTATCCAGCGAATAGTCAACCCAGGGAGAGGAATAGGTATCGGTCGCGGTCGTAGAGAGCGTCACCGACTGGAGACAATCGCCGGTTTTTGTGCAGCCACTGGTGGCTTTGGTCGGAGTCGTTGCTTTAGTGACAGACCCTTCCCCGGACACCCAGGTCAGAACGTGAAACACCACCGAACTGGTTCCGCTTTCGACGTACGCGATCTTCGTTCCATCCAGCGAAAGTACAGGCGAAGTCAGCACCTTACCTCCGGCTGTGCTGCCGTTATAGGCCCAATACACTTTGGGGGCTGTTCCACAGAGCCCTGACGGGTTTCCGCTATAAAGGTTGTTAATTCCCACCATGTTTGCCTGGCCCTTGTTCACCCCAGCCACATTCAACCCATAGACCACATAATCGTTTGTGCAGTCCGGGGTTCCGCTGGTGTCAAAGCTGTACTTTGCCGGAAACATGTTTACCGGCGTGTACCCGGTGCCGAGCGATACCGACCAGTCGATCTGGCCGCCATGGCGCACGCTGCTGCCGTCAATCACCACGCGCTTCTGTGAGGGTGGCCGGACTGGCCTCACGGGTGCCGGCGGCAAGGGCGAATTACCGATATTCCGCTGCTGCAATTCCAGCAGAATGCGCGGCTCCATCCGCGCCCGCTGCAGGTTGTCGGGCGTGAGCCCACCGCTGAGGATGAACTGGTGAGACGACCAGTCATGCACGTTGCCCATGTGTTTGACATGGAATGATGGGCCCTGCTGCTGGCCAGCGGCAACCAGGCTCAAACCTAAGAAAAACAAAAGGAACACATAACTTTTTGCAGACATCTGCGACTCTCCCGCACAGGCGAATAGCTCTGTACAAGTTTAAGACAGGCTTTTCATCATTCTTTAATGGGAAATCGAGACGCAGTATCACCTTGGTAATCAAGGCATGGTTACTCTGGACGAACTCTTGCTGGAAATGAACCGCCGTTACACAGGGGCCGGTTGCGCCACCTCTTGCAAGGCTTTGGCAAAGGTTTCAAGGGCACGATCGATCTGGATGGAGCTGATCACCAACGGCGGCTGGAAGCGAATCACGTTGCCATAGACTCCACCTACGCCCACTAGAAGGCCCTGTCGGAATAGCGACTCGCGAATGGCATCGGCCTCGGCCGTCGCCGGCGTTTTCTTCTCGTCTTTGATCAGTTCAACCCCGATCATCAAACCCAGACCGCGAACTTCGCCGATCATCGCATTCTGCTTCTGCATCTCGCGCAGCCTGCCCATCACATAATTCCCCATCTCGGCGGCTTTGCCCGGCAGATTTTCGCGCTGCATGAACTCGATATTAGCCAGTGCCGCGGCGCAGGAAATCGGGTTTCCCCCGAATGTGGAAAGATGGTCGCCCGGCCTATATGCCGCTGCAATCTCTGGACGGGTCGTATAAGCGCTAAGCGGGAAGCCATCGGCAATCCCCTTCGCCGTCACCAGAATGTCGGGCTCGACACCGTAGTGCTCGTAGGCAAACATTTTGCCGGTCCGCCCGAACCCTGATTGCACTTCATCGGCAATAAAGAGAATGCCGTGCTGGTCGAGCACCTTCTTAATCTCTTTGAAGTAATTCTTGGGCGGCACGATAATGCCGCCCTCGCCCATGACCGGCTCGGCGATGAAAGCCGCCACGTCACCCGCTGTGGCAAAGCGGACCGCGTCATCCAGCGCCTTCGCACATTGACGAGCACACTCTTCCGGATCGTTCGCCCACGCCGAACGATAGGCGTACGGCGCGGGCGCAAAGGCGATGCCGGAAGCATAAGGACCGCCGCGCTTTTTGCGACCCTGGTTGCCGGTGATGCTTAGCGTTCCCCAGCTCCGTCCGTGAAAACTGGCCTGCAGCGAGATGAATTCATGTTTGCCGGTATAGAGGCGGGCAAGCTTCAATGCGCCTTCGATCGCTTCGGCGCCACCGTTGCCAAAGAATGTTTTTGTCAACCCCTGCGGGGCAATCTGCGCGATCTTCTCGGCCAGCTCGGCGGTAGGTTGCGAGTGATAAATGTAAGATCCGCAGTGGACCAGCTTGTCCATTTGCTTCTTGGCGGCCGCTATCACTTCAGGATTGCAATGCCCGGCATTGACCACGGAAATTCCCGCAAAGCAATCGAGGTACTCGCGCCCGTTGACGTCAGTAATGACCGCACCGCTCGCCTTTTCCACGACCAGCGGAACCACCGATTTCATGAAGCCGGTCATGACATAGTCTTTGTATTTCTGGATGGTGTCAGACATGAGTCCCCTCTAAACTTTTCACCGCTAAGCTTACTGGCAGTGCACGAAGAAGCCCGCTTACTCTCGGCCCCCTCGGCGTTCTCCACGGTTAAAGATTTCTAGAATTTCCTTGAATGTTCCTTTGCCCAGCGTTCAATGACGACCTTCTTCTCTGTGTAGAACTCGATTGCGTCCCGTCCCTGGCCGTGCATGATGCCGAAGAAGCTGTCTTTCCACCCGCTGAATGGAAAGTACGCCATCGGGGCCGCCACGCCGATGTTGATGCCGATATTGCCCGCCGGCGCCTCATAGCGGAAGCGGCGCGCCGCCGACCCGCTGGAAGTGAACAACGATGCCTGGTTGCCGTAGGCGCTACGCTCCAAAAACGCCAGCGCTTCATCCAGATCATTCGCATGCACCAGGCTGAGTACCGGACCAAAGATTTCCGTATCGGTGATCTCGCTGCCGGCCGGGATGTTGTCGAGCACCGTGGGCTTTACGAAATTGCCGGCCTCATAGTTGGAAATTCTCGAATTCCGCCCGTCCAGCAGCACTTTGGCTCCCTGCTTCTCGCCGACTCCGATCAGTGATTCCACCCGCGCTTTGCTCTGCGGCGTAATGACCGGCCCCATCTGCACCCCGTCGTCAAGTCCATTGCCAACCCGCAGCTTTGATGCGGCATCGGTAATGGAATCGCGGAAGGTCTTCTGCGCGTCACCTACCGTGACGGCAACCGATACCGCCAGGCAGCGCTGGCCCGCGCAACCAAAAGCACTGTCGCCGATGATCTGGGTTGCCATCTGCATGTCAGCGTCGGGCAGGACGATCACGTGATTCTTGGCGCCTCCCTGGCACTGCGCCCGCTTGCCGTTGGCGCCGGCCCGGGCATAAACGTACTTTGCGATCGGGGTCGAACCCACAAAGCTGATAGCGCGGACCTTGGGGTGATCGAGCAATGCGTCCACCGCCGCCTTGCCGCCATTGACCAGGCTGACCACGCCTTTGGGAAGGCCTGTCTGTTCCAGCAATTCATAGGCGCGGCGCATGGTGAGAGGCACGCGCTCGGATGGCTTAAGAATGAAGGTATTCCCGCAGGCAATGGCGTAGGGCAGGAACCAGAACGGAATCATCCCCGGAAAATTGAAAGGAGTGATGGCGGCGACGACTCCCAGCGGCTGCCGGATCATGGTCTCGTCGATCCCGCGCGCTACGTCCTCCAGGTTGTAGCCTTGCATCATCGTCGGAATGCCACACGCCACCTCGACGTTTTCGATGGCGCGCCGCAACTCCGCTTTTGCTTCGGCGAGGGTTTTCCCGTTCTCCTGGGTGATGATGCGGCCCAATTCGTCGACGTGATCTTCCAGCAACTGCTTTAGCTTGAACAGCGGCTGAATGCGATCTTCGGGGGGCGTGCGCCGCCATTCCGGGTATGCTGCCGCGGCCGCTTCGACGGCGCGCGCAACTTCCGCAGCGTCCGAAGAAGGCGACTTCGCAAGGACCTCGCCGGTCGCAGGATTCACTACATCCGTCCACTCTTTCGCCGTGGACCCAACCCACTGCCCGTTGATGAAATTCGGAATCTTGGTTTCGCTAATGACCGCCGTACTCATGAATCTCCCGCCTCTCGCATCGCGAAGAATTACTACGTGAGCTGCGACGCCAACGCGCCTTGCTTTTGGCCGACGTGGGCCAGCGCCGCTTCCAGCACGTCGAGCCCCTCCTTCATCTGCTCGTCGCTGATGACGAGCGGCATCAGCACGCGGATCACATTTCCATAAGATCCGGCGGAAATCGTGATCAGCCCGTGCTCGTAGCAGTAGCGCGTGACTTCTTTGGTTTCGTCCTTGGCCGGCTCCCGACCCTCGCGAGACTTGACCAATTCGATGGCCTGCATCCCGCCCAATCCGCGCACGTCGCCAATTAGCTGCCAGCGCTTCTGCCACTCCCGGGCACCCTTCTGGAAGCGTTCGCCGAGTTCGTTGGCCCGAGCCAACAGATTCTCTTTATCAAAGAGATCAATTACCGCCAGCGCAGCCGCACACGATAACGGATTGCCGGCAAAGGTCCCGCCCAACCCGCCGGGTCCGGGGGCATCCATGATCTCGGCACGGCCGGTGACCGCGGCCAGCGGCAGCCCTCCCCCCAGCGACTTCGCCGTCACCATCAGGTCCGGTTCGATCCCATAGTGTTCGCAAGCAAAGAGCTTTCCCGTGCGCCCAAAGCCACTCTGGACTTCATCCGCGATAAACAGAATGCCGTGCTCGTGGCAAAGCTCCATCAGCGCTTTGAAGTAATCTGGCGGAGGAACCACGAACCCGCCCTCGCCCAACACCGGCTCGGCGATCACTGCCGCCACATCTTCAGAAGCCACCACGCGCTTGAATGTGTCTTCCAAATGCCGCGCGCAGAACAGGTCGCAAGACGGATACTTCAGCGAATACGAGCAGCGATAACAGTAGGCATAGGGAACTCGATAGACCTCGGCTGGAAACGGCCCGAATCCCGCTTTATAAGGATGCGTTTTGCTGGTCAGCGCCAAAGTCATCATGGTCCGGCCATGAAACGCGTCCTCAAAAGCAATCACCGCCGTGCGTCCGGTATGCGCGCGCGCGATCTTGACCGCGTTTTCGACCGCTTCCGCACCGCTGTTCACAAACAATGTCTTCTTGGGAAAGTTGCCGGGCACTACTTTATTCAATCTCTCAGCGAGTTGCACATAGCCCTCGTAGGGCGTGACCTGCACGCAGGTGTGCAGATAGCGATCCAACTGCTCGCGCACCGCCCGCACCACCGGCTCGCGGCGATGCCCCACATTGATGCAGCCGATCCCTCCGGCAAAATCGATGTAACGATTGCCATCCACGTCTTCGAGCCAAGCGTCTTCCGCTGCGGCCACGTAGACCGGCGTGCTATGCGAAAGTCCGCGCGGAATCGCGGCCTCGCGGCGCGCAGCCAGTGCTTTCGATTTCGGTCCGGGAATCGCAGTCTTCAGTTGAATCGTAGACATCTCAGTACCACCCAATCGGAGATTCATTGAGATTGATGTGCACCTGCTTGGTCTCGAGATATTCCTCGATGCCCCACGGCCCCAACTCGCGCCCGAAGCCGGATTGTTTGTATCCACCCCACGGCGCCTCCACGTAAGTAGGCTGCATGTGGTTGACCCAGACAATTCCCGCACGCAGGGCCTTGACCGCGCGGAATGCCTTGAAGATGTCCCGTGTCCACACTGCGGCCGCCAGGCCATAGGGAGAATCGTTGGCAATCTTCACCGCGTCTTTTTCATCCTCAAAGGGAATCACCGACGCCACCGGTCCGAAGATCTCTTCTCGTGCGATCCGCGCGCTGTTGTCGACGTCATAGAAGATCGTCGGCTCCACGTAATATCCTTTCGCGAAGCTGTCCGCTCTTCCGCCGCCGAAGGCCACCTTGGCTTCTTTCTTGCCAACCTCCTGATAGGAACGCACGCGATCGTATTGCTCTTTGCTGACCAGCGGCCCCATCTTGGTTTCACGATCGAGCGGCGCGCCCAGCTTGATCTTTTTTGCCTTCTCAGCCATCGCATCGACGAACTTTTTGTAAATCGGCTTCTGCACCAGGATACGGCTTCCCGCCGAGCATACCTCTCCCTGATTGATGAAGACGCCGAACAGCGCCCCATCAATCGCGGCTTCGAAGTCAGCATCGGCAAAAAAGATGTTGGGCGATTTCCCGCCGAGCTCGAGCGTCACGCGTTTTACCGTGTCGGACGCTTCTTTCACAATGATCTTCCCCACCGCAGCGCTTCCCGTGAACGCGATCTTGTTCACTTCAGGATGCTTGACCAGAGGCGATCCGCAGGTCTCACCAAATCCCGTAATGACGTTGACCACCCCAGGCGGCAAGCCCACTTCCGAAAACCACTTGGCAAATTCCAGTGCGGTCAGCGGCGTCTGTTCGGCTGGCTTCAGCACGCAGGTGCAACCGGCGGCCAGTGCCGGCGCCAGCTTCCAAGCGGCCATGAGCAGCGGATAATTCCACGGGATAATCTGTCCCGCCACGCCGATCGGCTCTTTCAGCGTAAGGCTCACTGCATTGTCGGGAACCGGATTCACAAAGCCGAGAATCTTGGTGGCCAGTCCACCGTAATACTCGAAACAGGTGGCGGTGTCGGCGATGTCGAACTCCGCTTCCACAATCGGCTTCCCGCAATTGCGCGCCTCCAGTTCAGCCAGCAAGGCGGAGTTCTGACGGATCTTCTCCGCCAGGCGGAAAAGCACTCTTCCCCGTTCCTGGGCGGTGGTCGAACTCCACGGACCTTCGTCAAAAGCCGCTCTGGCCGCGGCGACTGCGCGATTGACGTCATCGGTGTTCGCGTCTGGAACCTGCGCAATGACTTCTTCACTGGCGGGGTCATAGACGGGGAAAGTCTTATTTGACTTGCTGTCGACCCACTCGCCATTGATGTACATCTGATAAGTGCGGACGTCGGTTTTTACTCCGCCGGGCATGAAGACCTCCTACCTCAAGGGTGACATCTCCAAAATCTGCTTTTGCTTCAGTTACGCGGGCTGCGCCGGCTCCAGCTTTTGTGCGGGTGCGGCCTTCGGCTCTTTCAACCGCCCATATACAAAGAAGAAGAACACCGCCAGCGCGACAAACCCCAGCGTAATGCCGAACATGCCGGCTTCATACTTCCATATCGAAGTGATCTGTTTCGCGGGGAAGAAAGCCAGTGCAATGCCGAGAATGGTGGTCAGCAGGCCGCTTGCGCCCGCAAACATCAGCATGCCTTTGCCGTAGCGGCCCTGCGGCTTGCGCTCGCGAAAAGCAAACTTCAGCAGCGCCGCGAACACGTAAATAAACGGCACCAATTGCAGCACAACGGCAGCTGACAGCATCTTTTGAAACGCTTCCTGCACCCCACCCGAGGCCACGAAACTCATGACAATTAACATCAGGGAGACGATTCCCTGCACGATCAGAGCGGCGTGCGGTGTCGCGTACTTTGGATGTACTTTGCCCAGCCACGATGGCATGTAGGAATCAAGACCCGCGACAAAGGGGATGCGCGCGGAACCGCCCATCCACGCCGAACCGATGCCGGCAATCGACAGGCTCAACATCACCGCAAAGGGAATAATGATCCAGCCCACGCCAACTCGCGCCGCCATATGACTCACGGCCTGAACAATACCCTGCAGCACACTGATGTCGTTCTTCGGAATGGCGATCAGAATCGTCAGCGTCGCGCCGATATACAGCGCTCCCGAGAGCACCCCACCCCAGGCCACTGCGCCGGGCAAGGTTCGGGCCGGGTCCTGTATCTCATCACCCATGACCGACGCCAATTCCAGCCCCACCAGCCCGAAACAGATCACGCCGAAGGAATTCAGCAGGAACCGCGGATCGGGTGGAACCTGGAAATCCGCAGCCGTGATTGTCGTTCCGAATCGCGAGAAGATCACTCCACCCAGCGCAATCAGCACCGCCGCTGCTACTCCCGTGCCAATCGCCCCGGCGTTGTTGATCCACTTCCCTACTCCGAGCCCCACGATATTGAGCACCGTGAGGAAAGCCAGCAGCCCCACCGAGGTCACCAGGGCGAACGTTTTGTTGTCGGCGAGATCTTGATGGCTGGGACCCAGTGCGAACACCGAAACACCGACGAAATACAGCATCACCGTCGGCACGTAGAGCATATTGTTGGTCCAGTAGCACCAGCCGGAAAGAAAGCCGTGAAAGTCGCCGAACACCTCTTTGGCCCACAGGTAAACACCGCCCTCCCCGGGATAGCGCTGGGCAAGCTCGATGACCGCTATGCCTTGCGGCCAGAAGAACAGCAGTAACGAGATGATCCAGAGCCAGACCGTGACGCCGCCGTTCGCGGCAATCGAGGGCACGACGTTGAGATTGAATACCGCGACCACAAACAGCAGCACCAGGTCAAAGCGCCCAAGGACGCGTTTCAGGTGCGGCTGGTTGGGATCGGTCTCTGCCAAGGAAGCTCCTGGAGAAGGTTGGTTTCAAGGTCGCAAGGTTTCAAGGTTCGCAGCCTTTTCCCGGAGGTTGTCCACGCTGAAACTTCGAAACCCTGAAACCTTGAAACCGGCGCTAGTTAGTGCACAGCCACCGCGGGAGCTTCCCGCTCCTGTTGAGCTTTCGCGAGTGCGGGGGCGATGTCTTCGAAGGCCGCAAGGTGCTTATCGATGTCGGCCTCGGTGTGCTGCACCGAGATCGTCCACTGCTCATCCCACCAATACGGCTGCGCCATCACTCCGCGATTTACCATGCCGAACCAATAATGACGCCAGAGATCCACATCAATCGGCTCCCAGTCGCGATACGTGCGGATTTCCTTGGGATACAGCATCAGCGCGCCGTTGGCTCCCGCGCTGGCAATGTAAGCCTGCAGGCCCACTTTTGCGATGGTCTTGCGATATCCCTCATTGAGCTTCTTGCTCAGCTTGTCGACGTGCGCATAATTCGCGCGCGTAAGTACCTCGCGGAAGGTCGCCAGGCCTGCCGCCATGGAAACGGGGTTGGTGTTATACGTCCCGCCGTGGAAGACCTTGTGCTGGGAAATCAGGTCCATCACGGATTTGTGTGCGCCAAAAGCCGCCAGCGGCAAACCGCCGCCGATCGACTTGGCCAGGCAGACCATGTCGGGCGTCACCCCGAAATATTCGGAGGCGCCGCCCCAACCCAGCTTCGCTCCGGTCTTCACTTCATCAAAGATCAGCAGAGCGCCGTTCTTGTCGCAAAGGTCACGCAGTCCCTGCAAAAAGCCCGGCTGCGGCAGGCACAAGCCCACGTTCATCATGATGGGCTCGAGGATGATGGCGGCAATCTCTCCCGGATTCTGTTTGAAGCGGAGTTCGACGGTATCGAGATCGTTAAAGGTCGCGATACAGACATTGGCCAGGCTGGCCTTGGGAACCCCCTGTCCGCCAGGCACTGAGGTCGGCGCATGCACGTCGCCGTAGTCGGGAGCATGCGGCTTCACGCTTACCAGCGCCGCGTCATGCAAGCCGTGATATCCCCCCTCGAACTTGATGATCTTGTCACGCCCGGTCGCTGCGCGCGCCAGGCGCACCGAGTGCATGGTCGCCTCGGTCCCGCTGTTGCCGAAACGGACCATCTCCACCGGAAAGCGCTCGCAAATTTCTTCGGCCAACTGCCATTCCATGTCGTGCGGCATGCCAAACATGGTGCCCGTGGCCAGCCGTGCCCCCACCGCTTTCATCACCGCGGGATGACAGTGTCCGGCCATGAGGGCGCCAAAGCAGAGGTTATGGTCGATATAGTCATTGCGATCCAAATCGCGAAAGTGAGATCCCTGGCCTTCTTTGACAAAGATAGGGTAGGGGTCGTAAGCGCGATAGTTGCTGGCCACGCCCAGCGGGATGCGCTTCAGATTGCGCTGATGTGCTTCGGCGGACTTGGGCGTGCGGCGCTCGAAGGCTTCGAGCTCGCGTTGCAAATCTGCATACATCGGGGTTCTCCAGAGATACTCAAGCCGCCGCTGAGGCGGCCATTAGATTGGCCCGGATGGAGCGCCATCCGGGCGTTCGGGCTAGAAGTAATATTTTAGAGCAAACTGCACCAACCGCGGCTGGTTCGCCTGTTGTATTAAGCCGAAGGTGGTGTTCGAGAAGTTGCCGTCCGGATTGAAGAAAGAGGTCCGGTTGAAGAGATTGAAGATGTCCGTACGGAACTGGAAGTAGTTGTTTTCCGACACGGCAATGCGCTTTGAGAAAGTGATATCCCATTCGTTGAGCCCGGGACCACAGCAAATCGAACGTGGGGTCGTCGCGAACGTGCCCAGCGTCGGATCGCTGAATTGCGCCGGATTCAAATAGTAGCCGCCGTTCTTCTTGGGATTCAGAATCTGCAGCGGCCCGGTCAATTGAGGCGCCGCCGTGCCAATGAAGAACAAGCTGCTGATCAACTCGTTGTCGTCCTGGGTCTGCAAGCGGATCGGGAATCCGCTCTGGAATTGCGTGATGCCCGAAATCGCCCAGTCGTTGATCACCTTTCCAACGAAGCCATTGTGCTTCGGAATCGGCAGTTCCCAGTAATAGTTGATGACAAAGCGTTGCGCCGAATTGAACAGCGAAAGTGCGCGGCTTAACCGCGGATTGAATGGGTTTAGCGTCTCTTCAAAGCTCGAGGCCTGATCCAGCGATTTGCTGAACGTATAGGCCGCCTGGAACTGCAATCCGTGCGAGAAGCGTTTTTCCAGCATTGCCTGGAACGAGTTGTATGCCGAGTTTGCGATCGTGTCTTCGGCAAAAACGTTGGCGAAGACAGGAATTCCATCCACCGGGCAGCCTACACTGGTGGTCGCAACGCAATTAGGAGAGGAGTAAGGACGAAGTCCGACCAGTTGAACGGTCTGTCCGTTCCCCGCAAGAACGCCGCCAGTGGGCAAGTGCAACGACATCCCGTTGGGAATCGTAACGGTGTACTGGTTGTCTTCCTGGTAAGGTCCGCAAGTGCCGGGCGCGCCGTAGGACTGCACGTTGTTCGGGTTGGCGTTGGCGATATTGATGATGTCCAGGCAGGTCTGGGGAAGAGCAGGATTGATGTCATGCGAGGCCAGCAAGCGATGCCCCTGCGAGCCTACATAGGCCAGTTGCATCACCAAGTCCTTCGCCAGTTCGCGCTGCACTGTCAGGTTGTACTGGGCCGTATATTGCGTCCGCAGATGCGGCTGGAAATCGCCGTACAGCAGAATTGGGCGGAAGGTTGACCAGTCAATGGGTGTCCCCGGAGCCGGACTCAGAATGCCCTGGAATGGGTTCGGAGCCACCGTGCCTGCCTGACCAACAAAGGGCGTGTTAAAGAACGTTCCCGCGAGGAAGTTGCTGCCACCAAACGGCGGTTCAGCGCCAAACTGCTCCAGCACCAATTGCTCAAACGGGTTATAGAACAAGCCCCAGCCGGCGCGGATGCTGCTCTTGCCGTTGTTCCCGAAAACTTTGCCAAGCAGTCCGCTGTTGTAATTCGGGCTGTACGCCAGACCGACGCGCGGGGCGAACGCCTTGTAGTATGTTTGCGTCAAACCTGGCTGAATGCCCTGGTCTCCGGGCACCACCAACCCAGTCGGAAGCGTTCCCGTGTTTGTGCAGTCGGGATTGGCGACTCCGTAGGATTGGAAGTAAGCCACGCTCGTGGGATTCAGCTGGCACGGATACGTCGTCGTGTTCTGTCCCGGGCGGAACGTCTGTACGTGATGCAACTGATCGGTTAATGGTGTGTCCAATTCCCAGCGCAGACCGTAATTCAACGTCACGTTAGGCTTGATCTTCCAGCTATCTTGCGCAAACAGGTACACGCCGGTGCTGCGCACGTCCTCGCGCTGCGCCGAACCTTGAGAATACGTGTCAGCCAGACCGAGCAGATAGCCGGGGTAGTTGTCGGCGGAGAGAATCGCATTCGGACCTGAGCTGTCAAACGTGTAGCTGCCGTTCACGTTGTAGTACAGCGTCTGGTCGAAACGGTTACGGCGCACGTCGGCGCCGAATTTCATGGTGTGAGTGCCCTTCACCACGCTGAGGCTGTCCGCCCATTGAAACGTATTGCCGATCTGTGGAAGTTCGCCCTCGAAATTGTTGCCGATGACCGCTCCGCCGGCAATGGTAATAAAAGGCAGACCGGTGTGCCCCGAAGGCAATCCGGTCGTAATGCCATACTGCGGACTGGTCCCGAGCTGCGCCACAATGCCGTTTGGCCCGGTCGAATCTGAGTTGCCGTTAAAGCAAAACGCGGTCGCCGCTCCGGTGCAGAAACTCTGCGGCGTACCGGTCGTCTGGGGATGTTGAAAGTCCTCCTGACCCTCGCGCAGATAGGAGACCCGCGCTTCATTCACAATGGCGTTCGTAATGGTCCAGCTGTGGCTGACATTGATCTGCTGGAAGCGTTGGTTCACAATGCCACCAAAGCCGGGCACGTTCGCTCCCGCCGCCTGGAAGTTGTCGAAGGGCTGAATATTGCCGCCATCGGTGAAGTAGTAGTAGGCCGTCAGAGTTTGGCGGTCGTTGATCCGGTGATCGAAGCGGAAGGTGAACTGATCCTGGTTATCGGTACCTACCGGGACGCCTTGAAATGTGCCATCAGGCCGGTTCGCCGAGGGCACGAAGCGCAATAGATTGGAGGCCACGGGATCCTGGCAAGCAGTGGGAATCACCTGGGTGGGGAAAATATTCGCCCAGGATGCGCCCGCCGCGGGAA
>Ga0335085_10003478_pt1 | contig 27188 bp, 22 predicted proteins | sample Lox_Sample_45_FD_206712 | JGI IMG/M metagenome (GOLD analysis project Ga0335085, IMG submission 206712) | Soil microbial communities from Loxahatchee National Wildlife Refuge, Florida, United States - Lox_Sample_4.5 | ecosystem: Environmental > Terrestrial > Soil > Wetlands | place: USA...
CGACTCCTCGCGTGTTTCGATCCTTCGCCTCCGGCGCGCGTCATGTTCCTCACCCATCCCGAACTGTGGCTCGCGCCCGACGTCACGGATCCGAACGAGTATTTGCACCGCGTGCTCGAGGAAGTCGAGGCGCCGCACGCCTCGTATTTCGAACGCGACGTTCCGGTGCTCTGGGGCGTCGAGCCTTCGGGACACGAGGTCGAGGAGCTCCGCTTCGAATTCTGGGACCGGAGCCGGGTCGAGCAGAACATCGACACGATCGAGCAACTCTTCACGTTGTTCCGCGAGGTGCCGTGGACGCGCGAGCAGATCCTTTCGGATCGTCCGGGCAAGTGGGAGCACACCGTCGTCGCCCTCAGTGGTGGCCGCATCGAGGGCTTCTCGTTCAACTCGTTGCGCGACGACTTCATTTACATCCATGCGTTGTTCGTCGATCCAAAAGGGCGCGGACGCGGACTCGGTGCGCAGATCGTGCAGCGCCTGGAGCAGCGGGCGGACGAATACCGACTCGCCGGACTCCAACTACGCGTGGCGTTCACGAACATCTGGGCCCTGCGTCTCTATCTCGCGTGTGGGTTCCAGATCACCGATGTGGAAGCCGAGTATCACCAACTCGTCCTGACCAAGCCGAGCACGCCGGCAACGACTCGAGGTTGACGGAGATGCACGTCGTCGCGAATCACCAGCCGAATTTCCTTCCGTGGTTGGGGTTCTTCGAGAAGATCGACCGGGCCGACACGTTCGTCGTACTCGACGAGGTCCAGCTCCCCCGACGAAGCGCCACGACCCGCGTCGGCGTCCTCCTCGACGGACAGCGTCATCTCGTGTCGCTGCCGATCCGTCATGTCGGCGACCAGTCGGTGCGCATCTGTGACGCACTGATCGACGTCGACAATCCGTTGCTCCGAAAGGGCATCGCGACGTTGGAACGCGCCTACGGCCGCTGTCCGTACTGGTCGCCGGTCGGCGAAGCGGTCGTGGAGGTGTTGCGTGCCTGCCCGGACCGACTCATCGAGTTGAACATGCAGCTGATCACTCTCCTCGCCGACGCGCTCGGAGTCGACCGGACGAAGATGCGGCTGCAGTCCGAGCTCGGCGGCGGAACCGGACAAAAGAGCGACCTCATGGCCAGCCTCGCACAGGCGGCGGGCGGCGACGTCTACCTCTCCGGCGGACAGGATCCCGCGCTCGTTACCGAGCAGGATCGCAGCGCAGCGGACTACAACGACCCGGAGATCTACGAGTCGTACGGCGTGGCGCTGCGCTACCAGAACTTCGTACACCCGGAGTACGACCAGCAGGCCGAGTTCGTGCCCGGGCTGTCGGCGCTCGATGCGCTCGTGCGGCTGGGGCCCGAGGCGATGCCGCTCACCCGTTCGAAGAACGCAGCGGGCCGCGTCGCCGGGTCCCAGTAGTCAGAGCCCTCGGCGCCGAGGACACTCGGCTGATCAGGGTGCGCTCTGACCGGCGAACGCGTGTGACGCATCGACCGGCTGCAACGTCCTCGAGCGGGCGCTGTTCTCCTTGGAGATTCGCCAGAGTGCGCCGGCGCATCCGAGCATGAGAAACAGCATTCCGGTTGCCATCTGGAAGCCGAGGAAGTCGAAGGTCGCGAACGAGACGATGGCGACCGAGATCGACGCGGCGAAGGCCTGGGCAAAATCTCGAACGGCCGGATTCGTCGCCATTCTCCGGGCGCCCCGGGCCGTGAAGAATCCGGTCACCAACAGTGCGATCACGATCGTCAGCCCGATGAAGCCCATCTCGATGATCGTGCCGAGATACTGATTGTCGAGGAGGAAGTATTGCTTCGGCAAGAACGTGCCGAAGCCGCGCCCGAAGAGCGGGTGCTCGGAGATGAATCGGCCCACCAGGCCGTAGTCGTTCGTGCGGTGTTTGATGCTGTTGTCCTGGCGCACGCTCGCGAACAGTGCGAACAACGAGCCAAGCAGTCCCGGAGCCGCGGCTCTCATCGCGACCAAGAATGCCGGTGCCAGAAGCAGAAGTGTGCGTCTCCGTTCCCACGACCACGTACTCACGAGAACGAGGATCGCGGCCATCGCGCCCAAAGCGCCCGAACGTGAGAGCGCCATCGGAAGCGCCATGACGATGATCCCGAGTTTTGCGAACGGCACCAGACGCTTCCCGGGCGGGGCGTCGAAGGCATAGCGCATCGCAAACGGCAGGATGAAGGCGAGCACGACGCCGAATTCGATCGGATGGCTCGCCGTACCGCCGACGCGACGTACCGCTCCGCCGCCGAAGAAATAAGGCAGCGCCGAGTTCTCTTTCAGCAACGGCACGAAATGGAAGTAGTGGGCGATGTCGAACGCGAAGAAGAATTGGGCGATGCCGATAAGCGCCATGCACACACCGAGAGAGACGACGAAGCGCATGAGCGATTCGAGTCGCTCCACGGACGTGATGCCATCCGCCCCGAGCAGCGCGACTCCGGCACACGACAAGACGAGCAACACGCCACGATCGGCGGCACTGACCTCGAGTCCGGTGAGCGGCTGGAGCGCCATGGCGATGTAGCTCGCGAACACGGCGCAGACGAAGAGGAGCACGACGATTCGGATCGGCTGGTAGCCGTGAGCCATTCCGCCGTTACGCAGCATGCGGCCGTTGAACCACCACACGAGCGCGAGCCAACCCAGGATCTCGGCCGGCGCCCCGTTCGCGCCCAGAGGCTTCACGACGAGGTTGGCGGGAATCAGGATGAGCGCGACCGCGAAGACCTTGAGGAACCAGACGACATCCAGGCCTGAGCGGGTGCGCTCGCCGGCGAGAGCCACGACGTCGACTAGAGGTCGTTCGCCCGCGGCAGCTCGGTGACACGGCTGCTGCCCGCGATGCTCACCGGCGGCGCAACGACGTCATCTGCCGGCGCCGTCTGCCGGTCACCGGCGGACTTGCGGCGGCGGTGACGGCGTGACTCCTTACGCGGCTTCTCCGACTCGTGGGTTCCGTGCTTCGAGCGACGCGGCCGCTTGCGAAGCGCTTCCACTGCGAAGGCGAGCGAGATCACGACGATCCAGCCGAGAACCGCAGTCGCAGCCGCGGCACGAATGCGACTTCCCTGCACGGGACTTGCCTGGGTGTCCTTCTGGAGCAGCTTCGAGTGGATCAAGTCCGGCGGCTTCTTGCCGTCCGTGGTTTGCTGCTCGACGAGCTGGGTCTCGATGACCTGGTCGACCTTGTCAACCGTCGCCAGCGCCAGGGTCGGTGTCTTCTCCTTGACGGTGACGATGAGGAGCGGCGTCGAACTCCCGTCGACATTCGCCACCGTCCACCCGCTCGAAGTCCCAACCTCGGCGACCGCCTCGGGATCGGCCATTCGGGCGACCATCACATTGGTCACGTCGTAGAGCCCGCTCACTCCGAGCAAGGGATTCGACAAATCGGGGGCCTTCGCCGATGTCGACCCGGATCCCGAGGAATCGGGATTGCTGTTGCCGTACAACACCAGCGTCGAAGTCGCCTTGTAACTCGGCTTCACGAGCTTCGTGACGCCGACGGTTGCCGCCGCGACAACGATGAGTCCCGGGATGACCACCCAGCGCCGCCGCCAAATCACGTCAAGGAACGAAAGGATATCCACGAGTGCCCTCCCCGAGAGGACGTTCCACCATCGACCCACCCCGAAAGGCGGCGTCGCCCGAGCAACGAGTATACCGTCCAGTTTGCGCTGTTCATATGCGCGACTCTCGGTCCGGACGAATCCGGAACCAACCCCGCAACGGGTCGAATTCGCACGATTCGCGGTCCGGGGTGGTACGCGCGCTCGGCGCGTACTCACGGAGAGGCGCTGACCGATCGAGCATTGGCGTGAAGTACGCCCGTTCGAAGCACGTCCTCACCTCACAAACCGCGCCGCACCTTCGCACGCGAACGCGACGGTTCGAAAACGAACGGCGCGCGAATCGCCGCGCGTCCTGCGACGCGGTGAACCGCGCGTCCGGCGGGCGGTCACGCGATGTGGCGCGGCGACGTGGAATGTTCCGCGATGTTTTCGTGCTCTCGTCACTTCGGCGCGACGATGACTGCGCGTTACTTGGGTGTGTGGGGTGTGAAGCGGAGACGCCGAAGTAGCTGCGTTCGCCGGTTCGCGCCGAAATGTGGCCTACGAGCCGTGGCGGTACGCGTTCAAGAAGAACGCGTTCGCCGCCGATAAAAGGCTTGCCGGGGGGCGGGACAACTCAGCGACTACGCAGGAGAACCCGCCTCATGAGACGTCATCGCTTGCACCCGAAGAGCACGCGCCGAGACGACTTGCTTCCGGGCAACCGGAGTTCCCAAGGCCAAGGCCAGCGCCGACGCCTCGCACTTGCCCTTGCACCACTGCTCCTCAGTGCGTCACTCCCGATCGCGATAGCGCTCGCCAGTGGCGCGAGCACGCCCGCTCCGGTTTCGCTGTTCGCGAGCAACAGCGGACCGACACAACCGGCCGCGGCCGATTCGCACTCCGTCGAGTTAGGTGTGCGATTCCAGTCGACCGTTGCGGGAACCGTGAACGCGATCCGCTACTACGAGCCGGCGAACAGTCCGGGCGCGACGACGGGACATCTCTGGACCCGGCGTGGCCAACTGCTCGGCTCCGTGACGTTCACGAACCAGAGCGGCACCGGATGGCAACAGGCCAACCTGTCGACTCCCGTCTCGATCAGCGCGAATACGACGTACGTGGTGTCCTACTACACGCCGAACGGCGGCTACGCCTTCACGTACAACTACTTCGCGGGCGCCGTGCAGAACGGCCCGTTGACCGCGCCGCAAGGCAACAACGGCGTCTACTGCTACGGCGATTCTTCGTGCTTCCCGACGAACAACTGGCGCTCGACGAACTACTGGGCCGATCTCGTCTTCGCTCCGTCCGGAACGACGGGCGCGACGACTGATGTCGCTTCGAGTCCGGTGACGACGGCCGCGGCCGCGCCCACGACGTCGCCGACGACGAATGCACCGACAACGGTGACTTCGCCGCCCACGACCAAGGCAACGGTGCCGAGCACGACCACGACCGCGACCACGGTCGCGGCACCGGCAGCTACGACGGCGACCACGACGACCGTCGCAGCACCCGCCTCGAGCGGTGCATCGGATCCGCTGTGCGCATGGGACGGCATCGCCAATCAGAACTACCCCTGCCCTGCTGACACCGGTGTGCAGCCGGGCGTCACGCTGCACCCGTTCGGATCAGGCTCGGGACCGGGCTGGAATTGCCCGGCATCCGGGAACCTGTCGACCTCCGGAGCGTCCTACTTCGCGTGCACCGGCTCAGGTCTCACGTTCTCGGGCAGCAACATCACGGTCACCAACTTCTTGCTGACCGGCACGACCAACGGCGTCGTTGCGATCAACGTCTCGTCCGGAACGAACGACCTCGTGACCTACACGACCGTCGACTACGGCAACCACGGTGTCGGCTACAGCGGTCGCAGCGGCGCCTCAGCGTGCGCGCCCGACTGGGCAACCGAGGGTGATAACTACACGCTCGACCACGTCCAGATTCTCGGCTGGTCCGACGGTCCTCGGCTCGGCGCGCACATGACGGTCCAGAACAGCTTCCTCGAAGGCTGCGGACTCGAGTCGCGCGGCGATCACGCGGACCTGATCCAGTGCTACATCTGCGGCGACGGCGACGTCATGAACCACAACACGTTCAATGACGGTGCGTACACGGGCCCACAGTCCGGGCACTCCGCACCCTTCACGATGTCGTCCGCGGACGTCACGTTCGCAGCCGACGGTGGATACGGATCAACGTGGACGAACAACTTCGTTCTCGAAGGTGCCGGCGAGCAAGGCAGCACCGTTGGAATCGACAACCGGGTCGATTCCGGCGGTCTGAACAAAGGCACGCTGATCGTCCGCAACAACGTGTTCCAGAACATCAAGAGCGGCAACGGCGTCGCTTGCGGCGCGGGCCCGAAGGCCCCGAACCTCACCGTGCTCATGTCAGGCAACAAGAACGTCTCCGGCGCAAGCCTTTCGCCGCCCGGCGCGTGTGGCGTGATGGGTTCGTGACGAGACGCTCTCGGTAGAAGTCCGCCGGCCTCCCCGTGCGCAAGCGGCGGGGAGGCCGGTCCGCGTTCCGGTCCGCTGCGAATCCGACCGAATTGCAACCCGTGCCGGCGGTGGCAGCGTCGCTGGTGCCCGACAGGGAGCGACGCCGCGTACGGCTATCATCACGGTGCGAGGTCGACGATTTTCCACGGTCAGCGGCCTCGTCCCTGGAAGCCGAGGAGCCCGCGAGGGGCGGGGTGAGCACCGACGACCAGCACGCCGAATTCGGCTCAGAGCGTCCCGAGGATCTGGGAGCACGGGTACGGGGCGGGCTCCGATGGAGTCTCGCGAGCACCGTCGCCGGTCGCCTGCTCACACCGATCGTCGGCATCGTTCTCGCACGTTTGTTGTCGCCGACCGAGTTCGGCGTGTTCGCGGTCGCGACGATCGCTCTCAACGCGTTGACGAGTCTGAACGACCTGGGTGTCGGCATGGCGATCGTTCGCTGGCCGGGTGACGATCTCCGACCGATCGCGCGTACGGCTACGACGATCGCGGTCGGAATGAGTCTGGCGCTGTTCGGGATCTGCTTCATGGCCGCGCCGTGGTTCGCGTCGACGCTCAATACGCCGGAGGCGGTCGGCGTCCTGCGGCTGCTCTCGTTCGGCGTCGTGATCGACGGCATCGGCTCGGTCGCGGTCGGATACCTGAATCGTGGCTTTCACCAGAAGCGCCGCGCCGCTGCGGACTGGTCCGGTTTCACCGTGTCCATAGTCCTCACCATTTCCCTGGCGGCGGCCGGCTTCGGCGCGTGGAGCCTGGCGTGGGGACGAATCGCCGGGAACGTCATCACGACGGTCGTTCTCCTCGCGCTCATGGACGAGCGGCCTCCTCTCCCGGGCTGGAATCACACGATCGCGGTGAAGCTGCTCCGCTTCGGTCTCCCGCTCGCCGGCGCGAGCCTGCTGGTCTTCGGGATGCTCAACGTCGACTATCTCGTGGTCGGCCATCAGCTCGGCACGGCCGCGCTCGGCCTGTACGTGCTCGCGTTCAACGTGTCGAGCTTTCCGGTCAACATCATCTCGAATCCGGTCCGACAGGTTTCGATTCCGGCGTTCGCGCGCATGCAACACGAGCCGGACGAACTGCGAGGGGCGTTCCTCCGATCTCTCCACGGACTGGTTGCATTCGTCGCACCGATCTGTGTGCTGCTCGCGGTGTGTGCAGTACCTCTGGTCACGTTCATCTACGGCGATCGTTGGCGCCCGGCCGCGGAGGCTCTGGTGTTCCTCGCCCTTCTCGGCGGGTTCCGGGTCGTGCTCGACTTCTTCTACAACCTTCTGGTTGCCGTGGGCCGGTCGAAGGTGCTCTTCATCATCCAGGCTGTTTGGGTCGCCGCCCTCGTCGTCGTTCTCGTGATCGGGGCGAACCACAGCGGCATTCGCGGAGTCGGGATCGGGCATGTCCTGGTCGCCGGGCTTCTCATCACGCCGATGTTCGTCGCCGCCGTACGGCCGGAGCACATCACCGTCGGCGCCCTAGCCTCCGCGGTCGCGCGGCCGCTGGCAGGAGCCCTCGTCGCAGCCGGCGCGGGCATCGTCGTGCTGCACCTCGTCGGGAACGGATTCGCGGGACTCGCGGCCGCCGGGTCGACGATCGTCGCGGTGTACGCGGTCACGGGAGTGTCGTTCGCCGAGCTGGCGTCGTTGCCGCGAGTCGTGTTCGGACGGGCGTCGGTCGATGAGATGGACGAGGCCGGCGCGCTCGCGATTGACGCCGCCGCATCTTGACCGCGCGCGGCTCCGGTGGTGGTTCCGGGGCGTACCATGCCGAGGTGCATTTCTCCCGCGGCGTGCGCGTCCGTCGCCGCCGTGAAGCCGTCGCCGCGATCGCACTCATCGGCGTTCTCCTGAGCGCTTGCAGCAGCGGTAAGCAGAACGCGAACGGTCAGAAGCCGACAGCATCGTCAGCGACGACGAGTCGACCACGCACGAATCAGCACCCACTCACGCGTGCGGCAAAATCGAACGCGCGTCGCTGGTGCGCGCTGCGGCTCGGCAGCTCTTCGGCCGCCGTGCGCGCCGCGATGGGCAAGCCCCACGGCAGTGACGCGAAAAAGCACCCCGATCTGCTGCCCCGCGGCACACAGATGCTCGAGTGGGACGCAGCTCCATTCGTCTTCGTCGCCGGCTTCAACGGAGGCCACGCGACGAGGCTCCTCGCCTACAACTTGGCTGTGGGTCCCGTCATCGGCGCATACGGGCTTCCCTGCTCCGCCGACCGACAACGCTCGTAGGCCTTCTGCCGGCGAGAGCGTGGGCGTGCGCCCGCGCTTCGGCCGCGCGTCCGAGTGGAAATGCTTTGACAATCTTTTTTCTCGGCGCTCGTCGTCGCGTGCGGGCGTACGCGCCCTGCGCGAACAAGACCGCCACCGCGCGAGAGAAATCTCGCCCGTTTCCGGCGGCTTGACGAGAACGACCGGAAAAATGCAACTCCACGCGCGCGGTAGGCACCTCACCCTTCGCGCGATCGGGTCGCGCGCGCGTCGACGTCTCGCGCGACGATCCGTCGCCGTGCACTGCCGGCGTGGTAACAACTGACGGGGCGGGAGCGGGCGGCAGGCAACGGGGCCAAACTCTTCATGCATCAACAACGCGACCGCGAAGGCGGACCGTTCCACGCGAGCGATCCGTCCGCACCGGCTGTGGTCCGCGCCATCTCCTCGATCGGATCGATGCGGCGCGTTCTCACGATCTCGACCGCATTGCTCGTCATCGCATTCGCGATCGGTGCGCAGACGATGCGGTCAGCGCCGAGAAGCAACGCACCAAACCGCGAAGCCTCAGTGTTCGCGGCGACCCTTGCCAGTCAGAAACCGGCCAAGTCCGGATACTGGATGGTCGCAGGCAATGGGGCCGTGTACGGCTTCGGCACCGCGACGCAGTACCCAGCGCGCTCGTCGAGCGCGGTAGCGATCGCGAGCACGTCGACGGGCTCGGGATCCTGGGTCGTGACGCGTGCGGGGCAAGTGATCGCATACGGGAGCGCGGGAAACTTCGGTGGGTCGCCGGCGCTCGAGCCGTTCGAAGCGATCACGACCATCGCGCCGACCAAGACCAATCACGGGTATTGGCTGTTCTCCAACCGAGGCCGCGTGTTCAGCTACGGCGACGCCCGGCCGCACGGCGACCTTTCGCACATGCACCTGAACGGGCCGATCGTCGCGTCGGCTGCTACTCCGACGGATGCCGGCTACTACATGGTTGGCTCCGACGGAGGAGTGTTCGCATTCGGCGACGCGCACTTTCACGGTTCGATGGGAGGTACTCCGCTCACGGCGCCGATCGTGGGGCTCGCACCCACGCCGAACAACCGTGGGTACTGGGAGGTCGGCGCGGACGGAGGGGTGTTCAGCTTCCACGCTCCGTTCCGGGGATCGATGGGCGGGGAGCATCTGAACCAGCCGATCGAGGGCCTGGTCGCGTTCGGAAACGGTTACCTCATGGTCGCATCGGACGGAGGAGTGTTCGACTTCTCGAACCGTCCGTTCCGCGGCAGTCTCAGCGGCCATGCGCTTGCGGCACCGATCGTCGGCATCGCGTCGTTCTCGCAGAGCTCACCCGGTTCGACACCGCCGCCCTCATCGTCCTCGACCACCAGCGCCCCCGGCTCTTCCACGACGATCAGAGGCTCCACGACGACCACGACGCGACGCACCACGACGACAACGGCGCGCGCCACGACGACGACCACGCGTGCCCCGACGACGACCACGACCGTGCCACCGCTGACTGGCTTCCCGACCCAGAGCGACACCGGTGTCCCCGCGGGAACGGTGCTCACGCGCTATTCGGGACCCAATCCGATCACGGCCGACGGCACGGTCATCGACGGCGTCGACTTCGGCACCGACACCACTGTCTCGATCAACGCCGACAACGTCACGATCCGCGACTCTCGGATGGGCATGATCTCGAACCACGGGACAGGTTTGAAGGTCTCGTACTCGACGGTCACCGCGTCGAGCTGCAACGGAACCGAGGCCGTGGGGTACGACAACTATTCGCTCGATCACGTGCTCGTAATCAACCACTCCGACGGTCCGCGGGTCAGCGGAAACAACGTCTCGATCACGAACTCTTACATTCTCGCGTGCTTCAACGCGGGCGACCACGCCGACGGGATTCAAGGCTACGGCGGTGGTACGAACGTCGTGATCGATCACAATACGATCGACTCCACGAATAGGCGGAGCGCCAACTCGGCGATCTTCTTCGCCGACCATTCGGAGCAGGCGACGATCACCGACAACTATCTCGCCGGAGGACAGTACGTGCTCCAGCCGTTGACCGAGACGGACGGAACCGGCACCTACACGGTGACGGGAAACGTGATCGTGAACAACTCGTGGGACTACGGACCGTGTCGGGTGACGGCCGACGCCAGCGTGTCCTGGAGTGCCAACTTCCTCGACACGGGAAAGGCGATTCCCGAGTCGAGCTGCTGACCGCTGCGAACGTGATTCCCGCGTAGGCAGAGCGTTCGTCGATCGCGCGGTGGCCGGAGCGGCTCGCCGCCACCGCGCTCGTGCGCGCCTAGTGTTGGAGGCGTGACCCGGACCGTGGTGGAGGCACCCGCGCGTGACTCCTAAGAAATCGAAATCGGCGCGCGGTCGGGTCCTCATCATCGTGCAGAACCTGCCGGTTCCACTTGATCGTCGGGTCTGGCTCGAGTCTCAGGCGCTCCGCGACGCCGGATTCGAGGTGTCGGTCATCTGCCCGAAAGGTCCCGGAGACCCTTCGTATCAGGAGCTCGACGGAGTCAAGCTGTACAAGTACCGACCCGCGCCCGCGACGCAGGGCGTGGTCGCGTTCATCTATGAATTCGCGTTCAGTTGGCTGGCGACGCTCTTCCTCGCGATCAAGGCGTACCGACGCGATCGATTCGACGTGATCCAGGCGTGCAATCCACCGGACACGTTCTGGGCGCTGGCGCTGCTGTTCCGCCCTCTGGGAGTGCGGTTCGTGTTCGACCAGCACGACCTGTGTCCCGAGGTGTACCTGGCCCGCTTTGCGAAGCCGTCTCGAGCCTTGCTCGGCGGACTGAAACTTCTCGAGCGTGCCTCCTACAGGACGGCACAGGAAGTCATCGTCACGAACGCTTTGTACAAGGACACCGCGTTGCGCCGCGGCCACCTCACCGAGAACAACGTCACCGTGGTCCGCAACGGACCGCAACCGGACCGATTCAAGCGGGGCGAGCCGGTGCCGGAGCTGCGCCGCGGACGGCGATACCTGTGTTGCTATCTCGGGATCATGGGTCCGCAGGACGGCGTCGACCTGGTGGTGCGCGTCGCGCGCGCGATTCGGGACATCGGCCGGGACGACGTTCAGTTCGCCCTTCTCGGATTCGGCGACACCGAAGACGAACTGCGTGCTCTCGCCGAACAGTTGGGTGTCAGCGATTCGGTCGAGTTCACGGGCCGCGCGGACGATCGGATGGTGCACGACTGGCTCTCGACCGCGGACGTCGGCATCGTGCCCGATCCGCCGACACCGTTCAACGACGTTTCCAGCATGAACAAGACGGTGGAGTACATGGCCTTCGGACTCCCGGTCGTCGCCTTCGAGCTTCGGGAGACGATGGCAACGGCGGGCCAGGCCGGCACGTATGTCGGAGCTTCCGATCCCGTCGCGTTCGCCCATACGTTGCTCGCGCTACTCGATGACCCTGATCGCCGACAGCGGATGGGAGCCTTCGCACGCGAGAAGTTCGAGCGTGAGCTCTCGTGGCCCGATCAGGCGCGGGCCTACGTCGGTGTGTACACACGCGTCACCGGACGCGTAAGTGGGCCCGCTTAGGAACGCCGCTACCCGCGAAACCAGGCTGTTCGCACCGCCGGGGCGCGCGCGAGCAGACCTTCGATACTGCCACCTGAGAAGCCGGTCTCGCGAAACCGGACCAGGATCCGGCGAAGCACCTCGGAACGGTCGAACGTCGGCATGACGTCGTCCGACAGAGGATCGGGCTCCCACGCGTCGTGAAGCAGCAGCACGACACCAGGCTCGACCCGTCCGAGGGCCGTGCCGGCGATCGCCGCGGGTGCTCGGTCGACCCAATCTTCGGCGTCTGCACTCCAAACGACCGGGTCGAGGCCGGCTCGGCGTGTTGCGATGTACGAGCGCACGCTCTGCGATCCGAACGGCGGACGCATTCTCGTGATCGGTCGACCCACGATCGACTCGAGATCTCTTCGCGCGTCCGCCAGTTTCGCGGTGATCGCGTGCATCGGCAGCTCCGGCAACCGACCGTGATCCGAGCCGTGCAGCGAGACCTCGTGCCCTTCCGCGACCGCGCGTCGAATGAGGTCGGGGTGCTGTTGCGCGCGCGGAACCATGACGAAGAAGGTCGCACGCGTGTCGTGCTCGGCGAGAACGTCGAGAATCGCCGGTGTGGAAGCCGGGTCGGGCCCGTCGTCGAAGGTCAGAGCGCAGACCCGTTCCGTGGTCCGAAAGCGAGCGATCGAGCCGACCGGACGGAAGACCGGATCGACGACCCTCCGAACCCGTCGTCTGTTGGCCGGTGACAGCCGGGCGCGAACGCTGCTTCGTGTCGCCATCGTGTTCGTTTCGGACGGTCCCAATCGTGACGGCGCCAGGTATTCAGGCTAGCGCCGATTGCACGACATCGAGGACGAGGCGCGCCGTTCGCGCCCACGTGTAGCGCTCAAGAACGCCTTTGCGTTCGGCCCGCGTCGATTCATAGATCGCATCGTCCGAGAGAACACCCAACACCAGCTGCGCGAGCGCCGCCGGATCGTCCGAATCGAGGAGTCCGCCGTTTCGACCAGGTTGGATCAGTTCCGGCATGGCGAACGCGCGTCGGCCTATACAGGGAAGACCGCGACCGAGCGCCTCGACGAACACGATGCCGAAGCCTTCCAGGCGTGAGGGCATGACGAGCAGATCGTGTCGGTCGTAGAGCGAGATCAGTTCGGACCGCGCCACGCGCCCCGCGAAGTGCACGCCCGCGGGTGGCTCGCCCGGAAGCGGCCACGCCGACGGTCCCGCGACGGTCAGTGTGATGTTCGGAACCTGCATTCGCAACAGTGAGAGCGCCTCGACGACGAGGTCGCCGCCCTTCGCCGCGAATGTCGTCCCGACGAACAGCAGCCGCGTGCGGGGCCCGGGGCGCGGGGGCGGATCGGAGTCCGCGCCCTCTGCGGCCTCGAGTGACGTCGCGCCGGGCGGCGCAAGGTGCACCTTCTCCGAAGGCAGCCCCGAATCGTCGACCAGCGACTTCGCCAACCAAGAGCTCATTGCGAAGACTCCGGCGGCGCGGGCGTAGATCTCGCGCTGGCGCCTTCGACGCCGCTCGAAGGTCGCGGAGTCGAGTGAGCGGAAGAAGGTGCGAGCGCCACTCGTGGGGTCCGCGAATTCTGCGGCCAACGCGTCGTAGCTGAAGTCTTGATACAGAAAGAACGGCACATCCAACGCCGCCACGTCTTGAATCTCGATCACAGCGTCGCACCCGCTGTGCCGCACGCGTCTCGCCCCGGTTCTCGCGAGGTAGGTCTCCCAACCCTGCGTGTATTCCCAGCGGGAGACCCACTCGCTTGCGCGCCGTCTCAGACCCATGACTTGAAGCGCGCGCCGAACGGGTACAGGGAGCCGCACACCGACATCAACGGTGTCCGAGACGTCAGCGAGCGCCCGGTAGAGGTGCCATGCGGAACCCGACCACGTCCGCTGCGGTTCAGGATCCCAGTTGCACAGAAATCCGAGGCGCGGTGCCTCGAACGCGCCGTCGGTCAACCGCAACTATCCACGGGTAGGGCGGTCCCGTTGCTGAGTTCGTTCCCCGACCACACGACATTCGCCGCCACGTTGACGTTGCAGGGACCGTATTCCCATGAGTTGTTCACGATGACGTTGTCGGTCACGGTGTAGCGGCCGGTGCCGTCGGCAGAGGTCAACGGCTGCAACACGTATTGACCACCCGCGAGGTAGTTGTCGGTGATCGTCGCGCTCAGCGAGTCGTCCGCGAAGAAGATGGCCGAGTTGGCCTTCGTCCGGCTCGTCGAGTCGATGGTGTTGTGCTGAATCAGGACGTTCGTACCGCCTTGATAGCCCTGAATTCCGTCGGCGTGATCACCGGCGTTGAAACACGCAAGGATGTACGAATTCGTGATCGAGACGTTGTTGTCACTCACACGTGGGCCGTCGGAGAAGTTCAGCACCTTGACGTGATCGAGCGAGTAGTTGCCGTATTGCACGGCGTCGTCTCCGTTGCAACCTCGTGCCGAGCCGTTGATAGTCGAGTACGACACCTGAAGGTTGGATCCGGTCTCGAGGTAGATCTGACCCATCTGGGAGTTGCGAATCACGACGTTGTTCGCATCGATTCGCACGGTGGTACCGACTCCGAAGTCCTGACCGTCGATGACTGTGCCATCGGTCGTGATCGGGTTGGGTCCGGTATACGGAGTCAATGTCACCGACGCGGGAACACCTGTGTTGCTCGCATCCGGGAAACCGCCAGTCGACGCACTGATCGTCGTGGTCGTCGTCGTAGTCGGGAGCGGCCCGATGCCCTGACCCGTCCCGCAGGACTGCACCGCTGCGCTCCCGAACGCGAGAACGCCCGCGACGCCAAGGACTCGCCAGAGCCACCGATTCCATTTCATCGCCACTCCCACCACCGGAACCCGCCACACCCTAGACGGCTACCAAATTCTGGGCAATGACGCGCACTAGCGAAGGTGAGGACAGATACAGCGACCGGGGCGCCCACGGGGTTTCCGAGGGTCAGCGCGCCAAGCGGTGCATACACTTGGAGCGGGGCCTTCTTCGCTTGGTGTTGTCGGTGTTTCTTCGTGTGGAGTGAGGCAACGACCGGCGCACTGAACCGGGACGACTCGGTCGGTCGCCGCTCAGGTGGTTGTCGCGAAGATCCCGGCAGCGGGGATCCGGTTTGGGGATCGGTATCCTCGCCGGGTTCACCCGACGCTGTCGCAGGAGTCCGCATGGCCGTACGTGTTCTCGGTGTCGGAGCCGCGGCGCCGGAATTGCGGCTGCATGCGGCGGACGTCGGCGCCGCCTGGGGACGGGGCGGGCGCGGCGACGTCGCCGTGTGCGCGCCCGACGAGGACACGCTCACACTCTCGTGGCTGGCTGCGACGCGTGCGTTGCGCGCGGCCGGCGTCGAGGCGAGCGACGTCGACGTGCTCTTTTGGGGCACGAGTCGCCCGCCGTTCGCCGAGGGCCCGAGTTTCGCGTTCCTGGCCGCGTCACTGAGCCTCTCGGCGTCGATCGGCGGCTCGCTGTCCGCAGGCTCGGCGCACAGCGGCATCGAGGCCTTCGTCGGGGCCGCCGACGCGGTCCGCGCCGGCTCTGCACGCATCGCACTCGTGGTCGCGTCCGACGCGGTGCGGCCCGGACCCGGCACGGGATTCGAGGCGCGTTGTGGCGCGGGCGCGGCCGCGCTCGTTCTCGCGACGGACGAACCCGAGGCCGCGCCCGCAACCATCGGCGCGACGATCGGTGCGCGCGTCACGCGCACGCGGCCGTTCCTCGACCGGTATCGCGGCGACGGCGAGGTCGACAACCGCGACCTGTACGACGCTCGCCTGTTCCGAGAGGAGATCTTTCTCCCGGTCGTGAACGAGGTCGCCGAGGCGCTCGCCGCGTTCGACGTGCGCGCCTGGTCGCTCCCCGATCCTGACGGCCGACTCGGCGCCGTGGTCGCACGCAAGGCCGGCGCGGCCGAGACGCCCTCGGCCACGGTGTACGCCGCGATCGGCGACGCGGGCGCGGCCGCACCACTGCTCGGCGGCATCGCCGCGATGGACACCGCGGGCCTGGTTGCGATCGTCGCCACAGGCGGCGGTCGGACGACGGGCTTGCTCGTCGACGTGGCCGCGCCCGTCCCCGGCGCGGCCACGACACTCCAATCGATCTCCGGCGGCGCGACGGCGAGCTACGCCGAGGCGTTGCGCGCCCGCGGTCAACTCCTCCCCGTCGGCGAGACGATCCCGATGGGCGTGCCGCCCGAGAGTGCGATGTTCGTGCGCGGCGCCGACGAAATGCTCGGTCTCCTCGGCGGTCGCTGCGTCGACTGCGGCACGATCAGCACACCGCCGTCGATCCACCCGCATTGCATCAACTGCGGCGGTCCGAAGCTCGAGCCCGTCGCGCTGAGCCGCGGCGGCCGAGTGCACACGTTCGTGGTCAACCAGACGATGCCGGCACCGTTCGTCGCGCCGCTTCCCATCGCCGTCCTCGACATGGACGACGGTTCGCGGCTGATGCTGCAAGCGATCGGCGACGGAACCGACATCGAGATCGGAACCAGGGTGGAACTCGTCTTGCGGAAGTACGCCCACGAGCGGGGCGTCCCGGTCTACGGCTTCAAAGCCCGCGCGAAGAAGGACGACGAATCGTGAGCTGGAACCGGGTCGCGGTCGTGGGCGCCGGCCTCATCAAGATGGGCGAGCTGTTCGAGCAGAGCTACGAGCAGATGGCTGCCGGCGCGTTCGACGCCGCCGTCGCGTCCGTCGACAAGGGGTTCGAACCGTCGCAGGTCGAAGCTGCCTTCGTCGCGACCCAGCGCGGCACGTTGTGGGGCCAGGAGGGCATCGGCGGCAACACGATCCCGACCGCGATCGGGCTCACCGGCATCCCGTGCACGCGCGTGGAGAACGCGTGTCCATCGGGCTCCGACGCGTTCCGGGTCGGCGCGATGGCCGTCGCCAGCGGCGTGCACGACGTCGTGCTGGTGATCGGCGTGGAGAAGATGCGCGACAAGTCCTCGGAGGAGGGCCTCCTCTCTCGCGCGGCGGCCGGTCACCCGATCTTCACGCGCGGCGAGACCGCGCCCGTGCTGTTCGCTCCGTTCGCGACCCGTCACATGCACGAATTCGGAACGACCCGCGAGATGCTCGCTTCCGTCGCGGTGAAGAACCACTACAACGGCGCGCGCGATCCGTACGCGCACTTCCAGAACGAAGTGACGGTGGACGACGTGCTCAAGTCGGCGCCGGTATGTCATCCGCTGCATCTCCTCGATTGCTGCCCGCAGACCGACGGTGCCGCGGCCACCCTGCTCGTCAACGCCGAACGGGCGCGCGAGTTCACCGACAAGCCCGTCTACGTTGCCGGCTTCGGCGTCGCGACCGATCATCCGTATCTGCACGAGAAGGACTCCTTCACCGAGATCAAGGTGACGCGCCTCGCATCGCAGCGCGCGTACGCCATGGCGGGTGTCGGACCTTCTGACATCGATTGCGCCGAGGTGCACGACTGCTTCACGATCACCGAGATCCTCGACATCGAAGACCTCGGGTTCTTCGACAAGGGCGACGGGGGGCGCGCGAGCCTCGAGGGCGAGACGTCACTCGAAGGTCGAATCCCGGTGAACACCAGCGGCGGCCTGCTGGCGAAGGGCCATCCCATCGGCGCCACCGGCGTCGCGCAGATCACCGAGTGTTGGTGGCAGCTCCGAGGTGAGGCGGGCGACCGGCAGGTCGACATCCGCAACGGCTACGTGCTGCAGCACAACGCCGGCGGACGCGGTTCGGGAGTGTCCGTGGTGAACATCCTCACCAACCGGGCATGAGGACCGGGTTGTGAACGGCACCGAACTGCGCGTCGAGCGCGACGTCGACGGAGTCGGGCGGATCGTCCTCGACCGGCCGGAAGCGAAGAACGCGCTCACGATCGGCATGCGCGACGGCATCATCGACGCGATCCGCGAGTTCCGCGCCGATCCGAAGGTGCGCGCCGTACTGCTCACCGGAGAGGGCGACGCGTTCTGCGCCGGCATGGACCTCTCGGCGTCGACCGTCGCCCAGGCGGGAAGACCCGGGTTCAACCCGCGCACGACGAGCGAGGCACTGCGGGCGGGCGTCCAGACGTTCATTCGCGAGTTGTGGGAGCTCGACAAGCCGACCGTCGCCGCCGTCAACGGCGCCGCGGTCGGCCCCGGGGCGCACCTCGCACTCGCGTGCGACTTCGTGATGGTGCACCCGCGGTCGCGGTTCATGTGGTCGTTCGGGAAGTGGGGACTCGTCGCCGACGCCGGCGGCGCGTACCTGCTGCCGCGCCTCGTCGGGCTCCCCAAGGCGAAGGCCATGGTGATGCTCGGCGAGAGTGCGACGGGCGCCGAGGCGGTCGACCTGGGTCTCGCGTACAAGTGCGTCGAGTCGGCCGACGTTCTCCTTTCGGAGTCGGTCGCTCTGGCGCGCACCCTCGCGGCGGGTCCCACCCGCGCGCTCGGGCTCTCGAAGCGTCTCCTCAACTCGTCGTTCGAATCCGACCTCTCGAGCTCACTCGAGCTCGAAGGACACTTCCAGTCGCTGGCCACCGCGTCGCCCGACCTCGTCGAGGGCATGGCCGCATTCCGCGAGAAGCGCGACGCCAAGTTCACCGGCGAGTGAGACGACCGCGAAGCGACCGGATGCGAGCCGAGCGCGAAGCCGGTCCGCGGCCGTGAGTGCGATCGGACGCGTCCAGCGGATCGCGGCCTACAACGTTTGCATCGACGCCGCCGGCCGGCTCCTCTTGTGCCGGCTGTCGGCGGTCACCGAGGCGGCGGGCGCGTGGACGCTTCCCGGCGGCGGCGTCGAGTTCGGTGAGCATCCGGAAGCCGCGGCGCTGCGCGAGCTCGAGGAGGAGACGGGCCTCATCGGCACGATCGAAGCTCTCCTCGCGGTCGACTCGGTCCACCGGCCCGTGCGTCTGGGTGAGGACGCGACCGACTACCACAGCATTCGCATCTTGTACCGCACGACGATCGTCGGCGGCGACCTGAGACCCGAAATCGCCGGCTCGACCGACCGCGCCGCGTGGCATACCCGGGTCGAGCTCGAGACGGTGCCGCTCGTGGCGACGAGCGAGCTCGGGATCCGGCTCGCGTACGGCAGCGCGTCCTGAGGCCGACGACTCGATGACGACCCGCGTGCCGATCAAGTACTCGCGCACCTGGACATGGCTGTTGACGCTCTGCGTGCTGCCGCCGCGCACCGCCTTCATCGAGGTCGACGGCGAGACGATCCACGTGTGCATGGGTGTCGCGTTCCGGACGCGGTTCACACGCGGCGACATCAGCGTGGTCGAGGCGCGAGGGCCGGTGGTCAGCGTCGGCGTGCACGGGTGGCGCGGTCGGTGGCTCGTCAACGGCGCAAATCGACCGATCGCCCGCATCGTGCTCGCACTGCCCGCGCATGCATTCGTCCTCGGTTTTCGCGTGCGGCTGACGGAGCTGCTCGTCAGCGTCGACGACGTTGCCGGCCTTCGGGACCTGCTCCTAACCTGACGGCTTCGTCAGCACGTCAACGAGGAGTGACACCGTGGGTCTGTTCGACGGCAAGGTCGCGATCGTCACCGGTGCCGGCCGCGGCATCGGCCGCAGTCATGCACTGCTGCTCGCGTCGGAGGGCGCGTCCGTCGTGGTCAATGACCTCGGCGGGTCCCACGATGGGCAGGGCAACGACTCGACACCGGCGCAGCAAGTCGTGGACGAGATCACGACGAAGGGTGGGCGGGCCGTCGCGAACTACGACAGCGTCTCGTCCTGGTCGGGTGCCGAATCGATGGTGCAACAGGCTGTCGACACGTTCGGCGGCCTCGACGTGCTCGTGAACAACGCCGGCATCCTGCGCGACAAGATGAGCTTCAACATGGACGAGGACGAGTGGGACCAGGTGATCGATGTTCACCTGAAGGGCCACTTCGCGCCGTCGCGGTTCGCCGCGTCCTACTGGCGCGCGCGCTCGAAGGAGACCGGCGGCCCTGTCAACGCGAAGATCGTCAACACCGCGTCCGAGTCCGGCCTGTACGGCAACGCGGGACAGGCGAACTACGCGGCGGCGAAGGCCGGCATCGCGTCGATGACGATCGTGATGGCGCGCGAGCTCGAGCGCATCGGTGTGCGCGTGAACGCGATCGCCCCTGTCGCGCGCACGCGGCTCACCGAGACCGTCGCCGGCGGTTTCATGGATCCCAAGGTTGGCGAGTTCGACCGCTTCGCGCCGGAGAACGTGTCGGCCGTCGTCTGCTGGCTCGCCTCCGATCTCGCGGCCGGCGTCACCGGACAGGTCGTGAAGGTGATGGGCGGCCAGGTGCAGCTCGTACGCGGATGGCGCCCGATCACCGAAGCGACCGACGACAAACCGTGGACGATCGAGGCGATCGACTCGGCTGCGGCGGGCTTGTTCGCGCAGTCGGACAAGGGTGTGCCGCCGTTCATGCCGAACGTCGGCGACAACTGAGGCGCCACCTAAGCTTCGCCTCGTGACGACCGAGCTGCCCTCGACCGACCTCGCCCTCGACGACATCCGCCTGGGCGACATCGAGCAGTGGATGCGGCCGGACCGAGAGGGCATCTTCGCGAAGCTGCGCGCCGAACGGCCCGTGTCCTTCCACGAGGAACCCGCTCCCCCGCCGGAGATGGGCATTCCGCAGGGGCCGGGATTCTGGGCGCTCACGCGCTACGCGGACGTGATGCAGGTGTCGCGCGACCCGGACACCTTCCATTCTGCGCCCACGTCGACGATCGGCGACATGCCGGCCGAGATCGCGGAATGGCTCGGCTCGATGATCAATATGGACGCGCCGAAGCACACCAAGCTCCGCCTGATCGTCAACCGCGGCTTCACGCCGCGCCAGATCGCGCGCATCGAGGCATCCGTACGCGAGCAAGCGACCGAGATCGTCGACCGCATGGCGCCGCTGGGAGAGTGCGACTTCGTCACGGAATTCGCGGCCGCCCTTCCTCTGCAGATCATTTGCGACATGATGGGAATCCCACGTTCCGACACCCAACACATCTTCGAGCTCACGAACGTGGTCCTCGGTGTCGGCGATCCCGAGTACGTGCAGTCGCTCGAGCAGCTCATGGAAGCCGGTATGGGCTTGTTCCAATACGGCCTGGCGCTGGCCGAGGACCGGCTGGCAAACCCGCGCGACGACATCACGACCGCGTTGATGCAAGCCGAGATCGAGGACGAGAACGGGAAGCACCGGCTCACCTCGGGAGAGCTCGGTTCGTTCTTCCTGCTGCTCGTCGTCGCCGGCAACGAGACGACGCGCACGGCGATCAGCCACGGCATGAAGATGCTCACCGAGCACCCCGACCAGCGCAAGCTCTGGGTCGACGACTTCGATGCCGTTTCCCCCGCCGCGGTCGAGGAGATCGTGCGCTGGTCGACGCCGGTCATCAACTTCCGGCGCACCGCGACGCGTGACACCACGGTCGGGGGCCAGGACATCAAAGCCGGTGAGAAGGTCGTGATGTTCTACAACTCCGCGAACCGCGACGAGCGCGCGTTCGACGACCCGTTCCGCTTCGACGTGCTGCGAACGCCGAACGAGCACTTCGGATTCGGTGCCGGCGGTCCGCACTTCTGCCTCGGCGCCAACCTCGCGCGCCGGGAGATCCGCGTGATGTTCGAGGAGCTGTTGCGACGCCTTCCCGACATCGAGGTCACCGGCGAACCCGACATGCTGCAGAGCAGCTTCATTCACGGCATCAAGCGCATGCCGTGCGCCTGGCACACGGTCAAGGACTGAGTCCGAAGGATCGGCGGGGACACGAACGTGGGAAGGCGGGCTCTTGCTTTGGCCTGCGCCGGGGCCGTCACGGTGGTGATCGCCGCGTTCGCGGCCTCATGCGCGAACACCGAGTTCCCCCGCGACGCAATGTCGGAACTTCGGGCCGCGGCACGCCACTCCGCGGCGACCGGCGCATCCATCAGCGGAACGGTCGGCGACGAGTCCGGCCCCTTCGTCCGGGTGACGGGAACGGTCGACTTCCCCGACCGATCGGAGACGATGACGATGCACAGCGCCGGCGCATCGCGGATCTATCCGCCGTACGACGTCCGACTCGTCGGCGGCTGGGTGTACCTCATGGTCGATGCCGCGGTCATCCGTCCGTCCGGTCTGAGCCCCGATGCCGAATGGATCGCGTTCCGCAAAGAGCCACGTCTGCTGCCCATTCCGGACCGGGCCATGTCGCCGACGTATCCGCCCATGGTCTTCGATCACATGGAGGCCGGGAGCGTGAACGACGTGCGAGCGCTGCCGGCGGACGCGAGCGGTGATCGGCGCATCGGCTTTCACATCCCGGGCGAGGACCCCACCGACGGGAACGTCGCATACGTCGTGTCGCTCGGATCGGACGACCGCATCCGTGAGATCTCGTCGACGACCACCGCGACGGTGAAGGGCAAGGCGCGCCGGATCCAGGACTCCGTCTTGACCTTCGACTGGTCGGCGCGGGTCGAGCCGACGTCGGCACCGGCTGCCGACACGGTGCAGATTCTCGCACCCGGCGAGAACCTGTCCCCGCCGACGACGGCGACGACGATACCGACTCCCGGCGTGTACACCCGCGGCGACGCCGTCGCCGGCAACCGCGCCCTGTTCGACCTCGATCGCACGCAGATCGAGGCGTCGCTGCAGGCGACGGACCCACGACTGACCGCCTTCACGTTCGACTCGAACGCGGACGAGGTTCGCGCCACCTTCGTCCACGCGAAGCCGACCGCGGTCTCGCAATCCGACCGTGATTTGTTCGCGTGGAACACCGCGAAGACTCTCTCGCAGAGCTTCTGGTTTCCAGAACTCGTCGCGCACGCGCGATCGCAGCACATCGACCCCGACTGGCTACCGGGGCTCCGTATCGTCGTCGACCAGACCGTGTACTCGTGCTCGGCGAGCGTCGAGATCGCAATGGCCGACAAGGGGGTTCCACTGTCGAACTGGATCCGGAGCTGTTCGCCCTGAGCGCGGCGCTTGGCACCCGGCGAAGATCATTCGGTACCGTGCTGACGTCGGCGTCAGGTTCGTAGACGCATCGAAAGGGGCGCAGGTGCAGCTCGCGTGGAACGCCGAAGACGAGGCATTTCGCGCGGAGCTGATCGCATTCCTCGACGCGCACACGCCCGAGGAGATGCGCACCGGCTACGACTTTCAGGACGTGCGCGACGAGCACGAACTCGTGCCGCAATGGCTGCGCGACTGGCAGGCGACCTTGTTCGATAACGGGTGGATGATCCCCGGGTACCCGCCCCAGCTCGGAGGCAGGAACTGCACCCCGATCCAGACGCTGATCTATCTCGAGACTTTGGCGGGTCGGCGACTGCTGCGCAGCGGCCATTTCCCGGGCTACGCGATCGTCGCGCCGAGCCTCCTCGAGTTCGGCAACGACGAGCAGAAGAAGCTCGTGCCGGCCGCGATTCGCGGCGACACGATCTGGTGCATCGGCATGAGCGAACCGAACGCAGGCTCCGACCTCGCCGGACTGCAGACACGCGCCGAGGTGTTCGACGACCACTTCGTCGTCACGGGCCAGAAGGTGTGGACCAGCTACGCGATGATCGCCCAGAAGTGCTTCTGCTACGTACGGACCGACCCCTCACTACCGAAGCACCGCGGCATCTCCCTCCTGATCATGGATGTCGATTCGCCGGGCATCGACATCCGCCCGCTGCGTCACATCAACGGCACCGCGGGCTTCGCCGAGGTGTTCTTCACCGATGTCGTCGTCCCTCGCGAGAACCTCGTCGGTGAGCTCAACGGTGGGTGGGCGATCACCCAGGGCTCGCTCGCGCACGAGCGCGCCGGCTTGTGGGTGGAAGGCATCGCCCGCTTCGAGCAGACCGTCGAGGGTCTCGTCGCGCTGGCTCGCGAGCAAGGCTGCGCCGACGATCCGATCATCCGCCGCAAGATCGCGAGCTCATACGAGCTCGCGATCTCCCTGCGCGCGCTCGGGTACAAGGGCTTCGCCTCGTTCGCCCAGGGTTCGAGCGCACCCGAGCACAGCTACATGAAGATGGGGATGTCGGAGGCGAGCAAGGCGGCCTTCGAGCTCGGAATGGAGATCGCGGGGAGCATCGCGCCGGTGACCGACCCGGTCCTCGCCTCGAAGACCCGGCGGTTCGTCGACGGCTTCTTCCTCTCCTTCGCGAACACGATCGCGGGCGGCAGCTCCGAGATCCAGCGGAACATCATCGCTCAGCGCGTGCTCGGACTCCCGAGGGCCTGAACCGCGTGGACTTCTCACTCACGGACGACCAGGAACTCCTGCAGGAGACGGCGCACAAGCTCCTCGAGCGCGAGTGTCCGCCCGCGCTCGTCCGGGCGCACATCGAAGATCCCGCGGCGTATGCACCGCTGTGGCGACATCTGTCGGAGTACACGCCGCTCGGTGTGGGTCCCGCGGCCGACCTCTGCTTGTTCCTCGAGGAGACCGGCTACGCCGCCGCCCCCGGTCCATTTCTCGCGACGACGATCTTCGCCGCGCTCACCGATGAGGTCGACGCGACTGGCACGGTCGCGCTCGTCGCCGACGCGACCCATCCGTTCGTCCTCGAGCTCGACCGCGTCGAGCGCATCGCAGTCGTCACTCCGGGCCCGAACCTCGCGGTGCTGGATGCACGCGGCGTTCCCGCGCGCTTCATCTCGACCGTCGACTACTCGCGCCGTCTGTTCCAGCTCGACGGAGTGCCCGACGGCGGCGCACCCCTCGCTCCCGATCGCCTGGCCCGGTGGCGCGACCGCGCCCATGCGAGCCTCGCGGCTGAGATGGTCGGCACGGCGCGGCGGATCTTCGAGATGGCGCTCGCCTACGCGAAGGAACGCAAGCAGTTCGACGTACCGATCGGGTCGTTCCAGGCGATCCAGCACAAGCTGGCCGACATGTCGTTGGCACTCGAGCGCGCGACCGCCGCCGTCCACTACGCGGCGATGACGATCGACGGCGACGACCCGCAGCGGTCCCGCGCGTGCCACGTCGCGAAGGCCGCCGCCGGCGAGGCCGCGCGCCGCATCCTCAAGGACGGCATCCAGATTCACGGCGGGATCGGCTACACGTGGGAGCACGACCTTCACCTCTACCTACGGCGGGCGACCGCCGACGAGTACCTGCTCGGGTCGACCGGCTGGCACCTCGACCGCATCGCCGGGTCGCTCATCGACGCCGGATAGCGCGCCCACACTGCCCGGCAGCGGACGAATCGGGCGGAACGCCCGGCCGCATCCCTCAACCGAGCATGCCCGACTGCCGTTCAAATCGCATGTTCGGAAAGCGGGGAGCGACAGTGGTGGCTGTCGCGGCCGCGCTCGTGGTCGGCGCCTGTGGCGGGACCGACTGGAACGCGGCGAAGCAGCCGAAGACCCCGTCGGCCGCTCAATTGCGCGCCGCCGCGGTCGCACAGGCCAAAGCCGAGAGCCCCTACATCGCCGCGCTCGTCGCGAGCGACCAAGGAAGTTCCGATCCGTCGAATCCGGCCGACGCGCGCTGTTGGGCAGCCGCGCTCGTCCACGGCTTCGGCGTCTCGGCGTTCGTGGCGCACGGACTGACGCCGAACGGCTTGCGCGACCCGGACAGCACGCTGGATGCGCTGCCGACACCGACCCTTGCGCAGGCCGACGCGATCGGTGCCGCGCTGCAGCGTTGCCGCCTGAGCGCGGTCGGCGCAGGACTGGCGCAGTCGCTGGGTGCCAACGATGCGGCCAGCGCCGCGTGCATGACACGCGCGCTCGGACGCCCGGAGGCGCGACGGTTCCTGACGCTGTCGATGCTCGGAAGTCACCGCATGAACCTCGCGACGGCCCACACGTTCGTCGGTCTTGCGGCCGGCTGCGTCGACCTCGCCGCGTTCGTCGTGCGGATCGCCGGCTTCCCGCCCGACGCGGCAATTCGGCAGTGCGTCACCACCGCGCTCCACGGCGCCGACGCCGAGGTGAAGGACTTCCTCGCCCTCGTGTTCTCGGACGCCGATCACGACCAGATCGAACAGGCCTCCGACGCACTCGGTGTGGCGATGAACCAGTGCCGGCCGGGCGCACAAACCGGCTTCACGGTCCCCCCGAGCTGACCGGCGCGCGCCGGGCCCGGCCCGCCTCGGTCCGTTGGTTGCCCGCGCGCGCCCGGTCTACACTTCACTGACGCACACGTCAGCTTGGTCGCGAGGGGGAATCGAATGACGAACGTCGATCTGGTCCGCCTCGCCGGGAGCCGGGGTCGGCTCTCCGAGGCACCCACCGTCGACCTCGTGACCGCCGAGGTCATCCGCGGCGGGATGGAGACGGTGTGCTTCGAGATGGCGGAGTACGTCTCGCGCACCGCGACCACGCCGATCCTCAACCAGTCGAACGAACGCAACGCCACCGTTCTCGACGCGCGCGGCCGGCTCGCCGCGCTGTCCGTCGGCATCCCGCAGTTCATGCTCACTTCGACGCTGCCGGTGCGTTTCGCGCTCGACTTCTTCGGCGCCGACGAGTTCCACGAAGGCGACGTCTTCGTGGCCAACGACCCCTACCACGGCGGCGGCCACCTCCCCGACTACAACGTCTTCGCGCCCGTGTTCGCGTCCGATCCCGCGGCGCCGGGTGGCCGGCGCATGGCGCTGATCGCGAGCATCCAGTGTCACCACGGCGACACCGGCGGCGGCGTCCCCGGCGGCTACAACATCACCGCGACCGACATCTGGGGCGAGGGGGTGCGGTGGCCGGTGGTGAAGGTGCTCGACCGCGGCGTCGAGCGGCGCGACGTGTTGTACGCGCTGCAGGCCAACAACCGCATCCCGTCGTACATCGGCGACCTCCGCGCGCAGATCGGGTCGGCGCAGCTCGGCGCCGAGCGTCTCGGCGAGCTCATCGACCGGTACGGCGTCGGAGCGATCGAGGACTCCGTCGACTACATGATCGACTACGCCGCCCGTCGCTTCCGCGAGGAAGTCGCGCAGTGGCCCGACGGCGAGTACGAGGCCGACTCCTACGTCGACCACGACCCGCTCGGCAATCCCGACATCCACCTCCACGTGAAGGTCACGGTCGCGGGCGACGAGCTCACGATCGACTTCACGGGCACCGACACACGCGCCGAGCTGCAGTCGTGGTCGACCTTCGGCAACACGCGGGGATACACCGTCGGTCAGATCGCAGCGATGATGGATCCTGAGATCCCGAAGAACGAGGGCTTCTTCGAGCAGATTAAGCTCGTCGTGCCGAAGGGCTGCCTCCTCAACCCCGATCCCGGCAAGCCGGTCTCCGCAGGGACGCACCACCCGGGCGCCGATGTCGGCGAGGTCATCGCCAAGGCGATGCAGTACGTGTTGCCCGATCGCGCGGTGCCGCAGACCTACAAGACCGGCATCCCGACGATCATCGTCG
>Ga0335085_10003480_pt1 | contig 27170 bp, 27 predicted proteins | sample Lox_Sample_45_FD_206712 | JGI IMG/M metagenome (GOLD analysis project Ga0335085, IMG submission 206712) | Soil microbial communities from Loxahatchee National Wildlife Refuge, Florida, United States - Lox_Sample_4.5 | ecosystem: Environmental > Terrestrial > Soil > Wetlands | place: USA...
AACGGCCAGCTCCTACGCGAGCTCACACTCGACACCACCCGCTGCTACCAGCCGATCACACGGTCGGCCTAGAGTCCGGGATGTCCCGACACACCTGTCCGGGATGTCCCGACACACAACAAGAATGCGCCCGGAGGGAATCGAACCCTCGGCCTGCGGCTTGAAAGACCGCTGCTCTTTGGAACCCCGAAGAGTCCCGTTGACCACTGAGCTACGGGCGCTCGATGCTGCTGTTTGGCCCGGCGAACAGGCCGGGAGACCGTATTCTACGCACCCCGGAGCGTCGGCGCGAGCGGCTGAATGAGCCCTTGCGACGCCGGCTCCGCGCTCAGCGGGGCCTGGGCGATGAGCGCGTTGCGGGGCAGCTTCGAGCGGGGCACGCCGAGCCCGTCGCAGAGCTTGCGGCAGCGCACATACACGGGGCGGAAGCCGAGTAGTTCGGGGATCGTGACGATCCTCAGACCCCGCCGGCGCAGCGCCGCGAAGATCCGCGGGTAGACCGCCAGCGTGTTCCCGCGGGGGCCTCCGCCGTCGTGGGAGATGATGATCGACCCGGGTGGCACCTGTTCGAGCACGCGCGCGACGATCGTCCGGGGAGGAGGTTGGGCCCAGTCGGAGGGATCGACGTTCCACAGCACCGTCGCGAGCCCGAGCGCCCGGGCGGTGCGCAGCACGTTGGCGTCGTAGGCGCCGTAGGGCGGGCGGAAGACGCACGGCGTGTAGCCGGTGAGCGAGCGGATCACGCCGAGCGTGCGCGCCAGCTGTTCGCGCACGTTCGCGACCGTCGTCAGGTCGGGGTGGGTGAAGGTGTGGTCGCCGAGCACGTCGCCGTTGCGCAGCTCACGCAGGAGCACCCCCCGGTAGGCGGCGCTGACGTGCTCGCCGATCATGAAGAAGGTCGCACGCACGTGGGCGGCCTCGAGCATCCTCACGAACGCGCCCGTGTCCGGGACGGGGCCGTCGTCGAATCCGATTGCGACCTCCCGCCGCGGTGGGCCGCTGCTCAGGGGGCGAGCACGATCTTCAGTGCCTCACGGCGGTCGTAAACGGCGTAGGCCTCGGGTGCATCCTCGAGGGTCATGTGATGGGTCACCAGCGGCGACGGGTCGAGCACCCCGGCCGAGAGCATCGCCAGCACGCGGTCGACGTGACCGAGCACGTTCGCGTGCCCGCCCCGGACGGTGAGCGCCTTCAGCCACAAGAGACCCATGTGCACCTCGGCGCGCTCGGCGTACACGCCCACGCACTGGATCGCCCCGCAGGCCCGCGTGATGCGGATCGCGCTATCGAGCACGCGCGGGTCACCGACGGCGTCCACGCTGACGTCCACACCGCGGCCCTCGGTCGCCTCCTTGACGGCGGCTTTCACGTCCTCCTCGGTAGCGTGCAGCGGCTGGGCGCCAAAGGACTCGGCCATCGCCAGGCGCTCGGGAACCGTGTCGATCGCGAACACGTGGGCGGCACCGGTGGCGCGGGCGACCTGCACGGCGCACAGCCCCACCGGTCCGAGTCCCAGCACCGCCACCACGTCGCCGGGTCGCATGCCGCTTTCCTGGATCGCATGGAAGCCGGTACCCATCACGTCGCCGGCGAACAGGGCGACCTCCGACTTCATGCCCTCGGGCACGCGACGCAGCACGAGGTCGGCGTTGGGGATCAGGGCCATCTCGGCCTGGGTGCCCTGCAGCGACCCGAGCGTGGCCCCGTGGCCGAAGGTGCGCGAGTTGACACAGCGGTGGAACAGGCCCCGCCGGCAGAAGAAGCAGTCGCCGTCGGCGGTCTGGAAGCAGCCAAGCACGCGGTCGCCGACGGCCACGCCCTTCACCTGCTCGCCGGCTGCCACGACCGTGCCGACGTACTCGTGCCCGATCGTGAAGCCGGGCTCGATCTGGACGCGTCCGTGGTAGATGTGCAGGTCCGAGCCGCACACGCCGCTCAGCTCGATCCTCACGACCGCGTCGGTGGGGGTCTGCGGCTCGGGTTGGGGGCGCTCCTCGAGCGTGACGACGCCCGGGGCTTGGAAGGTGACCGCACGCATCGCTCGCGGCCAGCCTAGCTGCCGACCCCTCCGGGGTGATCGGCCACCTCTCGCAGGTTCCCGCTCTCAGGGTCGAAGACGAAGCCGCGGATGCGGTCCCGGTGGGTCAGCTCGGGGCTCGCACGCAGGCGGGCGAGGCTGTCGCGCAGCGTCGCGTCGAGGTCCTCGAAGGCTCCCAGGCGCCAGCTCGGCAGCACCCCGTCGGCGGCCAGGGCGGCGGCGAAGTCGTCCTCCGAGGCCCCCTTCAGGCCGCAACCCTCGTGCATCAACACGACGATCTCCTCGGTCCCCAAGAGGCGCTGGGAGGCGCTCAGCGAGCGGATTGCGTCGTCGGTGGCCAGCCCGCCCGCGTTGCGGATGATGTGGGCGTCCCCGGGGACCAACCCCAGCATCGCGAACAGGTCCAGGCGCGTGTCCATGCAGGCGAGCACGGCGACCTGCCGGCCCGGCCGCGGACTCAGACCCGGGGCCGCCAGCTGCGCCGCGCGCGAGTGCGCGTTGCGCAGCATCTCATCCGCGTTGCTCAAACGGCGGCGGGCTGACCGCTCGCGGCGGCGGTCGCGGGCTCTGCGCCGGCGGCGCCGTGGCGGATCAGGTCTGCGGCCCGCTCGGCCACCGCGATCGTCGGGGCGTTGGTGTTACCGCGCGGCACCGCCGGCATCACCGAGGCGTCCACGATCCTCAGCGCGTCCACGCCGTTGACCCGCAGCTGCTCGTCCACCACCGCTGCCGCGTCGGTGCCCATGCGGCAGGTCCCGACGGGGTGGTAGATCGCGAAGGTCGTGCGGGCGACGTGATCGCGCAGCGCGCCGTCGTCGTCCCCGTCGGGGACGTTGAAGGGCTCGGCGGCATAGGGCTTCAGGGCCGGCTGCCCGCAGATCTCGAGCAGGCGACGGTGCCCCTCGACCATCCGCTGCATGTCGTCGCCCTCGGTGTAGAAGGCGTTGTGGATCAGGGGCTTGGCCGTCGGGTCCGCCGAGGCCAGGCGCACGTTGCCACGGCTGTGCTCGGTGAGCAGGCACGCCGAGGCCCATATGCCGTGGGCTTCGGGGTCGCGCATGCCCTCGTCGACGATGTGCACGGGCGCGAAGTGGAACTGGATGTCGGGCGCCGGGGCTCCCGCGCCGACGCGGGTGAAACCGCCCGCCTCGGCCAGGTTGGAGGCGAACACACCCGTCTGGGTGGCTTCGTACTCCTGCAGCGCCTCCGGCTCCAGCGCGAGCAGCAGGCTGTAGGGCTCCTCGGTCGTCCACACCGCCTGCGTGGCCGGGTGGTCGGACAGGTTCTCCCCCACCGCCGGCTGGTCGAGCATGACCTCGATTTCGCGCATCTGCAGGTGTTCGGCCGGGCCGATCCCGGACAGCATCAACAGCTTCGGCGAGTTGTAGGCGCCCGCGCACAGGATCACCTCCCGCTCGGCCCGCAGCTCCTGGACCTCGCCAAGCTTGCTGGCCACGACGCCGACCGCGCGGTTGCCCTCGAACAGCAGCCGGTGGACGTCCAAGTAGGTCATCACCTCGAGGTTCGGCCGCTCCATCGCCGGGTGCAGGTAGGCGACCGCCGTGCTCGCGCGCTGGCCGCCGCGCTGGGTGACCTGGTAGATGCCGACGCCGTCCTGCTCGGCGCCGTTGAAGTCGGGGTTGCGGGGCAGGCCCGCCTCGACGCCGGCCTCCACGAACGCCTGCGACATGACGTTGCCCGTGCGGCTCTCGCTGACGGGCAGCGGGCCGCCGACGCCGTGCCACTCCGACGCGCCGCGCTCGTTGTCCTCGGCCTTCAGGAAGTAGGGCTTCAGCTCGGCCCAGCTCCACCCGGGCACGTCCCATTCGTCGTAGTCGAGATGGTTGCCGCGGATGTAGACCATCGCGTTGATCGAGGAGGAGCCGCCGAGCACGCGCCCGCGGGGGAGCGTGATCCGCCGGTGCAGGCACTCGTGCTCGGGAGCCGAGTGGTAATCCCAGTCGACCTCGGTGCCCCCGAGCTGCAGGTAGCCGAGCGGGACATGGATGTTTTCGTTCGTGTCCGGAGGACCGGCCTCCAGCAGCAGCACCCTGACGTCGGGATCCTCGCTGAGGCGGTTGGCGATCACGCACCCCGCCGAGCCGGCGCCGACAACCACGTAGTCGTACATCCCCGCTCCTTCCCTTTCTTGGCCGTGCAGCCAAGATACAGCTTCGGACGTGCCGCTGATCGCGCGCGTGGACGCCCGCCTACCTCCCCCGGGCCGAGGCCCCCCGGCCGAGGTCTACCCCGCCTGCGCGCGACGCGCCTGGGCCTGCGTGACGCCGTCGAGCACGTCGCCCCCGAGCACCGCGTCCACCTCGAGCTGAACCGTGGCCATGATCCGCCCGACCATCATGTACTGGCCGATCACCAGCAGCAGCTGCACGATCTCGTCGCTGCTGAAGCGCTCGCTCATGGCGGCGTAGGTCTGCTCGTCCGGGGTGCACTCGCTCACCACCTGGGTGGTGAAGCGCACGACCAGGCGCCCGTCCTCGCCGAGGGCGGGGGCCTCGAGCTCGTCCGCTTCCAGCGCCGTCACCTGCTCCTGCGTGCCCCCGACGGCGAGCAGGATCGGCACGTGCTGGGCCCACTCGTAGCCGGCACCGGGGGTCATCCGCGAGACGCGCAGGATCGCCAGCTCGCGCAGGACGGGGTCGAACAGGTCCGGGTTCAGGCAGTCGCCGCCGAAGCGCAGCCAGTTCACGAACGAGCCCTGGGCGTTGGCGACGGTGGAGAAGATGGCGAGCTGCGGCAGACGCTCGAGGGCGGTGCGGACGGGGGGCTCGGCGTCGTCGAGGCGCAGGGGCGGGATACGGGCCATCGCGCCGTGCAGCCTAACCGCCGCAGGCGGATATGGTGGTGGCGATGCCGGCAGCCCCCGCCCGCCGCTGATGGATCGTCGCCTGCTCGGGGGCACGGGCATGTCGGTCAGCCCCCTGTGCCTCGGGGCGATGATGTTCGGCTCGTGGGGCAATCCCGATCACGCCGACTCGGTCCGCATCATCCACGCCGCCCTCGACGCGGGGATCAACTTCATCGATACCGCCGACATCTACTCGGCCGGCGAGTCCGAGGAGATCGTCGGCCAGGCGATCGCGGGCCGCCGCGACGAGGTGGTGCTGGCGACGAAGTTCCACGCCACGATGGGAGCGGACCCCAACGAACGGGGCAACTCGCGTCGCTGGATCATGCGCGAGGTCGAGAACTCCCTGCGACGCCTCGGCACCGACTGGATCGACCTCTACCAGGTCCACCGCCCCGAACCGGAGACCGACATCGAGGAGACACTGGGCGCTCTCTCGGACCTGGTTCAACAGGGCAAGGTCCGCTACATCGGCTCCTCCACGTTCCCCGCATCCGCCGTGGTGGAGGCCCAGTGGGTCTCGCGCGAACGCGGGCTGCAGCGGTTCGTGTGCGAGCAGCCTCCCTACTCGCTGCTCGTACGCGGCGTGGAGGAGGACCTGCTGCCGACCGCCCAGCGTCACGGCATGGGCGTGATCCCGTGGAGCCCGTTGGCGGGCGGCTGGCTCTCGGGTGGCTGGCGCAAGGGCCAGGACCCTCCCAGCTCGACCCGCGCGCAGCGCCTGCCGGCGCGCTATGACCTCTCGCTGGAGGCGAACCGGCGCAAGCTCGAGGCCGCCGACGCGCTCGCGGTCCTGGCCGAGGAGAACGGGATCTCGCTGATCCATCTCGCGCTCGCGTTCGTGATCCGCCACCCGGCCGTGACGGCGGCGATCATCGGCCCACGCACGATGGAGCAGCTCGAGTCCCAGCTCGGCGCCGAGCAGGTCGAGCTGTCCGAGCAGGTCCTCGACAGGATCGACGAGATCGTGCCTCCGGGCCGCAACGTCAATCCTGCCGACGGCGGCTGGCAGAACCCCGCCCTTCAGGCGACAGCCCGCAGGCGATGAACACGCCCCCGTCGGGCAGGCAGTTCGAGCTGAGCCGGGGCGAGCAGCGGGCGGTGGTCGTCGAGGTCGGCGGGGGGATCCGCGAGTACGCCGTCGCGGGGCGCCCGGTGCTCGAGCCCTACCCCCTCGAGCAGATGTGCGACGGCGCACACGGGAGCCCGCTGATCCCGTGGCCGAACCGGATCGCAGAGGGCCACTACAGCTTCGCCGGCCGCGAGCACCAGCTCGCCCTCAGCGAGCCCGCGAAGAACAACGCGATCCACGGGCTGCTGCGCTGGCGACCGTGGAGCGAGCTCGAGCACGGGGCCGAGCGCGTGGTGCTCGGGGCACGGCTGCTGCCGACGGCCGGATACCCGTTCGCGCTCGAGGTGTCGGTCGCCTACGAGCTCGACGAGGAGGGCCTGTCGGTGACGACCAGCGCCCGCAACATCGGCGAGGGAGAGTGCCCGTTCGGCGCCGGCCAGCACCCCTACGTGTCGCCGGGGGGCGGGCCGGTCGACGAGTGCGTGTTCCAGCTCGACGCCGCCACGCGGCTGGTCAACGACGAGCGCCACCAGGTCCCCGTCGGACGCGAGCCGGTCGCGGGCACCGATTACGACTTCCGCAGCCCCAGGCGCATCGGCGAGCTGCAGATCGACGACGCCTTCACCGATCTAGCTCGCGACGCCTCGGGCCGCTCGCGGGCGCGACTGGCGTGTCCCGACGGCGCCACCGTCGAGCTGTGGGTCGACCAGCAGTACCCCTTCTTCGAGGTCTACAGCGGTGACGGCCTCGCCCCGGATCGGCGGCGCACCGGCCTCGGGCTCGAGCCGATGACCTGCGCGCCCAACGCCTTCCGCAGCGGCGACGGGCTCCTGCGCCTGGCCCCCGAGCAGCCGCTCAGCATGCGCTGGGGCGTGCGCCTGCGCGGCTAGCGCCGGCTTCCCGGCGGCAGGTCGTCGGGGAGCGGGACCTCCTGGGGCGAGCGCCCCTCTCCCCCCTCCTCCCACGAGCTCCAGGCGCGGCCATCACGGCCCCGGTGCTCGCCGGAGCCGCCCAGCGCGAGCAGCACCACCGGCTCGCGTCCGGCGTTCACGAGCTGGCGGCGGACCGGCGGCGCGACGCGGGCGAGCTGGTAGCGCCCGAGCACGTGCTCGGCGCCCTCGAGCACGAGCGTGAGCTCGCCCTCGAGCACGAGGTAGACCTCCTCCTGGTGCTCGTGGCGGTGGATCCGGCCGCGCTGGCCCGGCGCCAGCACGAGCGCGTTGAGCCCGAAGCCGCTGACGCCGAGCTCCCGTCTGAGGGTCTGGAAGCGCTCCTCCCCGGCCGGGTCGATGCGCGCGAACGTGACGGGCTCCGCGTGCGCGTCGCCCTCGGACGCGCTCACGGGGCGCCCGCTTGCGTCATCCGCTCAGGCCGCGAAGCGCTGGGCCGCCCGCGCACGGCGGCGTGCGGCCTCGAGCTCACGGTTCTTCGGGGAGGCGTTGGTGACGAGCCCGTCGAGCAGCCGCCTGGTGGCCTCGGCGACCTCCTGCACCGCGCGCTCGAAGCTCTCCTCGTTGGCCCTCGAGGGCTTCGTGGAGCCGCTGATCTTGCGCACGTACTGGAGCGCCGCGTCGTGGACCTCCTCGTCGCTGGCGGGCGGGTCGAAGTTGTGGAGCTGCCTGATGTTCCTGCACATGGCGTCAGCCTAGTGGGCCGAGTTGGCGAGCGCACCCAGCAGTGACGCCAGGCGCTTGGGCAGGCGCAGGCGGCCGCTGGCCGCCGAGCGCAGCGCGTCGCGCAGGTCGCGACCGATGCCGGCGCTGCCCAGGGCGGTGCGGTACTCGACCACGCCCCCGCCGGCGGCGGTCGGCACGATCTCCCCGCCGGCGCGGCGGAGCACCTCGAGCACGCCGGTGTTGTCGCTGGCGATCAGGGCGCTGAAGTGGGTGATCCCCTGCGAGCGGGCCTGGTCGGCGAGGTGCTCGAGCAGCAGCGTTCCCAGTCCCCGCCGCTGCCAGGCGTCGATCACCGTGACCGCCACCTCGGCGACGTCGGGCTCGTCGCCCAGGCGGATGAAGCGGGCCACGCCCACGCCCCGGCCGCTGACGTGGTCGCTGGCGACGAGGGCCTCGTGGTTGTGGCCGTCCACGTCGACGAGATAGGCGAGCTCGCGAGGGCTCAGCGCGGGCTTGGGCGCGATGAAGCGCAGGCGCCTGGACTCGAAGGAGAGCTGCTCGAAGGCCTCCGCCAGCACAGGCGCGTCGCTCGCCTGCAGGCGCCTGATGTCGACCTTCGAACCGTCCCTCAGCTTCTCGGTGACGTGCACCTCGCGCACGGCCGAGCGCGAGGGATCGGGGGCCATCGGCCGATTATGTCAACCCCCTCCGGAGCGGCCCTTCAACCCCCTCCGGAGCGGCCCGTCTCCCCCTCCGGCGCGCCCTCTCAGGCCGGGACCGACAGCTGCCGAAGCTCCTCCAGCCGCTCGGGCGGGATCAGCAGCACCGGGCATGGCGCCTGGTGCACGACCCGGCGGCTGACGCTGCCGACGGCGTGGAGCCCGCTCAAGGCGCGGCTGCTCACCAGCACGAGCGAGGACTCCTCGCGGCGCGCCGCCTCGATCACGGCGTGACGGGCGTGTCCCGGCTCCACCTTCAGGCTCACGCGATCGCCCAGCAGCCCGTGCAGGCGCTCCGCCTGGTGCTCGATGCGGTGTGGATGCATGCGCGACTCCGAACCGAGCACGTGCAGCAGCGTCACCGACCCCCCGCGCTCGGCCGCCAGGTGGCCCGCGATCGAGACCAATGCATCGGAGGTCTCGAGCCCGTCGCTCGCGACCAGGATGCGCTCGTGCAGGGCGACCGGGCGATCGGCCGCACGCGAGACGAGCAGCGGCTGGGTCAGGTACTCCTCGGCGGTCGCGGCGACACCACCCATGAACATCGCCCCGAACCACGACGTCGCCGGGGTGCCCAGCGCGAGCAGGTCGTGGCCGGCGCAGTACTCGAGCACGACACGCCCGGGCGGCCCCTCCGGGTCCACCTCGACGCTCGCCGCCACGCCGGCCTCGTTTGCGGCCTGCAGCGCCTGGTCGATGATCTCGGTCGCACGGACGGACGAGATCGCCGCCGAGCGCAGCTCGGGCTCGTTGCGGAAGGAGGTCACCAGCAGCAGCGTCAGTTGGCCCTCGGAGCCGGCCAGCGAGGCGGCGTGGCGGACAGCGCCGAGACTCTCGGGCGAGCCGTCCAGCGCACACAAGGCCCTCGCGAAGGACAGCGGTGCCGGCCCCGAGCCGCCCTCGCGGTGCTCGCGTTCGGGGATCCCCAGGCTCATCGTCCTGCCCCCACCGGCGATCCGGTGCAGATCTCCAGCAGCTCCTCCATCGCCGCCTCGATGCCCGCGCACAGCACGCCGATGTCCGGTGCCGTGTCGTAGTCGCCGGTGACCCCGAAGCCGACGTGACCGTCGTAGGAGAAGATCGCCACGCCCACGCGGACATGGCCCGCGAGCGGCACGTAGCCGTAGGCCTCGAGCATGCGCCTGCCGACGGCGTAGAGGGGGCGCTGTGGACCGGGCACGTTGGTCGTAACGGTGTTGATCGAGTGCTGAGGCACGCGCGTGGCGAGACGCTCGCCGAGCGCCAGCAGCATCGGCGGCGCGAACCCGCCGAGCTCGGTCAGCGCCTCGCCGGCCAGGGCCTCCTTGGACTCCTTCAGGTCGGCCATCTGGGCCGTGATCGATCGCAGCCGCTGGACCGGGTCGGGGATCCCGACGGGCAGCTCGGCGAAGATCGCCGAGACGCGGTTGTCGTAGACGCCGTGATCGGAGGGGGCGCGCACCGACACCGGCACGAGCGTCCGTACGGGGCGTCCCACCGACTCACCGCGCCCCATCAGCAGCCGTCGGAAGCCCCCGGTGATGCAGGCCAGCACCACATCGTTGACGGTGCCTCCGAGGATCTGTTTGACGGCCTTCACGTCATCCAGCTGTGCCTGCGCCCAACACCAGCGCCGGTGCGGTCCCACGGACCCGTTCAGGGACGACGCCGGCGGCGGCCGCAAGACCCCGCGCATGCGCAGCAGCCCGCTGGTCGCGTCCGCCCCCCGGCGCGCGACGCGCCATGGCCGCAGCAGACCGCGGGCGGCGCGAAGCGTGTCGCCCACCCCGGCGCCGAGGGCGCCCGCGAGCAGCTCCGCGTCGCGGGGCGAGCGCCCCGGGTGCCGGTGGTCGACCGCCGCCTCGGAGCCCAGCGGGTCGCGGTCGAGCATCACGGTCAGCAGGTCCGTCGCCGACACACCGTCCACCATACAGTGGTGGGTCTTGGAGACCAGCGCCCACGGGGCATCGAGGTGTGGCAGCTGCACGCGCTCGACGACCCACATCTCCCACAGGGGCTTGGTGCGGTCCAGCTGCTGGGACATCACGCGGCCCACGAGCCGCTGCAGCTGCTCGGCGTCGCCCGGGGGTGGCAGCGCGCTGCGGCGCAGGTGGTATTCGAGGTTGAAGTGCGGGTCCTCGACCCAGACCGGACGTCCCACCCCGAGCGGCGTGAAGCGGACGACCTGGCGATAGCGCGGGACGAGGGGGAGCTTGGCGAGCACCATCCCGCGCAGCTCCTCATCGCTCGGCGGGGGTCCCTCGAAGAGGGCGATCGAGCCGATGTGCATGTGGCTGACACCGTCCTCGAAGCCGAGGAAGCTCGCGTCGAGCGCGCTCAGGCGCTCGCTCATTGAGACGCTTTCGCGGGCGTGCGGGGCTTGCGTGGCGAGCGCTTGGTGGTGGGCCGCGCGGCCTCCAGCAGCTCGACACGGGCCGCGTTCATCGCCGCCACCATCACCTCGAGGTCGGGCACCGTGTCACGGTCGGCGACGATGCCGAAGAAGGCGTTGCCGTCGTAGCTGACGATCGCCACTCCGACGGCGTGCTGGGCGGCCAGCGGCACCAGGGGATGGACCTCGCGCAGCGGCGCCCCGAGCGCGTAGAGGGTCTGCTGCGGGCCCGGGACGTTCGTGATCGTCACGTTGAACAGACGAGTTGCGTACAGGGCCTGCGCGATCGCGGAGTGGAGCACGGGCGGCGCCAGGCCGGCGAGACCGAGCATGGCGTCGGTGCCCCGCGCCTGGCTGCCGTCGGACTTGAGCGCCGTGGAGCGGGCCACCGTTTCAAAGTACCGCTCGAGCGTGCGCGGATCGGCGATCGGCACATCCATGAACAGAGAGGAGATCTTGTTGCCCAGCGCGAGGCGCTCGGCGGCGAGACGCACGTTCATCGGCACCATCGCCCGCAGACCGGCCGCCGGGAGGGCCTCACCGCGGCTGTCCAGGAGCGCGCGCAGGCCGCTGACGCTGATCGTCACCACGACGTCGTTGATCGTGCCCCCGAGCGCGTTCTTGATCGTGCGCATCTCCTCGAGCGGCATGCGCATGACCTCGAACCGCCGCCGCGTACCGATCTGCTCGTTCAGGCTCGTGTGGGGTGCCGCGTGGAGCTCGTCCTCGATTATCAGGCGCGTCACCGCGCCCGCCCGCGAGAGCGTCTCGCGGGGGTGGAGGAGGCCGTGCACGCTGCGCTCTGTGAGGTGGGCGACCCCCTCCAGCGGCGAGAGGCCCTCCCACACGCGCGACAGGGCCGACAGCGTCGGGCTCGGTGCGCCGCGCGGCATGGGCTCGTCGGCGGCGGCCGATCCCGCCGCGGCGGGCGATGGGCTCGTGTCCAGCAGCAGGTGTCCGACGTCGACCGATCCGACGCCGTCGACCATGCAGTGGTGCGTCTTGCTCGCCAGCGCCCACCGTCCCCCGGCGAGCCCCTCCACGATCACCATCTCCCACAGCGGGCGGCGGCGGTCGAGGCGCTCGGAGAAGAACGAGGACGACCACTCCGCGAGCTCGGCCCGCCCACCCGGCCGGGGCAGCCCGGCCCGCGACAGGTGATCGGCGACGTCGAAGTCGGGCACCTCCGCCCACGCCGGCCAGCTGAGCCCGCCGGTATGGGGCGTGGACAGGCGCTGGCGGTAACGCGGCAGTTGCCCGAGGCGGGCGCTCAGCAGCTCCCCGACCTGCTCGCGGGTGGGCGCTCCCACCTGCGGGATCGGGTCGAACACCATGATCGCGCCGATGTGCATGTGAGCGCTGTCGTCGGCCTGCTCGAGCTCGAGGAAGGTCGCGTCAAGTGGCGTGAGGTGCTCTCGCATGGCGTGCAGGGGGATCGTCGCCACGCTAGGGGCCCCCCGGACGCTGCGCATCCGACGTTGCCCACCCCTGCCGTGCGGGAATCCACGGACCGCGCCGTCGGCTGCGATGGGCGAGGATGGACACTGACGCCGTGGTGTTCGAGGACCGGACCGATGCCGGGCGCAGGCTCACCGCCGAGCTGCTGGGCCTGCGGGGCGAGCGGCCGCTCGTGTTCGGGCTCCCGCGCGGAGGCATCCCGGTCGCGGCCGAGGTCGCCGGCGGCCTGCAGGCGCCGTTGGAGGTGCTCGTCGTGCGCAAGCTCGGGGCTCCCGGCAACCGCGAGCTCGCGATCGGCGCCGTGGCCGAAGGGGGCACGGCGATCGTCGACAGGGCACTGGCCGCGCGCGTGGGCCTGACCGCGCACGCGCTGGAGAAGGTGCTCGAGCGCGAGGGGCGCGAGCTGCGACGTCAGGTGCGGCGCTTTCGCGACGACTTCGCACCCGTCGACGTCCGCGGGTACACGGCGCTGATCGTGGACGACGGGCTCGCGACCGGCCTCAGCGACCTAGCCGCCGTGCGGGCGCTGCGCTCACGCCACGCGGGACGGATCGTGGTGGCCGCGCCGGTGGCCTCGCCCGAGGCCGTGCGGATGCTGCGCGGCGAGGCCGACGAGGTGCACTGCCACACGGTGCCGAGCAGGCTGCTCGGGGTGGGCCACTGGTACGAGGACTTCTCGCCGGTCAGCGACGAGGAGGTGCTGGCGCTGCTGGCCCGGGCGGGGACGCCGATTCCCGGGCGAGACCCCGGCGAGGACGTCTGAGCGCGCCACCGGGCGCCGCCCCCACGACGTGGTCCCTAAGGTGCCGGGCGTGGCTGAGCGCCGGGTGGCCGTCAACGACATCGAGCTTTCGATCGTCGAGCAGGGCGAGGGCCCCCTGGTGGTCCTCTGCCACGGCTTTCCCGAGCTCGGCTACTCCTGGCGGCATCAGCTGCCGGTGCTCGCCGAGGCCGGCTATCGCGTGGTGGTGCCCGACATGCGCGGCTACGGGCGCAGTTCGGCCCCGGCCGAGGTCGAGGCCTACGACATCGTGACCCTGTGCGGCGACCTGACGGGCCTGCTCGACGAGCTCGACGAGCAGCAGGCGATCTTCGTCGGCCACGACTGGGGGGCGATCGTGGTGTGGAACCTGTCGGTGCTGGCCCCCGAGCGGGTGAGGGGGGTGGCGGGCCTGAGCGTTCCGTTCGTGCCACGCGCTCCCGCGCCCCCGACCGAGATCATGCGCCGGAACATCGGTGAGGACTTCTACATCGTCTGGTTCCAGGAGCCGGGCGTCGCCGACCGTGTGTTGGCTCAGGATGTGCGTCGCACCCTCACCACCCCGCAGCAGTGGACGGCGCGGTGGGCCGGGGAAGCGGAGGACCCGGGGCTTCCGTCCTGGCTCTCGGAGGAGGAGCTCGCCCGGTGCGTCGAGACGTTCGAGCGCACCGGCTTCACGGGGGGCCTCAACTACTACCGCAACCTCGACCGCAACTGGGAGCTGACGGCCGACGTGGCCGACCGCCGCGTGCGGGCCCCGGCGATGTTCCTCACCGGTGAGCGCGACCTGGTGCGGCGCTTTGCTCCGGGCGAGACGATGAACGACTGGGTGGAGGACCTGCGCGTCAAGGTCGTCGTGCCGAAGGCGGGCCACTGGGTGCAGCAGCAGGCTCCCGAGCAGGTCAACGCGGCCCTGCTGGAGTTCTTCGCGGGCTTGTAGCCGGCGACACGGGGCCCCGCGGGCCGTCGGCAGGCGCGCCGCCCGCGGTGGGCGGGCACGCCGGGATACGGACGGGACCCGCCCCAGACGATCTGCCTATGCAATGCTTAGGCAGATGGCGAAGGACATGTCGCTGGGCGAGGCCGCCAAGGCGATCGGCGTGAGCGCCGACACGCTGCGCCGCTGGGACCAGTCGGGCAAGCTCCGCACGCGTCGCGACGAGCGCAACCGGCGGCGGGTCCCGGAGTCCGAGGTGCGCCGTCTGACAGGTGCCCCGGCGCGCCACCGGACCGGATCGAAGGCCTCGGCGCGGAACCGCTTCGTGGGCACGATCACCTCCGTCGAGGTGGGCGGGGTGATGGCACTCGTGGAGATGAGCGCCGGACCGTTCCAGATCACCGCCGCGATCACACGCGACTCCGTCGCGGAGCTGGGGCTGGCCAAGGGGGTGGCGGTGACGGCCACCGTGAAGGCCACCTCGGTGATGATCGAGCGGGACGGCAGCCTGGGCCACGCGGCATGAGCCCGGCAGGTCGGGCGATCTCGCTGCTGCTCGTGGTCGCGACACTGTCCCTGGGAGGAGCGCTGTGGGGCCTGTCGGTCGCCGGCGGCTCGCGGCCGATCCAGTCGCAGGCCGGCGGGGGGCTGCGGGCGCGCGTCGCGGGCAAGGGAGCCGTGCAGGTGCTCTACGCCGGCTCGCTTGTGAACTACATGGAACACACCCTCGGGCCCGCCTTCCAGCACTCGACCGGGTACGAATTCTCCGGCTTCGGCGGCGGGTCGACCGAACTCGCCAACGAGATCCGCGGGGGCGTGCGCCAGGGCGACGTGTTCGTCAGCGCGGCCGCGGCGGCAGACGGCTCACTGGAGGGGGCGGGCGGCGGCAAGTGGGTGTCCTGGTACTCGACGTTCGCCGCCACGCCACTGATGCTCGGGTACAACCCCAACAGCAGCTTCGGCGAGCAGCTGGCACACGGGACCCCCTGGTACAAGGTCATCACTGAGCCGGGCATCCTCGTCGGAAGGACAGACCCGAAGCTCGACCCGAAGGGCGTGCTGACGGTCGAAGCGGTCGCCAACGCCGCTCACAAGCTGCACGAGCCGCAACTCTCGACCGCGCTCGAATCGTTCCCCGTGTACCCGGAGACCGCGCTCGTCGGGCGCCTGCAGTCCGGTCAGCTCGACGCCGGCTTCTTCTACGCCGTCGAGGCGGCTTCGGGGCACTTCCCGACGGTGGCGCTGACGCCCGCCTACAAGTACGCGCTCTACACCGCGACGATCCTCTCCCACGCCCCCGACCCGGCCGGAGCGGCGGCGTTCGTGCGGTTCCTGCTCGGGTCCACCCACGCCAAGACCTTCAAGCACAACGGCTTGACGCCGGTCAAGCCGCAGTTCTTCGGATCTCGAGCCGCCGTGCCGCCCGGGCTGCGGGGGCTCGTCGGCGCCCACTGAGGACGATGCGTCGCGCAGCCAGCCCGCTGCCCTGGCTGGGGGGACTGCTGGCGCTGTACCTGCTCGCACCGCTGCTCGCCTTCCTGCTGCGCCTTCGGCACGGGGTCTCCTCCGCCCCGGGGGTCGGCCCAGCGCTGGTGACCTCGCTGCTGACGGCCAGCATCGCGACCGCCGTGATCGCGCTGCTCGGCGTCCCGCTCGCGTACCTGCTGGCGCGGGCAAGGCGGCCGTCGGCGCGGGCGCTCGAAGCGCTGCTGGCGCTACCGCTCGCGCTGCCGCCGCTGATGAGTGGGCTGCTGCTGCTGTACGTGCTCGGCCCCCACACCGCCGCGGGACGCCTGTTCGACGGACGGCTGACCGAAACGAGAGCCGGCATCGTGCTGGCGCAGACGTTCGTCGCCGCCCCGTTCCTGCTGATCAGCGCGCGTGCCGCCTTCGCGGAGCTCGATCCGGCACTCGAGGATGTGGCCGCCACGCTGGGGCTCGGGCGGCTCGCCCGCTTCGCGCGGGTGGCCGTCCCCGGGGCCGCGGTGGGGATCTCCGCGGGCCTGCTGCTCTCGTGGCTGCGGGCCTTCGGCGAGTTCGGAGCGACCGTGATCGTCGCCTACCACCCCTATTCGCTGCCGGTCTTCACATTCGTGCAGTTCGACGCCACCGGGGTGCCGGCGACCGTGCTGCCGATCCTGCTCGCCCTGGGCGCCGCGCTGGTGGTGCTGCTCACCGTGGCCTTTCGCCCTCCGCGCCCGCGCAGGAGCTCACTGATCGCCACCCCGCGGCCTCCCCACCGAGGGCCGCCGGCCGAGCCCCTGCGCTTCACGCTGCAGGCGACGGTGGGGAGTTTCGAGCTCGAGGTGGCCCACGCGGCCAGCGCCCCCTTCGTGGCTCTGCTCGGTCCCTCGGGAGCGGGCAAGACCTTCACGCTGCGGCTGCTGGCGGGTCTCGCGGACGCCGGCGCGGGCGAGGTGATGCTGGGAGGCCGGCGGTTGCACGGGCTGGCACCGGAGGATCGCGGCATCGGCTATGTCCCCCAGTCGCCGGCGCTGATGCCACGGAGGAGCGTCTGGCAGCAGGTCACGCTCGGCCCCCACGCCCGCCCGGAGCTCGCGGCGTGGTGGATCGAGCGCCTCGGGCTGCAGGGACTCGAGCAGCGCTATCCGCAAGAGCTGTCCGAGGGCCAGCGGCGACGCGTGGCGCTCACCCGCGCGCTCGCGCGGGAACCGCGGCTGCTGCTGCTGGACGAGCCCCTGACGGGCCTCGACACAGCGGTGCGCCGACGCCTGCGGCGCGAGTTGCGGGTCGTCCAGCGAGAGGCGGGGATCAGCACCGTGATCGTGACCCACGATCCCGAGGAGGCGGCCCTGCTGGCGGAGGAGATCGTGCTCCTGGATGGCGGGCGGGTGCTGCAGGCCGGCCCCACGCGGACGCTCTTCGACAGTCCCTGCTCACCCGCCGTGGCCGAGCTCCTGGGCGTGGAGAACACCCACACCGGGCGCGTGCTCGCACCTGATCTGATCGCCTGCGGCGGCGTCGAGCTGCCCGCCGCCACCGGGGCGCTGGCGGTGGGCTCGGAGGTGCTCTGGCGCGTGCGCCCCGAAAGCCTGCGGCCGGCCGCCGAGGGGCCGCTCGCCGGCATCGTCACCGAAGCCATCGACATCGGCCTCACGCGCGAGCTCACGATCACGCTGGGTGGGGAGCTCGACCTGCTGCTGCGCACCGGCGATCCCCTCGAGGGCCGCGTGGGCCAAGCGCTCCGCCTCGCCGTCGCGCCCGAGGACGTGGCGGTGTGGTCGGCGAACGGCGCCCGGCTCGACACCGCGGCCGTGACGATCAGCGGATGAGCGGGAAGGTGTCGGAGTCGTCGCCGGCCTGCTCGGGATAGCTGTCGGTGACGTCCTCGATCAGCCCCATCACCACCGTCTCGCCCGCGACCGAGACCATGTAGCAGGTGGAGCGCCCGATCCGGATCGAGCCGTCAGGGCGGATCATGCGCGTCAGCAGGTCGCGCACCACCCCGTCGCGGCGCAGCTCGGCGATGATGTCCCCGCGCTCGAAGCTGTCATACCAGTCGTCTCGTTCGGAGGTCCGTGATCCGAGGAGCTCCTCGCGGGTGCGCCCGGCGAAGCGGCAGAAGGCGGGGTTGGCCTCGTAGACGACGCCCGTGTCGACGTTCGAGATCGCGATGGCTGTCTCGGTCGTGCCCAGGATCAGCTCGATCAGGCGCTCGGCGTCCGCGAGCCGGGTCTCGGGTAGCTGGGCCGAGCGCGTGCCGAAGTCATCGCTGCCGAGCAGCGAGCGCAGGCCCGCGATCCCGGACGGGGCTCCGGAGCGCATCTCCGCCAGCACGCCGACCAGCACGTCGCGGTCGTCGAGCATGCGCCGCGCGCCCGCCAGCACGGCGGCTCCCGCATCCGTCAACGTGACCCCGGCCGGGGCCCGGTGCAGCAGCTGGCACCCGGCGAGCGCCTCGAGGTTGCCCACGCGCTTGGTGACCGCGGGACGGCTCACCCCCAGGCGCCGGGAGGCCGCGGCGAAGCTCCCCTCGGTGGCACACACCACGAGGGTCTCCAGCTCGGCCAGCTCGGGAGCGCGAATCGGCGCCGCGCTGGTTCGCATCACCGTCCCCCGCGGGACCAGGGGAGCGGATGCAACCCCAGGTTGCCGCACCGGCAATCAACGGGCATCTCTCAGGTCGACCCCCTTACGTCGATAGGACTCGTAGGCCGGGCGCCCACCCACACGTGGGCGACGGCGGACGAGAGAGGAACGTAGCGCTTCGGTCGGGCACCAGCCTGAACGATCTCCACCGCGCATCGCGGCCGGGGCTGTTTGAGCAGACAGCACCGGCCGCGAGCCGGATCCGCCTCAGCCGAGCGTGACCGCCTCGGCGTGGCGACTCTTGCCGGAGCCGATCGTGAGCGTGTAGCGGCCCGGCCTCAACCTGTGCAGCGCCGCCAGGCGCAGGCGCACCGTTCCCCTGCGCGACGCCGCCGAGCCGACCGCGTAGACGACGCCGTGGCGTGACAGCGCCGCGTGCGCGGAGGACGCCGTGGCCGTGAACTTGACCGTCCCCGAGACGAGCTTCGTGGTGCACTCGCGCACGTTCTTGCCTTTCTTCTTGACGATCGTGCACGTCACGAGCTGGATCTTCCCGGGCGCGCCCGCGGGACCCGTGGGACCGCTGGGGCCGGCCGCCCCGGCGGGGCCCTGTGGACCGGCTGCTCCGGCCGGACCGGCCGAGCCGCCCGCACCCGCCGTCCCCGGCAGCCCGGATTCGCCTCTGGGGCCTTCTTTGCCTTCGGTACCCGCGACGCCCGGCGGGCCTTCTTCGCCTTCTTCGCCCGGCAGCCCCTGTTTGCCTTCTTTACCTTCTTTACCTTCTTTGCCTTCTTTACCTTCTTTACCTTCCAAGCCTTCTTTGCCTTCTTTGCCTTCTTTACCTTCCGAGCCTTCTTTGCCTTCTTTGCCTTCTTTACCTTCCGAGCCTTCTTTGCCTTCTTTGCCTTCTTTACCTTCTTTGCCTTCTGAACCTTCTTTGGCTTCTTTCAGGAACACCGCCGTGACTTCGGTGTTGGCCGCGAGAGTCAGTTCGCATTTCGCTTCACTGCTGGGACATCCGATCCAGCCGACGAATTCATACCCCGCTTCAGGGGTTGCGGTCAGTTCGACCGGTCCCGCTTCGAATTCTTCCATGCATATGATCCCGCATTCGATCCCCGCAGGCAACGAGGTGACGTTGCCGCTCCCCCAGCGATTCACCTTGAGGATGTATTTGGGCTTCGGCTGGAACACGACCGCGACCGCGGATTCTTCTTCGATCGTGAAGGTGCAGAGCGTTTTCGAGGAACACGGTGCGGCCGACCCGGCGCTGGGACCGAATTCCTTGAACATCCAATGTTCTTCGGGGTCGCCGACAATCGTGAGTTCGGTGCCTTCCGGATATTCGGCCGCGCACGGCCCGAGGTGTCCGGTTTTGACTTCTTCACATTCCACGATGCCGTTCCCGGTGACCTGGATTTCGAGTTTCTCCGCAGGCACGAAGGTCGATTCGACGCTGCTGTTTTCTTCGATGGTGAACGAGCAGTCCCCGGGGCCTGTGCATCCTGTGGCCGAGCCGCTGCCGTTGCTGAAGCCAACGAAGGCGACTTGTGGCCCCGGGTCGCCGTGCAAGATGAGTTCGGTTCCCTTTTCGTATTCTTCCTGGGGTTCGCATTCTTCGAAGGTTGCGCCGCCGTCTTCCGAGCATTCCACAGCTCCGAAGGCGCCGTTATGGGTGATTTTGAGGGTCACCATTTCACTCGCCTGAGCAGGCGCGCTCGCCACCAGGAAGGCGAGCAATGCGCAGAGGAAGATCGGTACGGCGAAAAGCGGTTTGCGGAATGTCATGAAAACCTCCTTGCGTCGCGGCTGCGCAGGCGAGCACGGGCGCGCACGGAGCCCGGTGGCGCAGGCCGCGGAGTGCGGCCAGGATCGGGGACAGCTTCAGCGCCGGGATTCCCCGTCCGGCGACGGAATCCTGCCTCAATGGCCAGCTATTCGACCCGGCCCCGGGCGGCGCGGCGCCTAGCCGCCGATGTAGGACATCTCGATCCGCCGACGGCGCTCAGGACGCGACCGGGCCTGGCGCCGAGAACGGCCATCGGCGGCGGCACGGAGCTCCGAGTAGCGGTCGCCGCGGCCGGTCCAGATCGCCTGCAGGCGCTCTTTGAGCTCCTCGTCGCTCGCGCCGCTGCGCAGGACGGCGCGCATGTCGCTGCCGGCGCTGGCGAACAGGCACGTGTAAAGACGCCCGTCGGCCGACAGGCGCGCGCGGGTGCAGCCGTGGCAGAAGGGCTCGCTCACCGAGCTGATCACGCCGATCTCGCCAGCCCCGTCGGCGTAGGCCCAGCGCGAGGCCACACCCTCGTGGCCGTCGCCGGAAAGCGCCCTCAGGGGCCACCGGGCGGAGATCGAGGCGAGGATCTCACGTGCCGCCAGCACCTCCTGGAGGCGCCAGCCGTTGCTCTCGCCCACGTCCATGAACTCGATGAACCTGAGGATCTCTGGTCGTCCCCGGAAATACTCGGCCATGTCCAGCACGCAGGAGTCGTTGACGCCGCGGCGCACGACCATGTTCACCTTCACGGGCTCGAGGCCAGCCTCGTGGGCGGCGTCGATGCCCCGCATCACGCTCGCCAGCGGGGCCCGACTGTCGGTGATCGACCGGAACAGCTCCTGCTCGAGCGCATCGAGGCTGACCGTCACGCGATCGAGCCCCGCACGCTTCAGGGCGGAGGCGTGACGGGCCAGCAGCAGGCCGTTGGTGGTGAGCGCGATGTCGGTGATCCCGTCGACCGACGAGAGCATCTCCACCAGGCGCGGCAGGTCCCTGCGCAGCAGCGGCTCGCCGCCGGTGAGGCGCACCTTGCCCACCCCGAGGCCGGCCGCTACCCGCACGAACCGCGCGATCTCCTCGAACGACAGCAGCTCCGAGCGGGGCAGGAACTGAAAGTCCTCGCCGAACACCTCCCGGGGCATGCAATACCCACAGCGCATGTTGCAGCGATCGGTGAGCGAGACCCGCAGGTCCCGCAGCGGCCGCCCCAGTGTGTCCTGCGCCGCAACCATTCTCGGCCAGCTTAGCCCCGCACCGACGGATATACGCTCTGCGAGATGCCCTCGGCGCTGCTGGAGCTAGACCGTGCCCGTGAGCTCGTGCTGCAGTCCACGATCCCCCTGGACGAGGAACCGGTGCCGCTCGACGAGGCGCTCGGCCGCGTCCTGACGCGGGAGCTGAAGAGCACCGGACCGGTTCCCAGCTTCGACAGCTCGGCGATGGACGGCTTCGCGGTCCGCAGCGAGGACCTCGCGACGGCCGGCGAGGGCTCGCCGGTGATGCTCGAGCTGGTGGGCGAGTCGCGGGCCGGGCATCCGATGCGCGAGACGGTCGGTCCGCGCCAGGCCGCGGTCATCTCGACCGGTGCGATGGTCCCCGAGGGGGCCGACGCGGTGATCGCGATCGAGCGCGTGAGCGCCGATGACGGGCACGTGCATGTGCGTGAGCCGGTCCCCGCCGGCAACGACATCCGCCGCAGCGGGGAGGACATCCGTCCGGGTGCCGTGGCGCTCGGCGCCGGCAGAACGCTGGGCCCGGCCGCACTTGGGGTGGCTGCGTCGTTGGGACTGGCGAGCCTGTACTGCGCCCGCCGGCCGCTCGTGTCGGTGATCGCCACGGGCGACGAGCTGCTCGAGCCCGGGACGCAGCCGAGGCCCGGGGCGATCTACAACTCCAACGGCCATGCGGTGCCGGCTCTGGCACGAAGGGCCGGCGCACTGACGGCTCCCGCGGGCTCGGTCGGCGACGATCCGGAGGCGACCCGCGAGGCGATCGCGGGCGCGCTGGGGGCCAGCGACGTGCTCGTCCTCTGCGGCGGGGTCTCGGTGGGCGCCCACGATCACGTGCGCCGGACGCTCGCCGAACTGGGGGCCCAGCAGCACTTCTGGGGGATCGCGTTGAAGCCCGGCAAGCCGACGTGGTTCGGAACCCGCGAGCGCCAGCTGGTGTTCGGCCTCCCCGGGAACCCCGTCTCGGCGATGGTCACCTTCATCCTGCTGGTGGCCCCCGCGCTGAGGGCGATGATGGGCTCCACCAGGACCCGCCATGAGGCCCGCGGGGTCCTCGCGTGCGACTACGAGAAGTCGGCCGGGCGGGCCCACGCGGTGCGCTGCCGCCTGGACACCGACGAAGGGGGACTGCGCGCGACCCCGGCAGGCCATCAGGGCTCACACGTCCTGAGTGCGATGCTCGATGCCGACGCGCTCGCGATCATCCCCTCCGCGAGCGAGCTGGTCGCGGCGGGAGAGCAGGTGGAGCTCGAGCTTCTCAGCGAGCTGGGCGAATGTCCGTGACCAAGCGGGGTCGAGCCTCCATGGCCGAGCGGGGTGGGCGCTCGTGAGGGTGGTCGTGCGACTGTTCGCCGTGCTCCGCGAACGGGCAGGGCGTGACCTCGTCGAGCTCGAGCTCGACGAGGGGGCCACCGTCGCCGACGCGCTCGCTGCGCTGGGGGAGCTGCCCGAGCTGACCCGACCGCTGGCGCAGCTGCCCGTGCAGCTGGCCGTCAACCGCGACTACGCGTCCGAGCAGACCCGGCTGGAGGCCGGCGACGAGCTGGCCCTGATCCCCCCTCTCAGCGGTGGCGGGGGCCCGCATGTCGACGTCGGCGAGCGGGCCCTCAGCCTCGAGGCCGTGACGGCGGCGGTGCGCGACCCCCGCGCGGGCGCCGTCGTCTGCTTCCAGGGGGTGACCCGCGAGGTGGCGGCGCTCGAGTACGAGGCCTACGCAGAGATGGCGCGGGAGCGGATCGCGGCGATCCTGGAGGACGCTGTGGGCGCCCACGGCCTGTGCGCGGCGGCGGCGGAGCACCGCGTCGGCACCGTCCCGCTGGGCGAGCCGAGCGTGATCGTGGCCGCTTCGGCGGCCCACCGCGACGAAGCCTTCGCCGGCGCTCGCGAGATCATCGACCGCATCAAGAGCGAGGCGCCGATCTGGAAGCGGGAGCTCGACGAGGACGGCGCGAGCCGCCCCGTCCCCGGCACGCCGGCGCCCGGCGCCCGTCGCCACCCGCCGCAAGGGCCGGGGGCCACGTGAGCGAGCGGCGCCTGACACACCTCGACGAGCACGGGCAGGCACGGATGGTGGACGTGGCCGGCAAGGACACCACCCTGCGGGTCGCCCGCGCGCGGGCGCGGGTGCGGATGTCCAGCGACGCCGCCCGCGCCGTGCAGAGCGGAGATGGACCGAAGGGAGAGGTGCTGGGCGTGGCCCGGCTGGCCGGCATCCAGGCGGCCAAGCGCACCGACGAGCTGATACCGCTCGCCCACCAGGTGGCGATGACGTTCGTCAACGTGACCGCGGGCGTCGAGGTCGAGCAGGGCCTCGTCGAGCTGTTCGCGGAGGCCCACGCCCAGGATCGCACCGGCGTGGAGATGGAGGCGATGACGGCCTGTGCGGTGGCGGCGCTGACGGTGTACGACATGGTCAAGGGGCTCGAGCGAGGCGTCGCGATCGAGGAGCTGGTGCTGCTGGAGAAGACCGGCGGGCGCCACGACTGGCGCCGGGAGGAACCCTGACGGTGCCGCCGCGGGCGGCCCTGATCTCGATCAGCACCTCGCGCTCGGCGGGCGCCGCCGCCGATGCCAGCCGCGAGCCCCTCGAACGCTTCGCCACCGGACTCGGCGTCGAGGTGTACGCCTTCCGGCTGATCCCCGACGAGCGGGAGCAGATCGAAGAGCTGCTGCGGCGCTACAGCGACGAGGAGACGTGCGAGCTGATCCTCACCAGCGGCGGGACGGGGGTCGCGGCGAGCGACGTCACGCCGGAGGCGACGCTGGCGGTGATCGAGCGTCACGTCCCCGGGATCGGGGAGGCGCTGCGAGAGGCCTCCCGCGTGCACACCTCCAACTGGATGCTCTCGCGGGCCCAGGCCGGGATCCGGGGGAACAGCCTGATCGTCAACTTCCCCGGCAGCCCCGCGAGCATCGAGCAGGCCGGTGAGGCGATCGCACCGGCGCTCGGGCATGCCCTCGAGCTGCTCGCAGGACGACCGTCGGAGCATCACCCCGCGGGGTGATGCGGGCGCTCAGCTGGCGAGCGCCGCCCCGCCGGGATCTGACTTCAGCATCCCCCGCAGGCGCCAGCCGGCCCAGATGTAGATCAGGCCGCGCACGATGAACACGATCCCGACGATCACGGCGAACGTCTTCAGGCTCGGTTCGGGCCAGCTCAGGATCACGATGCCGGCGATCGTGTCGATGGCCGCGATCAGCAGGTAGCCGCCGCGGCCCTCCCGGCTCGAGAGGGCGTAGACGAAGCGGGCGACGCCCGCCACCACCAGCCAGATCCCGAGGATCACGATCAGGACCGTGAGCGATTGGAACGGTTTCTTGATCAGGATCAACCCGGCGATGGCGCTCACGACCCCGACCACCGACAGCAGGGCGCGGCTCTCGACCCGCCCGATGACCGCTGCGGTGATCGCGAGGATGCCGTCGATCAGCAGGAAGATCCCGAAGATGACGGTGAAGACTTTGAGCGTTTCTTCCGGATCGGCGACCAGGAACACGCCCACGCCGAGGGTGATCACGCCGAACACGATCAGCGCGGTGGCAACCGTTTTGAGCTCTCTCACCTCGTCCCACGCGGCCATTGCGCATATCTATTCGGGTCCTCGCCGCCGATTCCTGCCGCGCACCTCGCCGCCACATCACCGCGCAGGTTTAGAGAGCCCGCTCGCGGGGGTACTTCGTGCCCGTCGCAGTGAGTCCGAAGTCGGGGGCAGCGAGTCCGAAGTCGGGGACCGTAGGAGCAGCCTTGTTGAGACCACCGAGCATCAAGGGGAGCGCAGCACAGGCGCTGCTGATCGCCGCGTTCGCGCTCGTGCTCTGGGCGCTCGCCACCGCACCCTCGGCGCTGGCCTCGGTGCAGCGGGCCGACAGCGTCCACGGGATCCCCGGCCTGCCGAGCGGCGCTCCCGCCGCCGCGAGCGCCGCGGAACCGGCGCTGCCGGAGCCGAGCAGCGGCGAATGGCCCTTCCCGAGCAGCTTCTCCCGCACCTCGGGCAGCGGCCTGCTGAGCGGCGGGGCGAGCCTGTGGACCGACTTCCTCTACGACGACCACGGGCCCTTGGGCAGCCCGGTGGGGATCGTGCAGTCGAGCAGGGTCTCCGATCTGGCCCCGGTCCACGGCGGCTTCAGCTATCCGGCAGGGCCCGCCGACAACAACGGCGCCGACATCTTCCGGGCGGCGGTCGGCTACCTGCGCAACGCCACCTACTGGCGCGTGGACTGGGACACGCTCGCCAACCCCGACGTCCCGATCGCCGAGTGGACCTTCAGCACCGGCGGCTCCGCTCCCGCCACCGGTGAAGCTTGGCCCGCCAACGCCGGCCTGAAGTCGGCCGGCATCCAGTACGCGCTGGTCGTCTCCGCCCAGCACGCGCAGCTGCTCGAAGCCGCCACCGGAACCCCCGTCAAAGGCGCCGAACTGCACACCGAAGTGAACGCCGCGGCGCACTCCTTCGTGGTCCGCATCCCCACCAGCGTGCTGCCCGTGAGCGGCAGCTGGCAGGTGCGGCTGGCAGCCGGACTGGCAAACGCGGCGGGCACCGAATTCGAAACGGTCGCGCCCCAGGACGGGGGCCTGCCCGGCGCCACCAACGTCTACAACGTCACCTTCCGCAGCTACCAGCAGGAGAGCGAGCTGGTCTGCCCGACCGAACAGCTTCCGGTTCCGGGGCTCGCCTCGCTGCTCACCGAAGGGCTCGCCGTGGAAGGCGGCGAGGAAAGCACCGAACACGTCCCCGTGGCGGAGTGCGGGAACATGTGGATGGAGAACGACCAGGCCAACACGTTGGCCACCGGCAACGTCTCCAAGTACGCGCTGGCCGTCAACTGGTCCCAGCTGCAGGCCAAGCAGAAGACGCCCGAACCGCAACCTTCCGGCTACACCAACCGCTGGTACGTCTCTCCGCTGTCGCTCGGCGAAGGCGTGATCGACGCCGAAGGCACCAACACCTACACCGGGCCCACCTACCTCGGGCGCGTGCAGCCCTACGCGGTGTACGTGCCCACCACCTACAACCCCGCCAGCCCGAAGCCGACCTCGCTGACGTGGATCCTGCACTCGCTCGGCGCCAACCTCAACCAGTACGGGGGCGTGGCGCCGACGCAGCTGCAGGAGGAGTGCCAGCAGCGCGAATCGATCTGCGCCACCACCGAGGGCTTCAGCGACGGCCAGTGGTACTACGGCGCCGCCCAGGTCGACTTCTGGGACGTGTGGCACCAGCTCGCCAGCGACTACGACCTCAATCCCGACACCACCGTCATGTCGGGGTACTCGATGGGGGGCTTTGCCTCCTACAAGCTGGCGCTCGAATATCCCGACCTGTTCGCCCAGGCGATGCCGCTCGAGGGGCCGGTGATCTGCGGCACCCGCGTCACCCCGCCGTTCGAAAGCCCGGCCGGCAGCGGGCAGTGCACCAGCGACGGCAACACCACCCCGTTGATCGTCAACGCCAAGTGGATCCCGTACGTGATGACCTACGGGGCGATCGACGAGCTGGTCCCGTTCACCGGAGGGGTCGAACAGGTGGAAGCGTTCAACAAGCTCGGCTACCGCTACTACGCGGTCCTGTACCCGGCCGAGGACCACATGGTGTTCGCGGTGCAGAACGACTTCGCGCCGGCCACCTCCCAGCTGGGGTCACTCGAACGCGTCAAGGCGCCCGGCTCGTTCACCTTCGCCTGGTATCCCGACCTCGACTCGAGCTCGCTCGGGATCGGCCCGACCGGGGACTACTGGGTCAGCGGCCTCAGCGCCCGTGACGCCAGCGCCGGCAAACTCGCCAGCCTCAGCGCGAGCTCGGGCGGCCTGCCCGAACCCGAGCAGAAACCCGAACACCACACCAGTGTCGTCAACGGGCCCACGCCGGCGGTCGCCGACTCGCAGACGTGGACACCGGGAGCCACCCCCAGGCCCACCAAGGCCCTGACCGTGTCGCTGGCCGACGTGGCGACGCTGGCGGTGGACACCAAGGCGGCGAAGCTGAAGTGCGCCACCGTGACGGCCACCAGCGACGGGCCCGCGACGCTGACGCTGCTCGGGCTGCGCGCCGGGGCCACCGTGACCGAGAACGGCGGCACGGTCGCCAGCAGCGCCGGCTCGGCCACGATCCCGCTGGCCACCGGCAAGAGCGTCTTCAGCTACTGCTGAGCCGCCACCTCGGGGCGCCGCGCGCGCCCCGCCCCGCACGGTACGCCGGCGACGCTACTTCTTCGACGAGGACGACACGTGCCGGCGGCCGCGGCCGGACGGTTCCTTGGTGCGCACCGGGAGCGTGAACCA
>Ga0335085_10003481_pt1 | contig 27168 bp, 27 predicted proteins | sample Lox_Sample_45_FD_206712 | JGI IMG/M metagenome (GOLD analysis project Ga0335085, IMG submission 206712) | Soil microbial communities from Loxahatchee National Wildlife Refuge, Florida, United States - Lox_Sample_4.5 | ecosystem: Environmental > Terrestrial > Soil > Wetlands | place: USA...
TCGTACCCGCCCTTCTACAAGCTCACAGAAACTCCGGCAGCAGGAATGGTTCCGCCCACCCTTTCGCAAAGAGCGCGAAAAGGGTGGGGCAACCGCTACCAGTTGTTTCAGCGCCCCGATCATCTGCGCTTCCGTGTGTTTACTCCTCGACATTCCTTCTTCCCCTTTCCTTCGCTGAAATCATACTCAGCTTTGTGCGGAAAGCGGGGAGCAGGTCAATTCCGCGGTCGGTCTTTTAAAAAAGCCCGAGACTTCGATCACGAAATCCCGGGCTTGCGCGGTTGCTCGGTCACTCCGGCTCGGTCGGATCGTTGAACAACACGGTCAACTTAATGCTGCCATGACCGTATTGCGGGAAGTTGCTTTTGGTGGGATCTGCCGGATCGAGATTTGACGCCGTATCGTCCGGAGGAAACAGCACCAGTGAGTTCAGGAACGTGAGCATCGCGTTCTGATCGTTCGCGGTGAGCGCTGCGAAGGAATTGCGCGATGTCAGCGCTTCGCCTGCGTGACGCAGGATCACATCCGTGAGCGTCATGCTGCGGCCGTCATGCCCGTAAGGTCCGGTGCTTGCGACACCCCACAAAGGACGCGTAAGGAATTGCGTCTGCAGAGTCCCGTCCCAATTACGTTCATAGAAGGTGGTGCCCACGTCGTGGCGTTTGAAATCGGTGAACAGATCTTTCACGACAAAGGAATTGCCGAGAGGCAGCTTCAGATAGGGATATCCACTGCCGTCATCTTCGGTGTAGTACTGGGTGGTCGCGACGGAGTAAAGGCTGTTGAAGACGCCATTCAGCGTGTCGTAGTTGGTCTCAACGTCGGCCACGCGGCGATCGTGATTGATCGTCATGTTGGGAATATGGCAGGAGGAGCAGCCAACTTTGTTGAACAGCGCGCGACCGTGATCGGTGATTGACGTCTGCTGATCGTGCGCGGGCTTGAAATAGTTCAGCAGGTAGAACTCGAGATGATCGACAAGAGCTGGGTCAATCTCGTTTCCATTCTGCGCATCGGGTGCGGGAGGGGGACTGATCTTGTCCTTCGAACCATCGAGCACCATGCCGGAAGGTGTGACGACGCGGCCTCCGGCGCTTGCGGTGAGAAGGTCGGGATCGGACGACGCCTCGAGTCCCATCTCCTTGTGCAGGGCGCCGACCACAAACTCGCGGATAGAAATTGTCGAGCCTTCGGCAAAGAACGGCTTCACGCGGAGATCGGTGTCGACGCCGATGACCTGGGATGTGTCGACTGAGCCGTCCGCGTTGCCGGTGATGCTGCCGAACTGCACGCCCTTGCTGAACAGCTTCAAGGTGACGGATCTCTTTCTCTGCTGCGCTTGCGCTACGGCGAGGTCGCGGGTTGATCGCAAATCAGCTGTGATTTCGTCGGCAAGCATCTCGCGGATGCCCAGGCCAAACAGATGCGGAGTATCGCGGCTGTCGGGACGCGTCGCAACGTTGCCGCCGACGCCGGCTGAACCGCGGGGACGTCCATGACAGGCTGCGCAGCTGTCGGTGAGTCCGGCTGCGATTCCAGGATCGGAGTTCAGATCGCCGATACCGTCGCCTTCGTTCGGTCCCTGGCCTTGTGCTTGCGTGAACTTCCTCTGGAATAACTGTCTTCCCCGACGGACCGAGCGATAGGGATCGCGGTTGATGATGAACAGGGACGATCCCGGAATGAGCGTGCTGCCGCGGCCTGTGCCGGTCTCGTCGTTCAGGGACTTGTTGATGCCGGCGTTCGCGGTACTCGTCGCCTGGGTATTGTCGATCATTTGTGCCTGTGCGGTGATCCCGAGCAGCAACGCACTTCCTGTGAACGCGAGGATTTTCGCCAAGAACTTCATGCCTCTCTCCTTCTGGCCAGAGCTTCGCGGATGACGAAGCCGAACCCCATGGCTGGGTTGTTCTATTAGGGAAATCGGAAAGGGAAGGCAAAACACGACAGGGGAGAACAAAAAAGTTAGTGTGGCAGATGTCCTAGGAGTGCCTGTGCGTTGAACCGGTCAGGCGCTGATCGAGTTCGTGCAGCGGGTGCAGGTATTGTTCGCCAAGTTCACGATGCGAGGCCATCGCCTTCCTGGCGGTGTCGGCCAGGTCCTTGGCCTTTGCGGAATCGCCGAGATCGAGGTAGCACTGCGCCAGCGCAACTTGCGCCAAAGCGAGTGACGGGCTGACTGGATCGGTGATGGCGTGGCGGAGGTCGACGGCACGTAGCAGCAAGGGCAGTGCGTCGGAAGGCTTTCCGAGTCGCAAGTCGGCTCGGCCCTGAACGAGCGCGGCGCGCGCCTCGAGCCACTTCAGATAGTCTCGCGCTGAACTGGTCGAAAGCTCTCGGATGACCTGGCGTGAGAGCCGACTCGCCGCGCCGAGATCATTGCGAGCCAGGGCATTCTCCGCTCTTGAGACCTCAACTTTGAGCGTGTCGAGTTCGAGGGCCCCGGGCGGTGGAGTCGCGGAATGAAAGGCGTCGAGTGCAGCATCCGCCTGGGCGGCACGGCCGGTGGCGATCAGCAATCTCGCTCGCGCGTCGGCAGCGAGGTAAGGAGTGGGATAGTTGACGTTGCGGGCGATCTGGTCTGCCTCGTCGAGCAAGCGTCCAGCTTCGGCATTGCGTCCCATCTCGATCACCATTGAAGCCTGCAGAAAGAGCATCTGCGCCAAGTAGCGAGTGCCCGGCCGGTTCTTGCGCCGGTTTTCTATCGCCTTGAGTACGTTCGACAGAGCGTCTTCCCAATGGCCGGCATTGTTTAAGGCGCGTCCGTACTCGAGAAATATCTGAGGCGCGAAAAAGGGATCGTCAGCGCCGCGGGTGCGCAGCAGAATGTCTTTCGCGCGCTCGATGTGCTGCAGGCCTTCGGCTGTTCTCGAGGTGCCAACGAGAAATTGGCCCAAGCGCATTTCGGTTTCCAGCGTATCGATGTGGTCTTCGCCATTCAGCTTACGTGCTGCGGACAATGCCTGCCGATGGCTATTCTCGGCCGCGGCAAACTCGGTGAGACCTTCCTGCGTCTCGCCCAGGTAGGCATAGAAGCGTGCGAGGCTTGTGTTGGGATCGCCGTCAATTTTGGCCGACAATTGGACGGCTTCGGCAAGAAGTGGTTCTGACTCGCGCCATCTTCCTACTATGGAGAGGATGAGGCCTTCTTCATAAAGAGATTCCGGCAACAACGGATCGTCGGGATGCTTGCGATAAACCTGCACGGCGTCCTGGGAATAAGTGAGTGCCTGGTTCAGATCGGAGGATTCATAGTGCTGTGCGAGAGTCATCGCCAGGTTTCCCCGTGTGGTTGAGGAGAAATCGCCACGCTGGTCCAGGATTTTCTTGGCTTCGAGCAAGACTCCTTCCATCTCTTTCACTGATGCCGAAGACTGCATCGCGCTGCCGAGGTCAACGAGTGCCTGGGCCAATTGCATTGAATTGCTGCCATATTGGCTCCGGACCAGATGAAGGCGCTTGCGGCGCAGAGCAACTGCCTGATCTGAGAGGCCGAGATCGGAGTACATGATGCCCAGCGTGCGGAGCATGCGGATCTTGACTTCCGGCACACCTGTGAACTCGTCGTCAATCTTACGGGCGCCGATGTCGAGCAGTTCGCGCGCCGTGGTTTGGCGCGCCTTGGCGGGATCATCCTGGTAAGAGCTGTTAGCGCGGAAGATGTCCTCGAGAAATTTCTCCATGGCGACGGAAACCCGGGTCTCGCGGCGCGCAATGTGCGCCTGCCAGAGCGCGACACCCAGACCGACGGCCAATGCCAGAACCACGACCGAGGCCGAGGCGACGGTCCAGCGGTAGCGGGATAGAAACTTCTTCGTGCGATACCAGTTGCTTTCCGGTTGGGCGAGCACCGCCTCGCCGTCGAGAAAGCGCCGCAAGTCTTCCGCGAAAGCATTGGCGGTTGCATAGCGCTGGCGCGGTTCTTTGCTCAAGGCCTTGAGAACAATCACATCGAGATCGCCGCGAAGTTGCCGCCGAAGGCGTTCGTCGCTAGTGCCGCGGTTTCCGGCAGTTGCTCCATCCGCCGCATTCGAGGGTCGTAGAGGTTCCGTTTCAACGATCGCCTTGACCAGTTCTGCCGGAGAATTTGTTGCTGATGCGGCCGGATGTTTCCCCGTGAGCAGGACATACAACAAGACGCCGGCGGAGTATACGTCTGTAGCTACGGTTACCGCCCCAGCAGTGACTTGCTCTGGTGCAGCGTAGGCAGGAGTGAGTGCGCCACCAGCCTGTTGTGTCAGCTGAGTTTCAGCGGCAGGGTTCGCTCCGTCGTCCAGCAACTTCGCAATTCCGAAATCCAGCAGCTTGACCTGTCCTTCAAAGTTCACAAGAACGTTTGTCGGTTTAATATCGCGATGAACAATGAGGTGAGAGTGGGCGTGGGCTACGGCACCCAACACATCCAAGAACAGTTGAACTCGCGCGCGCACGTCGAGCTTGCGTTCGTCGCAGTACACATCGATGGGCTGGCCTTCGACGTACTCGAGGACCAGATAGGGTTGTCCCGCGTCGGAGACGCCTGCATCCAGAAGTTCGGCAATGTTGGGATGAGAAAGGCGACCGAGGATGGAGCCCTCGCGTTTGAATCGCTCTCTTCCTTCGCGGTTGACCAGAGCGGCACTGAGAAACTTGACGGCTGCCTTGCGTTCGAAGCGTCCGTCACGGCGCTCCGCCAGCCAAACGGTGCCCATGCCTCCATACCCAATGGGAGAGATCAATCCGTATGCCCCAACAATTTGCCCAGCTAGCCCGGGATTTACGTGGGGTATAAGCGGGTTGTTTTCCAAGAACCCGTCCTGCTGTGCGGATTGATGTTCGTTGAGAAGTTCCTGCACATCGCGCGCAAGATCAGCATTCTCGGTGCGCAATGAGTCAAGCCATACGGCGCGTTCGCTTTCGCTGAGGGTCAGTGCCTTATCGAGATAAGGACTTACGATGCGCCATTTTTCCGGGCTGAATGTCGACATAGAAACCTCAAAGCGACAAGTCTGTGCGCAACTCGCGATGCAGATAGATCCTGGCTTTCTCCCACTTTCTTTGGACGGTCCTTTCGGACAGATTCCGCATGGCGGCAATTTCCGCGAAGGAGAATCCGCAGAAGAATTTCAGGTCGACGAACTCGGCCAGTTCGGCGTCTACTGTAGCAAGCTTGTCGAGTGCGTCACTGATCCGGGTGAGTTCGCGGTCATCGGCAAGATCGGCGACGTTCTTGCTTTCGAGGGTTGTAATTTCGAATTGTCCGCCGCGTTTCTGGGCCTGACGGTTGCGCGCATGGTCGATGATCAGTCCCCGCATAACTCGAGCTGCGTATCCCATGAAGCGCGCGCGGTCAGGGAACTTCGCTTCGCCGCGCCCAGCCATGTCGAGATACGCTTCATGCAACAAGGTGGTCACGCTCAAGCTGACGGTGCCTCCACGGCGTGCCAATTCTCGTTGCGCCAGCCGGTGCAGTTCGGCGTAGAGCGCGCTGAAGAGCGCCTCGGTTGCAGACGCGTTGCCGGTCTCAGCCGCTTCGATTAAGGAAGATAATGTGGACCCCAAGAAAGACACTCCCAATGCGTGGAGGAAGTGTCGCTGAGGTTCTCGCATTTCGGGGGGTTAGTCAAGGCCCAATGAGAATCGCACTTTGGTGCGCCGCAAGCGACGCTGTGAAATAACCTTAGTCTCAACTATCAACACAGTCGCTTCGGCATTTATTTTCCTCTGTTTTAGCTTCGAAGAAAGTTGGCTCGAAACGTCCTAAATTGCAAAACTTTTCACATTGACGCGAGCATGAGAGTGTTCTTTAATCCGCAGTTGGTCGCGCCGTATGGGCGGCCAGTTTCGGAGCGGGTATGACTAGCCATTCCGCGATGTTCAGGTTTCGTGTTTCAGGGTTAATCGGCTTATCTTTGCTTCTTAGTGCATGTGGTGGAGGGGCAGGTAGCGGAGGCAGCAGCCCACCGCCGCCACCGCCGCATTTATTCTTCAGTGTGTTGCCGAGTCCGCTGTACATCTATCCGAACACGAGCTTTACGATCAGCATAAAGGCAACGACAAATACATCTGCCACGCCAGAAATCACGTCGATCCAAATTCCCGATGGGATTGCGCTGATAACAAGCACTACATTTCCTGTCGCAGTTCCTTCCGCAGGCATCATACTCAGCTTCCAGACGTCGTCCACGATTACCGACGGCACCTATCCCATAACATTCAATGGAGAGGCCGGTTCAGCAACGTCACACCAGACAGTTAATGCGAATCTGCAGACAAATCCGCCTTCCTTTTTCTTCCCAAACGGACTCTTTAATGAAATCGGTGTGCCTTTTGGGGGATCGGGACAAATGCAGTTTGAAGCTGCGGCAAATGGGAACGGCTACTACGATATTCAACTTTCTTTGAGCGGGCTTCCTTCTGGCGCCAGTGCAACAATCACGCCACCGACCATCAAGCCGGGCGAATCGACGACAGTCACCATTACAGCTGACACGAATGCGTCGCAATCTCAAAATGTTCCGGTGACTCTTACGGGCACGCCAGTTGCTCCAGTTCCCCCAGCAAGCACGACATTTTTGGTCGACGTATCGCCTCCTTCGGGATCGCTGGCCAATAATCGAACGGATTACGTCTCCACCGACTCCACTCCGTACGGCGCGGTCTATGATGCCGTTCATGAGCTGATTTTTGCCAGCAATCCTACTTGGAACCGAATTGATGTGATTTCTGGAACTACGCACCTACTTGTGAAACAAATTCCGATCCCTGAACCGCGCGGGATTGACATCAGTCAGGACAGTTCAACGGTTTGGGTCGCAACCGGATCCAGGCAAGTTTTCGCAATCAGTTCTTCAAATCTGAATGTCACTCGCTATTTGCTGCCGACGTGGTCCATAGGTTTCTGGGAGGGCGATCAGGTCTTCGCGCTGTCCGATTCTACGTTGATGATGGATCTCACAGGGACATTCAATGGGATTACTCAACTGGTGATTTGGAATCCAATTACGAGCGACGCCCAGTTTCCAAGTTTGCCCGGAGGAAATACGCTGAATGGTTTTTTTATGTACCGAGCTGGAAACGGAAGCCGCGTTTATTTCCTAGATAGCACATCGGCTGGAGCGGCGTTTTACTTCAATGTCTCCACTCGGCGCTTCAGCCATCCAGTGACAATGGCGGGTTACGGTACGACCATCACAGTGAACAAGGACAGTTCGCGGCTCGCCATTTGCGATTCTAACGGACCGAACATGTACGACGGGGATTTCAATCTAATCGGTACGCTTCCAGCCTGCGGATTTGGTGAAGCCCCTTTCTTTCAAGGCGGTTCAGTTTTTAGTTCTGACAATCGTTATCTTTATCAGGAAGTGCTGTCGTATGTCCCTGTGATTGCCAAGATCGACCCCAACAGTCTGAATATCTTAAGTCTCGCACCCGCACTTCCCATGATCCCTGTAATGACTGGGATAGGATCCGGCTTCTACCTGCCCAACCCGTTTGCGGTGGATAGCACGGGAATGATCTTTGGAATTGAAGACTGGGGAATCGCGTTTGATGATGCGGCCTTTGTGCAGAATTTCTCCACACTCCAGCCGGGTTCGTCGATTTACATGCAGCACATGTCCCCTTACTTCGGCCCATTGAAAGGTGGAACGGCTTCTAGCGGGTTTGGTGGTTCATTCGCTCTCCTTCCCGATGTTTGGTACGGAGCGAATCGCGGCACCGCCAAAAATCCGAGTTACCTCACCATTACTTCTCCGCGGGGGAGCGCCGAGGGTCCAGTGAACATTAAGATGCTCTTTCCAGACGGCTCCGAGGTGTTCGACCCACTGTTTTTCTCGTATGGTCCGTACCTACAGTATTCAGTGATCACAGGAGCGCCTCCCCAAGGAAACGTGCCGGGTCAAGTCATAGGGTATGGGATGCCCGGGGACAACGTGAATGGTACATTGACAGTGGGTGGCGCGTCGGCTGCCTTGGCGTCCGGCCGGTTTATTTATCTGATCACCGATAAAGGATTGACGATCGTTGATTTAGGAGCGGCACCCCTGTCAATTGGTTGGCTCAGTTCGACACTGGCATCTGCTGGCACGCAAGTAGTAATTCGCGGGAGCGGATTCGATAGTTCGATAACCGCAACTGTGGCCGGTCAGCCGGCTGTGGTTTCTATTACTGACGAAAGCACTCTGACCTTAACGATACCCACCGACGTTTCTGGGCCCGCGAGTATCGTTTTGACCAACGGTGATGGATTTCAGTACAAAGCTCGCATCGATGCTGATTGGCATGGCCGTGGATAACGTCGGCACCGTCTCTCCAAGGGAGAAGCGCATACGCACCATCGCGTGCTGCACATCGATGATGTCGATAGAATTGGGATATGGCACGTAGTAAAGACTGCCTGCTGCGTTGAACACTGGACCCGAGTAGTTGTTTCCGACTGCCGCATAGTAAACAATCGGTTGCGCGATGCGGGTTACGGTGTTCGCGGCTGAGGGCCTGCTTACGATTGATTAGACCGTGCTAGTCGGTTACGGGCCCACTCCACCGGTGTGGCAATCGGAACAGGTCACCTGGGTGAGATCGCCGATGTCAACGGGGTGCTGGAACGCAGGAGCAGCCGCCGTGGCGGTTGCCGTCCCGTCGGTTTGCGACATCATGGTGTGGCACTGGTTGCAGTCCTTGCTGATGACGCGTCCATCGGCGGCGAGATGCTGGCCATCGTGGCAGCGGAAGCAGCCGGGAAAGTAAAAATGGCCGAGATTGTTGGGATGCGTTAGCCAGTTCAGCTTCATCTCGGGGAACGTTGTCCGCTTGTAGATGTGCTGGATCTCGGTGACGGCGTTGCGGATTTCCGCTTGCTTGTTTTTAGCGACGTCCGGATATTTCGTTTCGTAGAAAGTTTCCAATCCGCTGGCGATGCCCTGCATCGCTTCCGAGTTCGTTTTGTAGGTGGCGGACAATACGGTGACAGCTTCCTGCTTGATAAAAGGCAGTGAGATATCGATGCGCCGTGCCAGCAGAGTCTGATCGACGGAAAGATCCGGTGGAACGTAGATGTGCGTCGGACGGTTGTGACAATCGACGCAATCCATGTGGTGACGCGGGGCTTTCGCGATCTGGTCCTTGCTCAACGTGGAATCCTTCGCGTAGTACTCAGTGACGCGACCCTGCATGTCCTCAACATGAATGTAGGGGATCACCTGGCGTTTCTCGTCGGCCTCGACATAGTCGATCTTGTTGGCGATGTTCATGTGCCAGTGAATGCCCTCGGGCGCTCCCGTGGCGGGATCGCCTCCGCCTGTCTTGATCAGCATGCGAATCTGATGCAGGGTGTTTTTCTCGTCATTGCCGTAGTGGGAGAAAACTTTGAGTTGGCCGCCGTAAAACTTCTTGGGCCAGTGGCACGTCTCGCAAGTCTCCTGAGCTGGGCGCAGATTTTTAACCGGCGAAGGAATGGGCCGAGGATACGTATTGAATATGGTGGCAAAGACCTGACGGCTACCCGAAAGTTTCGACTTCACAAACCAGGTAGCCCCGGAACCTACATGGCACTCCGCACAAGTTACGCGCGCATGCGGAGATTGTTGATAAGCCGTGTATTCCGGAATCATGACGGTGTGGCACAACTGTCCACAAAAACTGGTGGATTCGGTGAACTCGTAAGCTTTGTAGCTGCCTGCTGCAGAGACCGCGACAAAGACCACCAGAAACGTAGTGAATGAAATGACTGCGCTGCGCTGCGTTCGGTCGTTGAGGTCGATCCGCGGGTAAAACGCGGAAGGCGCGGTGTGCTTGCGCCGCTCCAGTAAGACCCCGGCAAGCATGAGAAGCAGGCCGAGGATCAGGAAGCCGGGCGAGACCATGTAGGCCAGAATGCCGATATAAGGGCTGGGCTTGACCGCGATCTGGTCAATCAGGAAGAAGATGAAAATGTTGGCGATGCTGACAATCGCGAGGGCCACTCCGGCCAGGCTGACCGGATTTCGCAGCAACATGCGCGAGCGATGCCAGGGTTCCGCCGCGGGTGGCGGAGTCTTCTCAGTCTCCATTCTTGGCCTCAGTCACTTCGGATTCTTCCACTGGTTCTTCCTGTAACTTGCGGATGCCGGACATCTCGATCTGGGGATCGTCATCCAGTCCGTGTTCTTCACGATAGTGATGCAATGTCATCTTGCCGTCCCACCAGGCCCAGTTCATGGGATACACGTCCGGATCAAGGAATACCTGGTAGAAGTGCCACACCAAAATCGCGAGTGTGGCCAGTACCGCTTCGTAATAATGAATCGCAGTCGCGACGTCAAGCCACCAGCGGGGCAAATGATTGCCGAAGAAAACTTTCGCCCACAACATGATTCCGGTTCCAGCCATCACGAACATGCCCCAGACCAGAGCCCAGTACTCCGCTTTCTCGGCGTAGTTGAAACGTGCAAACTCCGGCTTCTGTTCCGACAAACCGAGATAATACGAGAGATTCTGCCATGCGCCGCGAATGTCGTCCAATACGGGGAACAGATCGCGCGCGAGCCGGCGGCCCTCACGGGTGAGGAGAAGCTCGAGGAGATGATAGACACTGACGCCGATCAGAATCACGGCGGCGACGCGGTGTACGAGCCGGCGCATGTGCTCGCCCAGAGACAACATCGACGCGAACCACGAGGTGGGGAACTTCAGGGCGAAGCCGGTGAGCACGAGCAGGATGAAACTGGTAAGCAGGGTGGCATGCTGCAGGCGGAAACGCAGCGGCATACGCATTACGAAATGATGTTCCAGTTTGCGGCGGGCGATCAGTTTGGCGCGCCAGATGATGAAGTTGTGCAGGAGCATCCCGCCGATCACAGCGAAGATCATGCTGAGATAGAACTTGCGAATCCAGCGTACGGCCCTGCTGCCGATGTCGGCCGAGATCGGCGCGTCCACATGAACTTTGGCGGCCGTAAACTTCTCCGTGACGCCGGGATGGCACTGTCCGCAGGTGCGGGCCAGGTTTGACGGGTGAATGGTGGAGCGGGGATCGGTTGATGGAAAGATGCTGTGGGTCCCGTGGCAACTGGCGCAGTTGGCCACGACTTGCGAGCCCAGGCGTGATGCCAGCCCGTGATAGCTCGCCAGGTAGGTGGTCGCGCGCCGGCCCTCCACCCCGAACTCCTGCGAGAGGCGTACTCCTTCGTGGCAGCGAGCGCACGTCACTTGCGCCAAATTTTGTGCCGACACCGGGGAGTTCGGATCGGTGTGGGCCTTGATCGAGTGAATCCCGTGACAATCGGTACAGACCGGCGCCAGCCAGTTGGCCCTGGAGATCGCCTGACCGTGAATGCTCTGCTGAAATTCCTTCGAGATCTGATCGTGGCACTTGCCGCAGGTCAGCGGAACATTGAACTTGAAGATAGGAGATTTGGAGTCCTTCGCGTCAAGAATGTCGTGGGATCCGTGACAATCGGTGCAGACGGCGGCTTTCTCGGATCCGTTGGCAACGGCGTGTCCATGCACGCTTTGCTGATAGGAAGCGACGGGTTGCACGCTGAGGCCGCTCTTCTCCATTACGAACTTCTGACTGTGGCATGTGCCACAAGTCGCAGGAATGTTGCCATGGGCAACCCGCGATTTGGGATCAGTTGCCGGGAGAAGTTCATGCGGACTGCCATGGCAGTCGACGCAAGTGGCCGCATTGTCGTTTCCGTCTTTCACTGCTTTGGCGTGGAAGCTACGGTCGTAGGCGGCCTGCTGATCGGCGTGACAGGTGGCGCAGGTAATTTTTTTCGGCGTGGTTTCGTGCGCGGCGCTCTTAACGTCAGTATGGCAATCCACGCAGGTGAACATGCTGCCGTGGATCGAGTCTTTGAAGGCTTGCGGATCTACATGCAGGCTGACGGTCTTCCCGTTCACCTCATGCGAAAGCGAGGCGTCGCTGTGGCAAGCAAGGCATTCGTCAACGGTGGGCTTGGGAGCTTCTTTTTTCGAAGCGGCCTGGAGCGAGGCAGCCGCTAAAAGAAGGGTGAGAGCAGCTCCAGGCGCAAAAAGATTCCGTATTGTTCGAGTGGACATGATCTCACCCGCCGTTTCTTCAGAATGACCGATTTGTCGGAGGCGGCATCCGATCCGCCTTCCAAGCAGGGCCCTATTTCGCCAGACTGCGGATGTAGGTCACCAGGTCCTTGATTTCGGTATCTTTCAACTTGCCCGAGTACGACGGCATCTTGCCTTTGCCCTTGGTGATGATGTCAGTCAACTGGGCGTCAGTTTCGGCCTTCACTTCCGGCGATGCGAAATCGCGGGTTCCCATCTTGCCGCCTTTCCCATCCGCCCCGTGGCACATGGCACACTTGGCTTTGTAGGTTGCGGCCGCGTCATCGGCGAAGGCCGGGGATGCGTAGAATGCGATGAGTCCGCATGTCAGCATGACGACAAGGAGCATACGAAAGGAGAGATATTTCATTGTGTTAACTTCCTCCTGAGGAAGAATTTTGTCCCGCACGATATCACAGAGCAAGGGTCACCCGTTTGGCGGACGGCCGCAACCCTTGAAATCCGGATTGCTCTACATCGTACGTCTCGTGCCGTACCCTGAGAATTCACTCGCAGGCGTAGGATCACACGTAGGCGGAAGCGCACCCTATGGCAGAAGTCACTTCCCCCTGTGACACTAATCACAGGACTTTCTCCTGTCGTTTGTGATGGTTATCACTAGCCTCTGTGCCATGCGCCACTGCCACCGGTTCGATGGAAGGCTACTGTCAGCCCGATGGCCCCCACTTCTGCTTTCGATGCACTGACGTCGCTGCCGTCTGAACCCGGGCGCTCCGGGGTTCCGGCTGTGAGCGATGCAGCCAGTGCGCGTGGCTTCCGCCTGAGGCCGTTGCAGGTGACCTGGGAGCTGACGCAAGCCAACGGCTGGAAATCGGCGACGGTACGAAGTGCAAAAGGGCAGCGCGACAACCGGCAATTCTCTACGGCTGAGGCATTTCACCTGATTGAGGAAGTGGGTGCCGCGCATGTGCCGCTGCTGGCGCTCACCGGCGGCGATCCGTTGATGCGGCCGGATCTTTTTCCCATCATCGAGTTCGCATCGAAGCGATCAGTTCGCACATCGCTGACGCTGCTGCCCACTCCAGCGGTGGATGCGAGGCTGACGGGGGAGTTGAAGCGTTGCGGGTTGATGCGTGTGGGTTTCTGGCTGCATGGTTCCACTCCGTCGCTGAATGACAGTCACTGGGGCATGCCGGGATTGCACCATCGCACCCTAGAGATGATCGGGGCCTGCCATGAGGTGCAGTTGCCGGTACAGGTCAACACAATCGTGACGCGGCGGAATTTCCACGACCTCGACTCGATGATCGAACTCCTCACGCGCCTTGATGTGGTGTTGTGGAACGTATTCTTCTTCGTTCCGGCGACGCACGACGATGCCGACAAAATGCCGTCCCCTGAGGAACACGAAGAAGTTTTCGCTAAGCTTTACGCGGCTTCGAAGCGAGTTCACTTTCACATCAAGACCACGGAAGGACAGCACTATCAGCGTTATCTTCTGCAGCAGAAAGTGCGCGAATCGCGTGGCCGGCTGACCGAGGCTGACGTCATGAGCTGCGCACCCAGGGGGGTGAATGACGGGAAGGGACTGGTGTTCGTGAACTGCCGGGGAGAAGTGTATCCCAGCCGCTTCCTGGCCCTCTCGGCCGGGAATGTGATGGCGCAATCGCTTGCGAGCGTGTACAACGACTCACCATTGTTCGTATCACTTCGCGACAGCACTCTCTTGAAAGGAAAGTGCGGACGCTGCCCGGCGCGCAGTGTCTGTGGTGGCTCGCGTGCCCGGGCTTACGTGATGACGGGAGATCTGTTCGCCTCGGATCCTTGCTGCGCTTTCGAACCTTAGATACGGGCCAAGTGTGAGTCGTATCACTCCGCGATGTGATTCGGGCAGAGTTGGGATTCGTCGAAGCAGCGTACGAAAGGAGCGGGAGTCGAGAGTTTCGTTGCCGGCCAGAGAGCAGATCGAGTGATCTAAATCACAGTAGAAAGTGACCATACTCACGCCGCTCCATGCGGAAGTCCATCAGAATCAAGGCGTTTCGGAGTGTGCCGGCCTGACATGGCCCATTTTGGTGTGACGGCAGTCACAAATCTTCGTGACGAAACATACGGTACTGGCTGGCTTCCTCTGGCATCCTGCCTCCACATTGAGGTGACCTATGGCTCAAGACGATCGCGATATCCTCGACATTCTGAAGTTCGAGTTGCGCTTCCTGGAAGACGGCGGTTATGGACGTTCCCCCCATGCTCCGTGGCGTGCCCCGGCGATTTTTGAAGATTCGCCGATCTGCCCCAACTTTTGCGATCCGGCGCGACCGCATGCGTGCGAGAGCTGCATGCTTGAGCAGTTTGTGCCAGAGGGACAGCGCAAAGAATCCATCCCGTGCCGTTTCATCCCTCTGACGTCGGAGGGGCAGACGGTGGAAGATCTCTATCGCAGCGGCAGCCAGGTGGAAATGGAAGAAGCACTGGGCAAATGGCTGCGCGCCCAGATCGAGCGCATCGAGCGGGAGCGCGGCCTCGGGTCAAAAGAAGGAGCGGCGTAGTTCGCCTGCTGGACAAACAGAACAGCCGACGGGATTGAAGATGTCCCGACAGCAACCGGTCACAAGATTCCCAAGGAGACTCACAGGACATGGCTGAAGAGCATGCATATCGAGTAGCAGCGTGGTGGACTTCCGGACGCACAGGCTTGGCCAAATCGGATTCGGCCCCCAATGCGATCCATTTCACAGCGCCCACAGAATTTGGCGGTCTGGAGGGGCGCTGGACTCCCGAAGAACTCCTGCTCGCGGCCATCGCCGGTTGCTATACGACAACGTTGCGCGCCATTGCGGGTGGTGTGCAATTCGACTTCACCGATCTCCAGGTGGAAGCCAGCGGCGTCGTGCGTAAAGCAGAAACGGGTTACAGCTTCACGCAAATCGTGGTGCGGCCAAACTTGAAAATCGCCTCGAGCGAGGAGAGAGACCGCGCGCTCGATTTGCTCAAGCGGGCCGAGAAGTTGTGCCTGGTCTCCCGCGCATTGGGAACCACCTTGAAGTTCGAGCCCCAGCTGGAGATCACCAAACCGGCGATCGCCTGATGGATGTTGGATGGTCCGATGAAACAGGCTGTTCCTTGCTTCGTAATGTTCGAAGCGTGTCTAGGGATGCCTGCATGCCCTGGCGAGAGCAATCAAGCAGGCAGGGATATTTGCAGCGATCCGATTCGTCCCGATAGCTTATCCAGAACGGCGATTCGAAGAAATGCGGCGCTTGCGGGCAACGCGACGGTTTGATTGGCACGATACGGCTCGGTCACACCATCCTTCTGCAATTTGACGATCTGGTCAAATGGTCGCACGAACCCCGCATACGATGTGTCCTTCGTGGTCGTAAGCGGTCACCGCGAACTCCAATTTTACGGACCGGCCCTTCTCGGTCGATCCCATCTCAACGAGGCCGGGGACAACCGAGTAGTGAATCTGATAATTCCGGACAAGCAATGCCGTGGCACTATCGCCACTCGATCGCGACGTTTTCTGCTCTGCCGGACGAAAGGCGGCAAGCTGGTTCCTCTCCTCAGGATTGGCTTCCCGCGCTTCGCCGGTCTCCAATCGTGCAATGAACGGGATTTCCTGCGAGGTTGGTGCCCCATATTGAGAAGCGTATGCCAGCGCGTCAGCGCCCTCTGACGGATTACTTCGAGACTCTCTCTTCACCGGATCGGCAAAGTAACTCCGGCGATAGCTCATGTGAAGGGAGCTCTTTCCGGCCACCTCGACTCTGATATTCCGGCGCTCCCCGCGAAGCTTTGTGTTCGACGGTGAGTAAGTCAGGGTGTAAACGTGTGCACCCCTCCTCGCTCGCGACTGACAATGCGTTTCTCAAATCGTTGGTATCGAAGAAGGCGTGGCCGCCGGTCTGCTCTGCGATCGTCTGAATGTTTTCAATGCGGTCTCTCTCGTCCTGTAGGTACTGTGCGCTCAGTTGCGGGAGCCAGGTGTGCGGATCTTCCTGGTGCAGCATTTTTGTCTGCAGGTCTGGATTGGTGGTGACATCGTAGATCGCTTCGGTCGTCAGCGTCGCAGCGTCCGCCAATCGATGGGGTAAACGGCGATCCGCGAAAGTGCGAGAATCGCGCCACTGTTTTCGAGGATCGGGGCCATGTCTCTGGGCACTCCGGGCATTGCCGATGTCAGCCAGAACACGTTCTTCCGGCCCGGCAGTGTTACCAGCCAACGTGCCAGTTCCCACAAGCCATCGATCCCCCCCTGCATCATCCACTGATTCTCGAGATCCTTAAGACCGCCGCTTCGCCGACCCGACGCGGACCCGAGCACCATGCGATTCATCAGGCGGCTCTGCGCCAGGACCCCGTCATCGCCGCGGGGTGTGGTGAAGGGCGGGGGCGCTGGATGCAGAGTGGGCCACAACCCGACGGCTCGTGTTTCGTCTCGCCCCATTGCCGATGCCAACTGCTCGGCATCGTCGGTGAAACCACTGAGCAGCTCAAGCGGTCCGTCTGCAGAATGATCGCGAAACGGGAGCCCACGGGCTTGTGCCGCAGAAACTCGATCAACTGCCTTCTGGCAAAAAGCATCGCAGGGACAACATTCCCTTCGGCCTGGGTGTTACGGAATCCGGACTCGTAGGTCTGCAGGTCCCAGAGAATGACATTGAGTGGAGAGTCGTCCGGGACCGAAGACGCATTGGAGAAAGTACCGAGCGGGAGAGTAGAGAGATTGATTTCGGGTGATCGAGGGGATGTGGGCCACGGGACGGAGATGCTGCGAATCTGCTGCGGAGTGCCGTTCTCGAGGACCCGGAAATCCTCGCGCCGGAGGCCGGTCACGGAGTTTCCGTGGGCGTCGGTGACTACGACGTCGACCAGCACACGCCGAACTGACTGTTTGATGGTAGTTTCTAAACCGACGGCCGAGGCTTCAATTTGCGGTGGCTGGGTCGTTGGACTCTCGCCTACTGGAGCCAGCAGAAGCAGTAACGCGACACAAGCAGGCGCGAGGACTGGGATGACCAATCTTTGGATCAGGTGGCTTGCCTTCGCCTCGCCTGCCGCCATGGCGCTATCTTACATCGATCCGATGACCATCGCAGCTTTTAGTTTATAAGTGATGATGACAGATACTCCGGGTTACGGGCCGCCTGCTTCCTTCCGTCGCGACAGTACTTACCATAACTGAAGATGGCCGGAGGGTTGACGCTGACAAGGACATAATCATACGGAATGTGACGCTACGCACTGACAACCGCTGACAAGCCAAGCCTGTAATCACTTGCCTTTCTGTGACGACTATTTTCAATCGCAGAGGGGGCGGGGATTTACATCGTCGTTGTTTCTTGACAGTCCCCGGCGTGGGGCCCATTCCTGGCATTTTCTTTCCTGAGTGCGAAGTTATGCTCAGGACCTATCTCCGTACTACACGCAAACTTGATTGAGAGGTCTTTATGACGTCTTTTACTCACTCCAGATGGCCGTTGTTTGCCATAGCGCTCTTCTCGACCGTAATGATTGTTCATGCCGATCTGCATGCGCAGTGCCCGGGCGGCAATCGCCAGGAGTGCGACACGATTTGTCAGAACGCGTTCAACTGGTGCCAGACAAATGTGACCAACACTTATAACCAATGTAAGAGTAATGCGGACAACTAGAAGCTTCATTGTGACCAAGTTGCCTACGGGAATTACCAAGCGTGTCTTAATGCGTGCGCTGGACAGGGAAGCGGCTGCGCATACGCGTGTCAAGTTAGTTACGGCACGGAACAGCAGACGTGCACTAACGCGTACAACAACAACATGTTCGGATGCAACGCGCAACGAGACAGGGGCATGCAGGGCTGCAATCAGCAAGAAGGCTCATGCATGAATGGCTGTTCCACAAGTTGTCCGACTTTGCGCTCAAAGCCCATAAGTATTAGGTGTGACAACTTTCTCAAGGAGTCTTTGGCGACCCGTTAACTGAGGATTGGAGAGCCGCACAGGTTGCCCTTGTTGATGATCTGTGCGGCTTTATGTCGTTGTGGAGTTCTGCTCGAGGGCGCGGGTGGTCGGCCACCCGCGCTGTTAGCAAAACTCGCTTTACAGTTCCAACTTCGCCGATACCGACGACGGATCCTCCATCGCCCGCAGCTTGAATCCCACTTTCTTGAAGATCGCCTGCGTCGCCAGATTGTCGCGCAGGATTTCTCCCGAGAGCTGCTTGAACTTCTCCTCGCGCGCAACGCGCGCTACGCCGGCGAGAAGCTCAGTGCCGAGTCCGAGTCCCTGCCACTGATCGGAGACGAGCACCGCGGCTTCTGCCTCGCCACGATTCGTGGCGCTGAAGCGGCCCACGCCCAATACCTCATGATGTCCCGTCACTGGATTCCGGCGATCGGCCACGAGCGCAAATCCGCGATCGTAGCTGCCGAAGCAAATGCGCACCAGGCGTTCGTGCTCGACGCGCGTGCTCAGGCTTAGGGAGCAGAAATAACGCAGATATACACTGCGCTCGGAAAGCGTCGTATGGAACTGCACCATGAGGGGCTCGTCTTCGGGGCGAATCGGGCGGATCGTCACGGCTGTACCATCCTTCAGCGTCCATTCCCAGACGTACTGGGCTGGATACGGACGAATGGCCGCGCGGGGAATTCGCTCGGGAGTCGTGCTGGAGTCATGCACGACAATGCGCGCATCCAGAGCAAGGAGATGATCGGGGGTCGCCAGCAGGGGATTGATGTCAATTTCCCTGATCCAGGGTTGCTCCAACACCAACTGGCTGAAGCGGACCAGGATCTGTTCCAGCGCCGCCAGGTCGACCGGCCTTCTTCCCCGTACTCCGCGCAGTGCAGCGAAGATTTTTGTCTGCTCCATGAGGCGCTGCGCGAGGGTGGTATTCAGAGGAGGCAGTGCGAGGGCGCGATCTTCGTAGACCTCGACCATGACGCCGCCGGAGCCGAACAGAATGACCGGTCCAAACTGCGCGTCCACCGTGCTACCCAAGATCAGTTCATATCCATCGCGTCGGACCATGGCTTGCACGGTGACGCCGCCAAAGTGGTCTTGTCCGGCTTTTTCAGTTACGGCGGCACGAATCGAATGAAACGCGCCGCGCACCTGCGCTTCGTTCTGCAGGCCCAGCCGCACGCCGTCCACGTCGGTTTTATGGGAGATTGTGTTCGAGAGTAGCTTCAATGCCACCGGATAACCGATGTCCGATGCGATCGCGACCGCTTGCTCTTCGCCTTCTGCGGCGCGGGTCTCGACGACGGGAATTCCATACGCCGCCAGCACTCGCTTGGACTCGAACTCGTTGAACATCGTGCGGCCCGATTCGCGTGCGTGCTGCCCGAATTCAGCGACCTTCTTTCGCCCCTCGGCGGCAGGTTCCGGCCCCTCGATCAAAGCCGGGGTCTCGTAGAGTCCGCGCAGGTTGTAGGTGTAGCGCCACATGTAGGTGAAGGCTCGCGCTGCTGTGTCGGGATAGGAAAATGTCGGAATGCCCGCTGTATTCAGAATCTCGGTTCCTCCGGCGATTCCCTCGCCACCCATCCAGCTGGCGAGCAGAGGCTTGCCCGTGGTGTGAGCGTACTTGGCCAGCGCTGTGGCCGCGGCAGTTGGATCTGCCAGTCCTTGAGGGGCGATGATCGCGAGCAGCGCGTCTGCTCCCGGATCTTTGGACACGATGTCTATGGCTCGAGCGTAACGCTCGGCGTCTGCATCGGCGAGTACATCCACGGGATTGCTGCGACTCCAATGTGGAGATAGAAAACTGTCGAGCTGATGAATGGTCTCGGGAGAGAGGATAGTCAACTCTCCGCCCGTAGCCATCAGAGCGTCGGTAGCGAGGACTCCCGGTCCACCTGCATTGGTGACAATGCTGAGTCGGGGCCCGCGAGGACGGGGCTGCCTGCTCAGCGTCTCGGCCATGTAGAAGAGGTCCGCGATGTTTTGCACGCGTAGCACGCCGCAGCGGCGGAACGCCGCCTCGAGCACATCGTCGCTGCCGGTGAGGGCTCCGGTGTGGGAGGCTGCGGCGCGTGATGCCGCCTCGGAGCGTCCCGCTTTGATCACGATGATGGGCTTGCTGAGGGCGATCTCGCGCGCCGCGGAAAGAAACGAACGGGCATCGCCCACCGACTCCATATAGACGAGAATGCTCTTGGTGTGCGGGTCGTCGCCAAAGTAGTAAATGAGATCGCCCCATCCCACATCGAGCATGGAGCCGGTGGAGACAATCGCGCTGAATCCCACATGCTCCTTCTCGCTCCAGTCGAGGATGGCCGTCTGCAGCGCGCCGCTCTGGCTCAGGAATGCGACGGTGCCTTTGTTGGGCATCGACTTGGCGAACGTGGCATTCAGGCCGATCGTGGGATTCATGAATCCCATGCAGTTCGGTCCGATCAGCCGCAGCGATCCGCGTTGCAGGTGCTTCTTGATCTCTTCTTCCAGCAGGGCTCCGTCATGGCCTTGCTCACGGAAGCCAGCCGAGATCACAACCGCGGACTTCACCGCGGCATCGACACACTCTCCGATGATCTGGGGCACGATCTGCGCGGGAGTGACCACCAGAGCCAAGTCAACGGCGCCTGCAATATCGGCGATGCGGGCGTGTGTCGTGATGCCGAGAACTTCAGGATTGCTGGGATTGACGGCGTAGATCTTGATAGGAAATTTGCTTTGTTGCAGATTCGAGATCACGCTCCGTCCCACGGTGCCCGGCTTATTTGTGGCTCCAATCACAGCGACGGATCGCGGCAGGAACAGCGGTTCCAGCGCTCCGCGTGCTGGAGGGGGCGCAGTGTAGATTTTCCCGACAGGAGAGGAAACGGACGGGCTCGATACCTGACTCACACAAGTTCTCCGGCAACTGAGAATGCAGCTATTTTTTCATAACAATAGGGTTGGCGTACTGCGGAAGAATTTGACAAGGCTGCTATCCCCGCAGAGTGTCAAGCCTTAGGGGCGGGCTTGGGCATACTCTTGATCACAAGGGCTTGTGACCACGATCACACCCAAAAGTGCGCCGGTGCACTCTAATCGGGAAGGAGGTGCAGCGAAATGCGCGCCCCTTATGGCCTTAATATTCTTGATAATTGCCTGACTTGCCCGGTGCGTGAAGAACATTTATTTTGCAATCTTTCCATTCACGCCGGACAGCGGCTCAACGAAATCAAATCCACCGCCGTCTATCCCAAGGGAGCGATGCTCTTCATCGAGGGGCAACAACCGCGCGGAGTGTTTGTGCTCTGTGCCGGGAAGGCAAAACTGTCCACCTCATCGCGCGAAGGCAAGACTATCATCACGAAGCTCTCGGAAGCAGGGGACGTGTTGGGCCTCAACTCGGTGATTTCGAATCGGCCTTACGAAGTGACCGCCGAGATGATGGAGCCGGGACAGGCGAACTTCATTCCCCGCGATTCGCTTCTCCAGTTTCTGAAGGAACATGGGGAGGTTGCCTTGCGAGTGGCCGAGCAGTTGAGCCGCAACTACTACACCGCCTACGAGGAGATTCGCACCCTGGGTTTGGCGACCTCGCCGTCGGAAAAGTTTGCCAAGCTACTGCTGTCATGGTCGACGAAGAGTGCACAAAATGACGGTGGGATGCAGGTGAAGCTGACGCTGACGCACGAGGAGATCGCCGAGATCATCGGCACGACACGCGAAACCGTCAGCCGGTTGTTTTCCGAATTCAAGAGAAAGCAACTGCTGCAGCTCAAGGGGTCGACGCTGGTGATCCGCAATCGGCCGGCGTTGGAAAAAATTGTACAATCCTAGACTTCCGCGGCGCGGGAGCCAAGTTGGCGCGCGCCGATAGATTCCAGGACGCGTCGCAGAGTTCAAAGCTGTGGCGCGTTTCTTTTGTCCGGCGCCGTTTCGCCTACGATGGGCCGCCTGCGTTGGCGGCATGCTTCTTAGGTTCCCGCCACCCGACAGCGATCACCGTGCGTTTCGGCGGCAACGGTACGAGCTTTGCCTCGGTTCCTTCCCAAACCATGGTCATGATCTTGGAGCAACGGTCGCAGAGCCAGAACCGCTCACACGGCGAATGTACAAATCCGTCGTCAAGGGTTGGTCGCCCCGGGGCAGGTGCCAGGTGGAAAAGTTTCCCCTGGTGAAGGAAGCGAAACGGCTCAGAACATTCGGGATTGGCGCACTTGGAAACCACAGCGCACCCCTGCAAACTCTTCGAAATATGATACTGCGATTCCGAAATTGGGGGTGTGACCACCGGTATCGCAGTGGGTGACCGGTATCACTACGCTACACTCGGATGAGGGTCTTCTCATCGAGGCAGTTCTCAATCTATGACAGAAATCTCTTGTGATGCTCTTTTATTTGATATGGATGGAGTTCTCATCAACTCCACGCCGGCCGTGGCCCGCGTGTGGCGCGGCTGGGCCATTGAACACGGATTCAATCCGGAGGAAGTAGTTTCGCGCGCGCATGGGCGGCCGAGTCTGACGACGGTACGTGAGTTTCTGCCCAACGCCGACCATGAGGCGGAGAACCGTGAGGTTGAGCGCCGCGAAATCGAGGACCTGGAAGGCGTGGTGACCTTGCCGGGTGCGCTGGAGTTGGTGGCGGTTCTTCCGGATGATCGCTGGACGATCGTCACGTCGAGCACGCGCGCGCTGGCCGAGGTGCGACTGCGAGCGGCGGGTCTTCCGATTCCACGGAAGCTGATCACGTCGACCGATATCACACATGGCAAGCCACATCCTGAGCCTTTTCTGAAAGGGGCCGCTGCACTTGGATTTCCGGCTGGCGATTGTGTCGTGTTCGAAGACATTCCCGCAGGAGTCAAGGCTGGGAAAGCCGCCGGGGCGAGAGTGGTCGCGTTCAACACGACGGTGAAGGAAGAACCTCTGCGCGAGGCGGGAGCGGACTGGGTTCTGAGAAACTGCGGGGAACGTCGGTGTCCTAGACGTTGATCATGGGCTGAAGCTCGCGCTGAAAAGGTGAGAGGGGAAGGATGTGGAAAGAGGGCGGTTCTGGGAGTTGGACTTAAGAGTCATATAAGAGAGCCACGGCGCTGAAGTAAGTCACATCTCACGCCGATGTGGTCCTTGTATTGCAGCGGGGGTTTGTAAGGAGAGTCTTATGTCGACATCAGCAGTTTCCGCCAATTCGGTCCACCAGGATATGCACACCTACTTTCAGGAGCGCAATTCTGATCTCAAGAAACTTGGTCAGGCCCTTATGTCCGGCGATCTCTCTGCGGCACGCCAGGAGTTTGCCGCGATTCAGGACCTTGCCCAGAATAGCCCGTTCGGGAGCGGCCGGGAGTTTGGTGTCGGCGTGCGCCAGAACGATTTCGCGGCCATCGGGCAGGCACTGCAATCAGGAGACCTGCAAGCCGCGCAGCAGGCTTTTGCTGAACTGAGAAGCACCGCGCACCGGACTCACACGGAACCACCGCCGGTCGTATTCCCGATGTCTTCCGGGGACGACGCGCCAGCGACAGCCCCTTCCACCGCGCAGGGGAGTGGTCTCAGCGTGACGGCGTAACTACTGTGGGGCGCCAGTTCGCGCGCCCCCTTCTTGAGCTTCATTGGTCGTTATCTCATCCAGCATTGCTGCGGGATTCTCCCGATATCTTTTCCGCGTTAGACTGAATGCCAACCACTCTTGGGAAATCCGCATCCAGATAGGAGGTCGAACGTGAAACGGAAAGTGAAGGAAATGAAACCGAACAAGGGAGTGCTGGTTACCTGCATGGTTGCGCTTCTGTCTCTGACAGCAGTCGCTCAAGATCAACGCGATCAACCTTCGCCAAAAGCGCAGGAGCGCATTGCCCGCGAGGTGCGGCACGAGATCCTGATGCTGCCGTATTTCGGTGTCTTCGACAATATCGCGTACAAGGTCGAAGGGTATAACGTGACGCTGATTGGCCAGGTAACACGCCCGACCTTAAAGTCTGACGCTGAAAATGTGGTGAAAAAGATTGAAGGGGTGGAGAAGGTGGACAACCAGATTGAGGTGCTTCCTCCTTCCACCATAGATGACCAACTGCGACTGCGTCTGTTCCGTGCCATCTACGGCTATCCGGCACTGCAGAAGTACGAACTTGGCGTACAGAAGCCGATCCGGATCATTGTCAAAAATGGACGGGTCACGTTGGAAGGTGTGGTCGACAGCGAAGCCGACAAGAATCTTGTGGGAATGCGCGCCAACGGTGTGTCTGGAACCTTCCAGGTCACCAACAACCTGCAAGTCGCCAAAAGCTAACTGCTGAGCGAGGGGGACGCAGAACTTGCTTCCCCGCGGATTTCCCGCCTTGGAACTGGACCACTTAACTCATTGCTGCGAGTGCGCATGCGGCGCGTATAATTCTCCCGAATTCGACTTCCGCCCCTGCGGGCCCCACTCGGAGGAAACGCAATCATGAGTTTTCATGCCATGAACCGTCGAGCCTTTCTGAAAACTAGCGGTACTGCCGCTGTCCTGACTCTGCTGCCGGGTCGTCTTCTTTGGGCCGCCGAACACAAGATCAATAAAGTCGGAGTGCAGCTCTACACCGTCCGCGATCTCATGAAAGACGATTTCGAAGGCACCATCGCCAAGGTTGCGCAGATCGGTTACAAGGAAGTGGAATTTGCCGGATACTTCGGGCGCACCGCGCAGCAGGTAAAAGCGGTGCTTGACAAGAACGGACTGAAGGCTCCGTCAACTCACGTCCAATACGATGAACTCGATGAGAAGTTCCCATCGGTTGTCGAATTTTCGAAGGCCATCGGTCTTGAGTACATTATCTGCCCGTGGATTCCAGAAGACCTGCGCAAGTCTCCTGATATATGGAAGCAGGCGGCGGACAAGTTCAACAAGGCTGGCGAGATGAGCAAGAAGGCTGGGATGCAGTTCGGGTATCACAATCACTGGTTTGAATTCCTGCCTACCGAAGGGAAGCTTCCTTATGACGAGCTGCTCAGGCTCTGCGATGCGAATCTCGTAAAGATGGAAATGGACCTGTGCTGGATCGAAACCACGGGGACTGACCCGGTGAAGTATTTCGAGAAGTATCCGGGACGGTTCCCGCTTGTCCACGTAAAAGACGTCAAGACGATGCCGAAGATTTCGTCTGGTGGTGCGCAGAATTTCGGGGACACCGTCGACCTGACCGAGGTCGGGAGCGGCACGATCGATTGGAAGCATATCTTCCACTACGCGGACAAGGCCGGGATCAAACACTACATCGTGGAGCACGATCATCCGAAGCAGCCGCTCGAGAGCATCACCGCAAGCTACGAGTACTTGAGCAAGTTGACCTGGAGCTAGGTATTGGTAAAACGAGATCGACAGTGAATCCTCTGTCGGCAATTCGAAGGCGAGCGCTTGCAGGACTGGCGCTCGCCTTTCTTGTTCTGGGCTGTTCGTGCGCGAAAAAAATGGCAGTGCCCGCGCCTCGAGACCGACAGCTGAAGAATTATGTGAAGCTTGCCGAGGGCTTCGGAGGTGGTGGGGGCGGTGGCAGCGACTCTGTAGCGGCGGATGTAGGCGTGGCATTAGCTTCCTCAGCAGAACCGGACGTTGCCACGCGCAAGATCGTTCGTAACGGTTCCCTAGATCTTCTCGTGAGCGACGTGAGCCAGTCGGTTTCCAAGATTGGCTCGATCGTTACCGATGCTGGTGGATTCATCGAGAAATCCACGCAGAGCAACAGTGGCGGGCGAGGCGCGAGCATGACTGTCCGTGTGCCGGCTGGTCGCCTCGACGAAACCATCGCCGCCATCAAGAAACTCGCCGTTGTTGTCGATCGCGAAACCGTCGAAGCCCGCGATGTCACGCGGGAGTACATCGATCTCGATGCCCGCCTGCGAAATGCGCAGGCGGAAGAAGCTGCCTACCTGCAAATTCTCAAACGTGCCGCATCGATCAAGGACACTCTCGACGTTACCGAAAAACTCAGCGACGTGCGCGGGAGGATCGAACAGCTTCAGGGTGAGATGAAGTTCCTCACCTCGCAAATTGACAAGTCGTCGATCGAGATTTCGCTGCGGGCCGAAGCGGACTCGGAGATCGCAGGAATCCGCTGGCGCCCGCTGCGTCAAGCCAAGATCGCCGCTCAGGAAATAGTGTCGGGCTTGGCTGATTGGGCAGATTCCGTCATCGCATTTTTTATCAACTTGCCATTGGTCGCGGTTTGGGTGTTATCGATCGTCATTTTGGTGCTGGTGGCGGTTCGTCTTCTGCGTTTCTTGTGGAGGAGATTCGGGCCTAAGACGAACTGGAACTGGCCGTGGCGGCGCTCAACGGTTCGCAAAGATGAAGCTGCTTCGCAGGCCGGGGGCGAACCGCGCTAGTTGTTTTTGAGGAGTGGGTTCAGGGCAGTATCTTCTAGTACACTGACCTGCCGCGTTCATGGGGAACTAAAGCAGGAAGCACAAGGAGAGTCATGCAGGTTCGGCGCACGCCGAAAACTTATGACGTTTGCATTATTGGCTCGGGGGCCTCCGGAGGCACGGCCGCCAAAGTTCTGACCGAGGGTGGCCTCAACGTGGCATTGCTCGAAGCGGGCCCGCCCATCCTTCCCGAGCGCGACTACAAGGAGCACGTTTGGCCCTACGACTTGCCACACCGCGGCGTGGGAGTTGGAGGCCGCCTGCGTCACCAACTGAATGACGAGTTTATGGCGCCGAACGGCGCATGGGAGATTGACGGCGAACCCTATGTGTCTGCGCCCGGCTCGAGCTTCCACTGGTTTCGTTCTCGAATTGTTGGTGGGCGCACGAATCACTGGGGGCGCATCGCACTGCGGATGGCGCCAGTCGATTTCAAAGTCCGATCGCACGATGGTATGGGCGACGACTGGCCCATCAGTTATGACGATGTGGCTTCTTACTATGACAAGGTCGAGTCGTACATCGGAGTTTTCGGGACGAAGGAGAACATTCCCAGCGCACCCGATGGTATTTTCCTGCCTCCTCCGAAACCGCGCTGCACCGAGACTATCGTCAAGAAAGGCTGCGACAAGCTGAACATCCTGTGCATCCCGAGCCGCCTTGCGATCCTGACCAGGCCACTCAACGGACGTCCTGCGTGCCACTATTGCGCGCAATGCGGGCGCGGATGCATGACCGCCTCGAACTTCAGTTCCAGCCAGGTCATGATTCCTCCTGCGGAAAAAACGGGACGCCTCACGATGATTACCGACGCGATGGCTCGCGAGCTGATCGTGGGG
>Ga0335085_10003482_pt1 | contig 27164 bp, 28 predicted proteins | sample Lox_Sample_45_FD_206712 | JGI IMG/M metagenome (GOLD analysis project Ga0335085, IMG submission 206712) | Soil microbial communities from Loxahatchee National Wildlife Refuge, Florida, United States - Lox_Sample_4.5 | ecosystem: Environmental > Terrestrial > Soil > Wetlands | place: USA...
CCTCGGCGAGCCCGTAGCAGGGCGTGATCAGGTTCTCCACACCGAACTTCCGCTCGAAGGCCTCGATGGTGCTGAGACGCACCGGCTCGGCCCCGGAGAGCGCCTGCTTGAGCGAGGAGAGATCGATTCCGGTGGTGTCGCCGATGTTGCGTACGCAGTTTCGGTAGCCGAAGTCGGGCGAGACCGTGAAGGTGGCCCCGACGCGGGTGACCAGCTCGAGCCAGATGCGCGGATTCTTGAGATCGGGCGGGAGCAGGTAGAGAGGCGCGCCGTTCACCGGGGGCGTGAATGAACAGCCGATCAGGCCCATGTCGTGGTAGAGAGGCAGCCAGGACACCACCACGTCGTCGCGGGTCAGCTGCGCGGCCTCCGCCATGAACTCGACGGTACGGATGACGTTGGAGTGGCTCAGCACGACCCCGCGAGGATGGCCCGTGCTGCCCGAGGTGTACTGTATGAAGGCGATGTCGTCGGCGGCCGCGATGGGCAGCGCCGGCACCGGATCGTCGACCTCCAGGTCGCTCGGCTCGAGGACGTGCCGGATGTTGGCCGCTCCTGCCTGCGACTCCTCGACCCCCTTGCGGAACCAGCCGATGGTGACGACCGCCTTGGCCTCGGAGTCGCGGAAGATGTTCGCGGTGGCCTCGATGCCCAGGGTGGGGTAGAGCGGCACCGGGATCGCGCCCAGGCGGAGGGCGCCGAAGAACGTGAAGAAGAACTCGGCGCAGGTGGGATAGATCAGGCACACCTTGTCGCCGCGGTCGATGCCGAACCGGCGGAGGCCCGCCGCGTAGCGCGCGCTCTCTCGCCAGAGGCGCCCGTACGTCACCGCCTCGTCGAAGAGGTGGAAGTAGGGGGTATCAGGGTCCTGCGCGGCCCTGCCCCCCATCAGCGCGGTCAGGGTGGCCGGGAAGGGCTCTCCTGGCTTCACGGCCGTGATTCTAGCGAAAAGCGCCCGGACCGGGAAGCATTCTCCTCAGCGATCGAGGGCGATGACGTCGAAGGTCTCGGCGAAGGCGTAGCCCTTGAGCTTGCCCAGGAAGGCGGCCCGCTCCCGCACGCGCTGCTCGACAGCGGCGAAGTCCTTGAACTGGCTCGCGTGGCAGGAGAGCGCCTTGATCTTGAGGTCGATCGTGTCCGAGATGTCGATCACCATCTCCGGGTTCTCCCACCACATCATGTAGACTTCGCGGACCTTGTGCGGCTCGAGCCCCTGCGCCATCAGTTCGGGGAAGGCCATGTGATCGCGGGCCAGGGGATACACGCAGTCGAGCGCGATGCCCGCCACCGTGCGGTGGTCGCGGTGCGAGGCGCCGAGGTTTTTCGTCCGATGCGGATTCTGGATGATCAGTCGATCCGGCCGGTGGCGTCGGATGGCCGCGGTCACCGCCACGCGAGTCTCCCGCGTGTCCTCGACCTCGCAGTCCGGGAAGCCGAGGAAGTCGACGGTCTCCACGCCCAGGACGCGTGCCGCGTTGCGCTGCTCCTCGGCGCGGATCTGGGCCAGCCGATCCGGCGTCATGCTGCGGTCTCCCGAGCCCTTGTTGCCGTTGGTGACGATGCAGTAGGTGACGGACTTGCCTTCGCGCACGAGCTTGGCGACGCTGCCGCCGGCGCCGAACTCGGAGTCGTCGGGGTGGGCGGTCACGACCAAGACGCGCTGGATCGGCGCCGGCTGGTTCCCTTCGGGCATGGACAGGACTCCTTTCGTGGGCGACAGTTTACCACCCTCGCTATAATGCGGCCGGTGACCCACCGCACCGCCGGCGTCGTCCTGCTCTCGCTCCTGCTCGTGGGCTTCCTCCTTCTCGGGGCGCTGCCGAATCAGGTCTCGTCGATCCGGGTCGGGGGGCTCTCGGTGCTCTGGTGGTACGGCGGGGTGCTCGCGCCCGTGATCGGCGTGCTGGTGGCGATCCGCTGGCTGGCCGATCCGCTGCCGACGCCGTCGCGCGACGAATGACGTCGGTCGCGCGCATCCTGGCCGTGTGGCTGACCCCGGCCGTCCTACTGGCGGTCCCCGCGGCGCTCGCCGCGAGCGCGCCGGACGGGCTGTGGCTCGGGCTCACCGTGTGCCTCGTCCCCCTCGTCATCCTGGGGCTCGCCGCGGGATCCGGCGCGGCACCGGCGGACGACGGCCGCACGACGGACGGTAGCCTGTTCCCGGTGGTGACGCTCTTGCTCGCGGTTGGCGTGCTGCTGTGGGCGAACATCGCGCTGGCCGGTGACGTGGCGGTATGGCTCGGCGTGCCGCGCTGGCAGGGGATCGCGGTCACCGCGACACTCGGCTGGCTCCTGACCGCCTGGCGCCCGCTCCGTCGCACCGCGCCGCTGCTGCTCTCGATCGCGCTCATCGCCGCGGTGGTGCCGCTGCTGCAGATCGGGTGGGCATCGGGGCTCGGGCCCATCGCGGGGTGGGACCGCGTGGCCACCCAGCCGTCCTTCCGCTTCCCGCCGTCGAGCCTGTGGGTGACCACCGGGCGAGAGCTCGCCGCTGCACGGGGTCGCGCGCCGCTCGTGTTCGACGAGGTGCATCGGCTGACCGCGCCCGCGGGCGGCGTGCTGCGCGCGCGGACGCTCGACGGGAGCCGGCTGGCCGAGATCGAGTGGACGCTGTCCCCCGGGCAGACGGTCACGCTGCGAGCCGGCGACGAGCTGTCGCGCAGCCCCTCGCTGCGCCTGCGCTTCGAGGCCGACAAGCACGTGCCCGGGGCGCCGTCCTCCGGCATGGCGTGGGCGGAGGACCGACCGCGCCGCTGGCTCGGGCGGGTGGGCCTGTTGGTCACGCTGCTCGTCGGCGCCGCCGCCTTGCTGCGGGCGGGCCTGTCGGTGCGGCTCTCCCGGGACGGCGTGGGCTTCGTGGCGGGGGGGCTGCTCGCGGCCTTCGTGTGGGCGCAGGGCTGGACGGTCTACTCGATGCTCCACGCTCCCGACGTGCTCTTGGGCGGGATCACCCTCGACCGGCTTCTCGAGCTGCCCGCGCCGGCACTCTTCGCCGAAACGTGGCGCCGCGCGCTCCAGGGAGCCCTGCTCGTGGCCGCGCTCGCCGCCTTCCTCGCCTCGAGCGTCGCGCTCCGCGAGCGCCTCGGCGCGCTCGATCCGACCGGAGGGGGTGAGATCGGGCGCGACCCCGGGCTCTGGGCCGGTCTCTTCGGCGGCGCCGCGCTCGCGAGCCTCTGGCCGGTCGATCCGTGGGGTCTCACGCTGCTCGCGCTCGGCGGCGCCGGCTGCGCGCTGGGACCGGCGACGCTCGCGCCCCCGCGGCCCGGGCACGCCGCGCTCGCCACGACCGCGGGCGTGGTCGGTCTCATCGTGTTCGCGACCGCGGCCGCCGCCCAGGTGCGCGGCGCCGGGGGCGGGCTCCTGGGCGCGGTGGTCGCCTATCCCGCGCTGGCCGGCGCCCCCGCCGCCGCCCTCGTGCTCTGGCTCGGGCGGGGGCGGCGCTAGCGTGCCGCGACTCATCGGCCGGACACTGGCGGCCTGCCTGGCGATCACGGCCTCCGTCCACGTCGCGGTTTACCTGCTGAACGCCACGCTGCCGCTCCACATGGTCGCTCTCGGCAGTACCAAGACGCAGGTGGGCCTGCTCTTCGCGGTGAGCGCGGGCGTCTCGATGCTGCTGCGCCCGCTGGTGGGCGGCTGGGTCGACCGGTACGGGTTCCGCGCCGTCATGCTGCCGGGCGCGGCGGTGCTGCTCGCCACGCTCGTGGTGCTGCCCCTCGGTGGGACCCCGGCGCTGCTGATCGCGCTGATGGCCGGGGTCGGCTTCGGCAACGGGGTGATCTCGACCGGAGCCGGAGTGCTGGCCGCGCAGGCCAGCCCGCCGGCCCGGCGGGGAGAGGCGCTGAGCGTCTACTACGTCGCCACCTCGCTGTCGTTCGCGGTGGGCCCGCCCCTCGGCTTCGCTCTCTACGGCGCCGGCGACATGCGCCGGTGCTTTCTCGGCGCCGCCGTCCTGGGTCTGGGGATCCTCCTGCTCGTGCTGGGTCTCAGGGAATCGCCCGCTGGAGCCCCGTCAGATCAGCAATTTCGGTGGTTCAGCCGAAGAGCGCTGCCGGCGGCGGCCACCGTGGTCGCGGTCAACCTCGGCTACAGTTCGATCTACGCCTTCCTGCCGCTGTACGCGCGCGCGTCCGGCCTCGACGGCAACCTCGGCTGGTTCTACGCCCTGTTCTCGGCCTGCATCATCGCCGGACGCGTGGGCCTGCGAGGGCTGTCCGATCGGATCGGCCGGGCTCGCGTGATCGTTCCCGCGATGACGCTCACGATGCTGAGCTATCTCGTGCTGGCGCTGCCGCCCCGGGTGCTCACGCTGGTGGCGGGGGCGGTACTGCTCGGCGCGGGCGTGGCCATGTTCTATCCGACGCTGGTGGCGTTGCTGGTCGATCGCACGCCGGAGCTCGAGCGCGGCTCCGCGATCGGCACGCTGTCCGGCTCTTTCGACCTGGGCAGCGTCGTCGGCTCCCTGCTGGTGGGGCTCACGGTTGACCGCGTCTCGTTCGCGGCCGGCTTCCACCTGGCCGCGGGCGGAGCCGCGCTCGGGCTCGCGCTGTTCCTGCTCGCCGAGCGCGGCGCGGGGCGGCCGCCCGTTTTACCGCGACCCGCGGCGGGGGTATGATGGAGCGTCCATGGCCAACGATCGCATCATCGTCCGGGGAGCCCGCGAGCACAACCTGAAGGCGATCGACCTCGAGCTTCCCCGGGACCAGCTCGTGGTCATCACCGGGCTGTCGGGGTCGGGCAAGTCCTCGCTGGCCTTCGACACCATCTACGCGGAGGGGCAGCGCCGCTACGTCGAGTCCCTCTCGGCGTACGCCCGCCAGTTCCTCGAGCAGATGGAGAAGCCGAACGTCGACTCGATCGAGGGGCTCTCGCCCGCGATCTCGATCGAGCAGAAGACCACCTCGAAGAACCCGCGCTCGACCGTCGGCACCGTCACCGAGATCTACGACTACCTGCGCGTGCTCTTCGCCCGCGTGGGCACCCCACACTGCCCTCGGTGCGGCAACGTGATCTCGGCGCAGACCGTGCAGCAGATGGTGGATCGCGTTCTGACGCTGCCGGTGGCCAGCCGGCTGGTCGTGCTGGCCCCGGTCGTCCGCGGGCGCAAGGGCGAGTACCGCAAGCTTTTCTTCGATCTGCGCCGCCAGGGCTACGTGCGGGTCCGGGTCAACGGCCAGGTCCGTGAGCTGACCGAGGACATCGAGCTGGCGAAGACCAAGAAGCACACCATCGAGGTCGTGGTGGACCGGCTGGTGGTGAAGGACAACGTGGGCGGCCGCCTCGCCGACTCGCTGGAGACGGCGCTGCGGCTGGCGGACGGGGTGGTGCAGGTGGAGGTGCCCGACGGGCCCTCGTTCCTGTTCTCGGAGCGGCTGGCCTGCGCGGCGTGCGGCATCTCGTTCCCGGAGGTATCGCCCCGGATGTTCTCGTTCAACAACCCGTACGGGGCGTGTCCCGAGTGCGGCGGCATCGGCACCCGCTACGAGATCGATCCGGAGCGCGTGGTGCCGGACGTCGACAAGACGCTGGCCGGCGGCGCGCTGCTGCCCTGGGCCGGCCCGTCGGCGTCGGCTATCTTCAAGCAGACGCTCAAGGTGCTCGCGAAGCGGCACGGCTTCGGCCTGGACGCTCCGTGGGCCAAGCTGCCGAAGAAGGCGCGCGACATCCTGCTCCACGGCGAGCCCGACGACGGCTTCGAGGGCGTGGTGAAGCTCCTCGAGCGCCGCTACAAGGAGACGACCTCGGAGGACACGCGCGCCGAGGTGGAGCATTTCATGACCGAGCGGCCGTGCCCGACGTGCGCCGGCTCCCGCCTGCGCCCGGAGTCGCTCTCGGTCAAGATCGCGGGCCGCTCCATCGCGGACGTGGTGCGCTTTCCGATCAAGGCCGCGCGCCAGTTCTTCGACACGCTCGCCCTGTCCGAGCGCGAGATGGCCATCGCGCGGCGCGTGCTGAAGGAGATCCGCGAGCGGTTGGGCTTCCTGTCCCAGGTCGGGCTCGACTACCTCACGCTGGATCGGCCCGCGGCCACCCTGTCCGGCGGGGAGGGACAGCGCATCCGGCTCGCCACCCAGATCGGCTCCAGCCTGGTGGGGGTTCTCTACATACTGGACGAGCCCTCGATCGGCCTACATCAGCGCGACAACGGCCGTCTGCTCGACACCTTGAAGCGCCTGCGTGATCTCGGCAACACGGTGCTGGTGGTCGAGCACGACGAGGAGACGATGCGGGCGGCGGACTACGTGGTGGACCTGGGCCCGGGGGCGGGGGAGCTGGGCGGCCACGTGGTGGCGGTAGGCACGCCCGACGAGGTGATGGCCAACCCGGACTCGCTCACCGGCCGATTCCTCGCCGGTTTGGAGCGCATCGACGTGCCCGCGCGCCGGCGGAAGGCCAACGGCAAGCTCGTCATCATCCACAACCCCCGCGAGCACAATCTCAAGGGCATGAACGTGAAGATCCCCCTCGGGACCTTCACCGCGGTCACCGGGGTCTCCGGCTCGGGCAAGTCGACGCTGGTCAACGACATCCTGTATCGGGCGCTGGCCTCCATGCTCCACCGCGCCCAGGATCGGCCGGGGGCCCACGATCGGATCGAGGGCGCGCAGCACCTCGACAAGGTCATCGACATCGACCAGTCGCCGATCGGACGGACGCCGCGATCGAACCCGGCGACGTATACCGGCGTGTTCACGCTGATCCGCACGCTCCTGGCGCGGACACCGGACGCGCGGGTGCGCGGCTACGAGCCCGGCCGCTTCTCGTTCAACGTCAAGGGTGGGCGGTGCGAGGCTTGCCAGGGCGACGGGCTCGTCAAGATCGAGATGCACTTCCTGCCCGACGTGTACGTGACCTGCGAGGTCTGCCGGGGCAAGCGGTACAACCGCGAGACGCTCGAGGTGCGCTACAAGAGCAAGAACATCGCCGACATTCTCGAGATGACGGTGGCGGAGGCTCTGGCGTTCTTCGAGCCGGTTCCGTCGATCAAGCAGAAGCTCCAGACGCTGCACGACGTCGGGCTCGACTACATCCGCCTCGGTCAGGCGGCCACCACGCTCTCGGGCGGGGAGGCGCAGCGGGTGAAGCTCGCCACCGAGCTGAGCCGGCGGGCCACCGGCCGCACCCTCTACATCCTCGACGAGCCGACCACCGGACTGCACTTCGCGGACATCCGTCGCCTCCTGGAGGTTCTCAACCAGCTGGTAGATCAGGGCAACACGGTCGTGATCATCGAGCACAACATGGACGTGATCAAGACGGCGGACTGGGTCATCGACCTCGGACCCGAGGGTGGCAACGAGGGCGGCAAGGTGATCGCCACCGGGACCCCCGAGGACATCGCCCATCAGGACAAGTCCTTCACCGGCCAGTACCTGGCCCGCGCGCTCCGCTCGTGAGACGAGCGAAGATCGTCTGCACCATCGGCCCCGCGAGCAACCGTGCGGAGGTCCTCGACCGGCTGGTGGCCGCCGGCATGGACGTGGCCCGCCTGAACTTCTCTCACGGCACCCACGCCGAGCATGCCGAGGTGATCCAGGCCATCCGCGACGGCGAAGCGCGCTGGGGTCGGCCGATCACGATCCTGCAGGACCTCCAGGGGCCGAAAGTGCGCCTGGGCATGTTCGTGGGCGGGCAGGCGACGCTCGTGACCGGCGAGCAGTTCACCCTGACCGCCCGCACCGTGAAGGGCACCGCCTCCCGCAGCTCGCTGAACCACCCGGAGTTCCTGGCCGCGCTGCGTCCCGGCGATCCGGTGTGGATGGACGACGGCATGATCCAGCTCTCGGTCGAGAAGCTGGAAGACACCGACGTGTGCTGTCGAATAATCTCGGGCGGCGTGGTCTCCGACCACAAGGGTGTCTCGTTCCCGCGGCTTCCGGTGCCGGTGTCCTGCCTGGCCCCGAAGGACCGCGAGGACCTGCGCTTCGGCATCCAGCACGGCGTCGACTACGTCGCGGTCTCGTTCGTGCGCTCGGCCGCCGACATCCAGGAGGTCCGCAAGTTCCTCCACGACCAGGGCGCCAACATCCCGATCGTGGCCAAGCTCGAGCGCGCCGAGATCGTGGCGAACCTGCAGGGGCTACTCCCGCTCGTGGACGCGGTGATGGTGGCGCGGGGAGACCTCGGCGTCGAGGTGCCGCTCGAGGAGGTCCCGGTCATCCAGAAGGACGTGATCCGTCAGGCCCGCCTGGCCAAGGTGCCGGTGATCGTGGCGACCCAGATGCTCGAGTCGATGGTCACGCACTCGCGGCCCACCCGCGCCGAGGTCAGCGACGTGGCCACCGCCATCTTCGACGGGGCGGACGCGATCATGCTCTCGGCCGAGACCGCGACCGGCCGGTTCCCGGTGGAGACGGTGCAGATGATGGCGCGCATCGCGGAGCGGGCGGAGCGGGCGGTTCCCGCGGCGAACGGCTCCCGCCCGCGCCCGGAGGCCTATGGGTTCCCCGAGGCGGTCGCGGAGGCGGCCTGCCAGGCGGCGCGCCTGCTCCACGCCAAGGCGATCGTGGCCTTCACCCAGTCGGGCTTCAGCGCGAGGCTCATCTCCCAGGACCGGCCGGAGGTGCCGATCATGGCGCTGACGCCCTACTCGGAGGTCCAGCGACGGCTCGGGCTCTTCTGGGGGGTATCCTCACGGCTCGTGCACAAGGTGGAGACCACCGACGAGATGATCGAGGAAGTGGAGGCCACGCTGCTGGGCGACGGGACGGTGCGCAACAACGACGTCATCGTGATCATCTCGGGCGCCCCGATGTGGGTGACCGGGACGACCAATCTGCTCAAGCTTCACCGCGTGGGTGATCGCCGGTGATCTCCGTGACCGCGCGAGGCCGGGCGGGGCGGGGCCGAGGGAGCGTCCTCCCCGGGACACGCTGACTCGCATCGCGTCCGGCGGCACTGTCGAGCCACGAGATGGGTTGTAGCCGGCTTCGATAACGCGCAGAAGACACGGTCCCGGGGAGGACGCTCCCCCGGCCCCATCCCGCCCGGACATGCCCCGTTGGCGGGATCACCGACGATCCCCACTACTGGAGAGTGACATGGCGTACGAGACGGTCGTGTATGAGGTGAAGGATGGGGTGGGCACGATCCGGTTGAATCGGCCGGATGCGTACAATGCATTGAATCTGGCGCTGGGGCGGGAGCTGTTCCAGGCGGTGCTGGAGGCGGATGAGGACCGGGCGGTGCGGTGTGTCGTGATAACGGGCGCGGGGAAGGCGTTCTGTGCGGGCGGGGATGTGAAGGACTTCGCGGAGAACCCGGCGCGGATCGGCATCCTGATCAAGGAGCTGACCACCTATCTGCACGGGGCCGTGTCGCGGCTGGCCCGCACGATGAAACCGGTGGTGATGGCGGTCAACGGGATCGCGGCGGGGGGCGGGATGAGCCTCGCGCTGGCCGGCGATCTGGTGGTGGCGGGGGAGTCGGCGAAGTTCACCATGGCCTACTCGAAGATCGCCGCCTCGCCCGACGGCTCGTCCTCGTACTTCCTGCCGCGCATGATCGGGCTGCGCCGCGCGCTCGAGCTGCACTACACCAATCGGGTGCTCTCCGCGCGGGAGGCGATGGACTGGGGGCTGGTCAACCGGGTGCACCCGGACGCCGAGTTCTCCGGCGCGGTGGCGACCCTCGCACGCGAGCTTGCCCAGGGTCCCACCCAGGCCTTCGGCCGGGCCAAGCTCCTCTTCCATCAGTCCACCCAGGAGAGCCTCGAGACCCAGATGGAGCTGGAGGCGCAGGCCATCGCGGCGAGCGGCCACAGCGAGGATTTCCGCAACGGGGTGGTGGCGTTCGCCAAGAAGCAGTCGGTGACGTTCACGGGCCGGTGAACCGGCTCGATCCCGCCGCGCTCGGCCGCTCTCTGGACGACGTCCTCGCGGCAGCCGAGCTGATGATCCGTGACGTGCCCGAGGCGGAGATGGACGTGCTTGCCCCGGACGGGAGCGGCCGACTGCGAGACATCGCGTTCCGTCTCTTCCGGCTCGGGCTGGGCTACGCCGACGGCATGGACGTGGCCCGCCTCTCCGACGACTGGCGACACGAGACGGCGCCGGACGATCTGCGCGACGGCGCCTCGGTCGCGCGTTATGCCGCGCTCGTGCGGGGCCGTCTCGCGGGCTGGTTCGAGGGTGCCTCACCCCGGGAGTTCACGCGGACGATCGCGACGCCCGACGGGCCACGGTCCGGACGGGACGTTCTCGAGCGGGTCTGCGCCGAGGCCGGCACGCAGCTCGCCTGCCTGCGCGCGGCGCGCGAGCGTATCGGGCAGGCGTCGTAGGCCCGTGACCGCGCCGGACTCCCGTTCCGCCGACGCGCCGGTGGTCTGTCCTCGGTGCCGCACTGGGAACGCCCCGAGCCATCGCTTCTGTGCCGAGTGCGGGCAAGCGCTGCAGTCGGCCTGCCCTCGCTGTGGGTTCGTGCACGAGCCGGGCGCGCGCTTCTGCGGCGGCTGTGGCCAGCCGATCCTGGCTGGCCTGCCTGCGGGCCCGGCCAGGGACCGGTTCGCGTCGCCCGACGCGTACACGCCGCCGCACCTGGCCGAGAAGATCCGCACGCAGCGGGGCGCGCTCGAGGGCGAGCGCAAGCAGGTCACCGTGCTCTTCGCCGACATGAAGGGCTCGCTCGAGCTCATGGCCGACCGCGATCCGGAGGATGCGCGGCGGATGCTCGACCCGGTGCTGGCCCTGATGATGGAGGCGGTGCACCGCTACGAGGGCACCGTGAACCAGGTGCTGGGCGACGGTGTCATGGCCATCTTCGGCGCCCCGGTCGCCCACGAGAACCACGCGGTACGCGCCGTCCTCGCCGCGCTCCGCATGCACGACGGGGCCCACCGCCTCGCCACCGAGCTGGGGTGCGACCAGGGCCTGGACGTGCAGATCCGCATCGGCCTCAACTCGGGCGAGGTGGTGGTGCGCTCCATCGGGAGCGACCTGCACATGGACTACACCGCGGTGGGACAGACCACGCACCTGGCCGCGCAGATGGAGCGCCTGGCCCGGCCCGGGACGACGCTGCTCACCGGCGAGACGCTGCGGCTCGCCGAGGGCTACTTCGAGACGAAGCCCCTGGGCCTGGTGCCGGTGAAGGGCATCGCCGAGCCGGTGTCCGTGCACGAGGTCACCGGGCCGGGCCCCGCCCGTCACCGCCTGCAGGCGGCCGCGGTGCGCGGGCTCTCGCGGTTCGTGGGCCGCGATGGCGAGCTCGGCCAGCTCCGTCAGGCGCTCCTCCGGGCGCGGGCGGGCGAGGGTCGAGTGGTGGCGCTGGTCGGCGAGCCCGGGGTGGGCAAGTCCCGCATCGTCCGCGAGTTCGCCGACGGGCCGGGCCTCGCCGACGCGCTCGTGCTCGAGGGCCGGCCCATCGTGTACCGGAAGACCCCATCGTGGCAGCCCGTCGTGGACGCTCTCCGCCGCTACTTCCAGATCGAGCTCGGCGACGACGCGCCGAGCATGAGGGAGAAGATCGCGGGCAAGACGACGGCCGTGAGCCGGAGCCTGGCGACGGGGGTGCCGGCTCTCCTCGCGCTGGCCGATCTGGAGCCCGACGATCCGGCATGGCGCGCGCTCGACCCGCCGCAGCGCCGCCGCCGCATCCAGGAGGCGGTGGGCAGCCTGATCCTGGCCGAGAGCCGGCGCCAGCCGGTGGTGTTCATCGTCGAGGATCTGCAGCGCATCGACGATGAGACGCAGGCACTGCTCGACCGGCTCGTGGAGCGCCTGCCGGGCTCCCGGCTGCTGCTCGTGGTCGCCTACCGGCCGGAGTACCAGCACCGATGGGTCAATCGCCCCGGGTACGTGCAGCTCCGTATCGATCCCTTCCCGCCCGAGACGGCGGGGGCCCTGCTGGACACCCTGCTCGGCTCCGATCCCGCGCTGGAACCGCTGAAAGGGATGCTGGTCGCGCGTACCGACGGCAACCCGCTCTTTCTCGAGGAGAGTGTGCGGGCGCTGGTGGAGACGCAGGCCCTGCTCGGCGAGCCGGGCGGGCGCCGCCTCGCGAAGGCGCTCGAGACCATCGAGGTGCCGCGCAGCGTGCAGGCGGTGCTGGCCGCCCGCATCGACCGGCTCAGCGCCGAGGCCAAGCACGTGCTGCAGTCGGCCTCCGTCATCGGCAAGGACGTCCCGTACCCGGTGCTACGGGCCATCGCGGACCTGCCCGAGGAGGGGCTGCGCGCCGGACTCGGCCAGCTCCAGGCGGGCGAGCTGCTCTACGAGGCGAGCTTCTTCCCGGAGCTCGAGTACACGTTCAGGCACGCGCTGACCCACGACGTGGCCTACGGCGGCCTGCTCCACGAGACGCGGCGGGCCATGCACGCGCGCATCGTCGCGGCCATCGAGCGGCTGTACCCGACCCGCCTCGGTGAGCACGTGGAGCGGCTCGCTCACCACGCCCTTCGTGGCGGGCTCCGCGAGCGGGCGGTGGACTATCTGCGTCAGGCCGGCGTCAAGGCGGCCGCGCGCTCCGCGCACCGGGAAGCGGTGGCCTTCTACGAGCAGGCCCTCGACATCCTCGAGGCCGACGGCCCGCGCGAGGACGCGGTCCCGACCGCCATCGATCTGGTGTTCGACCTGCGGGCCTCGCTGGCGCCGCTCGGCGAGTTCACCCGGACGCTGGCGCACCTGCGCCGCGCGCAGGAGCGTGCCGAGGCGATCGGGGACCGGCGGCGCCTGGGATGGATCTCCGCGTACCTGACCCAGTCGTACTACACCCTGGGCCACCAGGCCGATGCCATCCGGGCCGCTCAACGCGCGCTGGAGATCGGCCGGGCCCTCGACGACAGCCCGCTGCGGATCGTAGCCGACTTCGGGCTCGGTCAGGCGCAGCACGTGCTCGGCGAGTACCCGGCCGCCCAGCACCACCTCCGACGCGCGGTGGCCGCGGTGGAGGGGCCGCTGAGCCGGGAGCGCTGGGGCCTGGCCGGTCTGGTGTCCGTCGCCTCCCGCATGTGGCTCGCCGCCTCGCTGGCCGACGTCGGCGAGTTCGACGAGGCACTGACCTGCGTGCACGCCGCGCTCGCGCTGGCCGAGGGCGCCGATCATCCGTGGAGCACCGCGGGTAGTCACATGACCCTGGGCTTCGTCCTGCTGAGCCGCGGGTACCTGGACGAGGCGGCGCCCGTGCTCGACCGCGGCATCGCGTTCTCGCGCGAGATGGACATCACCGCCTGGCTGCCCATGCTCCTGTGTGCGAGGGGCATGGCGCAGTGCCGACGGGGGCAGGGCGGCGACGGTCTGGCGATGCTCGAGGAGGGCGTACAGCGTGCGGCTTCGCTTCGCATCCTGAGCCGACACGCGCAGCGCCTCACCTGGCTGTCCGAGGCCTACCTGCTGGCGGGGCGAGCCGACGAAGCAATCGCCGCAGCGGGCGAGGCGCACCGGCTGGCCTCGGAGCACGGAGAGAAGGGCTACGCGGCGGTCGCCCTGCGGATGCTGGGCGATGCGACCGGCGACGCGCGGCACCACCAGGCAGCGCTCGCCGGTGCGCGCGAGCTCAGCATCCGCCCACTGGAGGCGCTGTGCCACCTGAGCCTCGGCGTGGTGGCCGGCCGGGTGGGGAATCGGGCAGAGGCCAAGGAGCAGATCACCCGTGCGCTCCAGATGCTGCGTGCCATGGACATGCGCTACTGGGTTGCCCAGGCGGAGTCGGCGCTCGCCTCGGGGTAGGGCACCTCCGCTGCGTCAGTCGAGCTCGCGAAGCACTCGCAGGCCGTAGTCGGAGTGGGCGAGCTCCGGTGGCAGCGACGACCTGTGCGCCACCGGGCTCCACGGATCCTGGTGCCGCCACGCGCCGCCGCGCGAAACGCGGCGGGTGCCGGTCTCGGGGCCACGTGGGTCGTGGGTGGGCGAGCGCGCGTAGTACGTCCCGTCCTCCCAATCCAAGCACCACTCGTGACACACGCCGGAGAGGGCCACGAGGCCGAAGGGATTGGCCGGTGTGTCGGCGGGCCGCGGGGGCCGATCGAAGGCAGGCGTCGCGGGGCGATCCTCGCCCCACGGGAAACGTGCCGCCTCCAGCCCGCCGCGGGCTGCCTTCTCCCACTCGGCCTCGGTCGGCAGCCGGTATCGCGCACCGTCGCGGCGCGAGAGCCACCGGCAAAAGGCAGTCGCGGCCAGCCAGTTCACGCCCACCACCGGCTGCTCCGGATCGCGGAAGCGCCGATCCGACCACCACAGGGGCGGCGCGGCCTCGCCGGCCTCGATCGCCTCGGCGTACTCGCGATTGACGACCGGGGCCCGTGCGATGCCGAAGCCGTCGACCCACACGCGGTGCCGCGGCCGTTCGCCGGGATGTCCGCCCTCCCAGCCCATCCAGAACCAGCCCGGCGGGACGTCCACGAAGTCCACACGGGCGAGTATAGTCGCCGCTCCCGGTGCGTCACCCCGCGATCCTGCCTGCCTCCCAGTGCTACGCTGAGGGATCTGCCTCGGCATGGGCCTGACCCGGAGTCCGATCGGAACACCGAGGAAAGAGAGCGGCGATGGCAAAAAATGATCTCAGCAGGCCTGCGGTCGATCTGCGGGAGGACGAGGGCGTCTGGTGGATCACGTTCAATCGGCCGGAGGCCAGCAATGCCTTCACCCTGGCCGATCTCGACCGGTTGTCTGAGATCTTCGAGGAGGCTGGTGACCGTCCGCGGGCTGCCGTCCTCACTGGGGCGGGGAGGACGTCGTTCTCCGCCGGGATGCATCTCGAGGCGTTTTCCGGGCTCACCCCGCAGCGGGCACGGGATTTCATCGTCGAGAACAGAAGACTCCTGGCGGCCGTCCGGACTGCCCCGTTTCCGACGATCGCGGCGATCAACGGGCATTGCCTGGGAACGGGATTGGGTCTGGCGCTGGTTTCGGACATTCGCATCGCGGTGCCTCACGCCACCTTCGGGCTTCCGGAGATCAAGGTGGGTGTGCCGTCGGTGTGTGATATCGCCCTTCTTCAGCAGCACATCGGACTGTCGAAGGCCAAGGAAGTCATCCTCACCGGTGACAACTACCAGGTTGAAGAACTCGCGCCCTACGGACTCCTGAATGCAATTGTCCCGGCGGATCGGCTCATGACCGAGGCCAGGCGCATGCTCGGGAGGCTGGCGAGGCACACGCGTGCAGTACTGGCCGCGCAGAAGAAGCTGTTCGAGATCTGGCAGAACAATGCGTTGAGTGCGGGCATCGATTTGAGCGTTGACGTATTCGCTGGCGTGTTTGCCTCAACGGAAACGTATGAGCAGATCGAGAGGCACCGCAAGGCCATTGGCCGTCAGCGGAGGATGGCCAAGGACGGCCCGGCCGGCCAGCCTTCTGGCGAGGCCGGGCTTGGCGTATAATCGACGCCACGATGGACTTCGCGGAGCGGATGTCACGTCTGGGCACCGAATCGGCGTTCGAGGTGCTGGCGCGCGCCAAGGCCCTCGAGCGGCAGGGCAAGGAGATCATCCACCTCGAGATCGGCGAGCCGGACTTCGACACGCCGAAGCACATCCGCGAGGCGGCCAAGCGCGCGCTGGACAGCGGTGCCACCCACTACGGCCCGGCCGCCGGCTTGCCCGAATTGCGCGAAGCCATCGTCAAGGACGTGGAGGGCACGCGCAGCATCCCGGTGACCGCGGACGAGATCGTGGTGACTCCCGGCGCGAAACCGATCATGTACTTTGTGATCACCGCGCTCGTCAATCCGGGCGACGAGGTCGTGCATCCGAATCCCGGGTTTCCCATCTACGAATCGGTAATCAACTTCGTGGGCGGGAAGCCGGTGCCGATCCCGCTGCGCGAGGAGAGCGGCTTCGGCTTCGACCTCGACGTGCTCGAGAAGAGCGTCTCCCGCAAGACGAAGCTCATCATCATCAACTCCCCGCAGAACCCGACCGGTGGCGTCCTCGAGCCCGACCAGCTCGGCCGCATCGCGGAGATCGCCAAGACCTACCGCATCCCGGTGCTGGCCGACGAGATCTACAAGGCGTTCCTGTACGAGGGCGAGTTCGCGTCGATCACCCGGTTCCCCGGCATGAAAGACCTGGTCATCATCCTGGACGGGTTCTCGAAGGCGTACGCGATGACGGGCTGGCGGCTGGGCTACGGCGTGATGCCGGTGGCGCTGGCCGAGCACGTGACCCGGCTCATGGTGAACTCCAACTCGTGCACCGCCTCGTTCACCCAGCACGCGGGCATCGCGGCACTCCAGGGCGACCAGACGCCGGTCACCGAGATGGTGGCCGAGTTCAAGCGCCGACGCGACGTGCTGGTGGCGGGGCTCAATCGGCTGCCCGGAGTCTCCTGCCGGTCCCCGCGCGGAGCGTTCTACGTGTTCCCCAACGTAAAGGCGCTCAAGCGGCCCTCCACCGAGATCGCCGAGGCCCTGCTCCAGGAGGCGGGCGTCGCGGTGCTGGGCGGTTCCGCCTTCGGCCAGTACGGTGAGGGCTACCTGCGCCTCTCCTACGCCAGCTCGGAGGCCAACCTCCGGAAGGCCCTCGACCGCATGGAGCCGGTGCTGAAGCGCTTGGCGGGGGGCTAGCGGCGGGATCGGTCCGGGCCGCATGGCCTACGACATCCGGGCCGTGAAGGAGCAGTGGGAGGGGCACGAGACGCCGCTCGTCTGGGGCCGCTACCCGGTCGAGCACGAGCCGATCCGCCGCCACTGCCACATGCTCGACGACACCAACCCGCGCTTCCTGCAGGACGGTCTGTGCCCGCCGGTCATGGTGGATTTCTTCGCCTCGCTGGGGCCGTGGCCGCCCGCCGACTACGACATCTTCCCCCTGGTGGCGAGCATCCCGACGCCGGGCGATCGCCTGATCAACCTCAGCCAGGAATTCGAGTGGTTCCTGCCGGTGCGGGTGGGGGATCGCCTGGGCTCGCGGCATCGGGTCGTGTCCGTCCACCAGCGCGCCACCAAGCTCGACCCGCTCTCGGTGTGGATCAAGACGGAGACCACCATCGTGAACCAGCACGAGGACGTCGTCGCGGTGCGCACGAACCAGATCCTGGTGCACCGCACGCCCGAGGAGATCGCGTCCGGGACGGGCCGGGCATGAGCGAGGCCACCGGCCGCGTCTGGGGCGACGTGCAGGAAGGCGAGGAGCTCCCGGGCTTTTCGCTCACCCTGACCGCCACGCGCATGGTCCTCCAGGTGTCCGGCACCCAGGACGTGTACCCGGTCCATCACGACCCGGCCTTCGCTCGCGCCGCGGGTCACGCGGACATCTTCCTGAACACGGCGTTCATACGCGGCTGCTTCTGCCGGCTCCTGACCGACTGGATGGGTCCGGACGGCTTTCTCAAGTCGCTGGGCTTCCAGATGCGCAAGCCGAACCTGATGGGCGAGACCATCGGCGTGCGCGGCCGCGTGAAGAGGAAGCGGCCGGAGGGCCGGGTGGACGTGGAGGCCTGGATCGAGACCGCCGGCGGCACGACCGTCGTCTCCACCGCGAGCGTGCTCCTGCCCGAGCGCGCCGGCGAGAGCCGCTCCGGAGGGCGATGATGCCCACCGTCGCCGATCTCATCGTCGATGGTCTCGTGCGGGCCGAGGTGCCCAGGATCTTCGGCGTGCCGGGGGGAGGATCCAACTTGGAGGTCCTCCAGGCGGCGCGGGCGCGCGGACTGCCTTTCGTGCTGTGCCATCAGGAGTGGGCCGCCTGCATCATGGCCGCGGTCACCGGTGAGCTGACCGGGCGGCCGGGCGCGGTGCTGTCCACGCTGGGCCCCGGCGTCACCGCCAGCGCCACCGGGCTGGCCCACGCCAAGCTCGATCGTGCGCCGCTGATCTACATCAGCGACCGGCATCCCGCGGGGGTGCTCCAGTTCTCTTCGCATCAGTACCTCGATCACGCCGCGCACCTGGGAGCGATCACCAAGGGCAGCGTCACGGTGAGCGCCGACTCGGCGGCCCACTGGATCGCTCACGCGGTCCAGCTCGCACTGGCCGAGCCGCGGGGGCCGGTCCACCTCGACCTGCCCGCCGACGTGGCCGGGCAGCCGGCCATCCCGGCGGCCGCCTCCGTGACGCCCCCGCCGCCGCCCTCGCTGGACGCGGAGGGGCTGGAACAGGCCGCCCAGATGATCCGCGCCGCGAAGCGTCCCATCGTCATCGCGGGGCTCGGCTGCCGTCCCGTCGACGCCAAGTGGCTCTGCGCGTTCGCGGAGGCGCTGCCCGCTCCGGTACTGACGACCTACAAGGCCAAGGGAGCGATTCCCGACCCGCACCCGCTGGCCCTCGGCATCTTCACCGGCGGCGCGCTCGAGGAGCCGCTGGTCAAGCGCGCGGACCTGATCATCACGTTCGGTCTCGACACCGTCGAGCTGATCCCACGGCGCTGGTCCTACTCGGCGCCGGTCCTGAGCCTGACCCGTTGCCCCGCCAGCGATCCGCGCCTGCGCGCGCCCGGCGGCGGCGCGTACTTCACCCCCGCGCTCGAGGTGGTGGGCGAGCTGAGCGCGATCCTGGAGGATCTGGCCCCGCGGATCATCCCGCAGGGCACCCAGGCCGACTGGGACGTGGCCGAGGTGGACCGGATCCGCCGCGAGCGCCTGGCCGCGCTCGAGGTGCCGGTGTCGGGGCTCGCCCCGCATCGGGTGGCGCAGATGACCCGCGAGCTGACCGCGGGCGGCAGCATCGCCACCGTGGACGCGGGCGCCCACATGTTCCAGGCGACCACGTACTGGCAGGCGCTGGAGCCCGGCGAGCTCCTGATCTCCAACGGACTAGCCACGATGGGCTTCGCGCTGCCCGCGGCCATCGCGGCGCAGCTCGTCTATCCGGACCGCCGGGTGGTGTGCTTCACGGGCGACGGCGGCCTCATGATGGTGGCCGCCGAGCTCGAGACGGTGGCGCGCCTGCGGCTGCCGATCGTGATCGTGGTCTTCAACGACGAGGCGCTGTCGCTGATCGAGGTCAAGCAGGAGCAGAGGGGCTTCGAGGGCGTCTCCATGCGCTACGCAGGGCCCGATCTCCGCGCATTGGCCCGCGCCTTCGGCCTCCGCGCCTTCACCGCCACCGACGAGCCCATGCTGAACGCCGCCCTGGTCGGGGCCCAGACCGCTCCGGGCCCCGCCCTCATCGACGCACGGATCGATCCGTCGGGCTACCGCCGGATGCTGGAAATCGTCCGGGGCGCCCCGAAGTAAGCCGGTATACTTCGAGCATGGCGTTTCTGTCGGCGAAGGACGAGGCGGCGGTCCGGAAGGAGTTCGAGCGGATCGGGGGGCCGGTGAAGCTGACCGTGTTCGCCTCCGAGCTGGGCGGTGAGCACAACGCGCAGACGGTCGCGCTGATCCGCGAGGTGGCGGCGCTGTCCGATCATCTGTCGGTGGCCGTGCTCAATCCGCACATCGATCGCGAGCAGGCGGCGGCCTACGACATCACCGAGTCGCCGGCCGTGGTGGTGGAGGGCGCGCAGGACTACGGCATCCGCTTCCTGGGCATTCCCGCCGGCTACGAGTTCTCGAACCTGATCGACTCGATCATCGCGGTGTCCACCGGCGAGGCCGGGCTGAGCGACGAGACGAAGGCGGCACTCGCCGGGCTCACCGAGGACGTCACGATCAAGGTCTTCGCCACTCCCACCTGACCCCACTGCCCGCGGGCCGTGCGCCTGGCGCAGCACATGGCGATCGCCTCCCCGAAGGTCCGCGCGGAGTGTATCGAGGCCACCGAGTTCCCGGAGCTGTCGCAGCGCTACCAGGTGATGGCCGTGCCCAAGATCGTGATCAACGACAAGGTCGGCTTCGAGGGTGCGATCCCCGAGCGCGACTTCCTGGGCGCGGTGCTCCAGGCCGTGGACGGCGGCGGGAAGGCGGAGGCCTAGCGCGTGGAAACGGCGGCGATCGTCATCGCGGTCCTGATCGCCTGGTTCGCGCTGAACCGGTGGGTGCTCCCGCGCTTCGGGATCCAGACCTGAGCGGCCCCCGCCGGATGCTCCCGTGAGGAGCAAGAGGCCAAGGACCCGCAACACCGCGCGTAGCGGGCGTACGGTGACCGTGCCCGCCGACCTGCTCTTCACGTACGGCACGCTGATGCGCGGTTTTCGCCTGCATCATCTCCTTGCCCGCGGCGCCGAGTACGTCGGCCACGGCCACGTGACGGGGCGGATGATCGACCTCGGCTCGTATCCCGGCGCGGTGGCCGATCCCGGGGGCACGCTGCGCGGCGAGGTGTACCGTGTCACCGATCCCGCGCTGTGGTCCAGGCTGGACTCCGCCGAGGGACCCCAGTATCATCGCCGGGAGGTCGCCGTCCGGAGCGAGGACGGCCGCGACATGGCCGCGTGGATCTACTGGTACATCGGCCCACTCGATCGCGGCGTGCCGATTCCGGGCGGAGATTACCGGGCCCACGCGCCCGGGACATCCATCTACCATCAGCCGAGCCCGTAGGAGGAGTCCATGCCGGTCGAGGCCGCACAGCTCATCAAGGACGACCAGGATCACCTGATCCACCCGCTCCACCATCCGAGCGACCACCTGGAGCCGATGGTCTACGTGCGCGGGCGCGGGGCCGTGCTGACCGACGTGCAGGGCCGCGAGTACATCGACGGCCTGGCCGGCCTCTGGAACGTCAACGTGGGGCATGGCCGGGCCGAGCTGGCGGACGCGGCGGCCAACCAGATGCGCGAGCTCGCCTACTACTCGGCGTACTCCGGCTCCACCAACATCCCGGCCATTCAGCTCGCGTCCAAGCTGATGACGATCGCGTACCCGAACATGCAGGGTGTCTTCTTCACCTCGGGCGGTGCCGAGTCGAACGAGTCCGCGTTCAAGACCGCGCGCTTCTACTGGAAGACCAAGGGCAAGCCCGACAAGGTCAAGATCATCGCCCGCACGCTCGCCTACCACGGCGTCACGCTGCAGGCCATGAGCGCCACCGGGATGTCGCCCTACTGGAAGATGTTCGAGCCGCGCGTGCCGGGTTTCGTGCATATCCCGACCTGCTATCCCTACCGGCAGGAGGGTTCCAAGCCGGGTGAGACCGCGGGACAGACCGCGGCTCGGCTGCTCGAGGAGGCCATCGTCCGCGAGGGGGCCGACACGGTAGCCGCGTTCATCGCCGAGCCCATCCACGGCGGTGGCGGCGTGCTGTATCCCACCGACGACTACTTCCCGCTGGTGCGCAAGGTCTGCGACAAGCACAACGTGCTGTTCATCGCCGACGAAGTGATCACCGGATTCTGCCGAACCGGCAAGTGGTTCGCGCTCGAGCACTGGAACGTGCTGCCCGACATCGTCTCCTTCGCCAAGGGTGTGTCGTCGGGCTATCTCCCGCTCGGCGGCATCATGGTCTCCAAGGCGATCAAGCAGGCCATGGACGAGGTCAAGCCCGAGGACAAGTGGATGCACGCCTATACGTACTCGGGCCACCCGACCTGCTGCGCGGTCGGCATCAAGAACCTCGAGATCATGGAGCGCGAGCGCCTCTGGGAGCGCTCCGCGGCCATGGGCACGCGTCTGCACAAGGGTCTCCAGCAGGCGCTAGGCGACCACAAGCACGTGGGCGACATCCGCGGTGGGAAGGGCCTGCTCGCCGCCGTGGAGCTGGTCGAGGACCGGGGGACCAAGGCGCCGTTCGGGGCCGACAAGAAGGTGGGCCCGCGAGTACTCGCCGAGATGACCAAGCGCGGGGTGATCACGCGCGCCCGTCTGGAGCACATCTTCTTCGCGCCGCCGCTGGTCGTGAGCGAGGAGCAGGTCGACCGGCTGGTCTCGGTGACCCGCGACTCGATCAAGGCCGTCACCGGCGTCTAGCGCTTCGCCCTTCCCCCTTTTCCCCTTGGGGGAGAAGGGGGAAGGGGTCTTACCTCACCGGCACGACCCACAGGTAAAGCGTGTGGGTGCCCTCGTTGCTGGACACCTGCATCGTTTGCGTCGGCGCCCAGTCCCCCATGTCGAAGCTGTGCGACACGATCCGTGAGCCCGGCCGTAGCTCGCTCTGCAGCTTGGGGCGGAGGCGACGGTTGAGCTCCGGCGAGAGGTAGAGCGTCACCACGCTGGCCGGCCTGAGATCGGCCTGGAACAGGTCCTCCTGCTTGAAGGTCACCCGATGGCTCAGCCCCAGGCGACGCGCCCGGTCGGTGGCCTGGGCGACCAGTGCCGGATCGATCTCGTATCCCACCCCACGCGCTCCACGGTCCTTCGCGGCGGCGATCACGATGCGCCCGTCACCCGATCCGAGATCGTAGACAATATCCTCAGAGCTTACGCCTGCAAGCTTCAGCATCTCGTTGACCACGACCAGGGGCGTCCTGACGTCGGGCACCTCCTGGCCAGGGACACGGGCGCATCCAGCGAGACCGGCCACGAGCAGTCCGAGGACGGCCCATACCCTGTTCATGGCCGGTCATTCTATCCCATCCTCGGGGGCTTGCACTGAGACTCAACGTGTGTTTAGTATGCTCACCATGGACCGTGCACAGCGCTTCCGGATCCTCGCGGACGCGGCGGCCGACGACCGGGAGACGGGTCTCCCGATACGGGCGCGGCTGAACGAGGGACCGGTGGGGATCAGGCCGGTCCGCTTGCCGGGCGGCGGGTCCACCACGCTGATGCGGGTCATGCAGACGAACGCCTGCTCGCTGTCCTGCGGCTACTGCCCGACCTTCTGCGGCGGGCGCGTGAAGCGCACGGCGCTGGCGCCGGAGGAGGTGGCGCGGACGTTCATGGATTCGCATCGCGCGGGGGTCGCGCAGGGGCTGTTCCTGACGTCCGGAGTGCCTGGCCGCGCGCCGCGCGCGGTCGATCGCATGCTGGCCGCGATCGAGATTCTGCGGAAGCGGGAGCGGTTCGCGGGCTACGTGCACATCAAGCTGCTACCCGGCGCCGAGCGGGACCAGGTGGTCCAGGCGACTCGGCTCGCTACCCGCGTCTCGGTCAATCTGGAGGGCCCCAATGACGCGGTCGTGCGCGGGCTGGCCCGTGAGAAGGACTACTCGGGCGATCTGCTGCCCAGCCTCATGCTGGCCGGTCGTCTCTCGCGCGAGGCGCGCCTCGAAGGCCGGGAAGGGATCGCGGCGGCGGGGACCACCACGCAGTTCGTGGTCGGCGCGCAGGGCGAACGAGATCGCGAGATCCTCGGCGTGGTCGGCGGGCTGGAGCGGCGCGGACTGCTGCACCACGCCCACTTCAGCGCGTTCCAGCCCGTGGAGGGCACGCCGATGGAGGGCCTCCGGCCCACCCCGGCGGCTCGCGAGTGGCGGCTCTACCAGGCGGAGCACCTGCTCCGGCAGTACGGATTCCGGTTCGAGGAGCTGGTGTTCGGCAGCGACGGCAACCTCGCGCTGGACCACGATCCGAAGACGGCGTGGGCGCGGGCGCACGCCGAGGAGTTCCCGGTCCCGCTCGAGCGCGCACCCTACGAGCTGCTGCTCCGGGTGCCGGGCATCGGCCCGACTGCGGCGCGACGGCTGGTCGCCGAACGGCGCCGGACGCTGCCCCGCGATGCGCGGGATCTGCGGCGGCTCGGAGTGGACACCGCCCGCTCCGGCTACTTCCTGACCCTGCGGGGCCACCGTGTCCGTCCCGGGCTGGCCGCCGAGCAGCTGCGCCTGTTCCCGCCGGGGGAGCACCTGACGCAGGGCCCGTGGAGAACCAACGTGCCCCCGTGCGCCTATCGCTGACGCGGCCCGGCGCCGGCTAGTTGCTGAAGAGGCTGTTGAAGAAGTTCTTGACGCTGGTGCCGAAGGAGGTGGCGCCCTCCTTGGCGTCACCGCCCGCGGTCTTGGCGGGCTGCTCGGCGGCCTTGGCCGCTTCCTTGAACTTCTCGCCGGTCAGCTTGGCCCCCTCGACGACCGTGTTGCCGATGCCCTTGGCCGTTTCTTCCACACCCTGACCGACGTTGCCCTGGCCGACCTGCTTGGCCCCCTGCTCGACCTGCTTGGTCGCCTTGTCCACCTTGGTCGTGTCGGCGGCGCCGGCCACCCCGATCCACCCGGCCGCCACCAGGACGAGCCCGACAGGGACCCACCGCCACTGAATGCTTCGCGTCATCACGCACCTCCGCGGACTGGCCAGCGCTCGCCTCCATGCTAGCACCGGACCGGGCGTACAATGGCGGCCATGACGTCAAGACTCGAGGAGCGCGAGGCACCGGCCCGGGCCCGAGCGGTCCTGATCTACGACGGCACCTGCGGGCTCTGCCGCGGCGGTATCTCGTGGATCTCGCGGCGAGCGGTGCGCGGCCACTTCGAGTTCCTGCCGTGCCAGGCGGCTGAGCGGCGCGCGCGCTATCCGTGGATGCGCGAGGAGGCCTGTCTCGAGGCCATGCAGCTCATCATGCCGGACGGCCGGGTGCTGGCGGGTGACGCGGCGATCCCCGAGATCCTCCGCCGGCTGCGCGGATGGCGATGGCTCGCCGGCCTGTTCCGGCTGCCCGGTGTCGAGATCTTCGCCCCCCGGCTCTACGCGTGGGTGGCCCGCCACCGGTACCAGATCTCCTGCATGCTCGGCCGCCCTCGCGGCTGATCGCCCCGAGCGCCGTCCGGAGGCGTCCGATTACTGGCCGGCGCGGATCCTGACGTTCCGGATCGTCGCGTACAGCATCAGGTCGTAGAGGATCTTGAGCCCGCCGCCCAGGAAGAACGGCGCGGTGAGCGACACGCTCGTCATCACCCAGCCGGTGAGCGCCGGGCTGACCGACTGCGCCAGCGTGCGGCTCACGTTCGTGAGGCTGGCCGCGCCCTCGCGCTCGTGATCATGTACCGCTAGCATCAGGAAGGTCTGGCGGGTCGGGACGTCCATCTGGGAGAGCAGGTGTCGGGCCAGCAGGAGCGCCACCGCCATCCACGCCGACGGCGCGAGCGCCACGCCGATGAGCAGGACGTTCGAGATCAGGTGCGAGAACACCATTGTGTTGACGAGGCCGAGACGGGGGGCCAGGCGGGCCGCGAGCAGGAGCGAAAGCCCGGAAAGGATCTGGGCCCCGAAGAAGGTCCAGCCCAGCGCGGCCAGGTCCATCCCGAAGCGTGTGTAGAACCAGTAGGCGATGAGGCTCTGGAGCACGAAGCCGCCGGCCAGTGAATCCAGCGCGAACAGGGCGGCCAGACGATGGACGAGGGGGCGCGAGGGCCTCGCGGCCACGTGGCGGCTCACGCCGGGACGGGGCGCGTCGGGGTGCATGAGCGCATAGGCTGCGATCTGGACGAGCCCGCCCAGGAGGAATATGCCGAACAGCACGCGCGGCGAGGCACCCGCGCGCGCTACCGCGGCGGCGCCGAGGGCGGAAGCTCCGTAGCCGGCCAGATTGTAGAGGCTGAGCGCGGTCGTGAGCCGCTCCCGCGGGCTGGCGCGCGTGACCGCGACCTGCTCGAGGGTCAGGAACGGCCCGGTTTCGCCGGTGCCGACGGCCAGGTTACCGATCATGGCGGCGGCCACGACGAGCCACGGCTGATCGCTGGCCAGGAGCAGGACAGCGGACGCCACGATGAGGCCGGCCTGGGCGAGCAAGGCCGCCCGCGGGCCGTAGCGCTCCGCGGGCCGGCGGATCGCGAAGGTCATGGCGGCGCTCGCGAGGAGCGTGAGGGTGACCGCCACCCCGATCTGCCGGGCGTCCATCCCGCGCTCCGCCAGGTACACGGGGAAGAGGACTCCGAGGAAGCCGTAGCAGAACGTCCGCGCCGTCTTGGCGACGAAGACCAGGCGACCGTCCCGGCTCACGCGCGCGCGGTCCGGCAGTAGGCGTAGAGGGCGTCGTAGACCGGGAACTGCAACGTCATGTTCTCGAAGTCATCCCGGGCGATCTCGCGGAACCCGCTGGCCACCGCGTAGAGTCCCCACGCCTCACGGGCGATGTCGCGCGCGTCCGTGTCGGCGCCTCGCACGATCTCGGCCAGCGCGACGAGAGCGGGATCGCTCAGCCGGTACTTGTCCAGGAACGCGTCGAACGAGCACCGCTCACCGTGGTGGCCGAGCTCGACGGCCGGCACGTCGAAGGGCAGGGCGCCCTCACGTCGTGCGGTTTCCATCACCTGGTCCTCCGGCACGAAGAGAAACTCCGCGCTCGGATCGATGAAGCGCCGGATCAGCCACGGGCAGGCGATGCGATCGACACGGGCTTTGCGACGGGTGACCCATTTCATCGGCGTGCTCCTCCGGTGGCCCGCTCGTCGAGCAGCCGCTCCAGATGGTGGCGGATGGCCGCACGGAAGGTCGCACACGTGCCGGTCATGTGCGCTCTCCGATCGTGGCGTAGAGGCCGTCGAACAACGTCATGCCCTGCGCGAGCGCTTCGTGGTCGTCCTTGATCGCGCTGAGCAGCCCACGCAGGGCCAGGTCGATACCGTGCGCCTCGGCGCGGGCGAACTTGTCGTCCTTCAGATCCGCCTCGTGGACGATCTCGGCGAGGATCACGAGCTTGCGATCGCGCAGCCCGGCGCGGCGCAGGAGCGTCTCGAAGGTGCAGTCCTCGCCCTGGTGCCCCAGATCGACGCCGGCCATGTCGAATGGGATCGCATCGCCGGGGATCTGGTCGGGCGGCGCGAAGACGAACTCGGCCTCCGGATCCACGAAGCGCTTGATGAGCCATGCCGACGCGACCCGGTCCACGTGCGGCCGGGGGCGTGTGACCCAGCGCCGACCCTTGAGCGCCTCGAGATCGAGGGGCGGCGCGGCGCCCGCCGGTCGCGCCCGTCCCGTGGCGGTGCGCTGCTCGACCGCCTCGCGCGCGCGCTCGGCCTCGCGGCGCCCCGGCGCCTCGAAGAAGTCGATGTCCGAGATCCGGGCCAGCTCCCGCGCGAGTCGCGCCAACTCGGCGCCCGGTCGCGCCCGCCGGCCCTTGAGCAGCTTGCGATAGCGTTCGGCGAGGGCCGTGTACTCATGGTTGCGCACCTCCTGGAACAGGCGGACGAGCTCCGGCTGCTGCATGTTCTCGACGCGGTCGACCCGGAGCAGGGTCGCGTCGCCGCCGTCACGCTGGACTTCCTGGGCGAGCCACTGGAACTGCTCGTAGCGGTCGCCCGTGTCGGGAAGCAGATAGGCCCCGCTCTTCAGGGGAACGGCCCCGAGCGCGCGGAGCCGGCGCCACGCGCGCACGCGCAGGCTCGACGGGCGAGGCGGTAGGCTCAGCAACAAGATCAGCCAGCCATGCAACATATGTTTCTAGAGTAGGCTAGTTGTTTCACGCCGTCAAGCTCCGAAGGGGCCGGCGCCCTTGACAAGGATACTCCTCACGTGTATAGTATGTGGGTCCCACAGGAG
>Ga0335085_10003483_pt1 | contig 27163 bp, 25 predicted proteins | sample Lox_Sample_45_FD_206712 | JGI IMG/M metagenome (GOLD analysis project Ga0335085, IMG submission 206712) | Soil microbial communities from Loxahatchee National Wildlife Refuge, Florida, United States - Lox_Sample_4.5 | ecosystem: Environmental > Terrestrial > Soil > Wetlands | place: USA...
CGAAGTCGTGGAACTCGCTAAGAGTGTGCTTAATCTGATTACGCACGTGCGCCAGACAGCTTGAGCGCCAACTTATCGTTACTCCGCCACCCGTTTCCTTTAAATGCAGCAGCGCCTGCCTATAATTCCTCAAGATGTAGGGCTTCCCACTATGGTGGTCGTGATAAATCTCTTCTGGACTTAGCACTCTTCCCGCAAACGTGACTAGCAGGTCCTCCTCCAGCGGTTCCAATCCTGAGAACAATGTGGATTGATCGGGGTTCGCGCTGGGATCGTACTCAAGTGTAGGCACCACGCCGTCGAAGCTTGTACTCTCTTTGGCACTAATTTCTTTGAAGAGTGCCATTCCCTCTCTGTGCTTGGATACGCAAATTAGATGATGCGTAGTTCGCGCACCAGACCTGCTCCGGTAGGTGAACTTCCCCACCCGAGCTCCTAAATCCTTGATAGCGGATTGCATTTCTTTCAATATCGCTTCTTCCCGTTGCGCCGGTCTTAAACTTGCAACAAGGGTTCTCAGTCTCTCCGCACGAGAAGTGCTAAAAAACTCGTTTATGGGCTCGTTCATCGCCTCGCAGCCCAAATTCATATTGATCCGGTTGTAATTGAAGAAGAACAGAAAATCACTCCCCCAATGCCGAATCGCCGTTTCAATCAGATCCAGTGACACGCCTGCGTAGCCCCATGGGTCTGCGAAGAAAAGCGTTGGCACTGTAATGCGCTCTATCCGCGCGATGATGTCATGACCAATCGGAAGCGTCCGCATTTCTCCGGTCTCCACCAGCTTGATGTGCAGTCCCGAGTCGTCGGAATAGGCCAGGTATTTGCCGTCAGGCGAGACCTTTGCGCCATTCACGCCGTGCCCGGAGGGATTGGCAGTAAGCTGGCGTTGGTTCATGGGCAGCTTGTTCGTTGGAGCGCGGTTAGTCGCCAGGCGCCAAGTGTACGCTGCGGCTAGGAGCAAGACTGCTGCGCCGACCGCGATCCAGGTCTTCCGGCCGTCTTTTGGAACAGCTATCTCGGTCCTTACCGCACCCGATCCGATGGCCGCCGCGCTCGCCACAGCGCTCATCTCGGCCGAACGGGCCCCAGAACCCGTATCGCGCCTCAAACGCTTGAGGTCAGAACGCATTTCCGCCGCACCCTGATAGCGTAGCTCGCGGTCTTTCTCCAGAGCCTTGTTGATGATGTCTTCCAGCTTGGGTGGAAGGTCCGGGTTCAGCCGCACTGCCGGAACCGGGGCGCGATCCAGAATCTCGCGGAAGATCACACCGCTGGTGTCGCCCCGAAACGGAAGTGTCCCAGTACACATCTCGTACAGCACCGCACCAAACGAAAACAGGTCGGTGTGAGCATCGAGTTCTTTCCCTCGCACTTGCTCCGGTGACATATAGGCGACGGTTCCCAGTGCACTGCCGGGACTCGTCAGATGTTCTTCGGACTCCACGGTCGGGGCGCTAATGGCATCGCTTTCCGGCTTTAGGGTGACTTTCGCTAGCCCGAAATCGAGAATCTTCGCCTGACCTCTGGTCGTCACAAAGATGTTCGCGGGCTTGATATCCCGGTGGACAATCCCCTTTGAGTGTGCGGCATCGAGTGCATCGGCGATCTGGGTGCCCAGATCGAGCACCGCCTCCATCTCCAGCGGCTTGCCAGCGATCCGGTGCCGGAGCGTCTGCCCCTCCAGCAGTTCCATGGCGATGAAGGTTCGCCCATCGGCCTCATCGATTTCATGGATAGTGCAGATGTTCGGATGGTTCAGAGAGGAAGCGGCTTTGGCTTCCCGCTGGAAGCGGCTGAGGGCCTGTGCGTCGTTGGCGAGTTCGTCGGGCAGGAACTTCAGGGCGACGTGGCGACCCAGCTTGAGGTCTTCCGCCTCGTACACTACGCCCATACCACCGCCGCCGATCCTGCCGACGATGCGGTAGTGGGAAACCATCTGCCCCACGGGTTGAAATGGCGTGGACACTGGCGAGAATGTTACGTGGGGGCTTGGCGAGGGGTCAATGAATGTCGCCGCCCAGCTTATCGACGATGTGGTAGTACGAGGGTTTGGCCGATCATGGCGAAGTGGGAACTCAGGGTGCCATGTTAGGAGCAGGGGAGATGGGAGTCAACGGAATGGAGGGGATAGCTAATTGGCGCAGGAAAATTCACTCCAGCATTATTTTTGTGTGCAGTTGGCCGTGTGTGTAGTGGCGGCCAGTGCGGACGTGGAGGGTGGAAGAATGTACGAGTCGTGGCGTGCTTTAGGCGTAAAGACCACGTGCGCGCCTGCCCGTGCGGGCGTATCATGCGGACATTATGGGCGGTATCGGTGGCCGCGGTCCGCGCGAGTGCGTCGCTGCACTATCGTACTGGCTGACGAGGGCTCTCGTTGTCGCCATAGTAACGACGTGGACTGCGTCACTGGCCGGGCAGGCGACTCGCGGCTCGGCTGGGGTCGGAGGAGAACTCCGAACACTGTGGAACAATCCTCCGGGAGGCTGAAACACTCGCCAGTCTTTCCAATTCAAAAGCGCTCAGCGCACCCAGCGCTGCTGATCGGTTCCCGGAAACGAATAAAATCAGCTGCGGAGCAGGCACGCGACGTGTGCGGCACTGTCACTGCGAAGGTCAAGGCCAACACTCGCCCAAGGCGGGCGAGGCACAGCCGCGGCACGACTGGTATGTTGCGGTGATTCATTTTGCAGTTATTGCTATGACTACCATGTCGCGCATTCTTGCACGAAGAAGCGGGCGCAGAACGACCCCGGACACATTGCAGCTCTGAGGGAGATTGCCGAGATCCGCGCGGTCCGACGTATCCTTCACCCACGGCATTGGCAGGCGCTGGCTCGGCTTGTGGCTGTCTCACAGGATATGTGAAGTGGAGCGAACCCATGGTTTTCGAACTATAATTTGAAACCTCGAAGGCAGCCGGGGCTCAGTTAACTGTATCCGAATGGCAGCCTGACATCTCGCCGCATTAAGGGTGGGGGCCTTCCGCTGTGATCGGCCAGACGGTATCCCATTACCGCATCTTAGAAAAGCTCGGTAGCGGTGGCATGGGAGTGGTTTATGAGGCCGAAGACGTGAAACTTGGCCGCCGGGTAGCACTCAAATTCCTGCCGAAGGAATTGGCCGCCAATCCGCAAGCCCTACAGCGCTTCCGGCAACAGGCGTGTACTGCTACATCGCCGAGGTGGGTGCTCAGGCCAGCACGTTCGCATCGGCTGCGGAGTTAACCTCATGGGTGGGAACCTGTCCCGGCAAAGAGGGAGCACCTTGACCAGTCCGCAGGTTAGGGGAGAGCGTCTTTTCCATCCATCACCGACATCGAACACCCAGCCAGTCCGAAGGGCGCTCAGCGGCGCTTTGCCGTTGCTCACGCTGGCAAATTGCTTCGACGCGAAAGGTCGGTAGGCGTAGGTGAGGTCGGCAGTGTTGGTGATTAGCGTTCGTTAGAAATCGAACTCATGGCAAAGGTCGTAATCGTAGCGCGAGGCGGGAGCATGTCAGGGGCCCAGTCTTTCCTTCTGGCCTGGCCCTTCGCAGCGATAATAACGGCTTGGCGTCAACCGGGATCAGCCGGTAATACCTGGATCCTGCAAGCATGATGTTGGATTAAACTCAGAATCCCGTCAATGAGTCCGATGGTGATCTTTTCGTCACCCCCCTATGGTGCAGCTGATCACACCGATATGTGATCTCCCTCACTGCGGCTCACACGATCTCCGATAATACTTCCGCGGAGGTGAACCTTATGCCAACAAACGTATTGGAAAGACCGGCTATGGTTGAGGACGCTCTTCGCGAGGTCTCAAAGATTGGGTCTATTCTGACTGACGCGGCGGGAGATAGTGTGCGGTCGGCACGGCAAGCCATCAAGCATGGCCGCGATGCCGCCGAAGACGTAATCGAGAATGCGCAACACACGGTCAAGCAGAGGCCATTTCAGGCCATGGGTATAGCCTTCGGTGCCGGAGTCCTGGTCGGAGGCTTTTTGGCCTGGATTGGATTCCGTTGGCGTTGAGTGCATGCGCCGAGTAATCGTACGCGGCGGGGAGATTGCGTCGTGCCTGCGGCCTGCGCGGATGCCATGTATGCTCGGCACGCGGTTCGCAGCGCCTTGGAGCACCATACGGCCACAAGAGAAGGATTGGATATTCGGGAACCAGAGAACACAATTGGAGGTCGATCTTTGTTGTGATCTAGAACAGTTCTTATCGAACCCGAATTTCGAAAACAATACCAGGGCGATCATTCAAGTGGCGATTGCCGCGGGAACTGAATTGGTAGATATTTGGACGCAAAAGTACATTGCTCTTGTAAGCATTCGGGCGCAGCAGAGTCCGTCTGGCGACCTTTCCAGAGATCGTAGGAGAGCATATGACGAGCGCCGCAGATCGATATCACATTTTGCTGGATGCGTCCAGCAGCTTGGCCGATCAGCCCACCGTCAAAGCCGTTCTGCACAGCCTGCGTGACGTTCTGTCCAGCACTTCCAGGCTGCACGGAATCGAACTCTACGTCTTGGACGATGACGAAAACAGTCTGCGCGTGCTTGAGTTCGATCGAGACGCGGACGCGCCTACATTCAAGATCGGAACCAGAGTCTCACGAATTGGCGCGGCGGCGCGGGTGCTTGAGGAACAGAAACCAGTTTTTGTCCCGGACTCATCACAGGAAATGTTGAAGCATCCTGAGTTAGCTCCGTTTGCAGCCGAAACTGTCGGACGAACCGCCTATTTGTTTCCAGTCTCTACCGCCCAGAAACGATACGGGATTCTTGCCGTGACAAAGTTGCAGGGCGAAAAGTTTGCCCCCGAAGACGTCGAGTTGCTGCGTGCTTTGTCGTCGCACGTTGCGGTCGCTCTCGAGTGCGCTCTGGCAAGGGATCGCGCGCATGCGCTCGCTGTCGATAACGCTTTGGCGTTTCAAGAAATCGCCGAACTAAAGGACAAGCTGGCGGAGGAGAAGTTCTACCTCGAAGATGAGATCCGAACAGAACACAATTTTGAAGAAATGGTGGGGGAAAGCCCCGCGCTGAAGCTCGTACTTCAGCAAGTGGAGACCGTGGCTCGCACAGATTCGACGGTCCTGATTCTCGGAGAAACCGGTACCGGGAAGGAACTGGTTGCCCGCGCCATTCATCATCTCAGCACTCGCCGTGCTCGCAGCCTGGTGAAATTAAACTGTGCCGCCATTCCTACAGGACTGCTGGAAAGCGAACTCTTCGGTCACGAAAAAGGGGCATTTACTGGCGCTATCGCACAGAAGATTGGACGGGTCGAACTGGCAGACAAGGGAACCCTATTTCTGGATGAAGTTGGCGATATTCCGCCGGAACTGCAACCCAAGCTGCTGCGCGTTCTGCAAGAGCAGGAATTTGAAAGGCTAGGCGGCATACGGACCATTCAGGTGGACGCACGGCTGGTGGTCGCGACCAATCGCGACCTGGATCAGATGGTCGCTCAACGGCAGTTTCGCCAGGATCTGTTTTATCGGCTCAACATCTTCCCCATCCGTATGCCGCCATTGCGCGAACGGGCTGCTGACATTCCCTTGCTGGTCAACTTCTTCGTGAAGAAGTACGCCAAGCGAATGGGCAAGCGAATTGAGAGAGTTCCGACGGAGACGATGCGCGCCCTGGCCCGATGGCACTGGCCGGGTAATGTCCGCGAGTTGGAGAACGTCATTGAGCGGGCTCTGATTCTCTCCCAGGGACCCGTTCTGCACGTGTCGCTTGCCGAACTGAGGGCGAGCATGCCAACTCCCCCGATGACTAAGGTCCAAACCTTGGAAGCCTCAGAAAAGGAGATCATCCTTCGCACTCTCCGCGAATCCAATGGCATCATTGCCAGTGCCGCAGGAAAGCTTGGGATGAAACGCACGACCTTAAATTCAAAAATGCGTAAACTGCATGTGCGCCGGAGCGACTTGTTTTCGGCCTGAGTGGTCGTTCTGACGCCTCATATGGCCGTAAGGAATACCCGCACCTGAACTCTTCTTTTGTCCTACTGTCTAGCTCCTCCTGATGAACTTGCACTAGCAGAAACTTTGTTCTTCGCAACCGATGGCCCCCGAGAAGCCCCTAACCCACCCCTGCCGCGTGAAGCGTCACCGTACTACCTGGACAGAACAGTGGGCGTGAAGTGCAACCGATTCAGCAACGCTTCCCATCAGCAGCCGGTCCCATCCCTGCCTGCCGTGAGAGCCGAGAACAATCAAGTCCGCTCCCCATGCTTTTGCCTTATCAAGAATCTCCGTTCGAGGCTCGCCCTCCGGTGTTGCTTCGCCCTCGCAGAGGTTCAGGCCCGTGGCGTTCAGCGTCTTTTGAGCATCGGCAACAACACGTTCTGCACGCGTGCGCACGTCATTGTACGCCGCCTCAAAAAAGGTGTCTGAGTACTCCGAATAGGCTGGTGAAGGAGTGGTTTGAATGATCGGAAACTCTACCACACTGAGAATCCTGATCTGGCTGTTCGCGGGCCAGGGGCGACTCGCAACCGAAGAGACAGCTTTGGCAGAACATTCGGAGCCATCCGTGGCAAGCAAAATCTTCATCCCATCCGAGGGCAGTGCAGGAATCGAGGCGGGCCGCACGATCTCAACCGAACAGGGGGACGTGCGCAAGACCGCCTGGGCAACGCTGCCCAAGAAGAACCGAATCAGCGCACTCCGACCGTGCGAGCCCACCATCACGAGATCGGCAGCCCATTGCTTCGCATACTCCGGAATAGCCTTCTTGGGGAAACCCAAGTGGACATCCGACAAAACTTCATGCCCGGATTGGGCCAGGGCGTCCATCGCGCCTTTGGCAAGGAGTTGCCCCTGATGCTTTGCATCTTCGACGAGTACCGGCAGTCCCTCCCATTGGCGCGGATCCACAACGCTCACTACACAAAACACCGTACCGGACGGCCACGGCCGGGTTGCGGCCATTTTTACCACGTACTGCGATGCAGTTGAAGAATCGATTGCGACTAGAATCTTCATATTGTCGACCCCTGACTGTGGACGACGGTAGCTTCTCAAAAATCGCTGAACTTCGCGAATCGTACCAATTGCATTTGTCCTTTTGGCCAGTTGGGCCTTTCGACTGAAAGGACGATTCCTTCTGGTGACCTCCAGATAACCAATTTGCGAATCGGACTTGCCTCAAGCTCGTACACGTAGGGGCGCCAGCTCTGATTCGATATCGCATAGGGGGTATCGCGTTGACCAAGGTACTTCAGAAATCCGTCAGAGCGAATCGGAAGCACGGCTACCGCCTCACTTATCTCCTGCAACTGCACAACCTGAATCCGCACCGGCTCGCCAATATGTTGGCTGGCCGCACGCGTGAGACTGCCCAGGGAGAACGCTGAAAGTGGCCATATGAGTCCATACGGACGATCCATGGTGACATCGACATCGACGGCGTGGGCCGGATCTTTTGCTGCTGAGCTGCACCGCAAATTATGGAGGAGTAACTCACACGTCAGGGGACCCGAGTCAGGTCGGAAGCGCAGTTGCCTGAACTCCTTCACTTCGATCAATTGCAGATCGTGCGTGAGTCGAGCAACAAATCGGTTATTGCGAACATAATCCCGGGGAGATTCGAAGTTCCGCTCCCCCTCGACTTCATATTCTCCACTTTGCACTCGCCAGAGAGTCCAGGACTCACGAAAGTGGAAGATCTCAGTTTCCATAGGTCCAACTCCGAGATCTCCTTCTGCGGTGACCCGGTATTCGCCTTCAGCGACTTTGACCCGCTCCCCTTGCTGGGCTGCAAGTAATGGCAGGCAGACCGAAAACAAAGCCCATACGACTGCAATGCGCGCTGGCTGCATAATTCCTCCACGCCTACCGAACGTTGTAGCCCATGCGCAAACTGCCCTTTCCCGGATCAACGAAGGCATCCAGGAAGGACTGCTTCCGCCGAATGGTTCATTGATCCGGGACCGGGCTAGGTTTGGGGCAAATGGAACCTCTGCTTTTTGCTGCCACCTCCAGTTAATCGGGAGTTTGGCTCACGACGTGGCTGATTGACTCTTGCGTTTCATGCCAAATTCTCCCAACGAGGTTTTTAATTTGGCCAGCTCGGCGTCGATGTCGGCCTTAAGTTGCGTTGCCACCGTTGCTTCGACACCGATCTTCATGAGTTGGTGCAACTTCTTTTCGATCTCCTCTCTCTTCGTTTTCAGAGCTTTGAGTCTTTCGATCTTGGCCTCCGCCTTGTTCCTCCTGGCGTGGGCCTCGATCTCCTCGACCGGTGCCCTCGCTTCGTCCAACTGCGCGCTGATTTTCTCTTCGTGTGCCTTTACCTCTGCTACTGTCACGGTGTTACTCCTTCTCTGTTGTGTTCGCCGAGTTAACGCTGCCTTTCAGTGAAGTTGCAAATTGACAGCTTCAGGCTGCCCTTTTGTTCAGGACGTTTTCCACCTTCGCCTGCTGATCACGACTCAACGTGGTCATGAGGATGGTTCCGCCATAGCCGCGGAACTGATCGGCCAGAAGGTCGGGATTGGCCGTGCGCAGAAGCGCGTAGATGGCCGAATCGCCGGGCTGAATCATCGCCCCGACCTGTTTGACAAAATCGTCGGGGATGCCAAACTCATCCTTCCACCACGAAGCGTCGAGAGCACCCGCCCCCGCGCCCAAAGCGGCACCGGCGGCAGCCCCAGCTGCGAGGGTCCCGGCTGCCGCGGCACTGGTCCCGCCGGTGAAGGGGATGGCAGCGAGTGTGAGCCCGATCAGTGAGCCCATGAAACCACCCCAGGCTGCTCCCTCGCCGGTGGTCATCTGGTAGCTCTGGTCGAGGCGTAGCTTGCCGTTATAGTCGCGGTAGACGGCGACTGCGTCGTGAAGGTCGACCACCCAATCATCGTTCATCGATTGCAACTGGTTGAGCACTTGCGATGCACGGTACATGTCTTTTTTGAAGCCAACCACTATCAGTTTTGCCATAATTGTTCTCCTTTTAGCGTCACTGTCTAGTGTTACTATGCCCCCAGATAAAATTCCGGAGGCATATCCGTAGCGTACCTTTGGGCAATACTGGTGCATTTGAATTACCAGATCCGGCGACTCGAAACGTAAAGGACTTGTGCGCCCCGTGGAGTGTGCTGCGTGTCGTCATTGTGACGCTAAATCGTCAGCTCTTGAAAGAGTCTCTTTCCCGTCTTCCAATTGATCTGCAGTTTTCCCCTGGTGCTATTGGAGAAATCGAAGACGCGACTCGATGAAACGAGTTGGCTGCCCCAGTGCCTTCAGACTGTGCCAAGAGAGGAGATTAGCGAGGTCGTTAGAGTGGCCGACGGAGGAGAAGATCCAGAAATCAAGCAACGTTACTAATGCAAAAGAAGGCCCGGGTGCAAGATCAGGTAATCGCTCCAAAGCCGGAAAATGATCGGATGGTGCGCTGAGCCTCGCCAATCTTCTAGTCCGAAGCTGTACACTTACGCGGGCAATTTCCAGTGATCTCGCAACAGAGGTGGAGACTCGTCCAGCCACTCTTCGAAGCTTCGCTGCGGACGGTGGGACACCGAGCTTATTTTCGCAGTTTGGCGGGGATGGCTTTATCGGCCACGCTGCTCGTGGGTTGTGTAGTCCAAGCCCAGGAATCGTCGCCTCCTCAACCAGCCTCTTCCGCCGCAACTCAGATTTCCCAGGAGCAAACCAAGACGAATATGGCCGTGCCATGCGTGGAACCTCCGCCGCTGGTGCGCTGGGAGGATTATCACGGAAAGTTCGAGAAAGTCGCCGGGATGTTTGCTCGAAGGCTGGAGCGCAAATCTGTGCATGCAGCCCACCACCATAAGCCAGGGGCCATCTTGTGCACGCTAGAACCAAAAGACAAATTCATTCTCTTTGTCCACGACACGGTTGATCCGGTTACGTTCATCAGTGCAGCGTACAACGCGGGGGGGCCAGGCAGAAAACCACGATCCCGGTTTTGGGCAGGGCGCGGAGGGTTATGCCAAGCGCTTCGGCGCCGGGCTCGCCGATCAGGCATCATCCGAGTTCTTCAAAGACTTTGCCTACCCCACGATATTTTCGGAAGACCCCCGTTACTATCGCCTGGCCGGAGGAGGTGGGGGGAAGCGTCTGTTCCACGCGGCAGGCCACATGTTCATCGCGCACCGGGAGGATGGCACCCATATGTTTAATTTCTCCGAATGGCTCGGAACGTCAAGCGCCGTCGCGCTGAGCAACGTCTACCATCCAGACAACAAGCGTGGCTTCTCTCCAGCAGCCCAGCGGGTTGGGTACTCGGTGCTCGCTGACTCTGGTTTCGACGTACTCCGCGAATTTTGGCCTGAGATCGCCCGGAAACTCAAATTACCTTTTCGTGGTCAACAGAAACCTTCAAGCCAAGGCTCGAATTCTCCGCCCAATTAAACATTCACTCACGATGGCATAGAGAGTTTTCCGCCAAAGAGCTCTGGCAACTACTCCTTCAATCCTTCCTCCCCTCCGTTGTGCTCGGGTTTGGTACGCACCGTGAGTACGGGACAGCTTGCGCAAGAAATAATTTCGGAGACTTTGTCGTGCAAGTGAGTGGCCCACAGCTCCCCGGGACGTATGTCCATAACGATAAGGTCTGCCCCAATTTCGTCAGCCACCTGAAGAATACGTGCCGCGGAGTGCTTCGCAACCTCGACTCTTAATACCGGCTCCTCAGGAAGGTTGCCGGCGGATTCTGGCAAGAGGTTTCGTAGCATCCGGCGGTACTCTCTGAGCCATTCATGATCTGATCGCTTGGGGTCGTCCTGTTCGATAACGTGCAACAGCAAAAGTCGAGACTTGTTCTGAATCGCCAGCTGGATCGCATACTGCAGCCCATAATGTGACTCCTCCCAGAAGTGAGTGACATAGAGTAGTTGGGCTATCGGCTCACGACCGCTGGTAGAGGGTGCTTGCGGTCCTACTGTCAGGACAGGACACGTGGCGCTGCGGACAATCTCCTCGGCAACGGATCCGAGAAAGAATTTCTCCAGGCCCGACTTCCCGCTGGCGCCCACCGCTACCAGGTCAATGTACTGTGACCGGACAAGATCCTCGATAGCCTCTGAAACCTCCCCTTCCAGTAGCCATTTCCGGTGCGGAACCATTCCAACCTCAGTTTCCAGAAGTTCCAGCTGCCGCTGGGCATCTATGTGGGCCTGCTGGTCGATATCAGAATTCACCTCCGGCGACGCGATGCCAATCTCCTGAGGATGAACAACATGCACGATATGAACCATGGAATTGAACTGTCTCGCGATCGGTACGATGCACGTCAGTGCTGCGAGCGCAGCCGCGGAAAAGTCAGTAGCGACCAAAATGTTCTTCAGGGAGACTTCTGTGGAAGTAGTGAGTTGCGCCATATGCTCTCCTTTTTCCAGGCATCGCGTGCTTTGACCTGCCTCGCAGTCGTGCTCCGAGCCCGTCTCGCCAGGAAACGGCCCTAAATCCTCGACCCTTGCAGGTGCACGTGCCCTTCCCTCTGCCTATCGACTCTCCCTAATGGATTTCCATTCGAATCAGCAGGTTACGCAGATCCCGAGTCCCGCAGCATGGATTTGGCTGCTTAGTGGTTTCGCCACAGTGACGGAATAGTGCCGGAGGAGGCTTTTTCACCCGTCGTGACGCCGCCTAGGGCCTCGAATCTAACCCATCGATTTCACGGCAGTTCTTCGCCTGCGACGGCCTTTCTCCTGATTCGGAAAGCCAGATGCATAGCCAATCGTGCGGTAAACCCAATGCCACACGCAAGGAGAAGCGTCGCAACCACAGGTGTTCTCATCATGGCGCAATGGCCAGTCTCGGGGCTTTGGGTGATCGGCCTTTTCGTTGGAATTGATCTCATTCTCTACGATTCGGCATGGATCGCAATGGCCTGAAGCTACACCAGATGTGAACCAAATCGTCGAGAACTTTGGCGGGTTATTCCGGACGGGAGTTCGCAAGCCTCGGCCCTCGAAATGGGTCCTCTTGCAATCGCGGCGAGACAATCAGGTTCAGAAATTGATCTAGAGCCTGCCGTGCGTAGCGAGAAAAAGATGTCCGCGGTGCCAGTTACGTTGCCACAGTGTGCACAACGACTATAGAAGGAGGAGAAATATGAATCGCATGTTGGTGGTGGTCTTTAAGGAAGCGAGCCAGGCCTTTGAAGGGCGCGATGCACTGAAGAATCTTGACCGCGATGACAGCCTCGCCCTCCATGCCTACGCAATAGTCACAAGAAAAGCCGACGGCTCCATCGTCAATGAGGAGGACCGGCACGCTGGGTTTAGCCTGCCGCCTGGAACTTCCTTGCGGAGCCTTATCGATCATTTCGGCAGGACTACCGAGGTCGCCATCAGCACTGCTGCCGACCACCTGGCTTCCGGCGCAAAACAGGATGAGGCCCGCGTCGTCGCTGACTTTGCGAACGAGGTTTCGAAGCATCTGACTCCGGGCACATATGCCCTGGTGGCAGAGATTGATGAGGAGTGGACACCCTGGGTCAACCTGCGCATGACGGAACTGGGGGGAGTCGTTTATCGCTGTCCTCTTTCCGACGTGAAGCAGGTGGCGGAATCGGCCGACATCGCTGCCATGAAGGCCGAGCTTGCCCAGATGAAAGCCGAGCTTGTGCGGGCAAGGGCAGGCCACAAAGCCAAGCTGCTCGAAAAGATCAATCAACTTGATACCAGGATTCAGCAACACCTGCAGAAGGCAAAGGAACGGCGTGAAGCCACCCAGGTTAACGACCAGGCGAAAGTCGGTGTGCTTGAAGCGAAGGCAGCACGCGCCCGCGGACAGTTAAGTATCCAGGGGAAAAAATGACGAACGCTCAGGGTCAAGGCAAATGGAAGTACTCCGAATGCAAATGCATCGTTGAGGCTACGAACAATACGGCAGTGATGACTGCTCAGACGCAAGGAGCATTGTTGCACGAAAGATGAGCTGGCAAAATCCAGTGCGAGTGCAATAGGTACCAGACCCGTGCAAGCATTTAGCTGAAGCCTGTATCGTGAGAAACGGAGCAAGACAGCATGGGCGGCATGATTCCATTATCGGACGCGTCTCGGCAGCCCAGAAGCTTTCCTGTCGTCACAACCGCGATCATCGTCGCGAACGTGCTCGTCTTCATATTGGAACTGATGGGTGGTGACGCATTTGTAAAAGAGTGGTGTCTGATCCCTGCCGATATTGTCGCAGGCCGACATTGGGTCACCATCCTTACCTCAATGTTCATGCACGCCGGCTGGATGCACATTATTGGGAACATGGTGTTCCTATGGGCATTTAGCCCGCAAATCGAAGATGCAATGGGAGGCCTGCGCTACTTTGTTTTTTATCTCCTCAGCGGCCTGGCGGCTTCGCTGCTGCAAATCGCAGCCATACCCAATTCCACGGTCCCCAACTTGGGCGCCAGTGGCGCCATTGCGGGTGTGATGGGCGCCTTCTTGATCACCTATCCTAGAGATGAGATACGTGCGCTGCTTGTCATTGGCTGGTTCGTCCGCATTACCTTCATTCCCGCTGCGCTCTTGATCGGAGTGTGGTTCATCATTCAATTCTTCAGTCAGGTCGGAGCCGTGGCAGATGTACAGGGCAGAGGCGTCGCTTATACAGCTCATGTTGGCGGCTTTGTCTTCGGGGTGATCACGGCACGAATCTTTGAGAGGGGCCGCACCACAGCATCAGGAACTTAAGTTATGTCCAATGCAGACAGCACCCAGGTCCTGATTTCACGGGATGTTCCCTACTGGAGTCGTGATGTTGCTGAGCTGAGCGCAGCCCTGGGCTCGGGCTCCGAGGGCCTCTCGTCCGAAAAATCGGCCGAGCAGCTTCGCCTAGTTGGCCGCAACAGCGTCGAGGTCGCGAGCCACCTGAGTGCTCTGCGCCTACTATTGCGGCAATTCGAAAGCCCGCTCGTACTCATTCTCATCTTCGCCGCCCTGATTTCGCTGGCGCTGCGGGACCGGGTGGACGCAATCATCATTCTGGCGATCGTGCTCGGCAGCTCGCTCCTCGGCTTTTATCAGGAGTACCGGGCATCGGCCGCGGTCGAAGAGCTCAAGCGCCGTCTGGAGCTGACCTGTCGCGCAGTACGCAATGGCACTGAGCAAACTGTGCCTGTAAGCGCCATCGTGCCCGGAGATGTCATCGTGCTCTCGGCAGGCAACCTCATTCCTGCCGATGGACTCCTGATCGAGGCCACGGACTTCATGGTCAACGAGGCCAGCCTGACCGGCGAATCCTTCCCCGTTGAGAAGCAGCCCGGGATCGTTCCGCCGGAGACGCCCGTCGCGGGGCGTACCAACGCAGTCTACCTCGGCGCTTCGGTCCAGAGCGGCAAGGCCAAGATGCTTGCGGTCGAAACGGGGAGCCGGACCGCCTTTGGCGCCATCGCAGCACGGCTCAAAGCGCGCCCACCGGAGACGGATTTCGAGCGCGGCATTCGCCAGTTCGGCTACATGCTGGTCCGGGTGATGATCGTCATCGTTCTGTTTGTGCTGACGGTGAACCTGCTTCTTCACCGGCCGGCAATCGAGTCGCTGTTATTTGCGGTAGCGCTCGCTGTCGGTCTAACGCCGGAGCTGTTGCCCGCTATTATCAGCGTGACGCTGTCCGCCGGCGCACGTGCCATGGCCAAGCAGGGTGTCATCGTCCGACGCCTGAATGCGATCGAGAACCTCGGCAGCATGGATATATTCTGCACTGACAAAACCGGCACGCTGACCGAGGGCGTCATCGTTCTTCAGGATGGCACAGACGCAGACGGCCGGACATCGACGCAGGTCAGGCAGCTCGCCTTTCTCAACGCGGCCTTCGAGACTGGTATCGAGAACCCGCTAGATGCCGCCCTCGTAGCGGTCGGCAAGAGTGCCGGGCTGACGACTAGTGGTTTCCGCAAGATCGATGAAATCCCATACGACTTCCGGCGCAAACGGTTGACGATCGTCCTGGCGGTGGATGGCAACGCATCGCAGCACCTACTCGTGACCAAAGGCGCTTTCGCGAATGTGCTTGCCATCTGTTCCTCAGTGGACCGCGATGGTGTGAATGGTCCTCTTACGACGGACGTGCGCGAGCGGTTGGAGGCGTTCTACCAGGCCAAAGGTGAAGCAGGCTTCCGGATCTTGGCTGTGGCGACACGAGAGGTCACCGCGAAAGACCGCTACGGCTATGATGATGAGGCAGAGATGGTATTTGCCGGATTCCTGGTCTTCTTCGATCCGCCCAAATCGGATGTGCAGAAAGCGATCCAAGATCTGACCAGCCTCGGCATTCACGTCAAAGTCATCAGCGGCGATAATCGTCATGTCACGGGGCATCTGGCGCAAGTGGTGGGGCTCGATCCGAAAGCGATGATTGCCGGCGACGAATTGGCCAAGCTCAACGACGAAGCGCTCTGGCAGCGCGCGCCACGCACGGATCTGTTCGTCGAAGTCGATCCCCAGCAGAAGGAGCGTATCATCCGCGGCTTGCAGCGGACTGGGCACGCCGTCGGCTATCTAGGCGATGGCATCAACGATGCGCCAGCCCTGCATGCGGCCGATGTCGGCATCTCGGTCGACAAGGCAGTAGACGTCGCCCGCGAAACCGCCGACATCATCCTTTTAAAGCCCGATCTGGACGTCCTGCGCCAAGGCGTGGAGAATGGCCGACGCACCTTCGCCAACACCCTCAAATACATCAATATTACGAACAGCGCGAGCTTCGGCAATATGGTCAGCATGGCGTTGGGAACCCCGCTGCTCCCGTTCCTTCCGATGACCGCCACTCAAATCCTGCTCGAGAATTTCCTCTCAGACGTGCCGTCGATGACGATCTCGACGGACAACGTAGATCCGGAGACCGTGAAGAGCCCTGAGCGCTGGCAGATCAAGGACGTGAAGCGCTTCATGATCTTCTTTGGTCTGATCAGCTCCATCTTCGATCTGCTGACGTTCGCGATTCTTCTACGTGTCTTTCACGCCAATGCATCGGTTTTCCAGACAACCTGGTTCGTCATTTCACTGTTGACCGAACTCGCCGTTGTCCTGGTTCTTCGAACACGTGGACCCGCGTTCCGCAGCAAGCCGAGCCGCACGCTGTTGTGGATCACTATCGCTGTGAGTGTCGCCGCTCTCGCCACGCCCTTCCTCGGGTCCCTTGCCGCTGCGTTCGGTTTTGTGCCGCTATCGGCGCTCCAGATGGGGACCGTTCTCGTCATCGTCGCTGGATATATCGCAGCAACAGAAGGGGCGAAGGCGTGGTTCTACAAGACGGGGGCAACCAAGAAAAAGGCGCCTCAGCCTGGGGATACCTTAGCGGTCGCAACTTAGGCCCGGATGAGAAGATTGTCTGAAATGGACAACACGAAGGCAGGCAATCATGAAGTTTGGCGTGTTGGCGCTTGATTACGATGGAACCATCGCACGAGACGGCGTTCTGGATCCTGACGTCAAGGCCGCGATCATCGAGGCACGTGGGCGCGGGATCGTAGTACTGATCGTCACCGGCCGTATCCTCTCTGAATTGAGGCAGATGGCGGGAGATCTCAAGTTTGTCGACGCGGTGGTCGCGGAGAATGGCGCAGTTCTCGCATTCCCAAATGCTCAGTCCAAACTGATCGGCCATCTCCCATCTCAAGTCTTCTTCGACGAACTACGCCGCCGTGGGATCGAATTTAAGGCGGGTCAATGCATCGTGGAAGCGGATGCTGCTACAGCGCCACGGATTCTAGCGGTGATTCGGGAGCTTGAACTGCCGCTGGCGATGTTGTTCAACCGCAGCCGTCTGATGCTTCTTCCGCAGGCAATCAGCAAGGGCACTGGCCTGCGGGAAGCGCTGAACACCCTTCGTCTCTCGGTCCACAATGCGATTGCGATCGGAGACGCTGAGAATGACCATGACCTGCTCGCAGCGTGCGAGACTGCCGTTGCTGTCGGCTGGGGCAGCGCAGCACTCCAAAAGGAAGCGGACGAGATTGTGCATGGAGATGGCCCACGCGCTGTAGCCGCTTATATCCGGCAAGTGGCGAAAGAGACGAGGTTGCCTCACGATCGACCTGGCCGGCATCGAATCAACCTGGGTATGGCAGAGGACGGATGTCCGGTCGCCATCGCGGTCCACGGGCGGAATATTCTAGTCGTGGGAGAACCACAATCCGGCAAATCCTGGGTTACCGGGTTGGGGTGCGAACACATGATCCTCCAAGGCTACTGTGTCTGCGTGATCGATCCCGAAGGCGACTACAGTGGGCTGGAATCGCTGCCTGGCGTGGTCGTACTGGGAGGTGAGGGGCCGGCGCCGGACATACCCGACGTGGCTCGCGCGCTCCGGCACTTCGATATGAGCGTCATCGTCGATCTATCACGTATACCATACGAAGAAAAAGTGAGTTACTTGAAGGCATTGCTGCCGATGCTGGCTTCCCTCCGGCAGAATACGGGTCTGCCGCATCGAATTGTCGTTGACGAGGCCCACTACTTCCTGCATGAACCCAACGTCAAGCAACTGTTGGATCTTGAGTTAGGCGCATACACGCTAGTCACGTATCGCCCGTCCGATCTGCACCCCGATCTTCGTAGAGGCATTGAAGTGGTTGTCGCTAAACGTTTAACGCATCCGCAGGAGGTGCAAACGCTGCTGACGATGGTTAAGAACAGAAACGTCGAACCCGAATGGACAACCCTTCTCGGAAAGCTTCCCACCAACGAGGCGGCTCTTTTGCCTGGTGCGGAAGAGGCGGCAGGACGACTGCGGCGGTTCACGCTCCTGCCTCGATTGACACCGCATGTCCGGCACCGGACGAAATACTTCGATGTCCAACTGGCCGGAGGACAGGAATTCGTGTTCACGGACAACGGAAAACCGATTGGGGCTCCCGCTCGATCGTTGAAGGAGTTTGTCTCCTTGTTGGCGAGCACGCCGGTCACATCTCTTGGCGAACATGCGCGCCGGGGAGATTTCTCCAGATGGATTGCGAATGTATTCCACGACAATCGCTTGGCATCCGATGTTCGAAAGATCGAACAGCGATATCGGCTCGGCCATCTGGACGACGTTCGTCAGCCGATGGCAACCCTAATTCAGGAGCGCTACGGACTCTCCCGCTGAACAGGTTCAACTAGTCTTGAGCCCCATCCCAGTCCTGCGATTCGCTATGCCTGTGCTTGCCACTGCGTTTATCGCCTGCTGGATTCGTTCGGGATCTCCAAGATAATAATGACGAAGAGACTTGAGGTCGTCATCCAGTTCCTGTACTTGCGGTACACCGGTGGGAATGTTCAGATCAACAATCTGGTCGTCTGGGATGTCCTCTAAGTACTTCACTAGAGCCCGTAGGCTGTTGCCGTGGGCAGTGATTAGCACCTGCTTCCCCGACCGGATGCTAGGGGCAATCAGTTCATGCCAGCACGGCATAAAGCGCGCGACCGTGTCCTTGAGGCATTCGGTGAGAGGAAGTCGTTGTCTTGGGATGTCCTTGTAGCGGGGGTCCTTCCCAGGATAACGTGGGTCTGTCTCGTCCAGCGCTGGCGGGCGATATCGTAACTCCGGCGCCAGAGTTTCACTTGTTGTTCCCCGTACTTCGCTGCCGTTTCAGCTTTGTTGAGGCCTTGCAACGCCCCATAGTGTCGTTCGTTGAGCCGCCAGTCGCGTTGGACGGGAATCCACATGAGGTCCATCTCGTCCAACACGATCCAAAGCGTGCGGATCGCCCGTTTCAACAGCGAGGTGAAGGCGATATCGAAGTGATATCCCTGTTCCTTAAGCAGGAGGCCCGCCTCCTTAGCCTCTTCTCTGCCCTTGTTCGATAGGTCAACATCCGTCCAACCGGTAAACAGGTTCTCTTTGTTCCAGACGCTCTCTCCGAGGCGAAGCAGGACGATTTTTTGCATCTCAATGCCTGGTCCTCAGCAAACCTCTTGAAATACACCGGAGGTAGCTTCGCAGCTGCTCCTAGTATTCGGAAAGGCCGCAACGAGGATCTGACTGAGTGCCGAACCGCTGCTTTACTCTCTGCCATGTCCTTTTGCCAGGCGGCTTTGGCCGCGTCGAGGGCGTCGTTTGCAGCGGTCGCCGCTTTCTGGATCGCCGCGCGGGCTTCATTCGGCGGCCTTCTGAGCAGCTTCCTTATCCGACTGAGATGCCGCGGTGGCAGATTCCTGGGCCTTCTGCAGGGCTGCGGTAGCAGCCTCTGCCGCGTCTTTCGCGGACTGTTTCGCGCGTGAGGCCAGGTCCTTGTTGGTCGCGAGTGCTTTTTGGTAGGCTTGGTTTCTGCTTTGTCGGCCGCTCGATTGGCGGCCTCACTGGCCTTCGCCGCTGCGGCCTCTAACCTTCTCCGCCGACTGTTGAGATTGTTCATTCGCGGCGGCTTTCAGCGCACGGTTCGCGCTGTCGACCGACTTCTGGGCCGCATCTTTCGCATCTTTGGCCGCCTTCCGCGCATCCGCTCTGGCTTGCTCCGGTGACGCCGTATCCGCCTGCTGTCCAAAGGATTCCACCGGCAGGAATGCCAAGGAAAGTGCCATGACCGTTGTGCCGACGAAAGTTCTGTACATAATTCGCCCCTCTGATGTGTCCATCTGTCCGGCTTCGGGCAGATGGACAACGTTTCGGGACTAAGGATTGGGCACGCTTATACACCCGATCCCCTCGGTTGGCACTTTTTATGCGTATAATTATCGCGGTAGCGGCAGGAGGTGTCGATATGGCCAAGATCAAGCAGCTCACAATTGCTCTCGAGAATCGGCCTGGTGCGGTTGCCGAAATCGCGAAGACACTTGGGAACGCGAAGGTAAATATTCTCGCCCTCTCGGGAACGGCTCCGATGGGACAAACCGGCTTTCTTCAACTCGTCGTCGAGGATACGAGGCGAGCAAAAAAGGCTTTAGACGAAGCCAAGTTCCCGTACCAGGAGGCTACAGCGGAGGAGTACGAGCTACCAAACAAGCCCGGTGCGCTGGCGCAATATCTAGAGAAGCTGGCAGCCAAAGGCCTTCGCCTAAGTTCAATTCATGCCACGGCTTCGAAAGGTGGGAAAAAGGCAGTTGTGGTCCATACAATAGACACCGATGCAAAAGCGGCAACGGCGGTATAGAGATCGATCCCTTGTCCTCGTACCACGGCGAGGCGCGCTGAGCAAATAGCCGTTGAGGGCTCTGACGACCATTGTCCAGGCTGAACGGCTGGTCCTGCTTTGTCAACTAGCACTTTGGCTTGCGACAGGAGCCGCCGGGTATGGTATCCGAACTGCACTCAAAAAATGGCTCCATCACGCAAGAATGTCGGACGAGGGGCTGACCATGTCACGGAGGGCTCGACATGTCGAATCGATGGTTCTGTCTTTCGACGACAACATCAAGAAGGTCGCAAGGAAGAACCTGGCCTTCCGCAAGGCGATCTATACGGGGGCCTTCAGCGAATTGGCGGTGATGAGTATTCCACCCAGGGGGAGCTGGGCGAAGAGGCACACGACCATGGCGATGAGATCTTGTTCATTGTCGAAGGCAAAGGAGAAGTGATCCTTGATGGTCGTGCAGAGCCTGCCAGAAGACACGACGCGATATTCGTCACCGCGGGACAACTCCACAATCTTAGGAATACGGGCCACGGGGACTTGAAGCTTGTTGCCGTTTACTCTCCGCCGCCCTCCGGTGGAGACACCCCCATTCACAGGGCTGGCGCTAGTGCTGTCGAAGAACAAATGCGCCATGCTTGGGAACAGTGACAAATTTCCTTTGAAATGGGGCCCCGAAAAAGGGTTATCGGCGTGCATATATTAGTTTTTTGTAGTGCAACTTTATTTGTTTTCCCATCCCAGAGCGACTCCTCTGCGACTCAGCCGGGACAGTCCAACCTACCGAAGTTCTCCTCCTCCGCCAGCATCTCGGTCTCAAACGTCTGCAAGCGGGAGGTCAGCGCCAAGCGCTTTAGTCAGCTCCCCCATCAGTACATGATCCCGATCGATGTCTTTCTGATATTGCCCGACCCGATGCTCGCGTTCGCTCGGGCTTTTTTGCTGCCGCTGTGCAAGGGCCCCTTCGAATCCTTGGGCTTCGTCTTGGGGTGATAAAGGCTTGTCGTCAACTGCTACCAGCCGCTCAAACCTGGATCCTACAAGCATGATTTCTTCAAACTTTATTAATCTTTTCGTCATTTCGTTCACGCTGGAAATAGTCATAGCCAGGGGCGGCATCCCAATCTCTTCGGTTGACTTCGGCGGAACGCTGAATAATCTCTTTCGGGCCCAGCTCTTGCGCCGATCGCGAAACACCGGTCAGAACGGATGCAAAGAGTGCAGCAAATAGCAGTGATGAGTCCGGCCTATTGATAATGCTGAGAGCATTCAGTACAGCCTCCACAGAACATCCGAGCAACGTCCCGGTCATTACGTTCATTCATGTAGGGCAACAGCTTTTACTGTGATCTCATTGATGACTACTCAAACAGCGACAACGCGTTCCGCCACAAGCTCAGCCGCTCACCGCTGGGCGTAATACTGCAATGTGGGCGCCATCCGCAAGAGATTCTGGGCTGGGGCTATTCTTCAGTGCCTCTTTCACGACACTACCGCTCACCGTCTCTTGCTTGAGCAGTTGCTGGGCCAAGGTCTTCAGGGCCGATTGATGCATCTTCAGCAATTCCTGGGCACGCTGGTATTGTTCGGTCACGAAGCGCTGGACTTCTCCGTCGATCACCTGACGAGTCTCTGGACTGATCTGGCTGTTGTCCTCGACCGATCCCCCCAGGTATTGGAGCTGTTGACCTGCGTAGCGCACCGAGCCGAGCTTATCGCTCATGCCAAATTCTGTGACCATACGGCGGGCCAGTTCAGTTGCCCGCATAATGTCGTCACTGGCCCCGGTGCTGATGGTCTGGAACTCCACTACCTCGGCGGCGCGCCCGCCCAACATGACGGCGATCCTGTCCTTCAGTTCGTCGATCGAGAGCAGATAGCGGTCTTCGGTTGGCATTTGCACGGTGTAGCCCAAGGCCCCACGGCTGTGTGGAACGATGCTGATCTTGCTGACCGGTTCACCATGCGGCACCAATTCGGCCACCAGCGCGTGGCCGGACTCGTGGTATGCAACCGTAGTTCGTTCCTGCTCGTTCATCACCCGACTCTTTTTCTCGGAACCCGCAATCACCCGTTCGATGGCAGCCTCGAAATCGTCCAACGTGACTGCCGCGGCCTTGCGCCGGGCAGCGCCTAATGCCGCCTCATTCATGGCATTCGCCAGATCAGCTCCGCTGAAACCAGCTGTTATGCGTGCGGCCCGGTCCAGGTCAAAGTCTGCCGCCAGCTTTATATCCTTGCTATGAATCTTCAGGATTTGCACTCGCCCGATGAGGTCCGGATTGCCGATGGCGATCTGGCGGTCAAAGCGCCCCGCGCGTAGAAGTGCCGGGTCGAGCACCTCCGGACGGTTGGTGGCAGCCATGATGATCACCGGGGCGCTGGTGTCGGTTTTGAAGCCGTCAATCTCGGCCAGTAATTGGTTGAGCGTCTGTTCGCGCTCGTCGTTGCTGCCCAGGCGCATTACACCTCCCCGGCTCTGACCAATGGCATCAATCTCGTCAATGAAAACGATCGCTGGAGCTGCCTTGCGCGCCTGTTCGAACAGGTCGCGCACCCGTGCTGCGCCGACCCCCACAAACATCTCAACAAATTCGGAGCCGCTGGTCTCGAAGAACGCGACCTGGGCCTCGCCGGCCGTTGCTTTGGCCAGCAGCGTCTTGCCGGTGCCCGGGGGCCCGACGATCAACACGCCCTTGGGGATATGTCCGCCAAGTTGAGCGAATTGCTGAGGCGCCTTCAGAAACTGAATGATCTCTTGGAGCTCGGCAATGGCTTCATCCGCTCCGCCCACATCTTTGTACGTGACCGTAACATCCTCGGGCTTGACCTCGATCGCTTTGCTCTTGCCGACCCCAAAGATGCCTCCCAGCCCTCCGCTGGCTCCGCCCGCTCGCTGGTAGGCCATGTACCAGAAACCGCCAAGTAGCGCGAGCGGCAGAAGGTTCAGCAAAATGCCACCGAGGGGATTCGGTGGGCGCTCGAATTGGTAAGTTACATTTGCGTTTTGTAACTCTTCAATCAGCTTGGGGTCACCGGCAGGCGCAGGTATGGTATTGAATTGCACGACCGGAGAAGATCCGGCCGGTTTGGGGTTCTTCATCTCACCAACGATGCCCCTTTCGCCGATGGTTATCTTTATGATTTGAGCATCAGCTAGCTTTTTCTTGAATTCGCTGTAAGGAATTTCTGCTTTCCGAGTCAGAGGAGTTAAGACGAATAGCTGGAACAGCCACAACAGAATCAGGCTTGTGATCAAGTAACTGATGCCGAAACGAAGCTGACGCTGACTTTGCTCCTGGCGTTTCTTTTCATCTTCGCGTTTGTGTTTTCCTGGTGACGACTCCGGCTCGTTCACGGTCCACCTCCCCTACATTGCTCAAATTCGTGCGCGCAGGGATTCCACTCCCGGTGTTGCAGGTGAGCATCGCGGTACTCTCGACTGGCAGACTTGACTCGGATTTGGGGTTCGCAACAACTAGTCACCATGATCGGTCACCCTCGACATGTTCGGAGGTGTCCTCCATTGGATTCGCCGCTCCGATCTGCTGAACGGTCGAACGCATCATCGATTCGGTTGCGATCAGGTCAACTCCTGCCTTGGCCATCTCCGCCAACAGCGCCTTACCCTGATCATCTACAAAGTCCACCCCATCCAAATTCACCCCGAAGGTTTTCCCCGTCGCACGTCCGCTGGTTGAGCGCCAGCATCTCTCCAATTCGATGACCCAGGGTCCCTTTAACTTCCCTTCGACCCGAAATACGACGTCATCATCCCTTTCTTCAACGGTAACCCTGAGCATGAGGATAACGCCCCCGGTTCGCAGCCGTGAAGTTGCATCCCGACGACCAAGTCAGAAGAGCTCGCTCAAGTGCGTTGCAAGTTGTTCAGGCACGGCGCTTAAGGGCCATACCGCGAATACCACAACCCGCAGATGGCTGCTCCGCGCGCACCAACAAACGATGATATCTCGTCAGAGTGACGAGGAAGTTCCCGACCTCTGAAGAGGGCGTAGACGCGTGAGCGACTCGTCAGACCTTGGGTCCAAATGAAGCACCGCCCAACCTGAAAAATCGCCCGCCGCAGGTCCCATCTAACTCAAGCTCGGCGGGGGCTCCTGTTTTCAGGGCAACTATCAACGCAATTCAATCCTGCGGCCCAGACTGGGTTAGGCCAAGTACTTCGGGAGTTGTTCCAACTTGCCGTGTCAACTTCAGTCCAAATCTGATACCCTGCCCCGAGCTCGAATCGTCACTTTGGCGAGATAACGCCGATTCTCTTCGACGGGTGGAATTTTTTTCCCTCTTAGCAGCGCTCAAGTACTCCTTTTTCTTGTAAATACCGAGAATTGGGAATCACAACGAGTTGGGCACTACCGTGCTGTCTAACAGGCTAGCTGGTTACGTGGAATCGATGATTCCATTTCTGGTTGGTTGCCGCCAGTCTCTGTCTGCGGGGCACATCTACTGGTTAAGAAAGGGTGCTCAGGTAGTAGTTCAAAGTAAGAATAGGAGATGACTTATGGATCGAATGCTGATGGTGATTTTTGACAATGAAACCGACGCGTACGAGGGAAAAAGAGGACTTATGTACCTGGACGCTGAAGGCAGCATCACTGTTTACGCCTGCGCGGTGATTGCGAAGCGGCCAGATGGCACTGTGACGGTAAGACAAGAGGATAACGTCGGGCCCCTTGGCACTCTCCTAGGCACTGCCCTCGGAAGCCTCATTGGTCTATTGGGCGGGCCGCCAGGTGTGGCTATCGGCGCTGCCGCAGGCTTTGCCGCCGGCGGGGCTGCCGACCTGAACAATGCTCGCATTGGCGAGGATTTCCTCGACGACGTCAAGAAACAGTTGTCGCCGAACAAAGTCGCGGTGGTCGCCGAAATTGAAGAGAATTGGACCACGCCGGTGGACGCCCGCATGGAGCCGCTGGGAGGAATTGTATTCCGGCGCGCTCTGTCGGATGTAAAGCACCAAGTCCATGAGGAGAACATCAACGCCATGAAGGCCGACCTCGCCCAAATGAAGGCAGAGCAGGCCAAGGCTCAAGCCGACCGCAAAGCAAAGCTCCACGAAAAGATCAACCAGCTTGAGTCCAAGATACAAGTTCAGTTGCAAAGGGCGAAAGACAGACGTGAAGCAGCGGTACGTCAGGCCCAGGCAAAGGCCGAGGTGCTCAAAGCAAAAGCAGCGGCTGCGAAGGCTAAGGCGTCATAACGCGAGACTCTCAGCCTGGTTGCGTAAGAACCCTCAAAAAGGGAGGTCGCATAGACCTCCCTGTGTTGGAAACAAAATACGCAACTCGGGAGGATCGGATGTCTACGCAGCTGTCACGTGGTTTTCATGGAAGGTAGCAGATGCGCTCCAACATCAAACTCGGAAGAATCTCTGGAATAGAAATCGGGCTTCATTACAGCTGGTTCATCATCGCTGCCCTGATCGCATTCTCACTCGCCGAACACTTCCGTCAGGTGAACCCGTACTGGGACAGCCGCCAGACTTGGATCGCTGCGCTGGTCACTGCAGCCCTGTTCTTCGTTAGCTTGCTGTTGCATGAACTCGCCCATTCCCTGGTGGCCCAGACCCGTGGATTAAAAGTCAAGTCGATTACCCTGTTCGCGCTCGGTGGGATTTCCCAACTCCAGGACGATGCCACCGAGGCGAAAACAGAATTCTGGGTCGCGATCGCCGGGCCGATCGCCAGCCTGATGATCGGTTTTGGCTGCCTCCTCATCGCGCCCCGCCTTGGCTGGCAAGGTTCAACCAAACCGCACACTGCAGTGAGTGGGATCTTTTTCTGGTTGGGGTATATCAACGTTGCTCTTGCGGTCTTTAACATGATTCCCGGCTTTCCGCTCGATGGCGGCCGGGTGCTGCGCTCGATCATTTGGGCGATTACCAAGAACGCAGATCGTTCCACCCGCATCGCCGCCCGCGTCGGCCAAGTTGTGGCCTTTCTGTTCATTGTCGATGGGATATGGCAATTTTTTGCCGGCGCCGGCTTCGGTGGCCTGTGGATAGCATTCATTGGCTGGTTTCTGATGGACGCGGCAAAGGCCAGTTACGCCGAGGTGGAGGCCGTGGCGGGGCTTCGGGGAATCCGAGTTTCAGAGGTCATGTCGCGCGACTGCGCCACTGTGAACCGCGGCATGAGTTTGCAGGAATTTGTTAATACCTACCTTCTGAGGACCGGTGAGCGGTGTTTCGCAGTGGAGGACCAGGGTCGCCTGGTGGGCATCATTACTCCCCGCGATGTGGGCAGGATCCCGCGTGACCGTTGGGACACGGCCACTGTGCGCGGAGCCATGCGTCCCCTGCAGGAGTTGCACACCGTTACGCCTGATACGCCAGTGCTGGATGCGTTGAAACTCATGGCCCGCAACGATGTCAACCAGTTACCCGTGGTCGCAAATGGCGCATTGCAAGGGATGGTCTCCCGTTCCCAGCTCGTGCAGCTACTTCAGGTGCGTTCTGACCTGCAATTCCCGGTCGCGTATCATCATCGGCCCCTGCATGGCCCGACCGAAGCGAGGAAAGCATCATGATTCGATTGTCTTGCGAAGGCGGTGAAAGCGTACACGGATAGTTCATGGAGACGCTAGGACTCGGCGATAACGGACAGAAATACGGAGGACAGATCACGCAGACCAAGCATTGGAGAGACCAGTGCTCGAGGAGACGGACCATGAATACATTCGAACTACTTCGAAAGGCGCTCTTGTATATCACTGCTGCGGCGGTTGGTCTCGCGGGGGTTGGGATCGCAACAATCCCACTGGCGGCTCAAGAGCAGAAGCAGGACGAGGAACTGCAGATGGGCCAGGAGGTCTTCAACGAACTGAAAGCCAGGGCCGAAATCATCGAATCGTCCCCTTTGTACGATCAGCTGAAACCGATTGCCGACGCCATTACCCGGGCAGCGCAGCCACGATACAACCATCCGTTCAAGTTCTACCTGGTTCATGAAGCGCAACCGAACGCGTTCGCAACTCCAGGCGGCAACGTCTATGTTGTCGATTCGCTCCTGTATTTCGTCAGGAATACCGACGAACTCGCCGGAACGCTGTGTCACGAGGTCTCTCACACCGTCCATCACGACACCATGACGTTGATGGAGGAGCGGCAGAAAATCGCGAAGCGGGAAGTGG
>Ga0335085_10003484_pt1 | contig 27161 bp, 18 predicted proteins | sample Lox_Sample_45_FD_206712 | JGI IMG/M metagenome (GOLD analysis project Ga0335085, IMG submission 206712) | Soil microbial communities from Loxahatchee National Wildlife Refuge, Florida, United States - Lox_Sample_4.5 | ecosystem: Environmental > Terrestrial > Soil > Wetlands | place: USA...
CAACACCGGGGACTAATCAGCAACAGCTGAGCTGCGACAACCGGCACGCGCGACGGCCGGCCCCCGAGGACGGCCGTCGCGCGTGCCAAGCCGCGTGCCACAGAATCAGACCGCGTACGAAGCATCAGGCGGTGCCTGGAGCCTCCGGTGAAGCCGGCGGCGGCTGGCGCCGCTGGTTCAGCCGTCGCCGGCTCCACCAGCCGAGCCCGCCGAGCACGACGATGACCCCGAGGAACGGCGCGACCGCGCCGATCACCGTCAGCAGCCAGCTGATCGTCAGCCGGAACGCGTGCCAGCCACCGGAGAGCCCGCCGGTCAGGCCGGGCGGCGGCTTCGCCGCCACGGCGTGATGCTTGACCGGGACCTTCGGCCCGACCAGGCTGAGGGTCACCGTCGCGTAGGCGGTCTCGTGATTCAGCGCGTTCTGCTGCGCGAGCATCGACTCCAGGTCGGATTCCTCGGAGTTGATCTGGTTCTGCACCTCGAGCAGCGAGCTGACGCTCCCCGCGTGCTTGAGCAGCGCGCGCAACTGCGCGATCGCCGCCTCGTCGGAGGCGACCCTGCTGTTAACGTCGGCGACCTGCTGGGTGACGTCCTGGGTCTGCTGCGTCAGGGACAGCTGAGTGCCGAGCGATGTCCCGGACAGCGCGGCGAGCGTCGCGGCGTAGGCGGCGGCGGGGATCTTGAGCGTCACCGAGGCGGACGCCTCGTTCGGGTGCCCTGGCGGCGCGGCAACGATGTTTTCCGTTGAGACGTAGCCGCCGGCCGCGGAAACGACCGACGTGGCGCGGTTGACGGCCGCCTGGACGTCCTTGGCGCGCACGGTCAGCTGAGCCGTGTAGATCAGCTGCTGCCCGGTCGCGACGAGCTTGTCGGTGGTCGACGACGAGGACCGGCTGGAACCGCCGGATCCGGCGAAGCCGTTCTGTGCGCTGGAGGCGGCCGGCGCACTCGCGGATGCCGCGGCCGCGGATGCCGCGGCCGCGGAGGGCGCGGACTCGGGTCCCGCGACCCCGCCCGATGTCGCGGCGCTGGAACTCGCGGAGCTGCCCGAGCAGCCGGCCGCCGCGGCGGTAATGAGAAGCAGCCCGCAGAAAGCGGTCGCACCAGCTAGGCGACGGCGCGGCCGGTGGGACCGGCCAGGCCAGCCAAGCCGGCGGCGCGTGCGGGCGGAAGCGGAAAAGGTGGAGCGCATGCCACTTTGACGGCAGCCCAGGCGCGGCCGGTTGCGCCCCCAGATCACGATTTGGCCGCATGCGGCCCCGGCGCAGACAGGGAACCACACAACACAGACAGGGAACCACACAACACAGGCAGGGAACCGGACAAAAACCCCGTGGCGACCGCACCGCCCCGCCGGCCACACTTAAGTCATGGCCGACGACCTTCGCGTGAACAACTGGCTGGTGATCCCCGCCAGCGAATTGCGCGAGCGTTTCTCGCGTTCCTCGGGGCCTGGCGGCCAGTCGGTCAACACCACCGACAGCAGGGTGGAGCTCTCCTTCGACATCGCCAGGTCGCCGTCCCTGCCGGAACGGGAGCGGACGCGGGCCTTGTCCCGCCTTGAGCCCCGGCTGGCCGATGGCGTGCTCACGGTCGCCGCGGAGACCGAGCGCAGCCAGCTGATGAACCGCGACGCGGCCCGCGCCCGGCTCGCCGCTCTGCTCAAAGAGGCGATCGCCCCGCCACCGCCGCCCCGCGTGCCCACCAAGCCGACCAGGGGCGCCCGCGAGCGCCGCCTCGCCGACAAGCGCCGCCGTGGCCAGACCAAGCGCGACCGCCGCTACGACGCCGGCGAGCACTGAAAAACGTCAGCAGCGTCAGCCCGCGGCCGGTTCCTTCGGCTCGAGCGTCAGCGAGACGGAGTTGATGCACCAGCGCTCGTCGGTCGGCGTCTGGTAGCCCTCGCCGGTGAACACGTGCCCGAGATGCGAGTCGCAGGCGGCGCACCGCGCCTCGACGCGGACCATCCCGTGCGAGCGGTCCTCGATCAGCGTCACCGCGTCGTCCGACGTCGGCTGGTAGAACGAGGGCCACCCGCAGCCCGAGTGGAACTTGGCGTCCGAGCGGAACAACTCCGCACCGCACGCTCTGCACCGGTACACGCCCGTCGTCTCGGTGTCCGTGTACTCCCCGGTAAACGCCCGCTCGGTCCCCGCCTGCCGCAACACCGCGTACTCGGCCGGCGAAAGCCGCTCGCGCCATTCCGCTTCGGTCCGTTCCACCTTCTCCATGTCTTCGAGATTAATAGATCGGTACCGCGGATCCCGCCGCCCCCGGCCCGCGACGCCCCCGCCGATCATCCAGAACGGTTGCCTGACTCCGCCCGCCCCGCCCGCGAAACCTCTATCCCCGCGGGCCTTACAGGCGGGCCTCCGGCGCCAGGGCCTCGAGGATCTCCGACGCGCGGAGCACCGCCTTGCCCTCGTCGGCGGCCGGGTCGCCGATCGCGGCGTCGAAGTTCAAGTCGTAGAACACCTCCGTCACCCCGCAGCTCTCCAGCCACCCGATGTCCTCGCGGATCTGCTCATACGACCCCGACAGCAGGCGGCGCTTGCCCGTCGTCTTGGAGACAGACGGCTTACCAGGCCGGACCACGCCGCGGCAGACGATCCTGGCCGGCCCGCGCCCGGCCGCCCGCGCGGCGGTCTGCACGACCTTCGCCGATTCCGCGATCGTGGACAGGTCCGCGCTCGACGCGGTCACCCAGCCGTCGCCGATCCGCCCGGCCCGCTCCATCGCCGCCCGCGACATGCCCCCGATCAGCACCGGCGGCCCCGGCCGCTGGACTGGCCGCGGCTCCTGGCGCCCCGGCGGGATCGTGAAGAACGTGCCCGTGTATCCCGCCGCGCCGCCCCAGAGCGCGTGCAGCGCGCCGACGTACTCATCGGCGCGCGCTCCGCGCGCGGCCATCGGCGCACCGGACCCGGTGAATTCCTCGGCCAGCCAGCCGGAGCCGATGCCCAGGTCGAGGCGGCCGCCGGACAGCACGTCCACCGTCGCCGCCTGCTTGGCGAGCAGCAAGGGGGAGGCGAACGGGTGGCTGACCGTCGCCACCCCGAGCCGGATCGACGAGGTGGCGGCGGCCAGGTAGCCAAGCGACACCATCGGGTCGAGCACCGACTGGTACACCGGCGCCAGGTTCGCGCCCGGCGGCACGAGCAGCCGCTGGAACGTCCACAGCGACCGGTACCCGAGCCGCTCCGCCCGCCGTCCCATTTCCGCGAGGTTCCGCGGCTTCGCCCACGCGCCGGAAACCGGCGCACCGAATCCGATGTCCATGGTCACCGACCCTAGCCAGCCCGGCCGGCTGCCCGTGCCGCGGACCGGCGGAAGCGCGGCCGCGGGTTCTGCGTGCTCAGGCCGCTCCCGCCGGCGGAGTGACGGCGGGAGCGGCGCGGAGCGGAGTCAGCCGGCGTCGACGGAGAAGTTGGTGACGTTGAAGGTCTCCTGCGCGCCGGTGGTGTTGACGACCTCGACGCCGTAGCAGACCTCGCTCAGGGTGGAGTTGCCCGGGACCCAGCCCTTGTCCATCAGGTACTGGAAGAACGAGAGCAGGTTCAGGGTGCCCGAGGTGAAGTTCGAGTTGGCGACGAAGGCGAAGTAGTTGCCGTCGCCCTTCCATACGGTGAAGGAGTGCCCGTCGAATGTCACGGTGCCCTGCGGTGACCCGCCGGGGATCTGGCCGTGGTTCTCGTTCCAGATCATCACCTCGTCGCTGCCCGCGCCCGGGTTGGCGATCCCGTTCAGCCAGATGTCGTAGGCGTTCTCGTAGGTGCCAGGCGCGCCGTTCGGCCCGGATTCAGCGAACGTGCTCGTGACGGACTTCAGCGAGCTGATCGCGGGCGAGTCGAAGTCACGGTGCACGTTGGGGTAGGTCTTCACGGAGTTGCTGCCGCTGTTCACCGCCGCCGTCACGGACCAGCTTCCAGGCGAGCAGACGTTCAGCGTCTGCACCAGGCCGGAACCGCCGGCGTTCCACTCGTTGTTCGCGACGAAGTACGGCAGCGCGGTGTAGGTGCCGTACAGCGTCGACGTGGTGAACACCGGGTTGGTGCAGGACGCGGTGCCGACCGGAGGCGGCGTGGCGGGCTGCTTCGCCGACGGCGTCGTGGTCGGCGTGGTAGTCGGGGGAGTCGTCTTGGTCGACTGCGCCGAGTGCGTGGCGGTCGGCGCGGGAGACGCCGCGGCCGTGGTGGCCGTCGGCGTCGGCTTGGTCCGCAGCGCGGACGGCTTCTTCTTCGCCCCGGTGGCGGTCACCAGCGGGCTCGGCGCGAAGTTGAACTCAGGCACGGTGGGGATCGCGCTGCCCGCGCCCTCCGCATTGCCCGCGCCCTGCAGCGTAGCCACCGCCGACGGCTGGAGCGCGACCGCTCCCGTCGTGCTGAAGCCGCCACCGCCTGAGGCGAGGACGCCGATGGCGGCGAGCCCGCCGCCCGCCAGGGTCCCGGAAAGTGCGATCAATGCCACCGATCGCGACCGGCGTGATCGCACGCCTCGGCCCGCGTGGCGCGGGGCCCGGTGTCCGCCTCGATGCCGGCCGCGCCGCAGGGCGGGCTCGATCGGGGCTTTGTCGACTGGCCTTCGGTCTTGAGTGACCTGCGGCACCGACCCCTCCTAGCTATGCGCTCGCGGGGGCGAGCTCGTTTTTTATAAAGATGTGCGGGCGGCTGCGAATGCTGGTTCGTGGCACCAGTCCGTGAAAGACTTCCACGGTGACCGATTTGTACCTGCCGGGAGTGCCGTTTCCTTTCGAGCCGTCTGGGTCCCCAGCATGCCAGGCTGACGTGTCTGGCGGAGTACTAACACTGATAAGCGGGGCGAAATCCGACATGTTTATCGATCCGGCCGGCGATGAGGGCGCCAGGCCGGACGCGGGCCGGTGGACGGGGCTGCCCGGCGAGGAGGATTTCACCCTCACCGCGCGGGTCAGCGTGAGCTTCAATTCCACCTTCGACGCCGGAGTGCTGCTGCTATATCTCAGCGACCGCAGGTGGGCGAAACTCTGCTACGAATTCTCGCCGCAGCGCAAACCGACCGCGGTTACCGTGGTCACCCACGGCACGTCGGACGACAGCAACTCGTTCGAGACGGAAGGCGGCCCGCTGTGGCTGCGCATTACCAGATCGGGACGAGCCTGGGCATTTCACGCCTCGCACGACGGCCGCTACTGGCAGTTGCTGCGCTACTTCACGCTCGGCGAGGCGTCAGGCGCGCGGGTCGGCTTCCTCGCCCAGTCGCCGCTCGGCGACCCCTGCGCCGCGGTCTTCGACTCCATCAGCTACCGGACGGGCGCGCCCGCCGACCTGCGCGACGGCACCTGACTGGCGCGTACCTCAGCGCGTCACCTCGACGTCACGGAATGGCCAGCAGGCGTCCAACCGCCGCTCCTGCGCTCGGCTCATGGACGGCGCGCCCGCCAGCCCCGTGGCGTTTCGGATCCGCGCCAGTAAAGGGCATTCGCCGGTAATGCAGTAACAGGCGCGCTTATGGTACAACTCCGTTAAGCGTAAAAAACCTCGCATTCCTATGAGTGGGGCGGGCTTTGACATGTGCGGTTACAGCGGGGCATTCGCGGCTCTTTTGCCACGGATGACCCTTTGATGCGAGCCAGCCCTTCTACATCTACCGGCCGAGCCAGAACCAGGAACCGGAGGCGTTCGGCGACATTGTCAGCGGCAACAACGACTACCGGCTACCGCGCCCGGCGAGCACCTCGGCGGTCAGTTCGGCGGCGCAGCCCCACGACAGGGTGACCCCGGCGCCGCCGTGGCCGTAGTTGTGCCACAGCATCCGGCCGCCTGGCAGCGGCTCCGCCTCCAGGCGAACCTGCGGCCGGACCGGTCGCAGCCCAACCCGTTCCGCGACAATTCGAGCGTCCCGCAGTGACGGGAAGACGGCCGCGCAGTCCCGCAGGATGCGCGCGGACACCTCGGGCCGAGGCGCCATGTCCGACGCGCCCTCGTAGGCGATGCCGCCGAGCACCGCGACCTCGCCGTGCGGGAACAGGTACGTGTAGTCCGCGCCGTCGTCGCCGTGGTCGAGGTAGAACTCGGTGATGCCGGGGTTCTCCACGACGACCACCTGCCCGCGCACCGGCACCACCGACTCGTCGGGCACCAGGTCGCGCGCGCCGATGCCGGTGCAGTTCACCACCACCGGCGCGGCGACCGCCGCGAGCGACGCCACGGTCTCGACCGTCACCGAGCCGCCGAGCGCCACGTACCTGGCGAGCAGGTATTCCAGGTAGACCGGCATGTTGACGGCTGGCGCCGTGTACGCCCAGCCGGAGACAAAGCCGGCCGGCAGGTCGCCAGTGCCGAGCAGCCGGGTTCCTGGCAGCAGCGAGAGCCAGTCCGGCGGCATCGCGTGGTGCGCCGCCACCTCGCGTCCCGAGATGACATGCACGCCGGAATCCGGGTCGCAGGCCAGCGCGGAGAGCACGTCGAGTGCGGTCCGTGACCAGGCGACGCAGCGCTGCGGCGGTCCGCAGCGGACCGGGCCCCAGATGGCGCCCGCCGCGACCGACGTCGCCGCGGGCGGCGCCGCCGCGGTGACAACCCGTGTGGACAGCCCCGCCTCGGCGAGCGATACGGCGGTCGTCAGCCCGACCACCCCGGCACCAACGACAACCGCGTCCACGTCCGTCACGGCTACCGACGTTACCGGGGCACCGCGCCGCCGCCCCGGCCAGGGTCACGCCTCTCTTTATCCCAAACGGTTGCTGGCGTCGCCTCCCAGCCCGCCGCTATTCCTTCAGGTGCCAGCGGCGTCCATCGGATCGCGGCCTGACCAGGGTGAACGTCTCGAACAGGGTGTAGTCGCCGGTCGGCGCGCCTGGCTGCCCGGTCGCCGGGCTCACCTGGTCGGCGCCGACGGCGTGGTAGTACCGCACGGTGACCGACGTCTGGCCGCCGGCCTCGCTGCCCGGGTTGACGTCGAACACCGCGATGCCGTACCCGGCCGACCCGTCGCGCCGCGCGGACCAGGTCGCCTCCTCGACGGCGTCGGCGGCTGGCCTGGTGTACCGGCCGGCGACGCCGCCGCCAGGCACGGGCCGGCCCGGCCTGGTGAAGACGGCCGCCTCGCGGATGCCGGAACGGACGCCCGTCCCGCCCGCCGCGGCCGTTCCCGGCGCCTCGCCCATCTCCGGAGCCCCGCTGGTCGCCGGCGTCTCCGGGTTCCGCGGCGCGGCGGCGGCGGGCAGGCTGCCGCCGCAGCCGAGGACCAGGTGGACGGTGCCCTGGCTGCTGTCGAACACCCCGCTGTCCACGGTGGTCACCGGGTGCGGCCGCCGGGTGTCGACCGCCGCGCCGGTCGCCGCGTCCGTGCCGGCCCCCGTGTCGCAGCCGCGAACAGGAAAGGACCGCTCGTAGCCGTGGTCGTGCCCGGACAGCACAAGGTCGACCTCATAGCGGTCGAAAAGCGGCAGCCATTCCAGCCGCACCCCCAGGTCGGAGCCCGCACCGCCGGGGGAAGAGCCGCCGGGGGCGGACGAGCAGGCGCACTGGTGCAGCTGGACCACGATCCAGTCGATCGAGGCGTCGCCGCGAGCGGCCGCCAGGGTCGACTCGAGCCACCTGGTCTGCGCGCCGCCCGAGTAGCCGCGCACGTACCTGGAGGTGCCGGCCACGGCCGGCGGATGGCCCGTTCCCGGCGCGGGCACCAGCGGGGCAGGGCCGGCGACGAACCCGCCGCCGTCCTGATAGGCGACGTCGTCGCCGCTCAGGCAGACGAACAGCGCCGTGCCAACCCGGAACGCGTACCACCGCCCGTCGAGCCCGTCCACGCCGTTGGGCGGCAGCGTGTACCTGGTCAGGTAGGAAGCGAGCCCGTGCGCGTCGTTGCCGAGCTCGAGTTCGTGATTGCCTGGCACCGGCATCCACGGCCGGTTCGCCGCCGATGCCTGCACGTTGTTGCCGAAGTCGCGCCAGACCTGCGGTTGCGCGGCCGGAGTCAGGTTCGCGTACGCCAGGTCGCCGTTGAGCAGGTGGAACAGCGGCTGGAAGGTCTCCACCGCGCCCACCGCGTAGGCGGCCTGGCCGTGGGAACTCGCCCACGCGGGGTTCGCCGTGGCGAGGTCGCCGAAGCTGGTGAACCGGAAGCGGGCACGGCCCGCGGGCGCGGTGCTGAACGTGGCGCTGAACGGGTCGGCCGCGCTCGAGTCGTTGTCGGCGGTGACCGCGTAGCCGTAGGTCGCGCCGGGGCGCAGCCTGTCCACCAGCGCGTGATAGGTCCATACGACGGTGCCGCTCAGCGTGTCGGTATAAGCGCGTTCCGTGGCGGCGATGACACGCTGGCCGATGCGCACCCGGGGCCGCGATGCCTGGCCCGCCGACGCCCACGAGACCACCACAGCGGAAGTCGGATCGTCGCCCCAAGTGAGGTGGATCTGCTCTGGCGTGCCGTCCGCGGCCTCGGAACGCCCGCGCGCCGCGGCGCGGGCCGGTGCCGCGGCTGTGGCGGACAGCAGGCCGGTGGTCCCCGCGGCGATCATCTGCCGCCTGGACAAGTCGGCCACCGAGTCATCTGACATGCGGAGACTTTGCCGTCTGACGGTAAACGAGGGGTGACGGCAGGGAAGGTAGCGCCCCCAGATCTTGATGAATATTGGGATGAGCTGTTCGGCTCGCCCGGGCTGCCAAGTGCGGGATTGCTGGCACGGATGAGACGGATGAGCTGTCCCTTTGCCGATGCCAATTTGTTACCGCGAGCCAATAATGCAAATTGGGTGGAAGGTATGGTACAACCTTGCGGTAAGGGCGGATAAACCTCGCATACATCATTTTCAATAAGTGGGCGGGCTTTGACATGTGCGGGTGCTGCCGGGGGGACCTGGCACCTTTTTCCGTGGTGACATCGTGGTAAAGAACCTGCTGCCAGGTGATCCGGCCACGGTCGGGCCATACAAGCTGCTCGGGCGGCTCGGGCAGGGCGGCATGGGCGTGGTGTACCTGGCCAGGTCGCCAGGCGGCCGCACGGTGGCGGTGAAGGTCATTCAGCCGCAGCTGGCGAATGAGCCGGGCTTCCGCACCAGGTTCGCGCGCGAGGTCGCGGCGGCGCGCGGCGTCGGCGGAATGTTCACCGCGCTGGTGGTCGACGCGGACACCGACGGCACGGTGCCGTGGCTGGCAACCGCGTACGTGGCAGGGCCGTCGCTCGCCGAGGCCGTCGAGGGGCAGGGGCCGCTGCCGCCGGAGTCGGTGCTCGCGCTCGCGGCCGGCCTGGCCGAGGGGCTGCAGGCGATTCACACGGCCGGCGTGGTGCACCGGGACCTGAAGCCGTCGAACGTGCTGCTCGCCGCCGACGGGCCGCGGGTGATTGACTTCGGCATTTCCCGCGCCCGCGAGGCGTCCATGCTGACCCAGACGGGCACCGTCATGGGCTCGCCCGGTTACCTGTCGCCCGAGCAGGCCGAGGGCCAGGTCGTCGGCCCGCCGAGCGACGTCTTCAGCCTCGGCGGCGTGCTGGTGTTCGCGGCGACGGGTGAGGGGCCGTTCGGCAGCGGGCCGACCCCGGCCCTGATGTACCGGGTGGTCGCCAAGGAGCCGAACCTGGCCCAGGTGCCCGAGCAGGTCCGCCCGCTGATCGAGCGGTGCCTGGCCAAGGACGCCGCCGACCGGCCTACTCCCGGCGAACTGCTCGCCCAGCTCGACGCGCTCGGTGCGGGCATCGGCGTGGTCACGCCGCAGTGGCTGCCCGAGCCGTACACGCAGGCGCTCGGCAGGTACGTGCCGACCGCGGTGACTCCCACGCCGTCGGCTGCCGCCAGGGTGGAGGACACGTCCCCCGTCGCGCAGGGGACGCCAGCCGGCCTGACGGCGGTCGCGCCGGCCGCGGCGGCAGGCCTGGCGGCCGCTGCCGCGGGTGCGGCGGTCGCGGACGAGGCGCCGGTGGCGAGCGGGGTTCCGCTGACGCCGGCCGGCGTCCAGGTGCCGTCCGCCGTCTCCGAGGCCCCGCCGGTCGTGGACACTCCGCCAGTCTCCAATGTTCCGCTCTCCGAGGTTCCGCCCGCCGCGGCGACGCCCGTCGTGGATTCGCCGCCCATGGGCTCGCCGGCCTCGGGCGTGCCCGCGGCGGTGGCCGGGGTCGCGGCCATGGGGGCCGCGGCGGCCGCGCCGCCCGGCACCGCGGAGACCAGGATCGAGCCGATCTTCCCGCCGCCCGGCGGCGTGCCCGAGTACAGCGGACAGGCCACGGTCGGCCTGTCCACCATCCCGCCGGCGGTCGGCACCCCGCCGGGCGGCGGTCCCGCGGTATTCGCCGCCGGCGCGGGCACCGCCGCCCCTGGCACGGGCCCCGGCACCGGCGCGCCAGGCACCGGCGGCCCCGGCTTTGCCCCGGGCACCGGCGGTCCCGGTTTCGGCGGCCCCGGCTTCGGGGGTCCTGGCGGCGGCGGCCCGATGGGGCCGATGCCGCCGGGCGGCGTCGTCACACCGCTGCCGCGGCCGAACCAGCGCCGCCGCATCCTGATCGCGGCGGCCGCGGCCCTCATCGTCCTGGCGGGCACCGGGATCGGCTTCGCGCTGAGCGGCGGCGGCGCGGGCAAGTCCGCGTCGGGTCCCAACCCGTCGGTCGTCGCGAGCACGTCGCACAGCCCGTCGACGTCGCCTTCCGCGTCGCCGTCGGCCACCAAGAGCCCGTCGCCCAAGGTCAGCACCACTAAGCCCAAGCCCCACCCGACGACGAAGAAGCCGAGCCCGCCGCGGCCGACGACCTCCTCGGCGGCCCCGACGACATACGCGCCGACCACCCAGGCTCCGACGACATACGCGCCGACGACCCAGGCGCCGACGACGACGCCGACCACGCACAGCGCGTCGCCGACGCCGACGCACACGACGACGCCGCCATCCACGACGCAGGCCATCGGCGGCTACTCCGGCGCGTCATCCTACGGCTGCTCGGGACCCGAGCCCTCGTCGTCGGGCGCCGCGGTCAGCTTCACCTTCTACAACAACAGCAACGCCTCGATCTCGGTCGGCGACTACACCACCGGCGGCAGCTACCAGCCGGTGACGAGCATCGGCGCGCACAGCTCGTACTCCGCGAGCACGCACGCCGGCTACTACTGGCAGGTCAACAACGCCAGCGGCGCGTGCCTCGGCGAGTTCAACGTCTACTCATCCGGTTCGGTCACCGTCGTTTCCTGACGATTCCCGCCGCCCGGCCGCCCGTCGGGCGGCACCCGTGTAGCCCACCATCCGCAGGCACAACCGACAGCCCAACCGAGCACGGAGGGAAACAGCACATGCGCCTTGGCAGAGTTCGCCTGCTGGCGAGCGCGGCGACGATAAGCACCTTGGCCGGGGCGCTCGCCGCCGTGATCATCCCGTCGGCGGACGCCGCGGCGGGGGCGCCGGTGGCACTGGCGGGAAGCGCCGCGGCACTCCCGGCGGGCGCCGTCAGGCTCGGCGCGCTGCCCGCGTCGCGGACGCTGACCGTCGACGTGACGCTCAAGCTCGGCAACGAGGCGGGGCTCGACGCGCTGCTGGCCGGCCTCGCCGACCCGAAGTCGCCGTACTTCAGGCACTTCGTCGGCAAGGACGAGTTCGGCCCCGAGTTCGGCCTCTCGCTCGCGGGGATCGACGCGGTGCGCAGCGGGCTCAGCTCCCTCGGCCTTAACCCTGGCCCGACCGACCCGGACCGGCTCTTCATCCCGGTCACCGGCACCGCCGCCGCGATCGGCCGCGCCTTCGGCACCACGCTGGTGAACTACCGGCTGCCCGGCGGCCGCGTCGCCTACGAGAACACCACCGCGCCGCGGGTGCCTGCCTCGATCGCCCCCTACATCCAGGGCATCATCGGCCTGGACAACATCTACCGCGCGCAGCGCGCCAGCCACCGGCAGCCTGTGTCAAGCACGCAGGGCCCGGCTGTGCCCGCCGCCACCGCCGCCCCCGCGGCGCACCCGGCCAAGCCGTGCACCACCGCGACGAACGTGGCGGTCGCGTTCCGCGGTTACACCGCCGACGAGCTCGCCTCGCACTACGGGATGACCGCTTTGTACAAGCTTGGTGACCTCGGTCAGGGCACCCGGGTGGCGCTCGCGGAACTCGAGCCGAACCTGAGCACGGACATCGCCGGCTACAAGTCCTGCTACGGCATCACCACCAAGGTCGAGGACACCGTGGTGGACAAGGGGGTCGGCACCGGCGCGGGCGAGGGCGAGGCCGCGCTCGACATCGAGAACGTCGCCGGCATCGCGCCCGCCACGACGATCGACGTCTACCAGGACGGCAGCACCACCGTCGACCCGCTGTTCGACATCGCCTCCAAAGTCGCCGCCATGGACAGAGACCAGGTGTTCTCCATCTCCTACGGCCTGTGCGAGAAGGAGGCGGGCACCGCGGTCCTGGCCGCCTACCAGAAGGTGTTCAAGACGCTCGACGCCAAGGGCATCACCACGGTCGCCGCGTCGGGTGACTCCGGCTCGACCGGGTGCTACGAGGGCGGGACGACCCAGTCCACGGTGCTCAGTCCCTGGGTGCCCGCGGCATCGCCCTATGTGCTGTCAATCGGCGGCACCGCGATGACGAGCGCGGGACCGCTGTCCACCGAAGTTGCGTGGAACGGCTCGACGAGCAAGTTCCCAGGCGCGGGCGGCGGCGGCGTCTCGGCGTTGCTGTGCATGCCGAGCTACCAGGACTTCAACCAGGTCTTCCCGAAGACCGACCCGCCGATCGCGGGCATGGTCTCGGCGCAGTCGGTCAAGGCCAAGTCGTGTGTCTCGGGTAAGGACCCCAAGGGGTACCGGCGCCAGGTGCCCGACATCTCCGCCGACGCGGCGAGCTCGAGCCCGTACATCATCGTCTACACGGGCAAGTGGTTCGCCTCGTGGGGCACCTCCGCGGCGACCAGCCTGATCGCCGGCGAGGCGGCGCTGATCGACTCGTCGCCGTACTGCTCGGCCAAGGGCTGGGGCAGCGGCACGCACGTCGGCATCCTGCCGCAGGCGCTGTACAGCATGATGACCGTCAACAGCGCCGTTCTCTACGCGCAGACGCCCCGCTGGGCGCTGCGCGACATCACCAAGGGGAACAACGACGACACGGCGTCCGGCTACACCGGCGGCCTGTACCCGGCGACCAAGGGCTACGACATGGCGACCGGGCTCGGCGCCCCGGTGCTGACCGCCGAGGACAGCTTCCCGTTGTTCGACCCGGGCATGGCCAACGAGATGTGCGACTGGTTTGCCCCGGGCAAGGCCGCCGACGTCAGCACGCACAGCATCACGCCGTCGAGCGTGAAGGCAGGCGGCGCGGTCACCCTCACGGTGAAGGGAACCGGGTATCTCGAGATCCCAGGCACCGACCGGGCCGAGATCCTCACCAAGAACAACACGAAGTTCGTGACGGAGGTCCCGGCCGCCTGCGCGACCCACGGCACGTGCAAGGTCAGGATCCCCGGGCTGAAGGCGGGCACCTACCAGGTCGAGATGCTCGTCGCGGACTTCCTGCCGTGCACGAACGGCTGTCAGCCGTTCGCCACGCTCACGGTCCATAAGTAGGCATGGACAAGAAGATGCCCCGCTGGGCCCTCGCGGGTCTGGCGGGGCATCTCTGTCCGCGATTGTTACTTCGTCAGAGCTTGCTCCACGCCTCGGTGAGGACCGAGCGGAGGATCTGCTCGATCTCGTCGAAGTGCTCCTGGGTGCAGATCAGCGGCGGGGCGAGCTGGATCACCGGGTCGCCGCGGTCGTCGGCGCGGCAGACGAGACCCGCGTCGAACAGGGCGTGCGACAGGAACCCGCGCAGCAGCCGCTCCGACTCGTCGTCGTCGAACGTCTCCTTGGTGTTCTTGTCCTTGACCAGCTCGATGCCGTAGAAGTAGCCGGCGCCGCGAATGTTGCCGACGATAGGCAGGTCGGAGAGCTTGTCCAGGGTGGCACGGAAGCCGCCCTCGTTGGCCCGCACGTTGCCGAGCAGGTTGTCCCGCTCGAAGACGTCCAGGTTGGCGAGCGCGACCGCGGACGACACCGGGTGCCCGGCGAACGTGATGCCGTGCAGGAACGTGGCGTTGCCCTCCAGGAACGGCTCCATCAGCTCGTCGCGGACGATCATGCCGCCGAGCGGCGAGTAGCCGGAGGTCACGCCCTTGGCGAAGGTGATGATGTCGGGCACGTACCCGTACTTCTCGGCGCCGAAGTAATAGCCGAGCCGGCCGAAGGCGCAGATCACCTCGTCGGACACCAGCAGCACGCCGTACTTGTCGCAGATCTCGCGCACCCGCTGGAAGTAGCCGGGCGGCGGGGTGAAGCAGCCGCCGGAGTTCTGCACCGGCTCGAGGAACACCGCCGCCACCGACTCGGCGTCCTCGCGCAGGATCGCCCGCTCGATCTCGTCGGCGGCCCAGACACCGAACTTCGCCTCGTCATCGGCCACGAACTCAGGCGCACGGTAGAAGTTCGTGTTCGGCACCCGGATACCGCCGGGCGGCAGCGGCTCGAAGTCGTGCTTGATCGCGGACAGGCCGCACACCGCGAGCGCGCCCATCGAGGTGCCGTGGTACGCGTACTCGCGGCTGAGCACCTTGTACCTGCCGGGCTCACCCTTGCGCTTGAAGTACGCCTTGGCGAGCTTCCACGCCGACTCGACGGCCTCGGAGCCTGATGTGGTGAAGAAGACCCGGTTCAGGTCAGCGGGAGCGAGCTCGGCAAGGCGGGACGCGAGCTGCACCGCCGCCGGGTGCGCGTAGGACCACAGCGGGAAGTAAGCCAGCTCGGAGGCCTGCTTGGAGGCGGCCTCCGCCAGTTCCGTGCGGCCATGGCCCACCATGGACACGAAGAGCCCGGCGAGCCCGTCCAGGTACCGCTTGCCCTTGTCGTCGTAGACGTACGGCCCGCTGCCGCGGACGATCACCGGGATGTCGCCCTTGTTGTAGGACGACATGCGGGTGAAGTGCATCCACAGGTGCTGCTTGGCCGCTGCCTGGAGCTCGTCAGAAGAAAGGGTCACCGTGTCCCCCAGGTGTAGGTCTGCTTGCGCAGCTTCAGATAAACGAAGGTCTCGGTTGACGTGACGGACGGTACCCCGCGGACCCTGCTCAGAATCTCCAGCAGGTGATCGTCGTCCTCGCAGACCACCTCGAGCAGGAGGTCGAACGAGCCGGCGGTCAGCACCACGTAGTCGATCTCGTCCATGGCGGAGAGCTGGTCGGCGAGCTTTTCAAGATCGCCGTCGCAGCGCAGGCCGATCATGGCCTGGCGCCGGAAGCCGAGCTTGAGCGGATCGGTGACCGCGACGATCTGCATCACCCCGGCCTCGTGCAGCCGCTGAACGCGCTGCCTGACGGCCGCCTCCGACAGCCCTATCGCCTTCCCGATCGCCGCGTAGGACTGACGGCCGTCGGCCTGAAGCTGCTCGATGATCCGCTTGGAGATCTCATCGAGCGCCGGCGTGGCGGCCACGCCGCCCCGCGGGCCGTGGGCCATCCGATCACATCCTTCCGAGGTCAGCCTTCATCCCTCATGGTTATCGCATCAAGCCCAGTTGTCAACTAATTTCGCAGAAAAACGTCCATTATTCCACGGAATCACTTGTCGTAAGGGCCTAACTTTGCGAAGCTCATCGAATGGGCCGGGAGGGCCCAGGCGAGACCACAGGCGGCACTGGAGGCTGGGATGACCACGCAGGCAACGCTACGCAACTTCGTGAACGGCAAGCAGAGCGACCCGCGTGACGGCCGGTACAGCGACGTGATCGACCCGAGCACCGGCGAAGCATACGCCTGCGCGCCGGTCAGCTCGGCCGCCGATGTCGACGAGGCGCTGCGCGCGGCGCAGGGCGCGTTCGAGACCTGGCGCGACACCACCCCCGCGGAGCGCTCGCGTGCCCTGCTGAGGTTCGCCGACGCCATCGAGGCGCGGGCCGCCGAGCTCACCGAGGCCGAGTGCCGCAACACCGGCAAGCCGCTTGCCATCGCCAGCACAGACGAGGTGCCGCCGAGCGTGGATCACCTGCGCTTCTTCGCCGGCGCTGCCCGCGTGCTCGAGGGCAGGTCGGCGGGTGAGTACCTGCGCGATCACACCTCAATGATCAGGCGCGAGCCGATCGGCGTCTGCGCCCAGGTCACGCCCTGGAACTACCCGCTGATGATGGGCCTGTGGAAGTTCGCGCCCGCGATCGCGGCGGGCAACACGGTGGTGCTCAAGCCGTCGGACACCACCCCGGTCTCCACGGTGCTGCTGGCCGAGATCGCCGCCGAGTTCTTCCCGCCCGGCGTGTTCAACGTGGTGTGCGGCGACCGGGACACCGGCCGCGCCATGGTGTCGAACCCGATCCCCGCGATGGTGTCCATCACCGGCTCGGTGCGGGCGGGCATGGAGGTGGCCAGGACTGCCGCCGACGACCTCAAGCGGGTGCACCTGGAGCTCGGCGGCAAGGCCCCGGTGATCGTCTTCGACGACGCCGACGTCGAGTCCGCGGCCAAGGCCATCGCGAGCGCCGGCTTCTACAATGCCGGGCAGGACTGCACCGCCGCCGCCCGGGTCATCGCCGGGCCGCGCATCGCCTCCGACCTCGCCGACGCGCTCGCCGACCAGGCGCGGTCCACCAAGACCGGCGGCCTCGACGTGACGGACGCGAACTACGGCCCGCTCAACAACCCCGTCCAGCTTTCCCGGGTCTCCGGCTTTCTCGACCGGACGCCGGCCCACGCGACCGTGGCGGCGGGCGGCCACGCGATCTCCGGCCCCGGCTACTTCTTCGAGCCGACCATCGTCTCCGGTCTCAGGCAGGACGACGAGATGATCCAGGACGAGGTCTTCGGCCCGGTCATCACCGTGCAGCGGTTCGCCGACGAGGACGAGGCCGTCCGCTGGGGCAATGACGTGCGGTACGGCCTCGGCGCGAGCGTGTGGACCAGGGACCATGCCCGCGCCCTGCGGGTCAGCCGGCGCCTGGACTTCGGGGTGGTGTGGATCAACACCCACCTCCCGTTCATCGCCGAGATGCCGCACGGCGGCTTCAAGCACTCCGGCTACGGCAAGGACCTGTCGATGTACGGCTTCGAGGACTACACCCGCATCAAGCACGTGATGTCTTACACCGGCGAGTGACCTGTCCGTCACGGAATGGATCCAAGTGCTCACTTGTTGCCAGTAAGCTGCACGGCGAGTGGTCGCACGTAAACCCCCAGTTATCTCCAAGATCGCGCGTCCAGCACGATAGTGAGCGCTGCTCGGGGGTAGGCGGCACCTCAAACCCCGAGGAAAGAGATGCAGCCCATGGACTCGAACAAGGCAAACGGCGACCCGGCGGGTTCCCCCCGCCCTGCGCGTCTCGCCTGGCGCGGCCGGCAGCGTGCGCGAGCAATCGGCCCGGCGGCCGCGGCGCTCGCCGCGGCCGGGCTCCTCGGCGGCTGCGGCGCCGCGCAGTTGGCCAGCGAGCAGGCTCCCCGCCAGCCCGCCAGCAAGGCCCCCGCGGCGAGCACGGCGGCGGCGCACTCGGCGAGCGCCGCCGGGGGAATGCACACCACCTCGGACGGGCCGTCGTCATCGGCATCGCCGTCCACCGCCAACTGCACCAGCACCGGGACGTCGGTCACCGCCGATCGCCCGTCCGCGGACAGTGGAGCCGCCCCGTCGCTTCAAGCCATCCAGTTCGTCGACGCCAGCCACGGCTGGGCGGCGGGCAACGGGCGGATCATGGCGACAAGCGACGGTGGGCACAGCTGGACGAGGCAGTACGCCGGACCTGCCGCCCTGTACCAGGTGGACTTCACCGACGCGGCGCACGGCTGGGCCGTCGGCAAGGACGCGCTGCTGCGCACCGCCGATGGCGGAGCCACCTGGACGGCGGCGGCCGAGCCCGCGCACAGCGCGTCCCAGCCCGGCGGGCAGTGCCAGGGCATCGACACGGTTCACTTCGTCTCGCCGAGCGTCGGGTACGCGGTGGCCGGCGGCACGAGCGGCGGGGGCGCGCCGGTGCTCGGCAGCCTGTCCGGTCCGGTTACCGGCGGCCACCTGCTGCGGACCACCGACGGCGGCCAGACCTGGCAGCAGCCCGCCGAGGCCCCGGCCAACCCGGAGTCGGCCTGCTTCACCAGCGCGTCGAACGGCTACCTGGGCACCCCCGGCGTGGTCTGGCACACTGGCGACGGCGGCCAGACGTGGACGAAGTCGTTCACCGAGCCGCCTGCGGTCAGGGCGGAGCCGGGGGCGATCGGTGACACGCCCAACGTGCAGTGCGCCGGCCAGAACGCGGCGTGGGTGCTGTTCGTCGGGCAGGGCGCCGCGATGATGCACTCGCCGTACCTCGCCTACGCCACCAAGGACGGCGCCAGCTGGCGCGGCGTCATGGAGGAGCCGATGCTCGAGTCGTCGCTCCGCCCGAAGCTGCACCTGGCCGAGGGTCCGGGCTCGGAACCGGGTCCGTTCAGCGCGATTAGCCCCGATGCCGCCGCGTTCGCGGGCTACACCCCGCCGGCCAACGGCTGGGGCGCCGCGCCGCTCTCGCTGGCGGGCAACGGCGGCGGCACGCTCAGCGATTCCGGGAACGTCGACGCGATCAACCAGCCGCTCGCGGCCTCGTTCCGCAGCACGAACCAGGGCTGGGTCGTCGGCGAGAACCTCAAGACGAACACCTTCGCCATCGAGGCCACCACCGACGGCGGCCACACTTGGGCGACCCAGTACACCACCCGTTAGCCCACCCGGTAGCACCACTTCGCACATCCGGCGACCGCTCTTTGCTTAACCGGCGACCACATTTCTCCACTCTGGTTAACCGGCGACCACTTTCCCGTCCGGTTCGCGGCATTTGTCGCACGGCCGGTTAAGTAAAGATGAGACTAGGGCTCGCCGCCGTCGCCCCTCGGAGTTGAATCCCCGGCACTCGGCGAAGAAGTCGTGAAGGTCCGCAGGAACCACCGGACGATCCTCCCATGTCCTGGGGAGTCGCGGGCCCAAGCCGGTGGCCGGCATACCGAATCCGTTCCGAATCAAGGGTTTGATCTGCCGCGATCGGTAAGGTCAGGGACATGGACATCACGAAGCCGGAAGTGGACTATCCCGAGGGCACGCCCCCCAAGGCGCTTGAGATCACCGACCTGTGGGAGGGCGACGGCAAGACCGCCGGCGCCGGGGACACCGTTGAGGTGCATTACGTTGGGGTCGCTTACTCCACGGGCGAGGAATTTGACGCGAGCTGGAACCGGGGCGAGCCGCTGCGCTTCCGTCTCGGCGTCGGGCAGGTCATCCAGGGCTGGGACCAGGGCGTGCAGGGCATGAAGGTGGGCGGCCGCCGCAAGCTGGTCATCCCGCCAGACCTCGGCTACGGCAACCGCGGCGCGGGCAATGCCATCAAGCCGGGCGAGACCCTGATTTTCGTCTGCGACCTCGTCTCCGCCTAGCGCGGATAACAGCATCAGGCGCGCCGCGCGCGCAACGGGAAGCGCGGGTCACCTGTGGCAGGCAGGCGGCCCGCGCTTCGCGCAGCCCAGGGCGGCTGCTCCGCCACGTTTGCCCCTGATGGGTGTGGCAGCGATACGGTCAGAGGCGTATCGCTGCCACACCCATCCCCGAGCCGGGCACGTGGCAGTCAGTGGACGGTGACCGGCCGCCAGGTACGGCCGCCGTCGCGGCTGATCCACAGCGAGCCCCAGCCGACGATGACGTACCCGTCGCTGCCGGTAAACAGGTCGGCCTCGATCGCGTCACCGCCGCCAACCGCGTCGGTGCGGTCGATGGCGCGCGGCCAGGTCCAGGTGCGCCCGCCGTCACGCGATAGGCCGACCCCGTTGTAGATCCCGGCCACAAGCAGGGTGCCGCCCGCGGTCCGCTCCACCGTGCTCGCGCCGTCGAACAGGCTGAGCGTGGCGAAGCGGGTCCAGTGCCGCCCGGTGTCCGCCGACGTATAGAGACGTGTCGTCGCTGGGTGCATGCCGAGTTGCGCGCACGAAAGCACCAGGCGGCTTGCGGTCGTCCCTGATAGCGCGATGGCGCCAGGCTGGCAGGCCAGCGTGCGGCTCACCCAGCGCGCGGAGCCGTCCGCCGGGCCGGTGAGCATCGCGACGTGCGTGCCGGGGGTCGCGCCGCCGGCCGGGACCACGAACGCCGTGCCCGCCCGCGCGACAACCGACGGGGTGCCGCGCCCGGTCGCCCCGCGAACCGGCCGCCACGCGTCCGAGCCGACGGGACTGGTCCGCACGGCGAACGACGCGGGCCCGGTGCAGTCGGTGTACTCCGGGTCGCAGCTCAACGTCACCGCGACCACGTGCCCGTTTGTAGCGGCCATGCTCCGCACCGGCTGTCCGTGGGTGCCGATCCGGTGCCAGGAGGCGCCGCCGTCGTGCGTCGCCCACAGACTGGGTCCGTAGGCCCAGCCGTCCCGCGCGTTCGCGAACAGCACCGAGGTCACCTCGTTAGTGAGGAAACGCCTCGTGCCGTCAGGGCCAGTGCCGCCCCAGTGCGCTGGCGGCGCGGGCAGCGTCGTCCAGTGCATGCCCCCGTCGGTCGTCTTTCGCAGCACGATGGCCGAGCCAGCGTCCGCCTGGCAGTTCTTCAGCGTGATGCCGAGCAGGAAGCCCTGCTTCGCCGAGACGAACGACGCGCTAACCGGCCCGGTCTGCCCGGCGGCGCAGGCCTGCGAGGCAGGTGCCGGCCCGGACCCCGAGGACCCTGCCGTGCCCGCGGCCCCAGCCGAGGTCGAGGCCGCGGCAGGGAGCGCGCTCGCGCGCTGGGCAACAGCGGCGCCGGCCGAACCGGAGGCGCAGCCAGCCGCGAGCAGCACGGCCGCGAGCGCGGCCAGGACGGCGGGCAAGCCGCGACGGGCGAGCGAAGCCCACGGTGAAGCAGAGCGAGAAGCAGGGCGGGAAGCGCCCTCATTAGTCCTCATGCCGCGTAGACGCCACAGCAGCGGATTCGGTTATGCCCGCTCACTAGGAGTCGTGGTGCGCCGTCCCGGGGCACCACACACCCGTTCTGGATGAAGAAAAATAGCTGCAGGCAGAACGGCGCGTCAGCGGCCGGGTGCAGCTGCGTGAGGTGACAGGGATCGAGGCCGCCGTGGCCATGCACCCGGGCCCGGCGAGCGAGCCCGATTCGCGAGTACTACCCGGACGGTTTCGACCCGCGGGTGACTACCGCACCGAGATCTGCTGGCCGGTCTTCCTCACCGGCTCGACCGGCTGAGCCGGGGTGAGCTAGCGGGCGCCCATCCATACCCGGGTCAGCCCGTGGATCGCGTCCACGAACGGCGTGGGCACCCCGGTCAGCGCGCCGAGTTCGCGCACCGCGCCGGTCAGCGCGTCCAGCTCCAACGGCCGGCCGGCCCGCGCGTCCTGCAGCATGGACGGCACGAAGTCGCCGAGCTTGCGGGTGACCGCGTGCCTGTCCTGCGGCGTCTGCGCGATCGGGCAGCCGATCCGCGCGCCTATCTCCCGCGCCTCGAGCATGGCCGAGGAGATGAGCCCGCGCACCAGGTCGTCGTCGAGCGCCGGCCCGGTCGAGGCGTTGGTGAGCGCGCAGATCGGGTTGAGCGTCAGGTTGCCCCACAGCTTGTACCAGACGTCCTCCCTGATCCGCTCGGACACCGTCACGTCGAAGCCCCCCGCGCGCAGCACTCCCGCCAGGGCGGCGAGCCGGGGAGTTGACGAGCCGTCGAGTTCACCGATGATCAGCCCGTTCCCGCTGTGCCATGAGATCTCGCCTGGCGCGGGCGAGGACGCGGACAGGTGCACGGTTCCGCCGATGACTCGTGCGGCGGGAAGCACCGACGCGATCCGGCCGCCGGGATCGACGCTTTCCAGGTGGCAGCCGAATGCCGGCCCGCCGAAGCCGTCGAGGAACCACCAGGGCACTCCGTTCAGCGTGGAAAGCACCGCTGTGTCCGGTCCAAGCAGCGGCCCGATCGACGCGGCGACGGACGGCATCGACTGCGCCTTGACGGCGACGATCACGACATCCTGGACTCCCAGCGATGCCGCATCGGCAGAGGCAGTCAGGCCCGAGTGCACGAGGGGGCCTTGCCAGCTGTTCCATCCGGGCCCGGAAGACACGACCGTCGCCTTCCTGGTGGCCGTTCCGCCTGCCGTCGTCACCCGCAGCCCGTCCGACGCCAGTGCGGCCAGGGTCGTGCCGCGCGCGAGCACGGATACCTCTGTCGCTTCAACAGCGCCGAGTTGCGCGGCGATGACTCCGCCGATCGCCCCGGCGCCGATCACACAGATGCGCATGCCCCCATGTCTATCGGTTACGTCACGATGTGCGAAAGTCGACCCATGTTCACTGCCAAGGCCCCCGCCACTGCGATCGACCCGGCCATCGCGCGGTCGCTCGCGCACGCCGCGCCGCTTTCCTTCTGGCTGGACCAGCCCGACGCGCCAGAGCCGCTTGCGGCTCTCGCGGGCAACGTCACGGCGGACCTGGCGGTGATCGGCGGCGGCTTCACCGGCCTGTGGACCGCGCTGCTCGCCCGCGAGCGCTTCCCCGACCTCGACGTCGTGCTGCTCGAGGCGAAGACGGTCGGCTCGGCCGCGTCGGGCCGCAACGGCGGATTCTGCTCGGCGAGCCTCACCCACGGCATCGGCAACGGCCTCGAGCGCTTCGGTGATGAGATGCCACTGCTCGAGAAGCTCGGCGAGCAGAATCTCGGCGAGATCGGCGAGACGATCGCCGCCCGCGGTATCGACTGCGACTTCTCGCCGACCGGGGAGGTGTCGTTCGGCACCGCGGACTGGCAGGTCGAGGGACTCGACGAGGAGGCGGTGGCCGCCAGGCAGTTCGGCCACGACGTCGAGGTGCTCGACGGGCCCGCGGCCCGCCGCGAGCTCAACTCGCCGCTGTGGAAGGGCGGGCTGAAGTTCACGACGGGTAACGCCCTGGTGGAGCCTGGCCGGCTCGCCTGGGGCCTGCGCCGCGCCTGCCTGGACGCGGGGGTGCGCATCTTCGAGCACACCCCGGTGACGTCGCTGTCCCCGGAGCCTGGTGGTACTGCCATGACGCTGCGCACCCCCTACGGCGGCGTCCGGGCCGGCAAGGTCGCGCTCGCCGCGGGCGTGCCTGGCGGCAAGCTGTTGCGCAGGATCGGCGCCTACGTGATCCCGGTCTGGGACTACGTGCTGATGACAGAGCCGCTGTCGGCGGAGCAGCTGGACAGCCTCGGCTGGCGGGACAGGCGGGGCGCGGCCGATCTTGGCAACCAGTTCCACTACTTCCGGCTGACCCGCGACAACCGCGTGCTGTGGGGCGGCTACGACGCCGTCTACTACAACGGCGGCCGCGTCCGGTCGGAGCACGAAACCCGCCCGGAAACCTTCGCCATGCTCGCGACCCAGTTCTTCGACACCTTCCCGCAGCTCGAGGGGGTGTCATTCAGCCACGCCTGGGGCGGGGTGATCGACACCTGCAGCCGGTTCTGCGCGTTCTTCGGCACCGCGCACGGCGGCCGGGTGGCGTACGTGGCCGGGTACACCGGGCTCGGCGTCGGTGCCACCAGGTTCGGCGCCCAGGTCCTGCTCGACAAGTTGCACAATCTTGATACAGAACGGGTGCGGCTTACTCTGGCCAGGTCCAAGCCTGTGCCGTTTCCGCCTGAGCCACTGCGGTCCGGGGTGATACAGGCCACCCGCGCGTCGATCGCGCGGGCGGACAGGAACGAGGGCAAGCGCGACGCGTGGCTGCGCCTGCTCGACCGTCTCGGTCTCGGTTTCGACTCGTAACGTCTTGTGATGAGGCGTGACAGGTTGTAGTATCTTGCTCCTGGCCTGCTCGTTCGGCGGGCCGGAGCAAGCGTCGCGTGCGGGGGCGTTGGCAGAGGTTTGAACGAACCCGCCACGGGGCAAGACTAGATTCCAGGAACGATTTGACGAGGGTGACTGGGACCCGTAAGGTTCTTCTTGCCCCGAGGGGGAGGGAACGCCGGAAGGCGGGCCCGGACCCGGGGAGCCACCCGCAAGCAAGCCTCAGCGGAGCTACGTGTGCGTGTCACACCACTCCAAACAGGCTGTAGGCTGATGGCTCGGGAAATCTCGAAATGCCAAATCAGGCAAACGGTTTCGAATAACTCGGACCGAAGCCCGATTTGACAAGAAGGAAATCCCGGGTAAATTAAAAGAGTCGCCGCGAGCGAAGAACGAAAGTTCGGAGAACGCAGAGCGTCTGTTTCTTGAGAACTCAACAGCGTGCTAAAAGCCAGTGCATGATAAATGTACAAACCCCCGTCGGGGCTGGGCTTCTTGTGAGGTCTGGTTCCACGGATATGCCATGTATCGCTCATGGTTGGGTTCTGGTTTCCGGGATCACTTTGTGGTTCTGGTGCTAGTCATTCAACGGAGAGTTTGATTCTGGCTCAGGACGAACGCTGGCGGCGTGCTTAACACATGCAAGTCGAACGAGGTGCTTGCACCTAGTGGCGAACGGGTGAGTAACACGTGAGCAACCTGCCCTTGGCTCTGGGATAGCCTCCGGAAACGGGGATTAATACCGGACATGACTCCAGTCTGCATGGACTGGGGTGGAAAGTTTTTCGGCCAGGGAGGGGCTCGCGGCCTATCAGCTTGTTGGGGGGGTAACGGCCCACCAAGGCGACGACGGGTAGCCGGCCTGAGAGGGCGACCGGCCACACTGGGACTGAGACACGGCCCAGACTCCTACGGGAGGCAGCAGTGGGGAATATTGCACAATGGGGGAAACCCTGATGCAGCGACGCCGCGTGCGGGATGAAGGCCTTCGGGTTGTAAACCGCTTTCAGCAGGGGCGAATTCAGACGGTACCTGCAGAAGAAGCGCCGGCTAACTACGTGCCAGCAGCCGCGGTAATACGTAGGGCGCAAGCGTTGTCCGGAATTATTGGGCGTAAAGAGCTCGTAGGCGGCCTGTTGCGTCTGCTGTGAAATCCCGGGGCTTAACCCCGGGCCTGCAGTGGATACGGGCAGGCTGGAGGCAGGCAGGGGAGAACGGAATTCCCGGTGTAGCGGTGAAATGCGCAGATATCGGGAGGAACACCGGTGGCGAAGGCGGTTCTCTGGGCCTGTACTGACGCTGAGGAGCGAAAGCGTGGGGAGCGAACAGGATTAGATACCCTGGTAGTCCACGCCGTAAACGTTGGGCGCTAGGTGTGGGTCCCTTCCACGGGGTCTGTGCCGCAGCTAACGCATTAAGCGCCCCGCCTGGGGAGTACGGCCGCAAGGCTAAAACTCAAAGGAATTGACGGGGGCCCGCACAAGCGGCGGAGCATGTTGCTTAATTCGACGCAACGCGAAGAACCTTACCAAGGTTTGACATGGCCGGAAAACTCATGGAGACATGGGGTCCTTCGGGGCCGGTCACAGGTGGTGCATGGCTGTCGTCAGCTCGTGTCGTGAGATGTTGGGTTAAGTCCCGCAACGAGCGCAACCCTCGTCCAATGTTGCCAGCGGGTTATGCCGGGGACTCATTGGAGACTGCCGGGGTCAACTCGGAGGAAGGTGGGGATGACGTCAAGTCATCATGCCCCTTATGTCTTGGGCTGCAAACATGCTACAATGGCCGGTACAGAGGGCTGCGAACCTGTGAGGGTAAGCGAATCCCGGAAAGCCGGTCTCAGTTCGGATCGGGGTCTGCAACTCGGCCCCGTGAAGCCGGAGTCGCTAGTAATCGCGGATCAGCAACGCCGCGGTGAATACGTTCCCGGGCCTTGTACACACCGCCCGTCACGTCACGAAAGTTGGCAACACCCGAAGCCGGCGGCCTAACCCGTAAGGGAGGGAGCTGTCGAAGGTGGGGTCGGCGATTGGGACGAAGTCGTAACAAGGTAGCCGTACCGGAAGGTGCGGCTGGATCACCTCCTTTCTAAGGAGCACCGGCGCCTCTAGCCACCGAACGTGTGGCTGGGCGTCCATGCTTTCTAGTGGAGCACTGGTTATTCGGTTTCTTCTGGGTATTGATTTCATCTATCCGGGGGTCTCCGAGCACGCTGTTGGGTCCTGAGGAAGCAGCCGCTTCGCTTAGGGCGCTGACTCGAACGGCCTGGGTCGGAGTGACGCGGATGCGTCGCGACGGCCCTTGTTCCGTCCGTATCTTGAGAACTGCACAGTGAACGCGAGCATCTAATCTTCTGGCGTACCTATTTATAGGTACGAGCGCAAAAGTAGCCAAGTTTTTAAGAGCATACGGTGGATGTCTTGGCATCAGGAGCCGATGAAGGACGTTGGAGCCTGCGATAAGCCTCGAGGAGCCGGCAACCGGGCTGTGATTCGAGGATTTCCGAATGGGGAAACCTGGCACCCGTCATGGGGTGTCGCCTGCGCCTGAATGCATAGGGCGTGTGGTGGTAACGCGGGGAAGTGAAACATCTCAGTACCCGCAGGAAGAGAAAGCAACAGCGATTCCGTGAGTAGTGGTGAGCGAAAGCGGATGAGGCTAAACCTGTTACGTGTGATAGCCGGCGGGCGTTGCGTGATGGGGGTTGTGGGAGCACTTGGCCGTCTCTGCCGGGGCGGCGAGGAGTTACAAAGTCTTGTGGTAGCGGAACAGTCTGGAAAGTCTGGCCATAGCGGGTGACAGTCCCGTACGCGAAACTGCAGGGCCTCCTTAGTGATTTCCCGAGTAGCACGGGGCCCGTGAAATCCCGTGTGAATCTGGCAAGACCACTTGCTAAGCCTAAATACTCCCTGGTGACCGATAGTGAACTAGTACCGTGAGGGAAAGATGAAAAGCACTCCGGTGAGGAGTCGTGAAATAGTGCCTGAAACCGTGTGCTTACAAGCCGTGGGAGCCTTCCGGGGTGACCGCGTGCCTTTTGAAGAATGAGCCTGCGAGTTACGGTGCGTGGCGAGGTTAACCCGTGTGGGGTAGCCGTAGCGAAAGCGAGTCTGAACAGGGCGTTCAGTCGCGTGCTGTAGACCCGAAGCGGGGTGATCTACGCATGGGCAGGGTGAAGCGCGGGTAAGACCGCGTGGAGGCCCGAACCCACCAGGGTTGAAAACCTGGGGGATGACCTGTGTGTAGGGGTGAAAGGCCAATCAAACTCCGTGATAGCTGGTTCTCTCCGAAATGCATTTAGGTGCAGCGTCGCGTGTTCCTTCCCGGAGGTAGAGCTACCGGTTGGACTAGGGGGCCCACAAGCTTACTGAATTCAGCCGAACTCCGAATGCCGGTGAAGCCAGAGCGCGGCAGTGAGACTGCGGGCGATAAGGTTCGTGGTCGAGAGGGAAACAACCCAGATCGCCGGCTAAGGCCCC